>Ga0154535_115_pt1 | contig 318813 bp, 326 predicted proteins | sample RifGroF1_FD_105678 | JGI IMG/M metagenome (GOLD analysis project Ga0154535, IMG submission 105678) | Burkholderiales bacterium GWF1_66_17 | reverse complement strand
CCCGATGGTCGGCGAGTGCCCTGGTCAGGCGGGGGTCTGGCTGGCGCTGGGCCACCAGCACATCGGCTTTTCCACCGGGCCGGGCACCGGCGAGTTGCTGGCGCAACTCATGCTGGGCGAGCCCACCAACATCGATTCGAGCCCGTTCAGACCCGAGCGATTCCTGCGGGCCTGAAGATGTCGTTCACATGTTCCCCGGCAACCACATGACGATTTGAGGAAACCACCACAGCAGGCACACGGCCAGCACCATGAGGAAAAAATAGGGCATGCAGACACGGGCGATCCAGTTGATCTCTCGCTTGGTCATGCCCTGCAGCACAAACAGGTTGAAGCCCACCGGCGGTGTGATCTGCGCCATCTCCACCACGATGACGACGAAGATGCCGAACCAGATCAGGTCGATGCCCGCGGCCTGCACCGTCGGGATCAGCACACCCATGGTCAGCACGATCATGGAAATGCCGTCGAGGAAACAGCCCAGCAGGATGAAGAACAGCGCCAGCGCGATCAGCAGCAGCCCCGGCGACAGGCCCAGCGAACCCACCCACTCGGCCAGGTGGCGCGGCAGGCCGATGTAGCCCATGGACAACGTGAGAAAAGCCGCCCCGGCGAGGATCAGCGCCATCATGCAATACAGGCGGGTGGCGCCCAGCAGCGCATCCTTGAAGTTCTGCCAGTTGAGCGACTTCTGGTACGCCGACAGCACCAGCGAACCGACCACGCCGATGGCGGCCGCCTCGGTGGCGGTGGCCACGCCCACGTAGATCGATCCGATCACGCCGCCGATGAGCAACACCACCGGGATCAGTTCACTGGAAGCGCGCAACTTGTCGGTGAAACTCATGCCGGGATCGGCCTGCGGAATCTTGTCGGGGTTGAGCAGCGACCAGACCATCAGGTAGCCGCTGAACAGCCCGGCGAGCATCAGGCCGGGAATCATGCCGGCGACAAACAGCTTGGCGATCGACACCTCGGCGGCCACGCCGTAAACGATCATCACGATGGACGGCGGGATGAGCAGGCCCAGCGTGCTCGCGCCACCCAGCGAGCCGATGACGCGCTCCGGCGGGTAGCCGCGCTCGGTCAGTTCGGGGATCGTCATCTTGCCGATGGTGGCGCAGGTGGCCGCCGACGAACCCGACACCGCCGCGAATATGGTGCTGCCCAGGATGTTGGTGTGCAGCAGCCGACCGGGCAGCGCATTGACCCAGGGTGCCAGGCCCTTGAACATGTTTTCCGACAGCTTGGTGCGGAACAGGATCTCGCCCATCCAGATGAACAGCGGCAATGCGGTCAGCGTCCAGCTGCTGGCGGAGCCCCAGATGGTGACGGCCATGGCATCGCCCGCGCTGCGCGAAGAGAACAGCTCCATGCCGATCCAGGCCACGCCGGCCAGCGTGAGGCCGATCCAGACGCCGCTGCCCAGCAACGCGAACAGGGTGACGATCAGAAACCCGGTGACGACCATCTCATTCATGGCGGGTCTCCGATCCGTCGATGCGTTGGCGCTGGCCACGGGCTTCGAGCACCCATTCGTCCACGAAAGCGACGAACAGCACGAGGGTGCCGAACGCCATCGCCAGCTGGGGGATCCACAGTGGCGTGGCGTCGTTGCCGGTGGAGATGTCGTGGAACTCGATCGACTGCCACACCAGGCGCGCCGCGAACCAGGCGAACAGCCCGGACAGCAGCACCGCGACGCTCAGCGACCAGAGCTCCAGGCCCCGGCGGGCGCGGCCGGTGAGCATGCCCAGCACCAGCGTGACGCGGATGTGCTCGTTGCGCTTGAGCGTGTGCGCCAGCGCCAGGAAGCCGGCGGCGGCCATCGCGTAGCCGGCGTAGGCGTCCGTGCCCGGCACGTGGAACTGGAACTGCCGCCCCAGCACCGACAGCAGCACCATGACCAGCACGCCGATCATGAACACCGCCGCGAGCCAGGCGCAGCCGTCGTACAAGGCATCCAGCGTGCGTCGCATGGTGCTGCCGTGGCTCACTTGCGGAACGCGTCGACCATGGCCTGGCCTTCAGGGCCGGCCTTGGCGAGCCACTCCTTGAGCATGGTGTCGCCGACCTGCTTCATGTCGGTCTTGAGCTGCGCGGGCGCCGGCAGGATCTGCATGCCACCGGCCTTGAGCTTGTCCAGGCTTTCACCGTTGGCCTTCTTGCTCTCGGCCCAGCCGCGGGTCTCGGCGTCGGCGGCGGCCTTCAGCACGGCGTCCTGCGTCGGCTTGTCCAGGGCATCAAAGGCCTTCTTGTTCACCAGCAGCGCGTTCTTGGGCAACCAGGCCTGGGTGTCGTACCAGTACTTCACGTGTTCGTACAGCTTGGCGTCGGCGCCGGTGGAGCCACTGGACATCATGCTTTCGGTCACGCCGGTGGCGAAGGCCTGGCTGACCTCGGCCGCCTGCACGGTGACGGGCTGGGCGCCCACCAGTTCGGCGATGCGCGCGGTGGCCGGGCTGTAGGCGCGCCACTTGATGCCCTTGAGGTCGGCCGCGCTGTTCAGCGGCTTCTTGCTGTACACGCCCTGCGGCGGCCACGGCACCGCGAACAAGACCATCATGCCCTGCTCGGCCAGCTTCTTCTCCAGCACCGGACGTTGCACCTTCCAGAGCTTGGCCGCTTCGTCGTAGCTGTCGGCCAGGAACGGCAGGCCGTCGGCACCAAACACCTGCCATTCGTTCTGGTAGTTCACCAGCAGGATCTCGCCGGCCTGGGCCTGGCCGCCCTGCACCGCGCGCTTGATCTCGGGCGCCTTGAACAGCGCGGCGTTGGCGTGCACCGTCATCTTGAGCTTGCCGCCGCTGGCCTTGTCCACGTCGGCCGCGAACTGGCTGATGTTGACCGTGTGGAAGTTGGTGGCCGGATAGGCGGTGGCCAGATCCCACTTGGCCTGGGCATACGCCGAGGTCGAAAGTGCGAGCGCGGCAGCGGCCATCGAGAGTTGGAATGCGCGACGTTTCATAGGAGCTCCGGTGGGTGAGGTGGAACAGATTGCAGGCAGACCCTGCGGGAAAGGGTGCACGGACTGTAGGCGCCGGGCTGGCGGATTGTGATGGGTGTTTTCCCTTATCGTCAACAAATTGTTGGCAAATCATCAGCAAAAAATCTAAACTCGGCGCCATCGCAGGAGAGCACATGGCCAAGACACCCAAAGCAACAACCACGCCCGCCGCCAAGGCGCCCGGCTCACACATCGTGTCATCGGCGCACCTGGTCTCGCCCCAGAGCGCGGAGATGAGCGAGTTCGAGTTCGGCCTGATCGTGGCCAGCAACGCCTTCCACCGCTGGGTGGTGCACTGCATGTCGGCCGCCGGCCTGAAAGACCTGATGCCGCTGGACGTGCTGGTGCTGCACCACGTCTCGCACCGGGCGCGGGACAAGCGCCTGTCGGACATCTGCTTCATCATGAACATCGAGGACACGCACCTCGTCAACTACTCGCTCAAGAAGCTGGTGAGCCTGGGCGTGGTGGTGTCCAGCAAGTCGGGCAAGGAAGTGACCTACGCCGCCACCGAAGCCGGCAGCGTCAGCGTGCAGCGCTACCGCGAGATCCGCGAGCAATGCCTGATCCAGGCGCTGCACGCCGACGACGCGCTCAACAAGGACATCGGCGAGCTTGCGCGCCTGCTGCGCGTGCTCTCGGGCATGTACGACCAGGCGGCTCGGTCCGCGGCGTCACTGTGAAACACTGTGACGCCCCCCTGCGCCGCTTCGCGGCTTCCCCCCGGAGGGGGGACGCAGCTGGTGGCCCGGCGGAGCCGGTTCCACGGCTGCCCTGGGTCAGGCACGCGCTCCGGCAATGCCATTGGACTCCCCCTTCGCAGCTTCCCTGCCCGGGCCTTGCTCCCTCGCCCCTCTGGGGAGAGGGCTAGGGTGAGGGGCCGCCGCCGAGCCCGGGTCTCCCTTTCGCACATCACCTCCCATGAGTCCTGACACATCCCCCCGCCTGCTCGCCCTCGGCGACAGCGCCTGGACGCTGGAGTTCGGCAGTGCCATCGACCCGGCCATCAACGCCCGCGTGATGGGCCTGGCCGCGCGCGTTGCGCAGGCGCGTGCATCGGAAGAACCGTTGATGGCATCTGTCACCGATGTGGTGCCCACCTTCCGCTCGCTCACGGTGCACTACGACCCCTTGGAAGCCGATGCCACCGCGCTCGGCGAGCGCCTGCAGGTGCTGGCGCAAGACGGTCATCAGGCCATGCAGCCGGGCCGTCTCTGGCACCTGCCGGTGTGTTTCGACGCCGACTTCGCGCCCGACCTGCCCCGCCTGGCCGAAGCCAAAGGCCTGAGCCCGGACGAGGTGATCCAGCGCCTGCTCACCGCCACGTTCCGGGTCTACATGCTCGGCTTCCAGCCGGGCTTCCCGTACATGGGTGGCGTGCCGCCCGAGCTGCACATGCCACGCCTGCCGGCGCCGCGCCAGAAAGTGCCCGCGCAATCGCTGGCCGTGGCCGGCGAGATGTGCGCGGTCTACCCCTGGGAAAGCCCCGGCGGCTGGAACCTGCTCGGTCGCACGCCGGTAGTGCTGTTCGACCTGCGCTACGCCGAGCAGCCGGCCCTGCTCGCGGCCGGCGACGAGGTGCGTTGCCACGCTGTCGAGCGCGCCACCCACGACCGGCTGGCCGCGGAGATCGCGCGTGGCATGCCACGCGAAACGTTTCTGAAGGCACCCGAGCGATGAGCGGCCTGCTGGAGATCGCACAACCCGGCATCGGCACCACCGTGCAGGACCGTGGCCGCGCGGGCCACCGGCACCACGGCATGCCGCTCTCCGGCTGGCTCGACGGACCGCTGGCCCGGGCGGCGAACGCCCTGCTCGGCAACCCGCCCGACGAGGCCGTGCTGGAGCTGCGCGGCACGGGCACGGTGTTGCGTGTGAAGGCCGGGCCGGTGCGCGTGGCGCTGGCGGGCCGCATCGCCGCCACCTGCCTGCGCAGCGACAGCAGCCGCGGCCCCCTGCCCGCCTGGCAAAGCGTCACGCTGCGCGAGGGCGACCAGTTGCTGCTCGGTGCGGCCGAGAGCGGTTGCGCCTACCTTGCCGTGGCCGGCGGGCTGCTCATGGAGCCCCAGCTCGGCAGCCGCGCCAGCTACTGGCGCGCCGGGCTGGCCGGCGTGCTGGGCCGCGCCTTCCGCCCGGGCGACGCGCTGCCCTGCGGCGCCTGGAGCCACGCCGACCCGAGGGAGTGGCGCTGCCGTTCTCCGTGGACCGCCAACGAGGGCCCGGTGCGCGTGCTGCTCGGCCCGCAGCAGGATCATTTCACCGCCGACGCCATCGCGCAGTTCCTGGGCCAGGACTGGGAAGCCACCGCCGCGCAGGACCGCATGGGCCTGCGCTTCCAGGGCGAACCGCTGGCGCATGTCAACGCTGCGGCGGCGGACATCGTGTCCGACGGCGTGACGCCCGGGGCCATCCAGGTGCCGGCCAACGGCCTGCCCATCGTGCTGCTCGCCGACGGTCAGACCGTGGGCGGCTACCCCAAGATCGCCACCGTGATCAGCGCCGACCTGCCGCGGCTGGCGCACCTGAGGCCCGGCACGCGCGTTCGCTTTGAATCCGTGAGCCATGAAGCGGCGCACCAAGCCTTGCTGGACGAACATCAACGCTGGAAACGCTGGCTCGCCTCGCGCGAGACCTACCTGCCGCCCGGCACGGTGGACGAGGCCGCACTCTACGCATCCAATCTGATCGACGGCATGCAACGCGCCGACCCCTGAACAGGAGCACCCGATGACCCAAACGACCATCAACCTCAACGCCGACCTCGGCGAAAGCTTCGGCGCCTGGCGCATGGGTGACGACGCGGCGCTGCTGCAGGTGATTGGCAGCGCCAACATCGCCTGCGGTTTTCACGCGGGTGACCCGGTTGTCATGCGCGAGACCGTGCGCCTGGCGCTGGCCAACGGCGTGAGCCTGGGTGCCCACCCAGCCTTCCCGGACCTGCAGGGTTTCGGCCGTCGCGCCATGCAGCTGTCGGCCAAGGAGCTGGAAGCCACCATCCTCTACCAGGTGGGCGCGCTGCAGGCCATGGCCGCGGCCGAAGGCGGCCGTGTCACGCACGTCAAGCCGCACGGCGCTCTCAACAACATCGCCTGCGCCAACGCCGAAGTGGCCGCCACCGTGGCGCGCGCCGTGCGGGCGCTGGACCGTGAACTCATCCTGCTCGCACCCGCGCTCTCGGCGCTGGAAGCGGCCGGCGATGCGGCCGGCCTGCGCGTGGGCCGCGAGGTGTTTGCCGACCGCACCTATCAGCCAGACGGCCAGCTCACACCCCGCTCGCAGCCCGGCGCCGTGCTGCACGACGCCCCCGCCTGCGTGCAACACGTGCTGCGCATGCTCGACGCCGGGGGCATCGTCACCGCCGACGGCCAGCGCCTGCCCACCCCCATACACAGCATCTGCGTGCACGGCGATGGGCCCGACGCCGTGGCCTCGGCGCAGCAGATCCGCCTCGCGCTGGAGAAGGCGGGTTACCAGCACGCACCGCTGACCGCGCTGGTCTGAACCCCGGGGTTGGGCTGGGTATCATCAAAGCCCCTCACCCCAACCCTCTCCCGCTGACGGGAGGGGGCGCCGGTCCTCAACGCACCGGCACAACCCAAGGAATTCCGTGTTCAAGAATGTAACGATTTACCGCATCGCGCCCGGCTGGACGGCGACGCTGGAGTCGATGGAAACCGCGCTCGACGCGGCCCGTTTTGTGCCCTGTGGGGCCACGCAGGACAAGGCCGTGGGCTGGGTCGAGCCGCGCGGCGAGGCGCACGGCCCGCTGGTCGAGTCCGTGGCCGGCCAACGCATCCTCAAGCTGATGATCGAGACCAAGGCCGTGCCCGGCTCGGTCGTGCGCGAGAAGGCAGACGAAGAAGCCGAGCACATCGAGGCCACCACCGGCCGCAAGCCCGGCAAGAAGCAGATGAAGGAACTGCGCGAAGACGCGCTGCTGTCCCTGCTGCCGCAGGCCTTTCCTCGCCGCATGGGCGTGTGGGTCTGGATCGATCTGGCCAACGGCCTGCTGGTCACCGACGCCAGCAGCCAGGGCAAGCTCGACGAGCTGGTGACCGCGCTGGTCAACGCCTTCAACGACCTGTCGCTCACTCTGCTGCAGACCGCGGTCACGCCGCAGACCGCGATGACTTCGTGGCTCTCGGCCCCGGTGTCCGACGAAGACGAAGGCGGCGCACCGGGTGGCTTCTCGGTCGAGCGCGAGTGCGAACTGAAATCGGGCGACGAAGAGAAATCGGTCGTCAAGTTCACGCGCCACAACCTCGCTACCGACGAGGTGCGCAAACACATCGTTGAGGGCAAGCTGCCCACGCGCCTGGCCATGAGCTGGGAAGGCCGCATCGGCTTTGTTCTCACCGAGTCCATGCAGCTCAAGAAACTCGCGTTCCTCGAAGGCGTGTTCGACGACCGCGCAGCCGACGGCGAAAGCGGCTTCGACACCGACGTGGCACTGAGCACCGGCGAGCTGAACAAGCTGATCCCCGAACTGATCGAAGCCCTGGGCGGCGAGATCGTGCCCGGCATGGCGATGCCCGATGCGCCAACGGCCGCGCCGGCCAAACCCAAACAGGAGGCCGTCACCGCCGTGGGCGACGACGAAGACCCACCGTTTTGATCCCCCACTGAGCCATGCTGCAAGTGATCGCCATCAGCCTCGGTGCCAGCATCGGCGCGCTCTCGCGCTGGCAGCTCAGCCTGTGGCTCAACCAGGGCCACGCGGTGTTGCCCTGGGGCACGCTCACGGCGAACTGGACCGGGGCCTGGCTGGTGGGCGTGGCGGTGGTGTTTTTCCAGAGCCAGACGCAGCTGGACCCAGCCTGGCGTCTCGCCATCGTGACCGGGTTTCTGGGGGCGCTCACCACGTTTTCCACCTTCTCGGTGGAGGTGGTGAGCATGCTGCAGCACGGCCGCTGGCTGCTCGCCACGGGCACCGCGGTCCTGCATCTGCTCGGCTCGCTGCTGCTCACGGTGCTCGGCATGAAGATGGCAGGCTGGTGGTGGACCCCGGCCTGACGCTGACGCGCTGACGGCCAGCGCGCCGAACCCTCCGGCACTGGGTGCGGTATCGCACAGACGCTCTCGGGCCATGGGCCCAGATTGGGCGTCTCAGAACTTGCCGCTGGAGGCCGATCATGATCCAGATTCGCAAAGGGCAGGCGCCCGCCCCCTTGGCACGGGCGCAATTCGCCGAGCGCTTCCGCGCCTCGTTCATGGACCCGGCCTTCCGCGCGGAAGACCCGTCCATCACCCGGCTGGAGGCCATCGCCTGGGCCGCCTTCAGCGAAGGCCGCAAAGCACCGTTCACCCACAAAGCCGGCGACGGCTATGCGGACCCGCACTACGAACTGTCCGACGAATGGGTGACCACCAAGCAGCGGCTGGACGCCGCGCAATTGCACTGGGCCGACCCGGCCACGCCTTCGCGCGTGCTGCTGGTCTGCGGCTCGGCGCGCAACGACGGCACCTGCCCGGGTGAGATCTCCAAGAGTTTTCGGTTGATGGAAACGGCCCGCGAAGTGCTGACGTCGCTGGGCCTGCAGACCGATGTGCTGGACCTGAGCCTGCTCACCTCCGAATACGGCCTGAAGATCCACCCCTGCAAGGGCTGCCTGTCCACCGCGATGCCGCTGTGCCACTGGCCCTGCAGCTGCTACCCCAACCACGCGCTGAACCAGACCAACGACTGGATGGCCGAGATCTACGAGCGCTGGACCGCGGCCCACGCCGTGCTGATCGTCACCCCGGTTTACTGGTACCAGAGCCCGAGTCCGCTCAAGCTCATGATGGACCGCATGGTGTGTGCCGATGGCGGCAACCCCGACCCCACCGCGACGGGAGGCAAAGACCCCGCCAAAGCCAAAGCCCTGGAGATGGCCGGCTGGAGCTACCCGCAGCACCTGGCCGGCCGGGCCTACGGCGTGCTGGTGCACGGCGACGTGGCCGGCATCGAAGGGGCTCGGCGCTCGCTGTGCGACTGGCTGGACTGGATGGGTTTTCTCGATGCGGGTGTACAGGCCCGGCTGGACCGCTACATCGGCTACTACGAACCCTACGCCAACAGCCACGAAGCCCTGGACCGGGATGAAGACCTGCAGGAAGAGACCCGCAACGTGGCACGGGCCGTGGCCCAGGCCGTGGTCGAACTGCGCGTCGGCCGGCTGCAGGCGGCGCGGCCTGCTCTGAAACGCCCGAGGCCCAAGTAGCGCAACAGATTCCAGTGGACGCTGCGCCGGGCCCGTTGAAGAGGGCTTGCCGCGTGGCACTGGCGTGCTGACCACGCTCTCCAACTTCCCGGTTGCGGTGGCATCCCTTGCTGCAGGCATGGCTTCCCGCTGGCGCTTCACCGGAGCCACGCATGGGCACGGCTGGAACAGCTGAAATTGATCCATATCAATCTTCTTTAAATATTCACTACAAATGAATGATATCGGGCTTATAGTCCGCGCATGCCCAGTTTTCTGCACCCCCAACGAGCCCGCCAGCGCTGGGTCTTGTTGTGCCTTCTGCTCTGCTGGGGAATCGTTTTTGCATCACCGCTGTTGACCCACCGCGGCATGACGGAGGTCTGCAGCGGCAGTGGCGTCAAGTGGGTCGATGCCGACGACAGCCCGGACTCGGTGCCTGTCCCGACGCTGGACTGCGCCTTGTGCCTGCCGCCGTTCCTGCCCACGCCAACGGCACACCCATCGTTCACCGAACGGCACACCCACCACACGCTGACGGCGTGTGCCGAGCGCCGTGCGCACACCTCTCCCGCGGCCATGCCACCTCCCGCGCGTGGCCCACCCCTTTTCCAAACCCAAACCCAAAAGGTTCACACATGAAAAGCGACAGCAGCTTGCCCTCCAAAGACACCACCGCGTGGGGTCGCCGACGTTTCCTGAACACCGCCGCACTGGCGGGACTGACGATGGGCGCCGCGGCCTGCACCGAAAAAGAATCCGGTGCCGCCAACGCCCCCGCCGCAGCGCCGGCCGCGGCCCCCGATGCCGCACACAGCAGCGCCAACGCCACGCACCTCAAGCCCGGCGAGCTCGACACCTACTACGGTCTGTGGAGCGGTGGCCACACCGGCGACATGCGTGTGCTCGGCCTGCCCTCGGGCCGCGAGCTGCTGCGCATCCCCTGCTTCGTGCCCGACGCCCTGGTGGGCTGGGGCATCACCAACGAGTCCAAGAAGATCATGGGCACCAAGCCCAATGGAGCGCTGCGCTACACCGTGGGGGATACCCACCACACGCACGCCTCGTACAAGGACGGCAACTACGACGGCCGCTACGCCTGGATCAACGACAAGATCAACGCACGCATCGCGCGCATCCGCCTGGACTACTTCATCTGCGACAAGATCACGCAGTTGCCCAACGTGCAGGGCTTCCACGGCATCTTCCCCGACAAACGCGACCCGGTGGACCCCGCCATCAACTACACCACGCGCGTGTTCTGCGGCGGCGAGTTCGGCATTCCGCTGCCCAACACTGGCACCGAGGACGCGGGCAAGTACCGTTCGCTGTTCAGCTGCGTCGATGCCGAAACCATGGAAGTGCGCTGGCAGGTGCTGATCGACGGCAACTGCGACCTGGTGGCCACGTCCTACGACGGCAAGCTGGCCGCGTCGAACCAGTACAACACCGAGATGGGCGCGAAGTACGAGGACATGATGTCCGCCGAGCGCGATGCCTGCATCTTCTTCAACATCGCCCGCATCGAAGCGGCGGTGAAGGCCGGCAAGTTCAAGACCTTCGGCAGCTCCAAGGTGCCCGTGGTGGACGGCACGCACGAAGGCAACCAGGACCCGACGGCCGCGCTGACCGCCTACGTGTCGGTGCCCAAGAACCCGCACGGCGTCAACGCCAGCCCGGACCAGAAGTACTTCATCTGCGCCGGCAAGCTCTCGCCCACCGCCACGGTGATCGAGCTGGCCAAGGTGCTGGAGTGGTTCGACGGCAAGCTGGAGAAGCTGGACGCGTCCATCGTGGCCGAGGTCGAGATCGGCCTGGGTCCTCTGCACACCGCATTTGACGGCCGCGGCAACGCCTACACCACGCTGTTCCTGGACAGCCAGATCGTGAAATGGAACGTGGACGCCGCAATCAAGTTCCACGCCGGCGACAAGGCCGCCAAGTACGTGGTCGACCGCCTGGACGTGCAGTACCAGCCGGGCCACATCAACGGCTCGCAGTCGGAGACCATTGCCGCCGACGGCAAGTACCTGGCCGTGGGCTGCAAGTTCTCGAAAGACCGCTTCCTGCCGGTGGGCCCGCTGCACGCCGAGAACGAGCAGATCATCGACATGTCGGGCGAGAAGATGGTGTTGCTGGCCGACCACCCGGTGCGCGGCGAACCGCACGACTTCATCATCTTCAAGCGCGACCTCGTCAAGCCCAAGCAGGTCTACAACCTCGATGATTTCCCGAACGCCGTCAAGGACCCGAAGGACTCGGGCGTGGTGCGCAACGGCAAGAAGGTGACCGTGAAGATGACGTCGCAGGCCCCGGCTTTCTCGCTGCGCGAATTCAAGGTGAAGGCGGGTGACGAGGTCACGCTGATCCTGACCAACCTGGACAAGATCGAAGACCTGACGCACGGCTTCGCGATCCCGAACCACGACGTCAACTTCATCGTCAACCCGGGCGAAACCGCCTCGGTCACCTTCACGGCGGGCGAGCCCGGCGTGTACTGGTGCTACTGCACGCACTTCTGCCACGCCCTGCACCTGGAGATGCGCACCCGCATGATCGTGGAGGCGTAAGCCTTCAAAACCTCCCCCCGGGGAGGTCCTGCTTTGCCAGGTCCGATGCCCGCGCTGTGTGGCGCTGGCGTCGGACCCCGCCCCCTGGATCCCAACGATGTCGATTGCACGCCTTTTCTCGGCCGCGCTGACCGCCGCCGCTCTGTTGCTGAGCCCGCTCGGCAACGAAGCCCAGGCGCAGGCCTACGAAGCCCATCTGCCCGCCGACCTGGCCACCAACCCCGACCTGTGCGCCCTCGTGCCCTGCGCGGAGGTGTTCCCGGGCGCCCAGAGTTTTTCCCAGCGCCTGGGCCAGCCACCGTATGTGGAGGCCTACGGCGACGCCGACCCGCAACAGCCGGGCAAGAAGACCCTGCTGGGCTACGTGATGCTCTCGACCGACATCACCGACACCCCGGCCTATTCCGGCAAGCCGGTGATCACGCTCATCGGCATGGACGCGCGCGGCCGCTACGTCGGCGTGAAGGTGCTCAAGCACTCCGAGCCCATCCTGCTGCTGGGCATTCCAGAGTCCACGCTGGTCAACTTCAACAACCAGTACCTCGGCAAGTCGGTCACCGACCAGATCGAGGTCGGTCCTTCGCGCCCGGACGAGAACATCCTGGGCCTGGACGCCATCTCCGGCGCCACCGTCACGGTGATCGCGCAGAACCAGGTGATGCAGCTCTCGGGCGCGGCCGTGGCCCGCCAGGTCGGCATCATCGAACCCACACGCCGCGACCCCGCACGTTTCGTGACCAGCGGCCGGCCCTACCGCTGGGACGAGCTGGTGAAGATGGGCGCGGTGCAGCGCCTGCGCGTGATGCCCGAGCAGCTGGGCCTGGAGCGCAGCGCCGAGCCCTTCATCGAGCTGTGGTTCGGTGACCTCAACCACCCCGATGTGGGCCAGAGCCTGCTCGGCAAGTCGGGCTTCGCCACGCTGCGCTCGCGCCTGAAAGACAGCGAACAGGCGCTGTTCGTGGTGCGCAGTGCCGGCATCGAATCCTTCAAGGGCTCGGGCTTCGTGCGCGGTGGCATCTACGACCGCATCCAGGTCAAGCAGGGCGCCGATGCCTTCACCTTCCGCGACCTGGACTCGTTCAACCTCTACGGGCTGGAAGCCGAGGGGGCGCCGCGCTACTCCGAGTCGGCGATCTTCGTGATCCGCTCCGGGAGCTTCTCGGCGGCCTACCCCTGGAAGCTGGCCTTCCTGGGCAACCGCGTGGACCGAGCCACCGGGCACCGCAGCTTCGCGGTCTTCGAGACCAAGTACTGGCTGCCCGCCGAGATGCTGCAAGGCGGCCGCCCGGTGGTCACCGAGCCCGACGCGCCCTGGGTGCGCATCTGGAAATCGCGCGCCATCGAGATCGCCCTCTTCAGCGCCCTGCTGCTGGCTGTGGCCGTGGTCTATGCCCTGCGCGACAAGCTCACGCGGCGCTCGACCCACAAGAACAAATGGCCGGTCAACGCCTTCAAATACTCGGCCTGGGCGCTCAGCATCGGCTTCGTCGGCTTTGGCCTGCTGGCACAGCCTTCCATCACCCAGGTGCTGACCTGGTTCCACGCCTTGCTGTTCCAGTGGACCTGGTCGCTGTTCCTGTCGGACCCGTTCATCTTCATCTTCTGGGTCTTCATCATCGTCACCGTGTTCGTGTTCGGGCGCGGGCTGTTCTGCGGTTGGATGTGCCCATTCGGCTCGCTCTCCGAGGCGCTCTACAAGGTGGGGCGCGTGATCGGCCTCAAGCGCTTCCAGACCAAGGTACCGCAGGTCTGGCACGACCGGCTCAAGTGGCTGAAATACGCCATCTTCATCGGCCTGCTGATGGTGTCCATGTTCTCCATGGGCCTGGCCGAGGTGCTGGCCGAGGTGGAACCGTTCAAGACCACCTTCCTGGTCGGCATCACGAACCGCAGCTGGCCCTACGGTCTGTTCGTGGTGGTGATCCTGGGCCTGTCGCTGTTCATCGAACGCCCCTACTGCAAGTACATCTGCCCGCTGGGTGCTTCGCTGGCCATGCCCAGCACGTTCCGCTGGTTCGGCCTGCAGCGCAAGCAGGACTGCAACAGCTGCAAGGCCTGCGCGGTGGGTTGCGGCGCACAGGCGATCGACGCCGATGGCCGCATCGACCACCGCGAGTGCCTGCACTGCCTGGACTGCATGGTGCTCTACACCGACCAGAAGGGCTGCCCGCCGCTGGCCAAGGAACGCAAGCGCCGCGAACGCGACGGCCTGCTCATCACGCCGATCGGGCGCAACGGCTACTTCATCCCGATCGAACCGGTCTCGCCCGTCAGCGCCCGGGCTGCGCAGGGCCCCGATCCGCGCATGCCCACCGCACCGGCCCAGCCCTGGCCCGGCGGCCGTGCCCCTGGCCTCAAAGGTCTGTGGCAGGAGGTGCAGCACCACCTGTGGCCCTGGAGCCGCGACGGCTGGAAGAACCAGCGCGCCCTGCAGTTCGCCGGGCTCTCGCTGGCCCTGGCCGCGAGCTTGGCCTGGCTGCTGGCGGCCGACGGCCGGCTGTCGGCCAGCGCCATCATCGGCTGGTGGTTCGGCTGGAGCGTCTACGAGGTGCTGATCCGCATGGCGGGCAAGCGCTACGTGAAGGACGGCCCGTGGTGGCAGGCGCGCTACCGCGTGGCGAACTGGATGGACATGCTCAGCTACGTCGGGTTCAAGAACCTGCTGATCGGCGCGACGCTGTTCCTCGCGCTCAAGACCCTGGGGCACCTGGCGTGAAGACCCCAGCCTCCTGGCGCCAACGGCTGGCCTGCGTGTGGCTGCTGGGCCTGGCCCTGCCCGCATGGTCCGCCGTGTGGCGGGTCGAACCGGGCGGCGACATCCAGGCCGTCGTGACGCAGGCCGCGGCTGGCGACGTGGTGGAAGTCGCGCGCGGCTTCTACAGCGTGAACCTGCGCATCGACAAGCCCCTGACCCTGCGCGGCATTCACCGCCCCACCCTCAGCGGCGGCCAGCGAGGCGACACCATCCGCGTCGCGTCGCCCGACGTGCTGATCGAAAACCTGATCGTGCGCGACTCGGGCACCAGTCTGAAGAGCCAGCACGCGGGCATCTACGTGCAGCCCGGTTCGCACCGCGCCGTGGTGCGGCGTTGCGACCTGACCTACAACCTCTTCGGCCTGTGGATCGAAAAGGCCAACGAGGTGCGCATCGAGCACAACCGCATCACCGGCCTGCGCGACCTCAACTCCTCGCAGCGCGGCAACGGCATCCAGCTCTACAACACACAGGGCGCGCGCATCACCGGCAACGACATCAGCTTCGTGCGGGACGCGCTGTACGTCGACGTGTCCCACAACGCCGAGTTCCGCGCCAACCGGCTGCACCACAGCCGCTACGGCGCGCACTACATGAACTCGTACCACAACCTGTGGGAAGACAACGACAGCTACTACAACCGCGGCGGCCTGGCCCTGATGGAAGTGCGCAACCAGGTGGTGCGCGGCAACCGCACCTGGGGCAACTCCGACCACGGCATCATGCTGCGCACCCTGCAGGACTCGGTGATCGAAAACAACGTGGTGGCCGGCAACGCGCGCGGCTTCTTCATCTACGACGTCGAGTACGTGACCCTGCGCAACAACCTGGTGGTGGACAACCACGTCGGCGTGCACCTCTCGGCCGGGTCCACGCGCAACCAGGTCGTGGGCAACGACTTCATCGCCAACCGGGAGCAGGTGCGCTACGTGGGCGCACGCGACGAACCCTGGGGCCACCCCAAGCCCGGCCAGGGCAACTACTGGAGCAATTACCTGGGCTGGGACCGCGACGGCAACGGCATCGGCGACCTGTCCTACGAAGCCAACGACCTGGTGGACCGCCTGCAGTGGCGCCACCCTTCCATTCAACTCTTGCTGGGCAGCCCCGCCGTGCAGGCCCTGCGCGTGCTGGGACACCAGTTCCCGGTGCTGCGCGTACCCAGCGTGATCGACCCCCATCCGGCCATGGCGCCGAAACACCCCCACTGGAGCACATGGCGTGACAAGTATTTCCGCTGAGGCCCTGCACCTGGAGGGCGTCACCAAACCCTACGGCAGCCGGCGTGCGGCGCTGCTGGCGCTGGACAACGTGAGCCTGCGGGTGCCGCGCGGCCAGCTCTTCGGCCTGATCGGCCACAACGGCGCCGGCAAGAGCACCCTGTTCAAGCTCGTGCTCGGTCTCATCACCCCCAGCCAGGGCCGCATCCAGGTCAACGGCTGTGCGGTGAACGGCCCCGACTTCCGCACCACGCGGCGCGCCCTGGGCTACCTGCCCGAGAACCTGGTGCTGTACGACAACCTCACCGGGCTGGAGACGCTGCGCTTCTTCGCGCGCCTCAAAGGCGCACCGCAGACGCAGTGCGCCGCCCTGCTCGACCGCGTCGGCCTGACCCGGGCCGGCGGGCGCGCGGTGCGCGAATACTCCAAGGGCATGCGGCAACGGCTGGGGTTTGCCCAGGCCCTGCTGGGCGACCCCCAGCTGCTGCTGCTCGACGAACCCACCACCGGCCTGGACCCGTCAGCGATCCGCGATTTCTACGACCAGCTCGACCTGCTGCGCTCGCAGGGCGTGACCCTGGTCATCAGCTCGCACATCCTGGCCGAACTGCAACAGCGCGTCGATGCCCTGGCCATGCTCAGCAACGGCCGTGTGTGCGCCCAGGGCTCGGTGCAGGCGCTGCGCGAGCGCTCGCGCATGCCCCTGGTCTTCCAGCTGCGCGCCGCGCCGACCTGGCTGCAGACCCTGGTCACCGAACTGCCCGGGCAACTGGCCGGCGCCGAGATCGCCCTGCAGCAGCGCGAACCCGACCTGCTGGAACTGCGTTGCCCCCGCGAGCACAAGATGCGCGTGCTGGCCTGGCTGGCCAACGCGGAGCTGAGCGATCTGCAGATCCACGAACCCTCGCTGGAGGACGTGTACTTCGGCCTGAGGGAGGCCCCATGACCGTTTCATTGCAATGGCGCCAGGTGCAGGCCGTGGCCGCCAAGGAATTCCGCGACCGGCTGCGCAACCGCTGGGTGCTGGCCGTGGCCGTGGTCTTCACCGTCTTCTCGCTGCTCATCACCTACTTCGGCTCGGCCGCGCAGGGGCAGATCGGTCCGCGATCGATCGAGCTCACCATCGCCAGTCTGGTCAGTCTGGTGATCTACCTGATTCCGCTGATCGCGCTGCTGCTCGGCTTTGACGCCATCGTCGGCGAGCGCGAGCGCGGCTCGCTCGACCTGCTGCTGGCCCTGCCCATCACGCGGCTGGAACTGCTGCTGGGCAAGTACCTGGGGCTCGCGGGTGCGCTGACGCTGTCCACCGTGTCAGGCTTTGCGCTGGTGGCCCTGCTGCTGTACCAGCGCTTCAGCTGGGCCGGCCTGTACCACTACGCCGGCTTCGTGCTCAGCTCGGTGCTGCTGGGGCTGGCCTTCCTGAGCCTGGCGGTGCTGCTGTCGGTGCTGGCCCGCGACCGCACCCGCGCCTCGGGCCTGGCCATCGCGCTGTGGTTCGCGCTGGTGCTGGTGTTCGACCTGCTGCTGCTGGGCCTGCTGGTGGCCACCGGTGGCCAGTTCGGCGGTGAATCCGTCGCCTACCTGCTGCTGCTGAACCCGGCCGACATCTTCCGCATCCTCAACGTGTTTTCGCTCGACGACGTGCAGCGCCTGTACGGCCTGGCCAGCATCCTGCCCCCGGCGCTCAGCCAGGTGGGCTGGCTCGCCAGCGCCATGCTGGCCTGGATCGTCGCGCCCCTTGCCCTGGCTTCCTGGAGATTCCGACCATGAACACCCCATCCCAATTCCCCCTGAACCGCCGCCGCCTGCTGTGCGGCTGCGCCGGCCTGGCCACCCTCAGCCTGCTGGGCTGCGGCCAGCGCGGCGATGCCACCTCCAGCGCCCCGGCCGAGATCGACGCCCAGTCCAGCTGCTCGCTGGACGGCATGCAGTTGTCCGACTACCCCGGCCCCAAAGGCCAGATCCGCTACGCCGGCGTGGCCGAGGTGCAGTGGTTCTGTGATTCGGTGGAATTGCTGTCGGTGCTGCTGGCGCCCGAGCAGGTGCGCGCGGTGGTGTCGGTGCACGTGCAGGACATGGGCCAGGCCGACTGGGACCAGCCCCGGGGGCACTGGATCGACGCGCGCCAGGCGCTCTACGTGCTGGGCAGCAAACGCCACGGTTCCATGGGCCCCACGGCCGCCAGCTTTGCCGCCGAAGCCGAGGCCCAGGCCTTCGTGCAGCAATACGGCGGCCGCCTGCTGCGCTACGCCGACATCAAGCCCGAGATGGTGGATCTCAGCGGCGGCGCCCTGCACGACACCCGCATGTGATGCCGCAACGCCGCCGGTTCATCGGTCTCTCGGTACTGGGCAGCGTGGCGGTGTTCGCCGGTCTGGGCTTGCGCTCGCCCGGTGACTCGGTGGCGGTTGCCGGTACCGACTCAGAACTGCCGTCCGACGTCTGCCTGGTGGCGCCCACCTTCTCCTACGATCCCGCCTCGGGCCTGCCCATGCGGGCGGCGCGCGAGGTGCCGCCCGGAGCCCGCTGCCCGGTCTGCGGCATGTTCCCGGCGCGCCAGCGGCGCTGGGCTGCCCAGGTCATCTTCGACAACGGCGACGTGCAGTACCTCGACTCGCCCCTGAGCCTGTTCCTGTACCTGCAACGGGTGCCGCGCTACACCGCCGGCCAGAGCGCCGCCCGCATCCTGGCCTCGTACGTCACCGACCTGGACACCGGCGCCTGGACACCCGCCGGGCAGGCTTGGTATGTGCACGGGTCCGGGCAGATGGGCCCGATGCGGTCGGGCAACCTGCCCGCGTTCGCCACGCTGGACCAGGCGCGCGCCTTCGCCGCGCAGGAAGGCGGCGAGTGGCTCACGGCCACGCGCTTGCGCCAGGGCCTGCCCGCATCGCTTCAGCGGCTCGCCCCGCACGCCCACTGAAGCCCGACCCACTTTGATGCGTGTCAAATGCGAGCCTAATTATTCATATAAAATGAATATTAAAATCCACCCCACCCCTTTCACAACCTCACGCAAGGACGCCCCATGAACGCCAAGAACCTTCTCCTGATCCTGGGCTGCAGCGCTGCCCTGATGGCCTGCGGCGAAAAGCCCGCCGACACCGCTGCGGCGCCGGCGGCTTCCGCCCCGGTGGCCGCTGCTCCCGCGCCTGCCCCGGAACCCGCACCGGCCCCCGTGGCCGAGAACGCCGTGGGCAAAAAGGTCTATGGCTCGGTGTGCTCGATGTGCCACGCCGCCAACGTGGCCGGCGCACCCAAGCCCGGTGACAAGGCCGACTGGGGCCCGCGCATTGCGCAAGGCAACGACACGCTCTACAAGCACGCCATCGAAGGTTTCACCGGTGCCAAGGGCATGATGCCCGCGCGTGGCGGTGGCAGCACCCTCACCGACGACGAACTGAAGGCCGCCGTGGACTACATGGTCGCCCAGTCGCTCTGAACCCACCCGGCCCCACCATGACACACCTGCTCCAACGCCGTCAGTGCCTGGCCGGACTGGGCGGCCTGCTCGTCGCCGGCCTGGGCATGCGCCCGGCGCTGGCCAGCCCCACCGTCCACCGCGCGTCCCGCGTCCTGATGGGCACGCGGGTGGACATCGTGGCGCAAGGCGACAACCCCGGCGCCACGGCCACCGCCGTGCAGGCGGCCTTTGCGGAAATGCAGCGCCTGGAACGCATGATGAGCCGCTACCGCGCCGACAGCCTGGTGAGCGCGATGCACCGCAACGCGGGCCAGGGCCTGGTGATGGCCCCGCCCGAACTGGTGGCGGTGCTGCAGCGTGCCGCCGAGCTGTCCCGGCTCAGCGAAGGCGCCTTCGACATCACCGTGGGCGCGTACCACGGCTGGTCTTTCGACCCGCAGGACGCCCGGGTGCCCGCGCCGGAAGACCTGCGCCGCGAACGCCGGCTGGTGGACTTCCGCGATGTGTTGATCCACTCCACGACGGGCCAGGCCGGCCTGAGCCGCCCGGGCATGCGCATCGACCTGGGGGGCGTGGCCAAACTGCCCATCCTGCAGGCGGGCCTTCGCGTTCTCGAACAACACGGCCTGCGCCACGCCATGGTCAATGGCGGTGGTGACGTGCTCACGCGCGGCCAGCTCCTGGGCCAGGACTGGCGCGTGGGCATCCGCGACCCGCGGGCCCCCGAACGGCTGATCGGCACGGTGCAAGTGCGCGATGCCTGCGTGGCCTCGTCCGGTGACTACGAACGCTGCTTCTTGCGCAACGGCCGGCGTTACCACCACGTGCTGGACCCGCGCACCGGCATGCCCAGCCACGGCATGCGGGGCGTGGTCACGGTGTCGCGCCAGCCCGATCCCGTCAACGGCCTGGGCGCCGCGATCATGGTGGCGGGTGCTGCCGCTGGACAGCAACTGCTTGCGCCCCTGCGCGGGGTGGACAGCCTGATGGTGGACGCCAGCGCCAAGGTCCTCATCACGGGACGCATGGGCGAGCACCTGCAAGCGGCCTGAGAACGCCCCCGGCGCTGCTTCAACCGGCCTTGGCCTGCTTCGGTTTTCGCGTCGCTGCGGGCTTGGCCGGGCGAGCGAGCTTGGTGGCGTCGGGCAAGGCCTTTTTCGGTCTGGCCAGCGACGCAAACTGAATGGGAATGAGGTGGGGCAACTGCCCCGCAGGCCCCTTGCCTGCCGCCATCGGCGCGAGCAGGTCGGCCAGCGTGATGCCATCGAGCACGTCAAAGAAGCCCTGCATCGCCTTGTGCAAGGAATCTTTGAGCCGGCAATAGCCATCCAGGCGGCAGGTGTTGGTCTTGCGGTCAAAACACTCCACCAGCGTCATATCGGTTTCGGTCTGGCGGATGATTTCGCCCAGGGTCAGTTCTCCGGCCGGCTTCAGCAAGCGCAGACCACCGCCCCGACCCCGCGTGGTCGCGATCCAGCCGCACGCGGCAAGGATCATGGCGATCTTGGTGAGATGGCTGCGCGAGATGCCATGCGCCTCGGCGATCTCGTTCACCGTCGGCGGATGCTCGCGCCCTTCACAAGCCGCGCAATACATCAGCATGCGCAAGCTGTAGTCGGTCCATTGGGTGAGTCGCATGGGGTCATCAGCCTGTCAGAAGAAGAGTGTGCGTTCGAGAATGGACCACTGTACCGTCAAAACAGCGAGCGCCAGGCGCCCTGCATCAAGGCGGCAGGCCCAGTGGTCACGGGGTACCACCTTGCACATCGCAGCGCCTCCCGCAGCAAAGCCAGCCGACCAGGCGCTCAGCCTTTGAGAAGGGCTCCGGTGCCGTCCTGCACCTGCACGTTGATCGCAATGCCCTGGCGCACGCTCATCGAAACGGTGCAGAACTCCTCGAATTGGGCGAGCACGCGGTCCAGGTGTTCGATGTCGGCTGCGGCCTGCCCCAGCTCCAGTTTCACGTTGATGCCCATGATGCGCAGGCGCTTGCTTTCGTTGCGCCCGACCTCGGCCGTGGCGGTCGCCTTGAGGGCGCCCGGGTCCTGCTTGAACTTCTGCAACGAAAACAGCAGGCTGGCGCTCAGGCAGTTGGCCACCGCGGCCAGCAACATGTGGTCGGGCGCCGAGCCTGCACCCAGCCCCAGAGGCGCCGGTTCGTCGGCCAGCATCTGCGGGATGGCTGCGCCGAAATCCACCAGAAACTGGTAGCCCGACTGGCGAGTGATGGTCACGCTGGCGTTTTCGCTCATGGGAGCTCCTGAAGTTGGCGACCGCTCGGCGCGGGGTCGGTGGTCGAGGGTTTCCGATAGGGTGCACAGGTCACCAAATTGACCAATGTCAAATCCAGATCTGCGGTCGATCTCTATATTAACAAACTCCCCGGGGTATCAAAAACAACCGAAGCCATTCACTCACAGGAGACACCCATGTCCGAGACCCTGCAACCCGACCCGCGGGTTGAAACCGCGCGCCGACGCTTCCTGGCCGGTCTGGGCGCCCTGCCCCTGACCGCGGCGCTGTCGCAGACCAGCACGCCGGCGCAGGCCGCCAGCGTCAAGAGCAGCGCCCGCATCGTGATCGCGGGTGCGGGTGCGGCCGGCCTGGCCGCCGCCTCGCAACTGGCGGCCCGTCTGCAGGACGCCAGCATCACCGTGATCGATGCGCGCAAGGAGCACTATTACCAGCCCGGCTTCACCCTGGTTGCTGCGGGCATCAAGCCGCAAGCCTACACCGTGTCGAACACCGGCGACTACCTGCCCCAGGGCGTCGAATGGGTCACCGAGCGGGTGGCCGAGATCGATCCGGAAGGCAACAAGGTGGTCACCGAAAGTGGCAAGGCCGTGGCCTACGACTTCCTGATCCTCGCGACCGGCCTGGAGCTGAACTACGCCGGCATCGAAGGCATGGACACCGCACGCATCGGCCAGAACGGCATGGGCAGCATCTACCACAGCCCTCAGGCCGCGACCGCCACCTGGCAGGCCATGTCGGCCTTTGCGGACAAGGGCGGTATCGGCGTCTTCGGCCGCCCGGCGGGCGAGATGAAATGTGCGGGCGCTCCGCTGAAATACACCTTCATCACCGACGACCACCTGCGTCGCCGTGGCAACCGCGGCAAGGCCGAGATCGTCTACATGGCCCAGAGCAAGTCGCTGTTCGGCGTGCCCATCGTGGCTGAAAAGGTGCGCATGCTGTTCCAGGACCGGGGGGTCAAGGTCAACCACGAACACGTGCTGCAGGCGATCGACCTGGACAAGCGCATCGCGACCTACAAGACCCTCACCGGAACGGCCGAGCAGAAATACGACTTCATCAATGTGGTGCCGCCCATGCGGGCGCCCGAGGTCGTGCGCAACAGCCCCCTGCCCTGGACCGAAGGCCCGTTCGCGGCAGATGGCTGGGTGGAAGTCGACCGCGACACCCTGCGCCACAAGCGCTACCCCAACGTCTTCGGCGTCGGCGACATCGCCGGTGTGCCCAAGGGCAAGACGGCGGCCAGCGTGAAATGGCAGGTGCCGGTGGCCGTGTCACACCTGATCGGCGACATCGCCGGCAAGGCCTCCAGCGAGGTCTACAACGGCTACACCAGTTGCCCGCTGATCACCCGCCTGGGCCAGGCCATGCTGATCGAGTTCGACTACAAGGACAACCTGATCATGTCCTTCCCCGGCGTCATCGCACCGCTCGAGGAACTCTGGATCAGCTGGGTCATGAAGACCATGGCCCTCAAACCCACCTACATCAGCATGCTGCGCGGCCGCGCCTGACCCTCTGGAGATTCCCATGAAAGAACTCGATCCGCTGGTTTTTGTCGCCGTGTTCCAGGAGATGCTGGGGCCCCTGCTCTGGGTCATGCTGCTGGTGGCGGTGGTCGGCACGGTGGCGTTTCTGGCGCTGCTGGTGCGCGAACGCGGCCTTGTTTCGCGCCGCCTCGTGCGCGCCGAAGTGCTCGGCGTTTTTGGTGGAGCGCTTGCACTGGTGATCATGGCCAAGGTGTCATCCTCGGGCTTCACCGACGCCGGTGGCCCGGCCGACTGGTTCCTGATCGCGCTCGTCTACGGCGTGGGTCTGGTCGCTACCGTGATCCTGACCTACACCCTCATGGGCTGGATGTCCCCGCGGCGAGCAACCAGCTGAACACGACAGCCAGCCCGTTTGCGAAGGCCGCCGCAGCGCGGTCTTCGCCTTTTTCAGCGACATCGCGTAAGGGCTATGTTGCTTTTTCCGGGTACCGTCACAGGTTTGACCGAAAATCACCCCTGTGCAGAACAATTGAACCTTCGCGCCCGACGACGGGCGCCGGCCAACCCCGGTTCAAATTTGACAAATCCGTGAAAAAAACAGTGTCATGGACCGGGTAAGCTTGGGCCGTACATTCGAAAGCTGACTATGAGACGACTGGAAGATTTCCGCCTGAAGATGGGCCGCCAGGAAATGGTGCCCATCATGATCGGCGGCATGGGTGTGGACATTTCCTCTGCCGACCTGGCACTGGAAGCCGCCCGCCTGGGCGGCGTCGGGCACATCTCCGACGCCATGATCAAGACGGTGACCGACCGCCGCTACAAGACCAAGTTCGTCAAGGCCAAACAGGCCATGTACAAGTACAACATGGCCTCGGAGGACAAGTCCGCCATCAAGTTCAACCTGGCCGACCTCGCCGAGGCGACGCGACTGCATGTGGAACACACCATGGCCCGCAAATCGGGACCGGGTCAGGTGTTCATCAACTGCATGGAAAAGCTGACGATGAACGCGCCCAAGGAGACGCTGAAGGTGCGCATGAGTTCTGCGCTGGACGCGGGTATCGACGGCATCACGCTCGCCGCCGGCCTGCACCTCGGCTCGTTCGCGCTGATCGAAGACCACCCGCGTTTCCGCGACGCCAAGCTCGGCATCATCGTCAGTTCGCTGCGTGCGCTGCAGCTGTTCCTGAAGAAAAACAGCCGCCTGAACCGCCTGCCCGACTACGTGGTTGTCGAGGGCCCGCTGGCTGGCGGCCACCTCGGCTTCGGCATGGACTGGGCGCAGTACGACCTGGCCACCATCGTGGCCGAGATCCTCGCCTGGATGAAGGCCGAGCAGCTCGACATCCCGGTCATTCCCGCCGGCGGCATCTTCACCGGCAGCGACGCCGTGCGCTTCATGGAGATGGGCGCCTCGGGCGTGCAGGTGGCCACGCGCTTCACCGTCACCAAAGAATGTGGCCTGCCCGACGACATCAAGCAGGAGTACTTCAAGGCCAACGAAGACGACATCGAGGTCAACGAGATCTCGCCCACGGGCTACCCGATGCGCATGATCAAGAGCAGCCCCGGCATCGGCGACGGCATCCGCCCGAACTGCGAGGCCTACGGCTACCTGCTGGACGCCAACGGCAAGTGCGCCTACGTCACGGCCTACAACCGGGAAGTGGCGGCGCACCCCGATGAAAAGCGCATCAAGGTGCTGGACAAGACCTGCCTGTGCACCCACATGCGCAACTTCGACATCTGGACCTGCGGCCAGCTCACCTGGCGCCTGAAAGACACCACCGTGCGCAACGCCGACGGCAGCTTCCAGCTGCTCAGCGCCGAACACGTGTTCAAGGACTACCAGTTCAGCACCGGGAACAAGGTGGCGATGCCCGAACCCGAAGCCGTGGCGGTCTGAAATGAAACACCCCCGCAGCGCTTCGAGCTACCCCCTCTAAAGGGGGCGGCACCAGCCGTCCGGCAAAGCCGGCCCGGCGGTGCCCTCGGCTGCATCGCAGCATGCGCCTGGGTGGCACTCCGGCGCTATGGAAGACTGATACGGATCAGCCGCCCCCGCGCTGCATGTACAGGTCGAAGCGCTTCATGAACGCAAAGCGCTGAGTCGCGTCCAGCTCGCTGAAAGCGAAGCTCACGCGCAGCACCGGCATGCGCATGAGTGCAATCACGCGCGGCGGCATCACCTGCCAACGGAGCTGCAGCGCACCGGGTGCGATGTCCACCCGGGCTGAGCCGCTCCCGGCCTGCCAGGGGCAACTGCCAATGGCCGCGGGCAGCCAGCCGAGCCATTCGGCCTCGGTGCAGCCCATGTCGCGTTCGAAAGTCTCGGCGTAGCTCGATTGCATGTCAGCCTCCCTGCCCCGAGACCCACAACCCGAAACGGAGAGAACGATCCAACCCAGAGGCACCGCCGGGCTGGCTCCGCCAGACGGCCGGTGCCGCCCCCTTGAGGGGGTCGCGCACAGCAGCGCGGCGGGGGTGCACAGTCAACCGCCCGCGATGGGTGGCCAGATGGCCAGCACGTCGCCTTCGGCCAGCGTCGCTGTCATGCGCTTTTCAGGCTCCACGTATTTGCCGTTGACCAGCACCAGATGCACCAGCTTCGGCGGCAGGCCAAAGGGCTCGATGATCTGGCTGATGGGCGCGGCCGGACTCACGTCCAGCTCGACGAGGTTGCTGCGCCGCGCCTCGGCGGGCAGGTAGTCTGTCAGGGTGGCGAAGAGCTTGAACGTGATTTTCATGAATGTGATTTTCCCATTCCGGGCTGCGCCGCGTCAGCAGCGCCGGGTATCGCCCCTGAAGGAGCGGCGGAATGGATTCAGCGGCGGCGGTCGTCGGCAGCACCGCTCCACTGTCCCTGCCCCTGCGCGCTGGCGAGGTAGGCGTCCATCAGCTTGGTCGGATCGGCCATCAGCGTGTCCTTCCATTCGCCCAGTCGCACCTGCCCTTCCACCAAACCCCGCATGACGCCCACATGGTCGGTCCAGCCCACGCTGTTGCAACCGACCATGAGGTCGTCCTTGAACTGCAGGCTCAGGTGGCGGCCCGACTTCTCATCGGTCAGCTCCACGTGTTCGCCACCCGGCAGACCTTCCCAGTTGCCGAAGCTGGTGGAGATCATGCCCAGCGTGTCGAGCACGTTGATCTGTGTCACACCTTTGAGTTCGGCAGACTGGCCCACCATGTTGAGCGCGGCCACACGGGCCTGCTCGGCGGCGTTGGGCTGGATGGCGCTGACGATGGTCTTGCCGCTCACTTTGTCGAAAGCCTCGGCGCAGTCGCCCGCGGCGTAAATACCGGGCACGTTGGTCTGCAGGTGTTCGTCGGTCAGCACGCCCACCAGGCAGCGCACGCCGCTGTTCTCCAGGAAGCCGATGTTGGGCTTGACGCCGGTGGCGCTGATGACCAGATCGGCCTCCAGGCGGTCACCGGTGGACAGGCGCACCTGCATCTTGCCGTTGGATGCGTTCGACGACCCGATGCCCACCACCTGCGCAATCTTGCCCAGCAGGCCGGGCTCGGCACCGTCACCGCGCTCGATCGCTTCGACCCGCGCGCCGGTGAAGACCTTCACACCCTTTTTCTGGCACCAGTCCTTGATCATGCCGCCCGCGGTGGGGCCCATCATGCGGGGCACCATGCGGTCGCCCATCTCGACGACGGACAACTCCACGCCGCGTTGCTGCAGCGATTCCATGATGATGCAGCCGATGAAGCCGGCACCCATCTGCAGCACCTTGGCGCCGGGCTTGGCCAGGTTGGCGATGGCACGCGCGTCGGCCAGCGTCCAGCAGCTGTGCACGCCCGGGCCGTCAATGCCTGGAATCGGCGGCGTCGCGGGCGATGAGCCGGTGGCGATGAGCAGCTTGTCGAAGTGCAGCGTGTTGCCGTCGCTCAGCCCGATACTGCGATTGGCCGAGTCCAGCTGCTTGGCGCGAACGCCGCGCAAGACCTTGATGTTCAGTGCCTCGAAGTGGCCGGCTGTGTGGCGCAGGTGCGTACCTTCTTCGCCGACCTTGCCGATCAGCAGGTAGGGGATCGCCATGCGCGAATACGGCGCTTCGTTTTCATCACCGATGACGGTGATGCGGTCGTGGGGCGCGTGCTTGCGGATGGTCTCGGCCGCGATGACACCGGCCGGGCCGGCGCCGAGGATGACGTGGTGGGTCATGAAAGTGTTCTCCAAAAGAAAGAAGCGGTCGCAGGGGACCGCTTCTTTGATGTCCCCGATGCGAAAGATCAGAGGCTCAAGCGTGCCTTGGTCTCGGCGGTCGGGCGGCCTTCGGGGTCCCAGCCACGCGCGGCGTAGTACTTGGGCAGCATCTCGGGCAGCTTGCTGACCATGCCCTTGGAGGCACCGGTCTTGGCCGCTTCGGTCAGCAGGCGCTTGGGCAGGTTGTCGTCCTTGGCGGTGAAGCCGGCGGCGTTGTTGAATTCGCGCTCCATGTTCCAGATGCGCTCACCGATCTTTTCCAGCTCTTCGGTGGTGAACTCTTCGTTGCACGCAGCCTGCAGCTGAGGCGCCAGATCGGCCACGCCCCAGGCGAAGGTGGTGAACACACACAGGCCCGACGAGTCGAATGCGGCGGTGGCGTCCTGGAACGCCTTCACCAGCTCCGGCTTGCCTTCGCTCTCGACCGGATCGGTCTTGACCGGAATGCCCAGCACTTCCGACGCGATGGTGTAGCCGCGCAGGTGGCAGGCGCCGCGGTTGGACGTGGCGTAGGCCAGGCCGATGCCCTGGATCGCACGACCGTCGTAGGCCGGGAATTCCTGGCCCTTGACGCTCATCGACAGATCGGGGTGGCCGTATTTTTCGGTCAGGCGTTTGGAACCCTGGCCGATCTCCTTGCCGAAGCCTTCGCCCTTGGCGGTGATCTCGGCGAAGTGGGCCAGCGCCTGCGCCGAGCCGAACTTGGCGTCGATGCCGAGCTGCTCCGCGGTGAGCACGCCCATTTCGTAGAGCTCCATCACCGCGCCCACGGTGGCACCGAAGCTGATCGGGTCGAAGCCCTCTTCGTTGCACAACATGTTGGCGTATTGCAGCGCTTCCAGGTCGTTCACGCCGTTGGCCGCGCCCAGCGCCCAGGCCGCTTCGTATTCCAGGCCGCCGTTGGCGCCCCAGTACTGCGGCTTGTTGGCCACGGTGAAGTGGCCTTCGTCCATCTTGCTGATGCGCCCGCAAGCGATGGTGCAGCCGAAGCAGGCCTGGTTGGTCACCAGGTGCTTCTTGCCGTCGCTCTCGCGCGGCGTGGCCATGGCTTCGGCCGAGATGTCTTTGGCGCCTTCGAACTGCACGTCGCGGTGGTTGCGCGTGGGCAATGCACCCATCTCGTTGATCACGTTCATCAGCACCTGCGTGCCATAGGCCGGCAGGCCCTGGCCCGTCACGGCGTTTTCGGCCAGGATCTTCTTCTTCTCGAAGGTGACTTTCATGAAGGCCTTCGGATCGCGGATGTTGCCCACGCCCTTGGTGCCGCGCACGGCGATCGCCTTCAGGTTCTTGCTGCCCATGACAGCGCCCACGCCCGAGCGGCCGGCCGCGCGGTGCAGGTCGTTGACCACGGCGGCGTACAGCACGCCGTTTTCGCCCGACTTGCCGATGCTCGACACGCGCAGCAGCGGGTCCTGCAGCCCGGTCTTGAGCATCTCTTCGGTCTTCCACACGCTCTGGCCCCAGAGGTGCGATGCGTCGCGCAGTTCGGCGTCGTCGTCGTTGATGTAGAGGTAGACCGGCTTGTCCGACTTGCCTTCAAAGATGATCATGTCCCAGCCGGCCATCTTGAGCTCGGCGCCCCAGTAGCCACCCGAGTTCGAGCAGGCGATGGCACCGGTCAGCGGGCCCTTGGTGATGACGGTGTAGCGCCCGCCGGTGGAGGCCATGGTGCCGGTCAGCGGGCCGGTGGCCCAGATGATCTTGTTGTCCGGCGACAGCGGGTCGACCTTGGGGTCGATCTCGCTGATGAGGTATTTGCTGCCGAGGCCGCGCGAACCGAGGTAGGAACGTGCCCACTCCATGTTCAGCGGTTCGGATTTGACGGTGCCCGCGGTCAGGTTGACGCGGAGGATTTTTCCAGCCCAAGACATGTTGTGCTCCTTGAATGGGTTGGGGGATCAGGCGGCGGACGGCTGGTTGCCCAGCTTGTCGGCCCACTGCTTCATCTTGTCGATACCGGTCCAGTTGGCGTCGACGAACGTGATCGCCGCGGTCGGGCAGGCTTCGGCGCAGGCCGGCTCGCCACCACACAGGTCGCACTTCTGGACCTTGCCGGTTTCCTGCACGTAGTTGATGGTGCCGAAGGGGCAGGCGATGGTGCAGACCTTGCAGCCCACACAGGTGGTTTCGTTGACCACCTTGGCGCCGGTCATCTTGTCCACGGTGATCGCCTCCACCGGGCAGGCGTGCAGGCACCAGGCCTCGTCGCACTGCGTGCAGGTGTAGGGGACTTTCTTGCCGGTGTGGTGGAAATCGAAGACCTTGATGCGCGACTTCGAGGTGGCGTAGGTGCCGTAGTTCTCGAACGAGCAGGCCATTTCGCACTGCAGGCAGCCGGTGCATTTGTCCGGGTTGATGTGCAGGACTTTCTGCATGAGGTTCTCCTGTGGGGGTGCGGCGCCACTTGTGCTGCGCCATGCTTATGAAAAGAGTTGCCTAGCCATTGTTGGTGGGCTGTTCCACTTTGTGGTGAGGGTTATCCCTCATTCGCTCTGCCGCACCCACGGAAATTCTCAAAATGAAACACCGCGGCCGTTGGCATACTTGATGCTGTCTGTGGCATGGCAGACAAAAATTTGAACAAAAACGAGACACTCCCATGAGCATCCGCCAGCCCCCCCAGGCAGCCAGCAGCACGTCCGACCGGCTGACCCTCATCGAGCACGCACGCCAGGCGGTGTTCCAGAGCGACGGCATGGCCGCCGCGCCCCGGCTGGAGCCCTGGATCGAACGTTCCTGGCGGCGCTGTCTGGCGCAAGGCCTGCAGCCCGACCAGCGACTGGCTTTCGACCCGGTGTCGAGCGTGGCCATGCGCCGCGTGATCGAGGCCAACCAGCCGCTGCTGCGCGCGGCGGCGCCGGTCATCCAGCAGCTCGCGCGCGCCATGGCCGACACCCGCTACTTCGCCATCCTCACCGATGCCCAGGGCGTGGTGATCGATGTCAACGGCCCGATCGATCACCACAACCGCCTCGCGCACCTGATCGCCCGCGTGGGCGTGGACCTGTCGGAGCAGGCCGTGGGCACCACCGCCATCGGCGCCACGCTGGCCGAGCAGCAGCCCGTGTGGCTGCACCGCGGCGAACACTTCTTTGACGACACCAGCGCCTACAGCTGCGCCGGCGCCCCGCTGTTTGGCCCCGACGGCCGCTGCGTCGGCATGCTCGACCTGACCGGCATCAACGTGCCCGAACGCCCGGCCCTCAAACACCTGGTGACACAGTCGGCGCTGAGCATTGAAAACGCGCTCACACTGGCGCAGCCGCACCACCTGCTGCTGCGCCTGAACTGGCCCGGGCGCACGCCCGGCGAAGAGAGCGACGGTCTGGTGTGCCTGGATGCCGATGGCCGCATCACCGGCGCCAACCGCGCGGCGGCCGACATGCTGACCCTGCCCGCCGGCGCGCCCTGGCCACATTGCAGCGACGTGATCGCCGTGCCACCCGACAGCCTGTTCGATGCCGCCCGCGCGCAACGCGGTGCGGTCGAGCTGCCCCTGTGGTCGGGCCTGCGCCTGCAGGTACTTGCGCGCCTGAACGACGGGCGCGCCAGCACGGCCGCATCGCAGCGACCGCTCAGCACCAGCGTGCCGCTGAAAGACGTGGAAACCGCGCTCATCCGCCGCGCCGTGGAAGAAGCGCGCGGCAACGTGATGGAAGCTGCCCGCGTGCTCGGCATCAGCCGGGCCACGGTGTACCGCAAAATCGGACGGCGGTAGCCCCCCTGCGCCGCTTCGCGGCTTCCCCCCAGGGGGACCACGCCCTTGGACCGGCAGAGCCGGGGCACTCGCCCCACCCCCGTCGCTTGTTCGCTGCGCGTAACCACTCCGCCCCTCAAGGGGCAACGCGAGCGGCCCGGCAAAGCCGGTTCCACCGCGTTCTTCGTTGATACACGTTCTCCGAAAAAGTATTTGCAGAACGTGAGGCAATCAATCGCCCGAGATCCCGCCGGAGCAGCGTGCCTCCACCCAGAACGCGGCGGAACTGGCTTTGCCAGGCCGCTCGCGTTGCCCCCTGGGGGGTGACGCCGCAGGCGGCGCGGGGGGAGTCCGCTACGGCGCAGTCAGCGTCATCCCGTGCTGCTGGAAGATCTTCAGCAGCTCACCGTTCTCACGCAGCGACTTGAGTGCCGCCTCCAGCGCCAGCCCCAGCTCTTTGTGGCCCGTCTTGATCGCCATGCCCACGGGCCAGCCGGTGTCGGCGATGCCGTTGTTGAAGTTGAGCTTGGTGATGCGGAAATGGGTGGCGCTGCCCGGGTTGCGCGACAGCACCGACTCGGCCTGCGCCCGCGTCACGAGGGCCGCCGCCGCTTTGCCGTCCACCGCGGCCTGGACCGCTTCGGTGCCGGTGTTGAAGATCGACACCTGGTTGCGCAACAGGCCACCGCCGTAGCCCATGAGCACGCTGGCCGCACCCGCGCCGCGCTCGGCTGCGAGCTGCACGCCCTTGAGGTCTTCGGGCGCTGCGGCGTCGGCCAGCTTGCGCGTGTCGTGCACCAGCACCACCGACTCCCGCATGTACGGCGCCATGATCATCACCTGCGGGTTCTTCTGTGCGAGGTACTTGTCGGCCGGCACATGCAGCATCACGTCGGCCGGGCCATAGCCCAGGTAGTGACCCTTCCAGACCATGTTGCGCAGGTCGTCACCCATGTTCTCGCCGGCATCGAAGGGCAGCAGCGAGAGCTTCAGGCTCATCTGGCGCGCCAGCGCTTCGGCCAGTGCCACATCCAACCCCTTCATCTCGGCCGCCGCGCCATCGGAGAACGGCGCGTTGTCCTTGTAAACCGCCACCTTCAACATGCCGTTGGCACGGATGCGGGCCAGATCGGTCAGCTCGGTCTGCGCGTACACCGAGTAGTGCCCGGCGACCAGTGGCATCAACACGGCCAGGGTCTGCCGGCGGGTCAGGCCGTGGGACACAGGCGGGTGTTCCTGAAAGCTTTTCGAAACGGACGGCATGGTGTGTTGTCTCTCTTGTGGTTATGGGTGTGGCGGCTGGGCCGAATCAGGGCTCGCGACGGGTCTCGATGTAGGTGCGGATCGCCCACACCGCTTCCTGCGTCAGTGTGCCCTCGAACGGGGGCATGTAGACACGGCCATCGCGCACGCGGCCGCGCCGCACGGTGGAGAGGAAGTAGTCGTCCATCTCCTTGAAGCAGGCGGCCTTCTTGGCCGCGTCGGCCAGGCCCGTGCAGTCGCTGTCGATCTTGCGCAGGTCGGGCGAGATGCCACCGGAAATGGCTTCCAGACCATGGCAACGCGCGCAGTTCTGGTTGTAGGCCGAGGTGCCGATGCGCAAGGCTTCCTTGCGGGCGGGGCTCTGTTCGTTGTAGGGGTTGGCGTCCAGCCACTTGGCGCCGAGCTGCGGCAGCGTGGTGGTGTCCACACTTTGCGGCACCACGTCGCCGTGGGCCATGACGGCGGCGGCCACCAGACCACTGGCCGCCAGGGCCAGGACACGCAGCGTGGTACGAGAAGGTTTCTTGAAGAGTGAGGCTTTCATGGGGGATGTCTCCTGTTGTCAAAGGGCTTCCACCCCCAATCAGCAATATGCGGGCCACCGACACCGGGTGCCTTGAAATCCTTGGACAGGCGGCCATCCAGCGCGAACGCGCCGGGCACAGTTGTTCCAATTTGAATCATTTGCGCCTCATCGGACCGGCGCGCTGTCACAGACTGGCATTCAAAAGCACCCGCCAGCGGGTCCCAGGTGGCTGCACCCGGTGGCGGGCTACTTGCTATGTCTCACAAAGAGGCAGTCGGTACAACATGTTTCATACCGGGAATACCCAGTGTTGATTCATGGGACAGATATGAAGAGAATCACATGCACCAAGACCAACAAGACACAGACGAGACAACACCCCTCCTGACCCCGTGCGATGCGCCCTGGGCCATGGACTATTGGGGGGGATTTCCGCCCGACCCTGGAGACGACATGAGTGCAGGCATCCACACGCGCCCCGACGAAGGACGCGTCGGGGCTGGGCCAGCTGGCGCCTCCCCGAACCCCGACCTGATCGGCCAGTCCCACCAGCGTTCGCAAGCCTATGGCATCACGGCGCAGGCCGAACCCGACTTCTCCAGCCCCTCGCGTGGCGTGTTGAACGACGCGCTGGACGAAAACCGCTTTCTCTTCCAGCATGCCGCCCCCGTGATGGAGACGCTGTACGACCAGATCGTCAACACCCACAGCATGGTGCTGCTGACCTCGGCACGCGGCATGGTGCTGCACTCGCTGGGCGACACCGATTTTCTGGAAAAAGCTTCGCGCGTGGCGCTCACGCCCGGCATGGACTGGTCCGAGCAGACCAAGGGCACCAACGCCATCGGCACCGCACTGACCGAAGAAGAAGCGCTCACGGTGCACGGCAACCAGCACTACCTGAACGCCAACAAGTTCCTCACCTGCTCCGCCGCGCCCATCTTCGACCCCTACGGCCAGGTCATCGGCGCGCTCGACGTCACGGGTGACCACCGCAGCTTCCACCAGCACACGCTGGCGCTGGTGCGCATGTCGGCGCAGATGATCGAGAACCACATGTTCGCCGACATCTTCCCGAAGGCGATCCGCATCCACTTCCACACCCGCTCCGAGTTCCTGGGCACGCTGGTCGAAGGCATCGCGGTGTTTTCGCCCGAGGGGCGTTTCATCTCGGCCAACCGCAGCGGGCAGTTCCAGATCGGCCTGCCCTTCGCGGCGCTCAAGGCCCACACCTTTTCTTCGCTGTTCGGCATCCCGATCTCGGCGCTGTTCGAGCTGTTCAGCGGCGCCATGCCCAACCCCAAGCAGCTGGTGCTGCACAACGGTGTTTCGGTGTGGTGCCGCGTCAAGGTCAAGACGGCCCATCCCTGGTCGGCGACCCGGCCAGATAGCCCCCAGGGACCGCAGGCCTTCACCGCGGAAACGGGTCAGGGCGCGGCAGCGCACGCGCCGGCCAAGCCACCCGTCAAACGCCCGCAGCTCTCATCGCTGCAATACCTGGACACCGGTGACCCCCAGGTGTCGTCGGTCATCCACAAGTTGCGCATGGTGTCGGGCAAGGACATCCCGGTCATGATCCTGGGCGAAACCGGCACCGGCAAGGACCTGCTGGCGCAGGCCATCCATGGTGACTCGGACCGTTCCGGCCAGCCCTTCGTGTCGGTCAACTGCGCGTCGATTCCCGAGACCCTGATCGAGTCCGAGCTGTTCGGCTACGAAGAAGGAGCCTTCACCGGTGCGCGCAAGAAGGGCGCCATCGGCAAGATCCTGCAGGCCCATGGCGGCACGCTGTTCCTTGACGAAATCGGTGACATGCCCAAACACCTGCAGGCGCGGCTGTTGCGCGTGCTGCAGGAGCGCCGGGTCAGCCCGCTGGGCGCGGGCAAGGAAGTGGACGTGGACGTGGCCGTGGTCTGCGCCACGCACAAGAACATCAAGGACATGATCGCGCGCGGCGACTTCCGCGAAGACCTCTACTACCGGCTCAACGGCCTGGTGGTGCGCCTGCCGGCGCTGCGTGAACGCTCCGACTTCGAACTCGTCGTGCGAAAGATCCTCAAGGCCCTGTGCGAGAACGGCGAGCAGATCGGCATCTCGCCCGAGGTCATGAACATCTTCAAGCGCTACCACTGGCCGGGCAACTTCCGCCAGCTGCACAACCTGATGCGCACCGCCGTGGTCATGGTGGGCTGCCAGGGCGTGATCGAACTGAGCCACCTGCCCGACGATTTCCTGGAAGAGCTGGAACACGGCCTGCCCAACCCGATCCCGTCGCGCCTGATGGGATCGATCGGCCCGGCCCAGCCGCTGCCCGATGCGCCCAGCACCGCCCCGATGCCCGAACCCACGGTGCCTGAAGGCACACGCCTGGAAGACGTGGCGCTGAGCGCCATGGCGCAGATGCTGCGGCTGCACAAAGGCAACGTGTCGGCCGCGGCCAAGGCGCTGGGCGTTTCGCGCAACACGATCTACCGGAAAAAAGATCTGCTACCGCCGGGGACTTTGTGACCCCGCCAACACGGTTACTTCGCTGGCGCCGCGCCCTGCTCCATCCACACCGGCTCCAGCTCGCGCCAGGCGCGCTGCAGGTTGAAGCCGTGGCGCTCGCTGTAACCGGCCCAGTCGCGGTAGGCGGGTAGATCGCCCCAGGTGGTTTCCTGCGGCTGGTGGCCCTGGTCCATCGCCAGCAACACGCGGGCTCGCAGCCCCTTCAGATAGCGTTCTGTGGCACCCAGCGCAGGCGGTGGCGCTTCAGCTGCGGGAGCGCGGGACCATACCGTGCCGATCACCTGCTGCGGCCGCAACGCCAGCAGCCGCGGCAGCGCCGCGAGCCAGCCGTCCAGGCTGCCCTGCGCGAGTTCGGGCACACGCCCGTCGTACACCAGACCGCCGGCCCACAGCACGCGGTGGCGGGCGTTCCAGAGCACCAGGTCGCCCTCCGTGTGGCCGGGCTCGATGGCCTGCACGCGCAAGCTCAGCAGGCCCACGCGCAGACGCTCGCCCACCGCCAGGGTGCGGCTGGGCAGCACGATGTGCGTGCCCGCCATCGCCGTTGCACCCGCGCGGGTGGTGAGACTGGCCAGGCAATCCGGGCAGCGCTGCTGCATGGCCCTGCGCGTGGCGGCGCTGGCCAGGATCTCCAGCTGACCGGCTTCCAGCAGGTCGGCAAAGGCCGAGTTGGCCATCACGTTTTCGGCGTGCGCGTGGGTGTTCACCACCCAGCGCACCTGCGCCTTGAAACGGCAGGCGAGCGATTCGCGCACGCGCAGGCCGTGGCGGTGGCTCGGGCCGGGGTCGATCACCAGCGCCTCGCCGCGGCTGACCACCACGCTGGTCGGCAGCACATGGCCGGCGTTGGCGGGCGACACCTCGCCGTTCTCCGCCGCGGGCCAGACCCAGATACCCGGGGCCACCGGCTGCCACGGCACGGCGTCGACCGCTTGGCAATCGGGTGACGGGCCGGTCGCGTGCGACGGCATCACGAAGCCGCCGAAGCACAACAGCGCGACCAGCCAGCGGATCAGCACGGCGCTCATCGCAGGGCCTGCGTGCTGTGCACGGCGGTGAGTGCGTATGGAATGCGTCCTCATCCGGGTCTCCGCACCACCGCGCGCAAGGCGGCGAGCATGCCCGGCTCGGCGCCCAGGTGGCCGCTCAGGGGCTCACTCAGCGTGACCTGCAGTGGCGCCAGGCGCCGGCCCAGCGCGGCCCAGACGCGGCTGTTGGCGGGCGGGCAGACAGCGTCGCAGGCGCCGTGCACCCAGTCCACCGGCACGCCCTGGCGCGCCAGGCCCAGCACGGCGTCATCGAGCGCGCCGGGCCGCGCAAAGCCGCGGTGATGCAGGTAGTGCGCCTGGATGCGAAATTTGTGCAGCGCCGCCCGATCCGGCGACTGCGTGGCGAGGCGGTTTCGGCTGGCCTGTGCCTTCCGTTGCCGGCGCCGCAACGCGGCCCAGTCGCGCCGGATTGCTGCGGCCTGGGCAGCCGTTGCCTGCGTCACCGCCTGCCGCAGCGCGCGGCGCATGCCGCTCGAAACGCAGGCCGTCTCCAGCAAGGCCCAGCGCCGCGACACGCGCAGGCCTGCAACACCGGGTGTTCCACTTTGAAGCAGTTGTCTCAGCCGGGCCAGCATCGCGGGCAACGACACCCCCGGCGCGGCGGGCCAGGCGGCCTCGCGGCCGAGGGCTTGTAGCACCCGGCGTGACGGCTGCAACAGCCCGCCCACCTCGCGCCGGCTGAGCGCAAATGCACCGCGCAACACCAGTCGCTGCACCCGCTGCGGGTGTGCTCGTGCATAGGCCAGCGCCACCACGGTGCCCCACGAACCCGCCAGCAGCGACCAGCGTTCGATGCCCAGATGTTGCCGCAACAACTCCATGTCGGCCACCAGCGCATGGGTGGTGCTGGCCGCGGTTTTCCCTCTGGGGCGGCTCGCTCCGCAGCCGCGCTGGTCGGGCGCGATGGCCCACTGGCGCGACAGGTCCAGCGGGGCGAGCATGCCCGGCTGGCAACTGCTGCCGGGGCCACCGTGCACCAGCAGCCAGGGTGCGCCCTGCGGGTTGCCCACGGTGCGAAACGCCATGCGGTGACCGCGTCCGACGGACAGGTAGGCCGGCGGTGGCCAGGCGCTGCGCCTACCCGCGGAAAGCGCCGACTCAGGGGTATCCCTAGGTTGGTCTTTCGTGGCATCGATATTGCTGTTCATGGGGTGCAACTTGAGGTGCAGTGGTGCTGACAAGTTAGCAGACATGTTTCATGCCAACCCACCTACCGGAGACAGACTATGCAATGGACCACCCCCGCTTTCACCGACCTGCGTTTCGGTTTTGAAATCACGATGTACATCGCCAACCGCTGAAACGCGGCGGGCTTTGACCTGAAAGCGCACGGCCCCACCTCCGTGCGCTTTTTTCTTCACCCCACCCCCAAAGTACAACAGGCTCGACCATGCGCATCCGGGTTCTCGGCTCATCGGCCGGCGGAGGCTTCCCGCAATGGAACTGCAACTGCCCCAACTGCGACGGCTTTCGCCGTGGCACGCTCAAGGCGCATGCGCGCACACAGTCGTCCATCGCCATCAGCGCCGACGGCAGCGACTGGCTGCTGGTCAACGCCTCGCCCGACATCCTGACCCAGATCCGGGAAGCGCCCGAGCTGCAGCCGGCCCGCGCCATCCGCGACAGCGGCATCGCCGCCGTGCTGCTGATGGATGCGCAGATCGACCACGTCACCGGCCTGCTGATGCTGCGCGAACGCCAGACGCCGCTGCCCCTGCTCGCCACGCCCGAGGTGTTCTCCGACATCTCCAGCGGCTTCCCGATCACCGGCATCCTGTCGCACTACTGCGGCGTACATCGCCAGGAGCTGCCCATCGACGGCAGCACGGTGAACGTGCCCGGCCTGCCAGGTCTGCAGGTGCAGACCGTGTCGCTCTCTTCCAAGCCACCGCCGTATTCACCGTTCCGCGGCAACCCGCGTCCCGGTGACAACATCGGCCTGCTGATCACCAACCCCGCCACCCGGCAGCGCGCGTTCTACGCGCCAGGCCTGGCGGAGGTCACGCCCGCGCTGATCGAGCTCATGAGCGGCTGCGCCGTGGTGCTGATCGACGGCACCTTCTGGGCCCACGACGAAATGCAGCGCCTGGGCCTCTCGGCCAAGGCGGCGCTCGACATGGGCCACCTGCCGCAGAGCGGCCCGGGCGGCATGATCGAACAGCTCGACCAGTTGCCCGCTGGCATCCGCAAGATCCTCATCCACATCAACAACACCAACCCCATGCTGGTGGAAGACTCCGACGAACGCGCCGAACTCACCGCGCACGGCATCGAGGTCGCCCACGACGGCATGGACATCACGTTCTGAAGACCCGGCCATGGAAATCGCCCAAGCCATCCGCAACGACAGCCACCTGCCTGCCTGGAGCCCCGAAGCCTTCGAGGCCCAGCTGCGCGACAAGGGCCGCAGCTACCACATTCACCACCCCTTCAACGTGCGCATGAACTCGGGCGGCTGCACGCCCGACGAGATCCGCTGCTGGGTGGCCAACCGCTTTTATTACCAGATCTGCATCCCGCGCAAAGACGCCGCCATCCTCGCCAACATGCCCGACCGCGCGCACCGCCGGCTGTGGATCGAACGCATCCTGGACCACGACGGCCATGGCGACTACGAGGGCTCGGCCGCGGGCGGCATCGAAGCCTGGACACGGCTGGGCGAAGCGGTCGGCATATCGCGCGAAGACCTGTGGTCTTTGCAGGGCGTGGTGCCGGCGGTTCGTTTTGCCTGTGACGCGTACGTGAACTTCGCGGCCAAGGCACCGTGGCAGGAAGCCGTGTGCTCCTCGCTCACCGAAATGTTTGCGCCGCAGATCCACAAGGACCGCCTCGCCACCTGGCCCACGCATTACCCCTGGATCGAGGCCAGCGGCCTGGCCTATTTCCGCAGCCGCATCCCGCTCGCCACCCGCGACGTGGAACACGGCCTGCAGGTCACGCTGTCGTACTTCAATACCCGTGAAGCGCAGCACCATGCGCTGGACATCCTGCAGTTCAAGCTGGACATCCTCTGGACCATGCTGGACGCCATCGAGAAAGCCTGTCAATGACTGCCGCCTTGTCCGAGCGCCCCAAGCTCTCGCGCCGCTTCCGCCTGCAGTACGAGGAAGCGCAGAGCCGCTGGGTGCTGCTGTATCCCGAGGGCATGGTGCAGCTCAATCACAGCGCGGCGGAAATCCTGCAGCGCTGCGACGGCGAGCGCAGCCTGCCGGAGATCGTGGCCGAGCTGGAACAGGCGTTCAACGCACAGGATCTGGCGCCGCAAGTCCAGTCACTTCTTGAAGAAGGACAACGCCGTGGCTGGATCGACTGAAACCCCCACCGTCGGCCAACCCCTGTGGCTGCTGGCCGAGCTCACCTACCAGTGCCCGCTGCACTGCGTGTTTTGCTACAACCCCACGCAGCACGCGCGCATCAACGACGAGATGAGCACCGCGCAGTGGGTGGACGTGATGCAGCAGGCGCGCAAGCTGGGCGCAGCGCAGCTCGGTTTTTCGGGTGGTGAGCCGCTGCTGCGCGACGACCTCGAAGAACTCGTGCAGGAAGCCCACCGCCTGGGCTATTACACCAACCTCATCACCTCCGGCGTAGGCCTCACGCCGACTCGCGCGCAGAAGCTGAAAGACGCCGGGCTCGACCATGTGCAGCTCTCGTTTCAGGACTCCACCAAAGAGCTGAACGACTTTCTGAGCCACACCAAGACCTTCGATCTCAAGCAGCGCGTGGCCAGGCTCATCAAGCAACACGACTGGCCGATGGTGATGAACTGCGTGCTGCACCGGCACAACCTGCCGCACGTGGGCAAGATCATCGAAATGGCCGTGGCGCTCGAAGCCGAGTACCTGGAGCTCGCCAACACGCAGTACTACGGCTGGGCCTGGATCAACCGCGATCACCTCATGCCCACGCGCGAGGAGTTGCAGGAAGCCGAGGCCGTGGTCAACCGCTTCCGCGCTGAACAGGAAGGCAAGACCGGCCCCAGGACCCGCGTGCTGTTCGTGGTGCCCGACTACTTTGAGGAGCGACCCAAGGCCTGCATGAACGGCTGGGGCTCGGTGTTCCTCTCCATCGCGCCCGACGGCCTGGCCATGCCCTGCCACAACGCGCGCGACCTGCCGGGCCTGCAACTGCCCAACGTGAAAGACACGTCCATCGCAGAGATCTGGCAACGCAGCAACGCCTTCAACGCGTTTCGTGGCGACAGCTGGATGAAGGCACCCTGCCGCACCTGCGACGAGCGCCACAAGGACTTTGGCGGCTGCCGCTGCCAGGCGTTTTTGATCACCGGCGACGCCACCGAGGCCGACCCTGTATGCAGCAAGTCGCCGCACCACGAGAAGGTGGTGCAGCTGGTGAAGCAGGCGCCCACGCGACGCAGCATCCCGATCGTTTTCCGCAGCGATGCCGAATCCAGGCTATTGCACGCCGAACCCAACGCATGAATCCACCCACGCCCGCGAACGCCCCGCACCACCGCATGCTCGGTGCAGCGCTGGTGAGCCGCATTCCGGGCGCGCGACACAGTCCGCTCGCGCTGGAACGCATGGAGCACGGCCTGTTCCTGCTCTGGCTGGCCTACATGGGCCTGCTGGTGTTCGGCGCTTTGCTGCTGTGGCAGGCTGGCGCCTGGCACCGGCTGATCGACGCCGACCCGACGGGGCTCACCGTCACCATCGTGCTGCTGTTCACCGGCTGCTCGATCTGGGCAGGCAAGCGCGCCTGGGTGCTGGGCCTGCAGCGCCAGCGGCTCGACGCGCGGCTCGCTGCCTCCAGCCTCATAGAGCCCACCGACTGGAGCGCCGAATACCACCAGGGCTGCGCACTGCCCGGCGCCGACCACTCCATCTGGCTGCAGGTGCTGGGCGAGCGCGCCCACGGTCCGCACGAAATGGCCTGGTGGCTCAACGGCATCCAGCTCAAGCTGGGCCTGCTGGGCAAGGTGATCGGCTTTTCCATCCTCGCGCTGCAGCTCGGGCAGATGGACAGCTTCGACGCCAGCCAGTCGTCGCAGTTGCTCAAGAACCTCACCGGTGGCCTCGGCATCGCGCTGCTCACCACCGTCACTGGCCTCACCGGCAACATCCTGCTCGGCCTGCAGCTCATGCGCCTCGACCGCTTTGCCGACGCCCTCGTGGCCGACACCCTGGCTGCCGGCCTCGCGCCGCCCGCCACCCCACCGCAGGAGCCGCCCCATGGCGATCGGCCGCGCGGTCCGTGACACCGAGACCGATCCGTTCTACGACATGTTGTTCAACATGTTGATCGCCTTCGTCTTCCTGTTCGTCATCGCCATCCTTTCGTTCAACCCCAAGGCCCGCAAGGCCGGCGACATCCCGGCCAAGGCCGAATTCATCGTCACCGTGTCCTGGCCCGACAACAACCCCAACGACGTCGACGCCTGGGTGCTGGAGCCCGGCGGCAAGACGCTGTGGTTCCGCCAGCGCGACGCCGGCATGCTGCACCTGGACCGCGACGACCGCGGCGCCAAGAACAACAGCGTCATCGTCAATGGCAGGGAGATCACCAGCCCGATCCGCCAGGAGATCGTCACCCTGCGCGGCCTGGTGCCGGGCGAATACGTGGTGAACGCGCACTACTACGAGAGCAAGGACAAGCTGCCGGTGGACGTGTCGGTCGCGGTGGTGAAGGTCAACCCGCAGGCCGAGATCGTCTACACCGGCACGCAGCAGATTCCCGCCAAGGGCGACGAGCGCACCCTGGTGCGCTTCAGCATCGACGAGGGCGGCAACGTCATCGACCTCAACACCCGACCGCTCACCATCGTCCAGCGCTCCGGCCTATGAAACACCCCCTGCGCCGCTTCGCGTCTTTCCCCCTGGGGGACCACACCAACAGCCCGGCAAAGCCGGCGCCAGGGTGTGTACTGGGTTGGCCATGCTTCTTCTGTTGCGCTTCGCACGCCGGGCTACTCACCTACTGACATGGTCTGAAAAATAATGATCCCTGCCGTCTCCTCCCAGTTGCTGCTGCTCGTGCTGGTGTACGCGCTGCTGGCGTTCCTGCTGCTCTGCCTGTGCCTGGCCACGCGCTGGCCCTGGGCCGTGAAGGGCGCGATGGTGCTGCTGGTGAGCGGCTTCTACGTGTTTGGCCACCACACGCTGCAAGGCATCGCGGGCTGGCCGAGCGACGACGCCCTGCCCAAACGCTTCATGTTGCTCTCGGCCGTGTTCGACGAACCCAGCCCCGGCCGCGGCCACAAGGGTGCCATCTACATCTGGGTCAACCCCATGAAAGACAACGCGCCGCTGGAGATGCCGCGCGTGTTTCGCCTGCCGTATGAAAAAGACCTGCACCGCATCCTCGGCGACGGCATCAAGAAAGCGCGCGAAGGCAACACCCAGATGGGCAGCACCGAGCCCAAGCGCGGCCAGGGCGGCCTGGCCTGGCTGCTGCCCGCGAGCAACGACAAGGTGGAGATCAAGTTGACAGACCTGCCACGCGCGCAGCTGCCGGAGAAATGATGAGCCCCCCCTGCGCCGCTTCGCGTCTTCCCCCCCACGGGGGGGACCCCTCCAGTGGCCTGGCAAAGCCGGTTCCACGGTGGGTGCCGGGTTGCGCGCACACGTGGCTGGCTTCTGTTGTGATCGCCTTGCTCGCGACCGGGTGCGGCAACCGCAACCAAGGCAATGACTGGTTCCCCCTGCGCGAAGGCGAAACACAGGACTACGCCGTGCAATACGCTGGCGAAGAACCGCGTGAGCCCGAACAATGGACCCTGCGCGTGGCCCAGCCCGCAACCTTTCAGGACCAGACCGTCGCCGTGCGCCACCACTCCGCCGGCGTGAGTTACTACCTCAAGGCAGACGAGCAAGGCATCCGCCGCATCGCCACCCGCACCGACATCGACAACGAGCCCACGGCAGATGCCGACCCGATCTGGGTGCTGAAAGCGCCCTACCAGGTCGGCACCGAGTGGACCACGCCCACCGTGCCCTACCTGATCCAGCGCAAGAACGAACACCCGCGCGACCTGAAGTACACCCACAAGGCACAGATGACCTGGCGCATCGAAGCGGTGGATGACATCGTGAAGCTCGGCGACGGCAGCGAACACCAACCCTGCCTGCGCGTGGTCGGCCAGGCGCGCCTGAACCTCTACACCGACCCGGTCAACGGCTTCACCGACGTGCCCCTGATCAGCCGCGAGTGGTACTGCCAGGGCGAGGGGCTGGTGAAGTTCGAGCGCGAAGAAAAGGTGCCCTCGGGTTTCCTGAGCGGAGGCCTGCTCACGGGTGAGTGGCTGCGGTGACCGCAGACCCTGGCAGCCAGAGCCCCTCACAGAGGACTGGAATCGGGACGCCACCTGAGGTCTAAGGGGCTCCAAAATGGCGAGAAACTGACAAATCAGTCAGGCGCGTTGATACCAAATGTAACTCCCGAATCGCTGGGCGTCACTTTCGTTTTACACAAGTCAGGGGACTGAAAATCCGGTCCGTGCCGACGCCAACACCGACGCCGGCATGTTCAGTCCACCTTTTTGGAAGACACATCATGAACAAGCCTACTTCATTCATTCCGTTCTCACCTTTTCGCTGGAATGCCATCAAACGAGCAACCGCGGTACTGGCACTGGCGTCACTGGCCGCCTGTGGTGGTGGTTCTGACGACGAGAGCGCGTTGACGACCGCCAAATCCTTCAAGGGCGTCGTCACCGACGTTGTCAGTCCATCGAGCTTCACCGTGGACGGCATCCCTGTGGATGCCTCGGGAGCACAGGCCACGCCACAGAGCCTGACAACAGGCAGTCGCGTGGAACTCCACGGTGAAGTGGTGAATGGTGTCTTTGTTGCCAGGCGCGTCGAACTGGACGACGACGATGACGACGATGACGACAACGACGACGACAACGAGCTCGAAGGTCGGGTGACGGCTTTCACCAGTCCGACCAGTTTCAGCGTGGACGGCATTCCCGTCGATGCAACCGCCGTCCCGATCACGCTCGCCCTTGGCGATGAAGTGGAAATCCATGGCGTGATCGTCAACGGAGTGATGCAGGCCAGTCGCATTGAACTCGAAGATGACGATGACGATGACGATGAAGAAGATGACGACGATGACGACGACGACGACGACGACGACGACGATGATGACAACAGCGGTCCGTCCGGGGGAAACTGAACCGACATGCGGCTCAGTGCAGGCACTTTTTGTTCTTTGAACTTCTGGGTCCGATGATGTCGGAGATGACGACCACCTCGTTGTCCGCCTTTGCCCAGATCATGGTCAGCCTCAGGCCAATCACCTGAAGGCGCAGGTTCATGGCGACATCGTCCAGCATGTGAATGCTGGACGATCAGCCTGCCTTTGAAGCAGAGGGCATCGATGACTGAACTCCATCCCGGTCGACAGCCCCACCATCCGGATCTGGATTCATCAGGCCCTCACAGGCTCAGCGCTTGCCGCCGCCGTTGCCGCCGCCTTTCCCACCGCCGTTGCCGCCTCCGCCATTGCCGGAGTTGCCACCCTTGCCGCCGGCATTGCCGGAGTTGCCGCCCTTGCCACCAGCGTTGCCGCCGCCGCCCGCATTGGAACCACCGCCCTGGTTGCCGCTGTTGCCAGCGCCTTGTCCGCCACCGGCATTGCTGTTGCCACTGTTACCACCCTTTGCCTTGCTGCCAGCCGTGGCCAGGCGGGTGGTGGTGGCCGCGACGGCCACGCCGTCGGCCTTGTCGGCTTTGTCGGCCCGGTTGGCCGCGCTGACCACGGCACCCAGGCGCAGACCCAGGCTGTTGGCAATCTGTCCCCAGCCCATGCCGCTGTCGCGCAGCGCCTGCACATCGCTGGTGGCCAGGGCGAGCTGCCCGGTGCTCGGCTCGCTGATGCCCTGCTGGCTGAGGTTCGCCCGGGCCAGTTGCAGGGCCATCTCTTGTTGCCGCGCTGCCACGGCTGGGTCAACGACCGCCACCGGAGCGACCACCACGTCCACGGTGACTTGGGCCCAGCTGGCGCCAGCGGCCAGGCAGGCAACGGCCAGCACGAGCGGGCGAAGGGAGTGGATTCGGGGTGTTGTGTTCATGAGGTTCTCCATGTGAACGAAAAGACAGACGGGATGCTATCCAGGGTAGCTGCAGGCCCCGTCAAAAAATGTGACGAGATGTATGACTGAAGCACCGCACGACCCACCTTGCGGGCCGGCCAACGAAGCACAACCACCGAGAAAGCCTCGCCGGCTTCAGGTGGCGTTAAGCAACGGCCCGCATCGTAGCGATGGCGGTGCAAGGGCACCCACCAACAGCCGATCCCGGTTTCGGGTCGGCAGCGTCACCACAAACACCCACAGAGGACACCAACGCATGAACCACGCCAACACACTCTCCAACCGTTCCCCATTGGCCGCGTTGCGGCTGCTGTCTGCCTCATTGCTCATGGCCGGCCTGGTCGCCTGCGGCGGCGGCAGTGACGACGACAGCGCGACCACCAGTGGCAAGTCGTACAAAGGCACGGTGACCACCTTTGACAGCCCGCAGAGCTTCAGCGTTGACGGCATCCCGGTCGATGCCAGTGGCTCCAATGCCGTGCCCCAAGGCATGGCCACGGGAACCCGGGTCGAGATTCAGGGCGAGATGGTCAACGGAAGGCTGCAGGCCCGACGCGTCGAGCTCGATGACAACGACGACACCGACGACGGCAACATGGACCCCAACGAACTCGATGGCCGTGTGACGGCCTACTCAGGGCCTACCCGTTTCAGCGTGGATGGCATTGCCGTCGACGCGAGCGCCGTCCCCACCACCCTGGCCATCGGCATGCGCGTCGAGGTTTACGGAGCGATGAGCAACGGCACGATGGTGGCCAGCCGTGTCAAGGTCGAAAACCAGAGCGGTTCCGATGACAGCTCGGACGACAACGACGCCAACGATGACTCGGACAGCGGCAACGACGACCTCTGCGACGCCGTGGGCAAATCGGCCTGTGAGGACGACAGCAAGGATTGAATGAGGCCTGAACGCGGGCGTCTTGCGACGGACCATGCGGCCCCGCAGGTTCAAACTTCAGCCACCTGGGCCACCGCAGGACGCAGCGTGTCACCCAGCAGCTTCACCAGTTCATCGAGCACGCGGGTTTTCTCCAGCACCTGGCACACACCCTGTGCGGCCGCGCGGGCGCGCAGTTCGTCGCTGACGTAGCCCGAGACCAGGATGGTCGGCAGACCCGGGCGCATGCGGCGAATGGCGGTGATCACGTCGAGCCCGGAGTGCTGGGGCATGTTGTAGTCGGTCACCACGATGTCGAACGCCTGCGGGTCGGCAAGCATCGCGGCCATGGCCTGCTCGGGCTCGCTGTGGTGTGACACGCGGTAGCCGTGGCGGACGAGCAGCTTTACCAGCATGGCGGACATGAGCAGGTCGTCTTCGATCAGCAGCACCCGTTCGCCTTGCCCGCGCCCGGCATCGGGCTGAGCCACTGCGCCGCGGACCGGGGCGGGCGCCATTCCACCGGGCGGGGCCGGAATGAAAATGTCGAACCGGGTGCCCTGACCGGGTTGTGAATGCACGCCGATGGCGCCGTCGTGCGAGCGCACGATGCCGTGCACCACCGACAGCCCCAGCCCCGTGCCCTTGCCCACCGGCTTGGTGGTGAAGAAGGGTTCGAAGATGCGCTGGCGCACCTGATCGTCCATGCCGCTCCCGTTGTCCTGCACCCACAGGCGCACATGGCGCCCGGGCAGCAGGCCCAGCGGCAAGGAAGCCTCGGCGTCAAGCAGCACGGTGCCCAGCCCCACTTCAATGCGCCCGCCCTGGTCGCCCAGCGCATGCCAGGCGTTGGTGCAGAGGTTGAGCAGAACCTGTTCAAACTGGGTGCGGTCGATCTCGGCGCTGGCTTCGGGGTCGTCGATGCTTTCGATCAGCTGCACGCCGGCCGGCAGGGTGGAGCGCAGCAGCGACAGGCTTTCGCGCAGCACCGGCAACAGGGGCTGCACCTGGCGCCGGGCGGCGTCGCGCCGGCTGAAGCTGAGGATGCGGTCGACCAGGTTCCTGGCACGGTCGCTGGCCTTGATGATCTGTTCCAGGCTGAGCGCCACATCGGCCGGGTTGCCGCCCTTGAGGTCTTCCCGGGCCATGTGGGCGTTGCCCAGGATGGCAGCGAGCACGTTGTTGAAGTCGTGGGCGATGCCGCTGGCCAGCGTGCCGATGGACTCCATCTTCTGCACTTCGCCGAGCTGCTGCTCCAGCCGCCGGCGGGCCTCCTGCGCTTCGGTGCGGTCGGTGACGTCGGTGAGCAGGCCGTCCCACACGATGAGGCCGCCGTCCAGCACCCGCGGCGCAGACACCAGGTGCATGCGCCGCACGCTGCCGTCGGGCCGGCAGAAGCGGGCTTCGCAGTCAAACACCTGCAGTGTTTCGGCGCAGCGCTGTTCGGTGGCGGCGAGGCTGGCCATGTCGTCCGGGTGGATGCTGCCGTACATCGTGACCGGGTCACGCAGCACATCGGCCACGCGCACGCCGCAGACACGCTCCACCGAGTCGGAAACCTCGGTGAAGCGGCGATGCCCATCGGGTTCCAGCACCACCTGATACAGCACGGAGTGCGGCAGGTTGGCGCCCAGCGCGTACATGCGGGCCTGGCTTTCCCGCACCCGGGCTTCCGAGAGGCGCAGGGCCTCGAAAGGCGCACGGATGCTGGTGATGAAGGTGGCGCGGTACAGCAGGGCGTAGGCCGTCACTTTGTAGACGTGACCCACCACGTTTTGGAAATCCGAGGGTGCCACGTAGGCCGTGAAGGCAAATCCACCCAGGCCCATGAAGAGGCAGGAGAGTGCGAGCAGCGCGGGTTGCCGCGATTGTTCGGATTTCGCCCGGCGCCACAGCACCAGCGCGAGCAGGCCGTTGAGCCCCACCAGCACGTATTCGTAGCCCGCCTTGAAGGGCGTCACTCCCTCCCCCGGCACGAAGGTGACGGGAAACCGGTCGAGCGCGAAAGAGCCAAAGGCGATGGTGGCCACCGCCACCACCAGGCCAATGCCCAGCGAGGCCGCCCGGGGCCAGCGGGGTGCCAGGCCCGCCGCGACGGCGCCCAGTGTCAACACCTCGAAGCTGCGGCCCATGAGCCAGAAGAAGATGGCCTGTGGCGTGCTGCTCTCGGTGAGCAGGGGCGGCATGCCTTCGTAGGTCAGGGCGTGCATCAGATCGCAGCCGATGACCACCACAAAACCCGCCAACAAGGCGTTGGCACTGTGGTCCAGCTGGCGGTCGAGGGTGTGCCAGGACACCGTGACCACCAGCGCGGCGATCACGATGGCAAACAGCTCCAGCAGCAGGTGCAGTTCGAGCATGCGTCCGGCGAGCAGCCCGCTGGCGGTGTCGGGTGGGACACTGACGATGCCGACCATGCCCAGCACCGCCAGCAGGCTGAGAAGGCCGTATCTGAACGGGTGGGTGAAGGGCATGCCGTCACATTAACGGAAAAATGCGCGGCCTCTTGAAAAACATTGCCGCGCGGTCGCGGGCCGTTCCCGGGAAGCGTTTCGAGAGCCGGAGGTGCCCGCGGCACAACTGCCCGGGCCCGCCTCACTCGATGCGCAGCTCCTGCACCCAGCGCGCCCCTGGCGTGAAGTCGTCGCGATCAAAGGGGCCGTAGGGCGGCTCGTCCAGTTTGTCGGGCGGCACGCCGATGCGGTTGAGGTCCACCGCCTGCGGCTTGCCCACGAGGCCGGTGGGCGTAAGGCTGAACTTGAAAATGATGCCGTTCCACAGCTTGGCGCCGAAGTCGGCGGGCTGCTTGAAGAAGAACAGCAGGCTGTGCTCCAGCCAGGCGAACTGGCCGGGCGAGACGGTGCCTGGCTGGGCATAGGGGTAAGGGACGAAGCAGCTGATTTCCTGCACGGCGGGCAGGCACTTGAATTCGCGCATGGAGAGGAAATGGTCGCGCATCACGGCGGGGTCCATCTGCACGCGGAAGCGGGCGGTTCCCTGTCCTTGCGGCTCGAAAAACACCGCGCCGATGCGGGTGCGCTGGCCATCCTTGGTGAGCGCCACCAGCGCCTTCTCGCCGCTCAGCTCGAAGGTCTGGGCACCCGCGGTGGGACTCAGGCCACACAGAAGTGCACACGCCAGCCCCCCGCGCCAGCTTCGGCGCGCAGTGGGCGGTGTGCGCCGCAGGTTCATGGTTTGATGGTCATGACCCACTCGGCCAGGGTCTTGATGTCGGCGGGGCTCATGCCGGGGTGCGGCGGCATGGGGATGCGGCCCCACTTGCCTTTGGAGCCGTACTGGATGGACTGCACCAGCGAGGCCACGGCGTCTTTGTCGTCCTTGTATTTTTCGTGCACGGCGCTGTAGGCCGGGCCGACCACTTTTTCGTTGGCCGCGTGGCAGGAGAAGCAGCCGTTGGCCTTGGCCATTTCGATGGCGGCGGCGGCGTCGAGCGCGTGGACCGGGGCGCTGAGGCCAGCGAGGGCAGAGACAAGGATCAGAACGGTACGCATGGCAGGGCTACCTGAAAGAAGAAAAGAGAGATGGAAAACAAACACGGGACAAAAAAGGGGCGGGGTCGACCGTTCGCACGCGTGCGGCGGCCGACACCGCCCAATGTGGCAGGGCCGCCCCTTCAGGCTGCGCCCCGCTGCCGCTGAATCACTTCATGAGTTTGAAGGTCCAGACCGAGCCGCCCTGTTCGAGGAAGTTGACCTTCTTGGCCACTTCACCGCCCCACAGGGGAACCGCGCCGCCCCAGCCGGAGACCACGCTCACGTACTGCTCGCCGCCTTCGGTCCAGGTGATGGGAGGCGCCACCACGCCGGAGCCGGTCTGGAACTGCCACACCACCTTGCCGGTCTTGGCGTCGGCGGCCTTGAGGTAGCCCTCAGGCGTGCCCCAGAACACCAGGTCGCCCGCGGTCAGCACACCACCCCAGAGCGGGGCTTCGTTCTTGACTTCCCACTCGACCTTGCCGGTCTTGGGGTTGATGGCGCGCAGCGAACCGATGTGGTCGTCAAACAGCGGCTTGATGGTGAAACCCGCGCCCAGGTAGGCGGCGCCCTTCTTGTAGGTGATGGGTTCGTTCCAGATCTCCATGCCCCATTCGTTGGTGGGCACGTAGAACAGGCCGGTCTTCGGGCTGTAGGCCATGGGCATCTGGTTCTTGCCACCCAGGAAACCCGGCGCCGAGAACACCGACTTGCCCTTGGCACCGTCGCCACCGGCGGCGGTCGGGTCGCCCGGGCGGTTGGCCGGGTCAAAGTTCGGGCGGCCGGTCTTGAGGTCGATGCCGGTGGCCCAGGTCACCTTCTTCACGAAGGGGAAGGCGTTCAGCAGCTTGCCGTTCTCGGCGTCCATCACGTAGAAGAAGCCGTTGCGGTCGGCCTTGGCGCCGACGCGCTTGCCGTCCATGTCGAAGGTGATGAACTCGTTCACGCCGTCGTAGTCCCAGCCGTCGTTGGGCGTGGTCTGGTAGTGCCACTTGATCTGGCCGGTCTTCACGTCGATGGCGACGGTGGAAGCCGAATACAGGTTGTCGCCCTTGCGCACATGGCTGTTCCAGGGGCCGGGGTTGCCGGTGCCGAAATAGGCCAGCTTGGTCTTGGGGTCGTAGCTGCCGCCGAGCCAGGTGGCCGCGCCGCCGGTCTTCCAGGTCTCGCCAGGCCAGGTGGCGTTGGTGGTGCCGGTGATGCCGTTTTCCTTGCCGTCCTTGTAGCCCATGTGGCCTTCGACCACGGGGCGCGTCCAGACCATCTTCCCGGTCTTGGGGTCGCGCGCTTCGACGCGGCCAACCACGCCGAACTCACCGCCGGAGACACCGGTCATGAGCAGGCCTTCGGCGATCAGGGGTGCGGCGGTGTAGCTGTAGCCGGCGGAGTAGTCGTCGATCTTCTCGCGCCACACCACCTTGCCGGTTTCCTGGTCGAGCGCCACGAGCTGGGCGTCCAGCGTGCCGAAGATGACCAGGTTGTCGTACAGGGCTGCGCCGCGGTTGATCACGTCGCAGCAGGGCATGATGCCTTCGGGCAGGCGGTGCTCGTACTTCCAGAGCTTCTTGCCGGTCTTGGTGTCCACCGCGTAGATGCGCGAGTAGGACGCGGTGACGAACATCTTGCCGTTGTTCACCAGCGGCTGCGACTGCTGGCCGCGCTGCTTTTCACCACCGAAGGACATGGACCACACGGGCACCAGCTTGCTGATGGATTTTTCGTTGATGCCGGTCAGCGGCGAGTGGCGCTGGCCCTGGGTGCCGAGGCCCCAGCTGAGCACGTTGTCGGGTGTCTTGGCGTCGTCCGCGATCATCGCGTCGGTCACGCCCTGGGCGCTGACGTGGGCCGTGGCGGCCATGACCAAAAGGCTCAATAGAGTGCGTTTCACTGGGTGGTCTCCTGCTCGTTTGTGAGGTTGATGACTTGTGGGAACTGGCCGTGCCGCCCCAGCTGCTCGCTGGTGTTGTCCCTCTCCAGCCGGGGCATGCACGCAAGCAAGAAATGGCAACTTCTGTGCCAGCACCTGGCACCCGTCAAACCCTAGGGTTTTCACCGATCGGAATACCCCCGCAAGGCCACGCGAGTGGTCCCGGGTGGCTGCAATTGCGCCAAACCCGAACCGGGTGAAGAGACACCCTTGTGACAGTGTTCAGAAATGTCGCAACCACGTTGCAACAGCTGCACGCGGATCAGCGTGCGCCAGGAGCGACGAGCACACGCAGCTCGTAGCGCGGGTACCACTGCGTCAGGCTGCGGTGCAGCTCGGCGGGTTGCGCAGCCCAACGTGCGAAGCGCTCGGGTACCGGTGTTTCCAGCACCTCGCCGAGGTCGAGCCCGCGCCCGGCGCTCTCCTGCATCAGCGCGGTGAGCCAGCGCAACCAGTCGCGCGTCTGCTGCACACCGGCCAGACCGCTGTGCACCGGCCCATGGCTGGGCACCACCTGCTTCACCGCGCCGCTGGCGTGCCACTGCTCCAGCGCGTCGAGGCTGGCCTGCCAGGCGGCGAAGTCGGCGTGCGGCGTGGTGGGCACACGCTCGGCAAACACCAGGCCACCAGCGAACAGCACGCCGGTGCGGTGGTCGAGCAGCACCAGGTCGTCGGCGGTGTGGCCGTGCAGGCGTTTGAGTTCCAGCTGGTGCTGGCCGAGCTGCAGGGTCTGCGGCAGCACGGTCTCACGCGCGGGGGTGGACTCGGTGCCGCGCATCCAGTCGCCGCAGAGTCGGTAGAGGTTGTCGGCGTAGGCCGTGCCTTCGGCCTGCATGCCGGCGATGCTGCCGGCCAGCGCCTGCGTGGGCCGGTCGGCCCAGGCCTGGTTGCCGAAGAAATAGTCGGGGTGCAGGTTGAGTTCGAGCACACGCACGACCGGCTCGCGCGTGACGCGTTCGATGGCGCGGCGCTGCTGCTCGCCGTACAGGCGCGACGGCCCGGTGTTGATGACGACCACGCCCGCGCCGGTGGCGATGAAGGCGGTGTTGATGATGTTGCAGCCGTTGGCGCGGCTGAAGTCCTGCACCGCGCCTTCGATCACCCAGGTGCCTTCGGCGATCTGGCGAGGTTGCAGGTCGTAGTTGAAGGTGGCGGCGTCTGGCCTGGCTGCCATCGGCGGCACCGGGATGGACTGGGCCTGCGCGGCACCCGCCAGCGCAAGCGTTGTAAAAAGCAGCCACCGCTTCAATGGGATACCTCCGCCCTGCGGGCTGCGGTGCGAGCTTGCTTGGGAACGGCCCGGCGCTGCGCTCATGCCCCCACCTCGGCATCAATCCGGTTGCCGTTGTTGTCGCGTCCGATCAGTCGCAGGCCCGGCACCGCCTGCGGTGGCAGTTCGAAGGTGATGAGCGGGTTTTCCGACACCGGTTCGTGCAAAGCCAGCTTCCACCAGGCCTGGCCCGTGCTGTCCAGCAGCTGCAGCTCTTCGATGTAGAAGGCCGGGATGCCCGCGACCAGCCCGGTGTCCATCGGGTGCATCACGCGCACACGCAGGCGCCGGCTGCCTTCGAGCACGTTGTTGAAAAAGCGCGCCTGCACCTGACCCAGGGTCTTGCTCCAGGAGCCGTCGGCGCGCGTGAGGCCGGGCACCGTGCAGCCACCGCCCGCCGCCTGCACCCAGGTGCTGCCCACATGCCACTGGCCGTCCTTGGTCTGCACGAAAGCGCGCACGGGCGAAGCCTGCTCCATGCGGATGCGAAAGGCCAACATGGGCAGCGCGCGCAGCGGCTCGAAGTCCAGCACCTGGCGCACCGGGTTGCGGTCCACCGCCACGCGGATGCGCGCGACGCCGCCGCCCACCTTGTCGAGTCCCCGCGCATCCACCAGCAGCGGCACGTTCATCGCGTCGTCGGCAAAGGCCGGGCCCTTGACCATCACCGCGTCGGAGAACTTCGCCGTAGCCTTGCCGATGGTCTGCTCGCGCAGGCTGGGGTATTGCATGGAGCCCAGCGGGTCGCCACCGGTCTGATCGTCCTGCGCGCGCAGCACGGCGGGCAGCAGTGCCGCCATCAAGCCACTGCCCAGCATGCGACGGCGTTGAATGAACGGGTTCATCCGCCACCTCCCTTGCTCTTGACCCAGCCACGTTGCGGGTCGTAGCCCCAGAGCGCCGCTACAAAAAACACCACACCGCAGCCCACCACCACCGACCAAGACAACGCCGTGAACTGCCCCACCATGGCAAAGCGCATCGCCTCCACCGCGTGGGTAAAGGGGTTCCACTCGGCCAGCTTGAGCAGCCACCAGGCGCCCGATTCTTCGAGCTTCCACAGCGGGTACAGCGCGGGGCTGATGAAGAACATGGGGAAGATCACGAAGTTCATCGTCCCCGCGAAGTTCTCCAGCTGCTTCACGTACACCGAGAGCATCAGCCCGAGCGCGGCGAGCATCGTGGCGCCGCAGGCCATGGCGACCAGCAGGCCCGGCAGGTTGGCCAGCGGCACCTCCACCCCGAAGGCCCAGGCGATCGCGAGGAACACCCCCATCTGCAGCACCGAGAGGCAGGTGCCCGCGAGCAGCTTGAAGGCCAGCAGCCAGCCGCGCGCCAGCGGCGCGGTGAGCAGCAGGCGCATCACGCCCATCTCGCGGTCGTAGACCATGGAGAGCGAGCTCTGCATGCCGTTGAACAGGGCCACCATGCCGAGCAGGCCGGGCACCATGTAGGCCTTGTATTCGATGTAGGTCTCGTAGGGCGGCACGATGGCGACGCCGAACACGTTGTTGAAGCCGGCCGAAAACACCACGAACCACAGCAGCGGCCGCACCAGCGCCGAGCCCAGGCGCGTGGGCTGGCGCAGGAAGCGGTTGAGCTCGCGGCCCACCACCGCGCGCAGGGCGCGCAGCAGGTGCAGGGGCAGCGAGGGCGCTGCGATCGGTATCACGGACGCGACTTGCATGCACTCTCCTGTTCATCGACGCCCAAGGTATCGAGCACTTCCTTGGGATGCAACACGCCGTCGAGCGGCGCGGTGCCGACCACGCCGTCCACATGGCTCAGGAACAGCGGCTGGCGCAGCTGGCCGTCCCAGGCGCGAAACGACAGGGTGCGGCCCTTGAAGCCGTCGAGCGTGGTGCTGCCGCCGCGCAGCGCCTTGAGCTGCTGCGCCACCGGCGCCTTCGGGTTCTCGGCGAGCACCGTGGCCACCGCGCGGCCTGCGGCCCAGGCCGCCCAGTCGTTGCCCTGCATCGACCGGTCCACCAGCTTGACAAAGCGGCGCGTGAGTTGCGGGCCGCCGTACCGCTCCCACTGCGGGTGCCAGGCCGTGGCCACCAGGCCGTTGGTACCGACCACCGGGCGCGGCCACTGCGTGGCGTAGGGCAGCAAACGCGCGAACTCGCCGTCGCTGTCCATCACCGCCACCACCTCGTGTTCGCGGTCGCCGGTGAGCAGGCGCGTGTTGCCGAGGTCGCGTTCGCGCGGGTCGCCGGTGAGTTTGAACGGCTTCTGCGCCACGACCTTGATGCCAAAGCGTTTGGCCGAGCGGTTGAAGGCCTCGGTCATCAGCGCGTCACCGGGCAACGGACCCTGCAGCAGCAGCGCCTTGCGCCAGTTGCGCGCGGCCAGGTACTGGGCCAGCGCGTCGCCGAGCATGGCACGGCTGGGGGCGGTGTGCAGCAGGTGGGCGGCACACTGGGCGCCGCGCAGGCTGTCGTCGTCCAGCGCGGCGTTGAACACGATGGCACCGCCCAGTGCAGCGGGCACGGCCTGCACCAGCGCGCGCAGCTCGGCCAGCGGCAGATCGGCCACCACGTGCTGCACCTTGGCCGCCTTCAGCTCGGCCAGCGCCTTGGGCAGCGCAGCGGCGTTGGGCAGCACCACGTCCTTCACCACCAGCTCCAGCCCGGCCGCATCCAGCTCAAATGCCGAATCCTCCGCCGCCAGCTTCACGCCGTCGACGGCGCGCCCGGTCGGATGACCCGGGTAGGCCTTCTCCATGCGCCGCGGCGCGTAACGCGGATCGCCGTCGAGCGACACCACGGCGATGGTGATCTTGGTCGCCGCGAAAGAAGGCAATGAACACAAGCTAGCAAAGCCGAGCAACGCCAACCCAGCAGCACGCCACAGACCCCAACCGGGAATGCCGCGGAACCGGCTTTGCCGGGCCGCAGGCATTGCCCCCCTGGGGGGGTATGCGGCTACGCGCAGCGAGCAAGCAACGGGGGGGGTCATTTAACGAGAATCGAGTGCGGCACCCGCCCGGCCGGCACCGTCTTGATCGCCTTGCCACTGGCGGCATCCACCAGCGTCATGTCGTCCGACAGTCCGTTGGCCACGTACAGCGTCTTGCCGTCGGGCGCGAAGCCCATGCCCCAGGCGCGCTTGCCGACCAGGATCTGGCTCTTCACCGCCTTGGTGGCCACGTCGATCTGAGCCACATGGTTGGCCTTGCCCAAGCCCACCCAGATGCTCTTGCCGTCCGGGCTGATGGTCATGCCCACGGGCGTGATGTCGGCCTGGCGCATGCCCTTCACCTCGAACTTGATCTTCTGCTTTTCGGTGTGCGTCTTGGTGTCGACCACGCTGACCGTGGCGTCCAGTTCGTTGGTCACCCAGAGCTCAGCTCCATCGGGCGACAGCACGAAGCGGCGCGGCCGCTTGCCGACCTTGATGTTCTTGGCGACCTTCTTCGTGCCGAGGTCGATCACGTGGACCACGTTGGCCACTTCGGAGGTGACGTAGGCCGTCTTGCCGTCCGGCGTGACCAGCACGCCTTCGGGTTCGCCACCGGTCTTGACCTCGAACACCGCCTTCTTCGTGCCGATGTCGTAGGCAGCCACCACGTTCTCGTCTTCGATCGACACGTAGGCGGTCTTGCCGTCGGGGCTGAGGTCGAACATCTCGGGGCTGTCGCCCAGGGGCACCGTGCCGGCCAGCTTGCCCGTGGCCACATCGACCAGGCCCATGGCGTTGCTGTCGCCACAGATCACGAGGATCTGCTGGCCGTCGCCGCTGAAGCTCATGTCGCGCGGACGCTTGCAGACGTCGATGGCGCCGGTGCGCTCACCCTGGGTGTCGAAGACATAGATCTTGTTGTCCTTCTCGCTGGACACATAGACCTTGCCGGCGCCCTGGGCCTGGGCAGACAAGGCGAGCGAGGCGGCGGCTGCGGCGAGTGACACGGCGCGCAGGGCACAAGCCATCGGGGCACGAAGGGGCATGAAAAGTCTCCTGTCTTGTTGGGTATCGGCGAACGGTGTTCGTCCGGTGCACGTCGAGGTGCACACGAGTGGTCTGCAAAAAAGGTGCCAGGCGCACGGGAACAGAAATTGCCTGAAAACCACCGGTGCCCGGGACTTTCCCGGGCGCTGGAGACACAAACACCGCCCCATGAGACACATACCGTCACGCCCAGCGTTCAAAAATGGCACAGGGAAAACCCTTGATGCGTTCCAGCACTGCACGATCGGGGTTTCACGGCGCGGCTTCATGGGCCTGGGCGCATCGCTCGCTTTCGCATCCGCCCTGCCCCGCGCCTTGGCGCAGCCGGGCAGCCCTGTGGCCGCCACGTGGCCCAACAAACCGCTGCAGCTCATCGTGCCCTGGCCCGCGGGCGGCCAGACCGACCTGACGCTGCGCGTGCTGTGCGAGGAGGCCGAGCCGCTGCTGGGTCAGCCCATCGTGGTCATCAACAAACCGGGTGCGGCGGGCACGCAGGTGGCGCCGCTGCTCAAGGCCGCCGAGCCCGACGGCCACACCATCGGCCAGGTGCCGATCACGGTGTACCGCCATGCCTTGATGAACCATGTGCCCTGGGACCCGGTGACCGACCTCAGCCCGATCCTGCAGGTCTCGGGTGTCACCTTCGGCGTGCTGGTGCCCGCCAGCAGCCCCTGGAAAACGCTCGCCGATCTGGTGGACTGGGCCCAGAAGCACCCCGGTGAACTGGTGCTGGGCTCGACCGGCATCGGCACCACGGCCCATCTGGCGATGGAAGAGATCTTGCTGAACCACGACGTGCGCTATGTGCACGTGCCCTACAAGGGCACGGCCGACCAGATGCTGGCGATCGCGGGCGCGCAGATCATGGCCGGCGTCAATTCCACCGGCTTTGCGCCCTGGGTGGACCGCGGCCAGATGCGCCTGCTGGCCACGTTCAGCGCGCATCGCAGCCCACGCTGGCCCGAGGTGCCAACGATGCGCGAGCTGGGTTACGAGCAGGCGGTCTACACCTCGCCCTGGGGCCTGGCCGCACCGCGCGGCACGCCCGAGGCGGTGGTGCAGAAACTGCACGCGGTGTTCCGCCGCGCCATGTTCAGCGAGCGGCACCAGGCTGCGCTGGCCAAGTACGATCAGGACCTGGACTACCTCAACACGCACGACTACCGGCAGGCCGTGCTGGCCACGGTGGAGCATGAAAAGCGCCTGCTCAAACGCATGAACCTGCTGGCCCGCCCGACCAGCTGACCGCTCCACCACGAACACCCGAACGATGACAGACACCTGCCTGCTGACCGCGCAGAACCTGCACAAGGCCTACAACGGAAAACCCGCGCTCAAGGGCGTCAACGTGGCGCTGCAGGCCGGTGAGATGCTGGCCCTGCTTGGGCCCAACGGCGCCGGCAAATCCACCCTGCTGCAGCTGCTGACCGGCCTGTTCAGCCCCGACCAGGGGACGATCGTGGTGATGGGCCACGACATGCAGCGCCACCCCAGCCGGGCGCTCGCTTCGCTGGGTGTGGTGTTCCAGCAGAGCGCGCTCGACATGGACCTCTCGGTGATGGCCAACCTGCTGTTCCACACCGACCTGCACGGCCTGCCGCGCGCGGTGGCCAAACAGCGGATCGCCGACGGGCTGGCGGCCATGGGCCTGGGCGATCAGGCCAAGGCCGTGGTGCGCAGCCTCTCGGGTGGCACGCGGCGCAAGGTGGAGCTGGTGCGCGCGCTGCTGCACGAACCGGCCGTGTTGCTGATGGACGAGGCCACGGTGGGCCTGGACCCGGCCTCGCGCCAGCACCTGCTCGACACCGTGCGCAGCCTGTGCCACACGCGCGGCATGGCGGTGCTCTGGGCCACACACCTGATCGAAGAGGTGAAGGTCGCCGACCGCCTGATGCTGCTGCACCAGGGCACGGTGCGCTTTGACGGTTCGATCGACGCCTTCATGCAGGCATCGCAGGGCGGCGATTTCCAGACCGAGGTGCTGCGCGCGCTGCAAACACCGGGCCTGTGAGCGCACACGCCCTCACCCCTGCCCTCTCCCAGGGGGAGAGGGAGAGGGATCAGAACGTGTAGGTGGCCGAGAGGCCCAGACCCCACTGCCGACCCGGCGCGGGCTCGAAGAAGCGGCGGTTGCCGTCGTTGGCGATGACCGAACCGATGTAGGCCTTGTCGGCCACGTTGTCCAGGCGCAGCGACTCGCGCAGCTTCCAGGCGCCCAGCTTCTGCTCGAAGCCCAGGCGCAGGTTGAACAGGGTGGCGGCCTCGGTGCGGTCGCTGTTGAGATCGTCCACCGCCATGCCGCCCTGGTGCACCAGCTCCAGCGCGGCCGTCATGCCGGGCACGGCGCGCGGCTGCCAGGCCAGTTCGGCGAACAGCGCGCGGTCCACCGTGCCGGGAATGCGGTTGCCCTTGGCCACCGTGGCGCCACTGCTGCTGGCAAAGGCGTCGGCGAACTTCGCGCTCAGCGTGGACAGCGCCACGTGCGTGCGCCACTCGGGCGCGAGCTGCCCGCTGTAGGCCAGCTCCAGGCCAGAGCGGCGGGTGCTGCCGGCGTTGGTGTAGATGGTGCGGCCCCCGCTGCTGGACGCCACCACGATCTCGTCGCTGGTGTTGATGCGGAACAGCGCCACGTCGAGGCGGTGGCCCTCGGCCAGCTTCGTTTTCAGGCCCAGTTCCATGTGCGTGCTGCGCGCCGAGCGCAGGGCCAGGTTGGGGCCGCTGCCGTCGGCGGTGTAGGCGATCTCGGTGAGCGTGGGTGTCTCGAATCCCCGACCGACGTTGGCGTAAATATTGGTGTCGGCGCTCAGGTGGCGCGTGATTCCCAGCACCGGATTGTTGGCGCTGAAGTCGACCTCGCCGCTGTCGTCGGGGTTGCTGCCGTTGATGAAACGGTCTTTGACGCGGAAGTCCACCCGGTTCAGGCGCAGGCCGGCCACAGCGCTCCAGGCGTCATTGATGGCCCAGTCGGCCTGGGTGTAGAGGCCGGCGCTGTTGACGCTGTCGTCCTCGTCGCGCTTGAGGTCGCCCTGCACACCGAAGTTGTTGATGTAGCCGCGGCGCTGTTCGCTCATGCGGTCCAGGTCCAGCCCGGCGCTGAGCTGCACCTGGCCCTCACCGGCGGGGATGCGGCGCGTGTAGCGCAGGCCGGCCCCGCTGTAGCTGCGGTCCAGCTGCACGATGCCACCGGCCGCAGTGGGCGCGGTCTGCACAAACAGCGGGATGGAGAGGCGGTTGTCCAGATCGCGCTGGCCGGCGTAGACCCGCGCCGTGAGGCTGCTCGCGGCGTCCAGCCGGTGGTCCAGCACCAGACCCAGCTGGCTCTGCGACACGTCTTTGCCGGCCTGGTAGAGCGTGGAGTTGGCAACCGCCTGGCGCGGGTCGGCTTCAAACTGCTCGCGCGTCAGGCCCAGCGGATCACCGGAAACGGGCTGGTCGAACACATTGGCCACCAGGGTCAGGCGGGTCTGCTCGCTGAAGGCCCAGCGCAGCTTGGCGTTGAGGTGCCGGCGCTCGGCCGCGCTGTTGGCGCGCCAGCCGTCGGTCTGGAAGTCGCTCACGTCCACCACGTAGTTGAGCGCCCCGCTCTGCCCCGCGGCCTGCAGGCCGTAACGGCGCAGGCCCTCGCTGCCCAGGTCGACGCTCGTGCGCAGCTCGGGCCGCTCGGGGCCGTCGGCGGTGAATACCTGCAGCACGCCCGCCGACGAGTTGCCGTACAGCTGTGCCAGCGGACCGCGCAGCACCTCGATGCGCTCGGCCGACGGCAGGCTGATGGTGGAGGCCTGGCCCTGGCCGTCAGGCATGGTGGCGGGGATGCCGTCCACGATCAGGCGCGCGCCGCGGATGCCGAAGGGCGCACGCGAACCCGAGCCGCGGATGGAGAGTTGCAGGTCCTGCGCGTAGTTCTGGCGGTTCAGCACCGTGACGCCCGGGATGCGGTTGATGGCTTCCGAGAGGTTGACCTGCGGTCCGGCGGCTTCGATGGTCTCGCGGCCAATGCCCTGGATGGCGGCCGGCGCGTCGAAGCTCTGCTGCGCCTCGCGGTTGGCGGTGACCACCACCTCCGACAGGGTCTGGGCGCCGGTGGCGATCGGTGCTGCCGCCCAGGCCAGGGCCATGGCCGCCGTCAGGCGTGTGCATCGCAGGGTGTTGAGGGGCTTCATGGGTGTCTCCGTCGTGGGGTGGTGGTGCCCGCCCTCGATGTTCGCATGGCCGGGTTCGTTTTAAACATGCATCCTTGATACAAGTTTTATGCCACCCAGTCCCTGCGCCGAAATGGAACACCCGGCGCCACCCGGCCGGGCGCGGATTTCAGCGAACCTCTGCCGGACTCAACAGGGCGCCGCCGCGCCCCCTCCGGCCTGCTCTTCGGCATCGAGTTCGGCCATCTCGGCCTCGGTGAACACCCGCGAGCGCGTGAAGAAGGCCTTGCCCTCGGGGCCTTCGAGCGAAAAGGTGCCGCCATGGCCTTCGATCACGTCGATGATGAGCTGCGTGTGGCGCCAGTAGGCGTATTGCGCCTTGCCAATATAGAACGCGCAACCGCCTATGTGGCCCAGGTACACGTCGCCCGCGCCCATGGTGATCTCGCCGGGCAGGTAGCAGTTGGCCGCGCTGTTGTCGCAGCAGCCACCCGACTGGTGGAACATGAGTTCGGGGCCGTGCTTCGTCTTCAGGAACTGAATCAGCTCGACCGCGGCCTGTGTGGCAATGACTTTTTCAACCATGACTTGTCTCCTTGTTCTGAAAGCAAAAAGGGACACCTCCGAAGGGAGATGTCCCATGCCAGAACGCAGCGGAACCGGCTTTGCCGGGCCGCCAGCGTTGCCCCCTGGGGGGTGACGCGCCGCAGGCGCGGCGCGGGGGGAACAACAGGCTTTAGAAGAAGCCCAGCTTGTTTTCCGAGTAGGACACCAGCAGGTTCTTGGTCTGCTGGTAGTGGTCCAGCATCATCTTGTGGGTCTCGCGGCCGATGCCCGATTCCTTGTAGCCACCGAACGCGGCGTGTGCCGGGTAGGCGTGGTAGCAGTTGGTCCACACACGGCCCGCCTTGATCGCGCGGCCCATGCGGTAGGCCACGTTGCCGTTGCGGCTCCACACGCCGGCGCCCAGGCCGTACAGCGTGTCGTTGGCGATTTCGAGGGCTTCGGCTTCGTCCTTGAAGGTGGTCACGGCCAGCACAGGGCCAAAGATTTCTTCCTGGAAGATGCGCATCTTGTTGTGGCCCTTGAACAGCGTGGGCTGCACGTAGTAGCCGCCTTCCAGATCACCACCCAGGTGGGCTTGTCCACCGCCGGCCAGCACTTCAGCGCCTTCGGCCTTGCCCAGCTCCAGGTACGACAGGATCTTGGTCAGTTGTTCCTTGGAGGCCTGCGCGCCCATCATGCTGTCGGTGTCCAGCGGGTTGGCGTGTTTGATGGCGGCGACGCGCTTCAAGACGCGCTCCATGAACTTGTCGTAGATGGATTCTTGAATCAGCGCACGGCTCGGGCAGGTGCAGACCTCGCCCTGGTTGAACGCGAACAGCACCAGGCCTTCAACGGCCTTGTCGAGGAAGGCGTCGTCCTTGTCCATGATGTCGGCGAAGAACACGTTGGGCGACTTGCCGCCGAGTTCCAGCGTGGCCGGGATCAGGTTGTTGGCAGCGGCTTGGGCGATCACGCGGCCGGTGGTGGTGGAGCCGGTGAAGGCGATCTTGGCGATGCGCTTGCTCGTGGCCAGCGGCATGCCGGCTTCACGGCCGTAGCCGTTGACGATGTTCAACACGCCCGGAGGCAAGATGTCGGCGATCAGCTCGGCCAAGATCAGGATGGAGATCGGGGTGGACTCTGCCGGCTTGAGCACCACGCAGTTGCCCGCGCCGATGGCCGGGGCCAGTTTCCAGGCCGCCATCAGGATCGGGAAGTTCCAGGGAATGATCTGGCCGACCACGCCCAGCGGTTCCTGAATGTGGTACGCCATGGTGTTCTCGTCGATCTCGCTGACGCCACCTTCCTGAGCGCGCACGCAGCCCGCGAAATAGCGGAAGTGGTCGACGGTCAGCGGAATGTCGGCGTTGAGCGTTTCGCGGATCGCCTTGCCGTTGTCCACGGTCTCGGCGTAGGCCAGCAGCTCCAGGTTCTGCTCGATGCGGTCGGCGATCTTCAGCAGGATGTTGGAGCGCGTGGCGGCGTCGGTCTTGCCCCACTTTTCGGCGGCGGCGTGGGCGGCGTCGAGCGCGAGTTCCACGTCTTCGGCGGTGGAGCGCGCGGCCTGCGTGTAGACCTGGCCGCTCACAGGCGTGATCACATCAAAGTACTGGCCCTTGCACGGCACGACCCATTTGCCGCCAATGAAGTTGTCGTAGCGCGGTTTGTAGGCGATCTTGGCGCCGGCGACGCCTGGGGCTGCGTAAATCATGTTTGTCGTCCTCTGGGATGGTGAAAAAAAGTGAATCGCCCGATGGGCTGCCTTCATCACCACAACTTCCGTGCCACGCCAGAAGACCGACTCAAATTGAGACGATTGCTCACTTTTTTGACAACACAAAGTGAAGGGTTGCGCCATTCAGGCCCACGCCGCAGCGCACTGTGCCAGCCTGGTACGGCACACCCGTTCATATGAACGCCGGTGCCAACGCTGGATGCCGGCTACCCCGCCAGACCGACCACCAGCGACGAAACGCCCATCGAAGCCCAGGCCCGCTGCCCCTTGCGCGCCGCCAACGGGTGCTCCGCAAAACCCACCCACTGACCGCCACCGTCCAGTGCGAGCACGACTTCGTCACGCACCTGCCCCCGCGCCAGGCGCTCGATGCGACCGGGCAACACACACTGGCCTGGCAGGTCTTCCACCTCATCCCGGCCGACCCGCACCGCCGTGGCCTTGCAAAGCACCAGCGCCTCCAGCCCCGCGCGCAGGCCCAGCAGATCGGCGCTCTCACGCGTCACGCTCGACGTGAGCAGCGCCTGCCCCGGCGTGCGCATCCGAACCAGCACCGTGGGATCGCCCTGCCCCAGCGGCTCCACCGCCTCCACACGGCAAGGCAACTGGTTGCGCATGCTGGTGCGCAAACCCAGACCAAAGCGCAAACCAGAAGACCCACCGGCAAAGCGCGCCAACACCGCCTCACGCGCCTGGGCCAGCTCGTCCGCCAGAGCCAGCAGCTGCAGCCCCTGCGGCGTGATGCTCGCACCGCCACCGCCCGAGCCGCCCACCGTGCGGTCCACCAACGTCTGCCCGCTCAGGTTGCTCAGTGTGTCGATGGCCTGCCAGGCTGCCTTGTAGCTGATGCCCGCATCGCGCGCGGCCTGCGAGATGGAGCCCGTCTCGCCCACCCGGCGCAGGACCTCCAGGCGCTTGTCGCTCGCGGCATGGCCCAGGGCTTCGGAGAGGGCGGCTGGCGGGAGTGGCGTCATGATGAGATTGTTCCATGGGAATTCAGGGCCACGTTGTCACGGCCATCGTCACCGTTGGCCGGCGTCTTGCTGCGTTTTGCCTTCTGGAGGATGAACCGACAATGAACGCGCCATTCAGCACGCGTACAAGGTGGTTTTTCCACAATGCCATTCAACAAGAAAGCAGAACCCCCATGCGTATCCAAGTTGTACCTGGCATCCAGCTGCTGGGCACCCGCCTTGGCCGTCATGTGCCAACCCGTTGCAAAGGAGCCTCCCATGAAACCCATCCCCTTTTTGCGGCACGGCCTGCTGGCGCTGTCCCTGGGCCTGGCCGCCTTGCCCACATGGGCCGGTGACGATTGCGACGCGCCGCTGAATCGCTGGCAGACGCGTGAGGCCGTGCGGCAGATGGCCGCCGCACAGGGCTGGCAGATCCAGCGGCTGAAGATCGACGACGGCTGCTATGAAATTCGCGGCACGGATGCCCAAGGACGCAGCTTCAGAGCAAAGATCGACCCGGAAACCCTGAAGGTGTTGAAGATGAACCAAGACAGGCGCCAGCGTGCCCGGGAACGCGATCGTGGTGAGGACGGTGCTGCGCGGCAGACCCGACCGCCGCAACCGGACGACACCGCCGTGCCATCGCCTTTGTTGACCCCTGACGCTGCGCCGCGCGGCCAGATCGAATAACCCCCTTCCCACAGGAGCATCACCATGTCCAAACCTCTGATGACCGTTCTGGCCACCGCCTGCGCGCTGGCCCTTCCCGCCCTGGCCCTTCCCGCCCTGGCCCACAGCCGCCCGCTCACGCTGACCGCCCAGCTCAAGAACTACGGCGGCGACGGCGCCTACCTGGCGGCGTACCTGACCGATGCGAAAGGCGCCTATGTGCGCACGCTGTGGGTGGCCGGTGGCAAGGCCAAGTACCACAAGCACCTGTCTGACTGGAGCCGCCTCTCGGCGGGTGATGCCAAGCGCCTGGATGGCGTGACCGGCGCCAGTGTGGGCGCAGGGCGCACGCTCAAGGTCACCGCCGATCTGGCGGATGCACTGATGGACGCGGGCTATGAAATCCGCGTCGACGCCGCCGTGGAAGACATGCGGGACAGCCCGTCGGAGGTCCGCATCCCGCTGTCCAAAGCGAACGTCGGCAAGCCGCAGGCCGGCAAGCAGTACATCCAGTCGGTGACCTTCCAACTTCAGTGAAGGGACTTGCATGAGCTGGAAAGTCATCCACCGCTGGCTGGGCCTGACCGTTGGCACCCTGGCTGTGGTGCTGGGCATCACCGGCTCTGTTTTGGCGATCGACCCGGTGCAGCAGGCGTGGCAGGCACCGGCCGCACGCGGTGATTTGCCCGTGGCCACGCTGGTGGAGCGTGTGACGCGCACCGTTCCCGGCGCGGAAGAGATTCGCCACCTGCCCTCGGGTGCCATCGTGGTGTTCAGCTTTGCCGGCGACCAGCCGCAGGCGCAGTACGTGGACCCGGCCGATGGCCGGGTGCTGGGTGCGTGGCAAGCCTCGGCGCTGCCGCGCTGGGTGAAGAACCTGCACCGCTCGCTGCTGCTCGGCGACGCCGGGCGCTGGGGTGCAGCGGGCATTGCGCTGGCCATGGGCTTGTTGTGCGTCTCTGCCCTGGTGCTTTTGCTGCGGCGCATGGGCGGCTGGCGGCAGCTGACGGCGCGGGTGCGAGGCTCGCTGGCGCAGCGCATCCACGTGGTCGCGGGCCGTGTGGTGCTCGCCGTGCTTTGCCTGACATCGCTCACGGCGCTGACCATGAGCGCATCGACCCTGGGCCTCGTGGAACTCGACTCCCGGGCCGAGCCGGAAGTGCTCTCGGTGCTCACCGGCCAGCCCGACTTGCCTGGCGCGCAGCTGGCCACGCTGCAAAGCCTTGCGGTGCAGGATTTGCGCAAGCTGAATTTTCCCGGCCCCACCGACCCGGAAGACACCTGGAACGTGGCCACCGCCCAGGGTCAGGGTTGGATCGACCGGTACTCGGGCCAGATGCTGGCCTGGCAGGACGCCACCCTGGCGCAGCGCGTCTACGACTGGGCCGTGGTGCTGCACACGGGCGAAGCGGCCTGGCCCTGGGCCGTGGTGCTCGGGCTGGTGGGCGCCAGCGTGTTGCTGTTCTGGTTGTCGGGCGTTGTCATCTGGTGGCAAGCGCGCCGCCAGGCGCCACACATCACCGGCAACACCCCGCTGGCACAGGCCGACGTGCTCATCTTCGTGGCCAGCGAAGGCGGCAGCACCTGGGGTTTTGCCCAGACGTTGCAAGACGCGCTGAGCCAGGGCGGCCACCGCGTTCACACCAGCGCGCTGGAGAACTTTCGAACCACGGCCGACACGCGGCAGGTGTTTGTGCTTGCAGCAACCTATGGCGAAGGCCAGGCCCCGGCCCACGCCAGCGGCGCCCTGGAGCACATCGCCGGGCTCAGCGCCAGCGCGGTGCCGGTGACGGTGGTGGGCTTTGGTGATCGGCAGTTTCCGGCCTTCTGCGCCTTTGCCGAGGCGCTGGACCAGACACTGCGCGCACGGGGTTGGCCCACGTTGCTGCCGCTGGAGTGCATCCACCAGCAATCGGGCCAGCAGTTCGCGCGCTGGGGCGTTGCACTGGCGCAGGCGCTCGGCGAACCCCTGGTCCTGGAGCATGTACCGCGCGTGCCACCTACCACGGCGCTCACGCTCATGGCGCGCCAGGACTATCCCGGTGTCACCGGGCAGGCCACGGCGATCCTGCGCTTTGCCTGGCCGGCACAGGGACCGGGCGCACGCCTGCGCGGGCACGGTCTGGCGCGGTTTGCAGCCGGTGATCTCTTGGGCATCGTGCCACCGGGTTCGACCGTGCCGCGCTACTACTCGCTGGCGTCGGGCTGGAAAGACGGGTTCGTGGAAATCTGCGTGCGCCAGATGCCCGGCGGCCTGTGCTCGACGCACCTGCTGGGCCTGCAGATGGGGGACAGCATCACCGCCTTTGTCCGGTCCAACCCCGGCTTTGCACTGCCGCGAACGCGGCGGCCTGTGCTGCTGATCGGGGCGGGCACAGGCGTGGCGCCGCTGGCCGGCTTCATCCGCCGCAACGACAGACGCAGCCCGATGCACCTGTACTTTGGTGGGCGCGACCCGGCGCGGGACTTTTACTTCGGCTCCGACATTCAGCGCTGGCTCGGCGAAGGGCGCCTGTCAACGCTGGAGACTGTCTTCTCCCGCGTGCCCGACGGCGGCGGCTATGTGCAGGACGCCCTGCGCCGAGACGCCGAGCGCGTGCGCGGCCTGGTGGCACAGGGCGCCCTCGTGCGCGTCTGCGGAAGCCGTGCCATGGCGCAGGGCGTGGCCGAGACGCTGGACATGGTGCTGGCGCCACTGCAGTTGAGCGTTTCGACGCTGAAAGCCAGGGAACGTTATGCCGAAGATGTCTTCTGAGCCCGCTGCGTCCTGCCAGCGCACCACCGTGCACGGCCCGGCCATGGGCACACGCTGGTCTGCCACGGTCGACGCCGACCACACCATGGACCTGACGGCATTGCGCCGGGACCTCGCCGCTGCGGTGGAGCTGGTGGACATGCAGATGTCGCCCTGGAAACCGGACAGCGACCTCATGCGCCTGAACCGCGCGCCCGTGGACGAGTGGGTGGACCTGCCCGCTGACATCCTGGAGGTGCTGGACTGTGCGCTCGATGTCCACCGCCTGAGCGCGGGTGCATTCGATCCGTGCGTGGGGGCGCTGGTGAATGCCTGGGGGTTTGGTGCGGTGCGCGATGCACCCGACGCACAAGCGATCCGTGCCGCACGCCAGTCCACACCGCTCCCTGCGCACGGACGCCTGGAGCTGGACAGGCCCTCAGGCCGCGCCCGCAAGCGTGCCACCTTGCAACTCGACCTGTGCGGCATTGCCAAGGGCTACGCGGTGGACCGCATGGCCCATGTGTTGCAACAACACGGCGTGCGGCATGCGCTGGCAGCGCTGGATGGCGAGCTGCGCGCCGTGGGCGTTCAGGCCAGCGGCGTGCCCTGGGCTGTGGCGCTCGAACGCCCAGAGCCCGGGCGCCGCGCGGTACACGGCGTCATCGAGCTGGAGGATCTGGCTGTGGCCACCTCGGGCGACTACCGACGCTATCTGGAAGTGGGCGATGCGCGCCTCGCGCACACCATGGACGCGCGCCGCTGCGCACCCGTGAACAACGGTGTGGCATCGGTCACCGTGCTGGCGCGCACCTGCATGCACGCGGACGCCTGGGCCACGGCCCTGCTGGTGGCGGGTCCCGACGAGGGCCTGGCCATGGCACAGCGCGTGGGGATGGATGTGCTGTTCCTGTTGCGCCGTGCTGAAGGTCTGGTCGAGGTGGGACTGGGGCGGTTTGGAAGATCCGCAGACCGTTCAAGCCTCGCACGCCCCTCAAATTATTGAAGCCAGGTTGCACACCAACAAACCGGGTTTCTGATCAGCAACTGAAGAGGCACACAGGAGGCCTGCGACTCGCCGAATATTCGCTGTACCGTCTCGAAACCGAAAGGCGGTAGGCAGGTCTGGGTCGCCAGCACGAGTGCGCCTGCATGTGAGCGACTTCGGATATGTGCGCTTCCGCACAGATGATGAGAAGCGACCTCGTCAACATGCACCGACTGCCGGCCTCTCTCACCCCCGAGGGAACGCGGGCTCAACCGTCGAGGTGCTACCCATGACCGCGTACCGAAGTCTCAAGGTGTTCAGCCATGTCGTGCTCGGTCTGATGCTGGCCGGTATCGCGTACGCCAGCACCATCAGCGTCATCTACTGGACGGGCATCAGCGTCTGACGCCGGTGCGGCCTTATGAACAAGCGTCAGGCACGTTACTTCGCGATCGGTTCAACCCTGCTCGCCACGCTGGTCTTCCTCGGTCTCACCATCGACAGCCACCGCCAGTTCCCGAAACTGACGAACGCACAGAACATCACGCCCGCGGTCACCCTGGGCAAGGATGTCTGGCACAAGAACAACTGCATCAACTGTCACACACTGTTCGGTGAAGGTGCGTACTACGCCCCCGACCTCACCAAGATCGCGCAACAGCGCGGCGCGCCCTACCTGCGGGCCTTCCTGAAAGACCCTTCGAAGTTCTACGACGAGCAGCGCCACCGCCGGCTGATGCCCCAGCAGGACCTGAGCGATGCCGACATCGACGGCCTGATCGCGTTTCTGGACTGGGTGAGCCAGGTGGACAACCAGGACTGGCCACCGCGGCCCATCATGGTCACCGGCCTGGGCGCAACGGGAGCGAACGCCGCAAGCCCCACAGCCGCTGCGGGATCGACCGCCGCCGCGACCGTTTCCGACAAGGACCCGGTGGCCCTGGGCGAGCGCGTGTTCCGATCTGCGGCGCCCGCCTGCACCGCCTGCCACTCCCTCACGCCCGGGGCCGACATGGCGGGCCCCTCGCTGGCCGGCATCGCCACACGCACGCAGGAGACGCTGGCTTCTCCCGACTACAAGGGCTCGGCCACCGACCTGGCGACCTACATCCGTGAGTCCATCACCCATCCCAGCGCGCACCTGGTCGCGGGCGCGATGTACTCGGCCAACGGGGTCTCGTTCATGCCGAACACCTATCAAAAAGACCTGACACCCGAGCAGCTGGCCCACATAGCGGCCTACCTGGCGACCTTCAAGTAACGGGCTTCGAAGCCGTCCAGCCCACACAGGCCGCGGGCCACCGCCGCCACTTCTGCAGGAGTTCTGACATGCGCTACAGGTCTCAATCGGTTGCCTACTGGTATTTCGCCGTGGCCATGGTGCTGTTCGGGCTGCAGCTGGTGTTTGGCCTGCTGTCGGCCGCCAAGTACCTCGGCCCCGATCCGCTGCTGAACATCCTGCCGTTCGATGTGACCAAGGTGATCCACACCAACCTGCTGATCGTGTGGGTCCTGACCGGCTTCATGGGCGCCACCTACTGGATGGTGCCCGACGAATCACGCACCGAGCTCTACAGCACCAGGCTCGCCTACGTGCAGCTGGGTCTCTGGACCCTGATGGGCGTCACCGCCGTGGTGGGCTACCTGTTCCGCTACGGCACCGGCAACAAGCTGCTGGAACAGCCCCTGCCCCACAAGATCGTGATCGTGATCTGCATGTTGATCTTTCTCTACAACATCGGCATGACGATCTGGCGCTCCAAACGCTTCACCACCACGGAGGGTGTGCTCGTGCTCGGCCTCGGCCTGGCCGCGCTGCTGTACCTGCCTGCGCTGCTGGAATACGAAAACTACACCGTCTCCATCTACTACCGCTGGTGGACGATCCACCTCTGGGTCGAGGGCGTGTGGGTGATGATCCAGGGCGGCTTCCTGGCCTACCTGCTGATCCGCCTGTCCGGCGCCGACCGCGAGGTGATGGAGAAGTGGCTCTACGTGATCGTGGGCCTGGTCTTCATCGCCGGCATCCTCGGCACGGCGCACCATTACTACTGGGTGGGCGTGCCGTCGTACTGGCTACCCATCGGCGGCGTCTTCAGCGCACTGGAACCGGCGGCGCTGGTGGGCATGGCGATGTTCGCGTATTCGGCCATGCGCCGCGCGGGCCTCTCGCACCCCAACACGCTGGCCCTGCACTGGACCATCGGCAGCGCGCTGTTCACCCTGTTCGGGGCCGGCCTGCTGGGCCTGGCGCACACCTTCCCCGACGTCAACAAGTGGACCCATGGCACGCTGATCACCGCCATGCACGGCCACGCCGCCTTCTACGGCGCCTACGCCATGATCGTGCTCGCGATGATCACCTACGCCTTGCCGGCCATGGCGCCGGGGCGCAGCGAACAAGGCAGCAGCCTCGGTTACTGGGCGTTCTGGATGCAGCTGGGCGGCATGTTCGGCATGACGCTGTCGTTCGCCACCGCCGGCATCGCGCAGGTTTACCTCGAACGCATCATGGGCATGGGTTACCTCGACGCGCAGCTGAAGATCCAGGTGCACTTCGTGATGCTGATCGCCACCGGCTCGCTGTTCGCGATCGGCGTGGGGCTGTTCATCTACGACTTCTTCCGCCATGCACCGCGCTTCGATGTCGAGTCGGACCCCACTGCACCTCGCTCGCCCAAAGCCGAAGCCATCTTGTCAACCCTGTGAGTGACCCCTTGGCCGCTCCACTGCTCCACACCGTTGGCCCACTGGTCGGGCCAGATCGGCCGACCGCCGACGAGCCGTATTACCTGCCATCGGGTGCCGAGGTGGCCGTCTTCGAGCACTGCCACGCCCTGCAACTGGCCGTGATGCTCAAAGGCCCCACCGGCTGCGGCAAGACGCGCTTTGTCGAGCACATGGCCTGGAAGCTGCGGCGCCCCCTGATCACGATCTCGTGCCACGACGACCTGAGCGCCAGCGATCTGATCGGTCGTTTCCTGATCCGCCACGACGGCACCGACTGGCAGGACGGGCCGCTCACCCGCGCCGTGCGCGAGGGCGCCATCTGCTACCTCGACGAGGTGGTCGAAGCGCGGCAGGACACCATGGTGGTCCTGCATTCGCTGACCGACCACCGCCGCATCCTGCCCATCGACAAGACGGGCGAGACGCTGGTGGCTGCATCCGGCTTCCAGCTGGTCATTTCCTACAACCCGGGGTACCAGCGCATGCTGAAAGACCTCAAGCCCAGCACGCGGCAGCGCTTCGTGGCGCTGGACTTCGACTTTCCACCGGCCCCGCGCGAGGCCGCGATCATCGAGAGCGAGGCCGGCGCCGACCACGCGACGGCCATGGCGCTGGTGTCGCTCGGGCAACGGCTGCGCGCGCTGCGCGACCGCGGCCTGGCCGAGGTGCCGAGCACCCGTCTGCTGATCGCGGCGGCCGCGCTGGTGGTCAGCGGCATCCCGATCCGGCAGGCCTGCCTCAGCGCGGTGGTGTCGCCGCTGTCGGACGACGAAGCGCTGGTGGGCGCGATGCGCGATCTGGTCGACGCCACCTTCGTCTGAACAAGGCCCCGCCCGATGGCCGAAGCCGAGGACGTGATCACCGACGTGGCCCGGCACGCCACCGTCTTCACGCAGGCGCTGTGGCGGCGGCACCGCGCCCAGGCGCCCTCCCGGCCCCAGACCCAGCTGGCGGACGTGGCGCCGCGGCTGGACCTGCTGATCGAGGCGGTGTTCGGGACCTCGTACCGCTTGCGCACGGCGCAAACGCCGGCCCGCCCCACCCTGCTCACCCAGACGTTCCAGCGCGAAGCCTTCCCGCGCGCGCGCGCCGCGCTGCCGGCCACCGATGGCCAGTGCATCTGGTTGCCACCCGACACCGGCCTCGCGGACGCCACACTGGCCCTGGACCGCTTTCGCACCCTGGCCCTGGTGCAGGCCATGCGGGCGAGCCGGGGCAGCGCCGCCGGCCCGGGCCCCGGTGCCTCGCCGCTGGTGCTTGACCTCTACCTGTTGATCGAGGCGGTGGGGGCCGACGCGGCGCTGGCGCGGCTGCTGCCCGGCATGGTGAAGTCCTTGAACGGCCTGCGCAGCGCTGCGCTCGCGGCCCGCCCGCCGCTGGCGCAATTCCCCGCGTCGCGCCGCCCGCTGGAGGCCCTGGCGCGCGCCTGGATGGCGCAGCCCTGCGACCAGCCGAACGCGCACGCCCCCCTCGGTGCGTCGCCCGACAGCTCGGCCATCACCGCTCACCGCTTGGCGGCCGGCATGGTGCGCGACCTCGCCAGCGCCGGGCGCCTGGGGCCATCGCCCCTGTTCCGCGACAGCTGGACCGGCGATCTGCGCCCGCCCGGCGGAGCCACGGGCTCAGCGCTGGCGGGCAATGACGTGGCCGACAACGCCGCCACCCGCGCGCCGCGCAGCGCGCGCCTCACGCGCCGCCCCGAGGTGCGCGAAGGCGCCGAGCAGGAAGAAGACAAAACGCCGGGCGCGTGGATGATCCCGCCCGACGTGCCGCACGAACAGGCCGAAGACCCGTTCGGTTTGCAGCGGCCCACCGATCGAGACCAGTCGGCGGGGGCCGACGAGTTCGCCGACCTGGTCTCGGAGCTGGCGCAGGCGCGGCTCGTCTGGACGCCGGGCCAGGCCCCGGAGGTGCTGCTCTCCGACGACCCGCCGGCCGTGCGGCCCCGACACACCAGCGCCACCGCGCCAGACACCCCGCAGACCTTCTGCTACCCCGAGTGGGACTGGCGGACGGCGGCCTACCGCCACCCCGGCGCCACGGTGCGGCTGCTGGCCGCACCGGCCGGCGCACAGCCGTGGGTGGACGACACCCTGGCCGCGCACCACGCGCTGCTCGGCGCCATCCGCCAGCGCTTCGCGGCCCTGCGCCCCCAACGCACGCTGCGGCGCCGCCAGACCGACGGCGACGACATCGACCTCGAAGCCTGCGTGGAAGGCCTGGCGAACCTGCGCGCTGGCTGGCCCATGGCCGACGACCTGTATTGCTCGCAGCAGCGCACCCGGCGAGACATGGCCATCCTGATCCTCATCGATGTCAGCGGCTCCACCGACGGCTGGATCTCGAACAGCCGCCGGGTGATCGACGTCGAACGTGAGGCCCTGCTGCTGGTGTGCATCGCCCTCGGTGCGATGGGCGAACCCTTTACGGTGCAGGCCTTCTCGGGCAACGGGCCCGCCGCCGTGAGCCTCTGGGACATCAAGCGCTTCGACGAGCCCTACAGCCCCGCCGTGGCGCTGCGCATCGCGGCCCTCGAACCCGATCAGTACACGCGCACCGGAGCCGCCCTGCGCCACGCCAGCGCCACGCTCATGCGCGAAGGCGCCACACACCGGCTGCTGCTGCTCCTGTCCGACGGCAAACCCAACGACTGCGATGTCTACGAAGGCCGCTACGGCATCGAAGACACCCGCCAGGCCGTGACCGAAGCCCGGCTGCAGGGCATCTCGCCGTTCTGCCTGGCCGTGGACCGGCAAGCCGCCAGCTACCTGCCCGCCGTGTTTGGTGCCCAGCACCACGCCTTGCTGCAGACGCCGGCCTCGTTGCCCATCGTTTTGCTCGACTGGATGCAGCGGCTGGTGAAGTCGTGAGCTCTTTTTGAAAGCCCCCAATGCACACCTTCAAGATCTACCGCTACGACCCGGACCTCGACGCCAAGCCCACCATGCAGACGCTGGAGCTCGACGTCCACCCCGGCGATCGCATGCTGCTCGACGTGCTCGTGCGCCTCAAGGCGCTGGACCCGAGCCTGTCGTTTCGGCGCTCCTGCCGCGAAGGCATCTGCGGCTCGGACGCCATGAACATCAACGGCAAGAACGGACTGGCCTGCATCACCAACATGAACACGCTGCCGCGCGTGGTGACGCTCAAACCCTTGCCGGGACTGCCGGTGATCCGCGACCTGATCGTCGACATGACCGGGTTCTTCAAGCAGTACCACTCGATCAGGCCCTACCTGATCAACGAAGCGCCCGCCCCGGAGCGGGAGCGCCTGCAGTCCACCGAGCAGCGCGAAGAGCTCAACGGGCTGTACGAATGCATCCTGTGTGCGTGCTGCTCATCGGCGTGTCCGAGCTTCTGGTGGAACCCGGACAAATACGTCGGGCCAGCCGGCCTGTTGCAGGCCTACCGCTTTCTCGTCGACAGCCGCGACACGGCCACCGCCGAGCGGCTGGACTACCTGGACGACCCTTTTCGCCTGTTCCGATGCCGCTCGATCCTGAACTGCGTCGACGTGTGCCCCAAGGGCCTGCTGCCCGCGGGGGCCATCAGCAAGATCAAGACGATGATGGCGCGGCGCAGCTTCTAGCCAGCAGTGGCAGCTTTTGCTGCGTGCTGTGCGCACCGCCCCGGAGCCGCCCGGCGGCTTCGCCGATCTCGCCTAAATTGACGTCGTACTCGTGTGGTTCGAGTTTGTCTTTCTCTGTTTTAAGTGCGTGCATGGCACGGAGCCGCTACTGCTCCTGTGCCTGCGAAATTTGCTCTTCGAGAACATTCAAATAGCTCTCCAATGCCCACGACTCGTAGCCGAACGAGATGCCGGGAAATCCAAGATCGAGATTTAGCAGTTGTTCAATGGAAAGCGCCATGGGGCCCTCTGAAATCTGACTTTGAGGTAGCAGATAAGTTACCTGATATGCCCTGTGGCAGTCGGATAACGTGGCCGAGCAAAGCCGAAAATGCATTTGAAATCATGAGCTTCTTGTTCGGCAAAGTCGCCCCGACCGTCTTTGCACCCGAGGGAGAAGCGACCCACTTTCGACCAGTCCATCCGACATATGAGCTATAGCCCTGGCTATGTGTTTCGGATCCAGTTCCTCGTGCGTTTGGTCGTTGGAGTCATCCCTCCAATGAGGGTGTTTTGCGCATGGGCCGCGAGAGCTCAAGCCTTGCTACACTCGCTATTCCATTTTGGGATAGCGAACGTCTGCCATCCTTCAACCCTCCCCGCAAACCGCCCGAGGTCCCCATGCGCCTGCCCTACCCCCCCCTCGCCGCCCTGCTCTTCGCCATGCTCGCGCACTGCGCCGCCCAGGCGGCCGAAGCCCAGGTGGCGGTGGCGGCCAACTTCGCCGAGCCGATCAAGGCCATCGCCGCCGTGCTGGAGAAGACCACGGGCCACACGCTGAAGATCACGCTGGGCTCCACCGGCAAGCTCTACGCGCAGATCAGGAACGGCGCGCCGTTTGACCTGCTGCTGGCGGCCGATGCCAAGACGCCTGAGGCGTTGGAGAAAGAGGGTTTGACGCAGCCAGGCAGCCGCTTCACCTACGCCACCGGCAAGCTGGTGCTGTGGTCGGCCAGCGCAACCACAGTGGATGCCCGGGGCGACGTCCTCAAAAGCCCTGGCCTGGGCAAGGTGGCCCATGCGGCGCCCAAGCTGGCGCCCTACGGCGCGGCGGCGGTGCAGGCGATGGACCGGCTGGGCTTGAGCGCCTCGCTTGCGCCGAAGTTGGTGCAGGGCGAGAGCATCGGCCAGACCTACAGCTTCGTGCACACCGGCAACGCCGCGGTGGGCTTTGTGGCGATGTCGCAGGTGCTGGAGGGCGGGCGACTCAAGGGCGGCTCGATGTGGGTGGTGCCGCAGGCGCTCTACGATCCGATCCGGCAGGACGCCGTGCTGCTGAAACGCGGTGCGGGCAACGAGGCGGCGCAGGCGCTGCTCACACTGCTGAAAAGCCCGAACGTCAAAGACCTGATCCGCTCGTATGGCTACGACCTCTGAGAACGCAAGCCCTCCATGCTGCTGACCCCCGCCGATCTCCAGGCCATCGGGCTGACTTTGAAGGTCGCCACGCTGACCACGGCCATCCTGCTGCTGCTGGGGGTACCACTGGCCTGGTGGCTGGCGCGCACGCGCTCGTGGCTCAAGACGCCGCTGGCCACGGTGGTGGCGCTGCCCATCGTGCTGCCGCCGTCGGTGCTGGGCTTTTATCTGCTGGTGGCCATGGGGCCCAACGGCCCGGTCGGCCAATGGACACAGGCGCTCGGTCTGGGTCTGCTGCCTTTCAGCTTCACCGGCCTGGTGGTGGCCTCGGTTTTTTATTCGCTGCCGTTCATGGTGCAGCCGGTGCACAACGCCATGGAGGCCATGGGCAACCGCCCGCTGGAGGTGGCGGCCAGCCTGCGGGCTTCGCCGCTGGACACGTTTTTCAGCGTGGTGCTGCCGCTGTGCCGCCCCGGGCTGGTCACCGGCGTCATCATGAGCTTTGCCCACACGGTGGGCGAATTCGGCGTGGTGCTCATGGTGGGCGGCAACATCGCGGGCGAAACGCGCGTGGCCTCGGTGCAGATCTACGACCACGTGGAGGCGCTGGAATACGCTGAGGCCCACCGCCTGGCCGCGGTGCTGCTGGTGTTTTCGTTTGCCGTGCTGCTGGCCTTGCAGCTCTACAACGCGCGCCGCCGCCGGAGCGCCCCATGAGCGCCGGCCTGACCCTGCAGACCCGGCTGGCGCGCGGCGCCTTCACGCTGGACCTCGACCTCACGCTGCCGGGCCGCGGGCTGACCGCCTTGTTCGGCGCCTCGGGCTCGGGCAAGACCACCTGCCTGCGCGTGCTCGCCGGCCTGGAGCCGGCGGCCAGTGGGCGCCTGAGCGTGGGCGGCGAGCTGTGGCAGGACAGCGCCCGGGGGCTGTTCGTACCCCCGCACCAGCGCGCGCTGGGCTATGTGTTTCAGGAGGCCAGCCTGTTCGACCACCTCAGCGTGCAGGACAACATCCGCTTCGGCTACCGCCGCACGCCCGCCGCGCAGCGCCGCTACGGCTGGGACCACGGCCTGGAGCTGCTGGGCATCGGCCATCTGCTGCAGCGCATGCCGCACGAACTCTCGGGCGGCGAGCGCCAGCGCGTGGCCATGGCCCGGGCGCTGGCCACCAGCCCCCGCGTGCTGCTGATGGACGAGCCCCTGGCCGCGCTGGACGCGCCGCGCAAGGCTGAGATCCTTCCCTGGCTGGAGCAGCTGCACCAGAAGCTGGACATCCCGGTGGTCTACGTGACGCACTCGGCCGACGAGGTGGCGCGCCTGGCCGACCACCTGGTGCTGCTGGAGCAGGGCCGGGTGATGGCACAAGGGCCGGTGCTGGAGCTGATGACGCGCACCGATCTGCCGCTGGCCCACGGCGACAGCGCAGGCGCCCTGGTGGAAGCCGTGACTTGCGGCCTGCAAAGCGACAGCGACCTGTGCGAGCTGCGCTTTGACGGCGGCACGCTGCTGCTGCCGCAAACCCGCGCCACACCGTTGCCGGACCGCACGCCGGTGCGCGTGCGCATCCAGGCGCGGGACGTGAGCCTGTCGCTGGTGCAGCCGGAGCAGACCAGCGTGCTCAACTGCCTGCCGGCCACCGTGGCCGACGTGAGCGAGGATGGCCCGGGTCAGGTGCTGGTGGGCCTGCGCCTGGGGCAGGAAACGCGCCTGCTCTCGCGCATCAGCCGGCTTTCTTGCGAGCGGCTGGGCATCGCGCCTGGCCTGCCGGTGTATGCGCAGATCAAGGGCGTGGCGATGGTGCGCTAGAAGCGGTCGGGCCGGAAGGGTTCGAGCGAGATGGACGGCGTTTGCCCCGCCAGCAACTCGGCCACCAGGTGCCCGGTGGCGCCGCTTTGTGTCAGACCCAGGTGCCCATGCCCGAAGGCGTACACCACCTGCCGGCTGACCTTGGCGTGCCCGATGACGGGCAGGGAGTCGGGCAGCGAGGGGCGGTAGCCCATCCACTGCGTGCCGCCCTCGGTTTGCAACCCCGGCAGCAGGCGCGATGCCTTCTCCAGCATGTGGGCCGATCGCTTGAAGTTGGGCGGCAGCTGGAGCCCGCCCAGCTCCACCGCACCACCCACGCGGATGCCGGTCGACAGCGGGGTGACCACAAAACCATGGGCGCCAAAGCTGATCTGGCGCTGGAGGTCGAACGCCCCGGGCGGCAGGGTCGTGTTGTAGCCGCGCTCGGTTTCCAGCGGGATGGCATCGCCCAGCTGGGCCGCGAGCTGGCGCGACCACGCGCCGGTGGCGATCACCGCCTGTTTCGCGCGCACGGCGCCGCCCTGCGCGAGCTGCAGTTCCACACCCCCATCGCGCACGGCGATGGAGCGCACTTCCGCCTGTCGCCAGGTGGCGCCCGCCTGCAGCACATGGCGCCCCAGCACCGAAGCCACCTCGAACGGGTCGCTCACGGTTTCCCAATGCGGCACGAAGGTGCCCGCGATGATGGCGCTGGCCAGGCCCGGTTGCAGCTCACGCAGCCGCTCGCCTTTCACGTGCTCGAAGGCGATGCCCGCTTCGGCGCGCAGCTGCCAGCCCGCGAGGCTAGCGCGGAACTCCGCATCGCTTTCATAGACCTGCAAGGAGCCGTCCTGGCGGATCATGTGCGAAGCCTTCGCTCGCGCCAGCATGGCGTGAAACGCGGGCGCGGCCAGCCGCATCAGCTGTGTCTGGGCCTGCAGGCTCGCGCGGTAGGCCGAGGGCCGGCTGGCCAGGCCGAAGCGCAACAACCAGGGCAGCATCTGGAGCGCGTAACCCGGGCGGATGGCCAGCGGCCCCAGCGGGTCGAGCAACCAGCGCGGCGCCTGCCGCAGGATGCGCGGCGAGGCCAGGGGCAGGATGTCGGAAAAGGCCAGCGCGCCGGCGTTCTGGGCACTGGTTTCCTGGGCAATGCCTTTGCGGTCGATCAACAGCACCGAACGGTCCTGGGCCACCAGGTGCATCGCCACCGAGAGGCCGATGATGCCGGCGCCCACCACCGCCACATCGGTGCTGGCGGACTCGGGATGGGTGCCTGATGTCATGCGTCAGTTGAGGTCAGAGTGCCGAGCGAAACGCCGCCGGCAGCAAGGGATCGGCCGGGTCGGCGATCAGCCGCGCTTCGGCGGTGACGTAGGCGCGACCGGTGATGCTGGGGATGACGCCATGCGCCGTGGCCTGGTAGCTGGCCTCGAAGCGGCTGCCGATCACGCTTTCCTGCACCCAGGTCTCACCCGGCTGGAGCTTGCCGGCCGCGGCCAGGCAGGCCAGCTTGGCGCTGGTGCCGGTGCCGCAAGGGGAGCGGTCGTAGGCGCCACCGGGGCACAGCACGAAGTTGCGGCTGTGCGCGTCGGCGGCCAAGGCGGGGCCGAAGAACTCGATGTGGTCGATCTCGGCGCCGTCGCGCCCGGTGATGCCGTCGCGCACCAGCGTCATCTTCACGGCCTCGGCCTGGCGGGTGAGTTCGCCGATGTTCTGCAGCGAGAGTTCGCAGGGGGTGCTGTGGCACAGGAAGAACCAGTTGCCGCCCCAGGCGACGTCGCCCACGATCCGCCCCAGGCCGGGTACGTCGATCGCCACATCGCGCCGGAAGACCTGGCTCTCGACGTTCTGGATCGTCACTTCGTTGGCGGACTGCAGCTCCACGCTGACCACGCCGACCGGTGTCTCGAAGCGGTGCACGCCGGGCTCGATGCGGCCCAGGTGGGCGAGCGTGACGGCGGCGCCGATGGTGCCGTGGCCGCACATGCCCAGGTAGCCGGTGTTGTTGAAGAAGATCAGGCCGGCGGCGCAGCTGCTGTCCACCGGCTCGCACAACAAGGCGCCGACCACCGCGTCGTAGCCGCGCGGTTCGTTGGCCGCCAGCACGCGGTAGTGGTCGAAGTCGCGGGCAAAGAGGGCTTTGCGTTCGCTCAAAGAGCCGTTGCCCAGCGGTGGTCCGCCGGCCACCACCAGGCGCGTGGGCTCACCCTCGGTGTGGGAGTCGATGACCTGCATCTCGATCCGCGTCGTGTTCGGTGCCATGGTCAGGCCCTCCCCGGCCAGCTGGCGTACCAGCGCTTGAAGAGCTCGAACTGGCGGGTGGCGTAGTGCTTCTGGCTGTCCGACAGCGCATCGCTGGGGTTGAAGTGCAGGGCATATTCCGCGTGACCCTGCAGCACCATCAGGTGCTTGAAGTACAGCACCAGGTCCACGCCTTCGTCAAAAGACGACAGCACCGCCAGCGCCGCCTCCAGCTCTTGCGCGCGCTGACGGGCCAGCACGTCGCCGCCGGCCGCCTGCTCGCACAGGGCCACCAGTTGCAGCACTTCCTTGGGCAGCACGTTGCCGATGCCGGTGATGGCGCCTTTCGCGCCGCAGTTGACGAAGCCGTGGAACACCTGCGTGTCCACCCCGACCATCAGCGTCACGCCCGCATCGCGCGAGGTGATGTGCTCCGCTGCGTAGCGCAGCGAGGCCGCGCCGCCGAATTCCTTGAAGCCGATCAGGTGGGGAAAGCGCGAGCGCAGGTCGAAGAACAGGTCGGCCTTGGTCTCGTAGCCGTAGTAGGGACTGTTGTAGATCACGCTGGGCAGGTCGACCGCCGCGGTCAGGATGTCGGCAAAGTGCGCGCGCTGGGCCGCCGCCGAGTTGCCGCGCGACAGCACGCGGGGAATGATCATCAGCCCTTTGGCGCCGCAGGCCTAGGCGTGCGCGGCCAGCGCGCTGGCACGGGCCGTGTTCTGCGCCCCGGTGCCCACGATCACGGGCAGACGTGCGCGCACCAGCCGCTCGACGCCTTCCATGCGCTGCTCGTCGCTCAACAGGGGCCAGTCGCCCATGGAACCGCAGTACACCAGGGCCGACATGCCGGCCTCAATGAGGTCGCGGCCGGTGCTGACCAGGGCGTCAAAGTCCGGTTGACGGTCGGTCGTGCAAGGGGTCATCAAGGCGGGAATCGTGCCGCTGAAGATATTCCGTTTCATGGGTGGGATGCTCCGTTCAAGTGACTGTTAAGCTGCCGGCAGTCTCGCAGTTTGGGCGCGCCACGTCTTGTCGGAAAGTGGGGTGCCGACTGGGGAAATTGCACAAACAGTCGGCCCCTGAATGCCATGGATGTTTCTCTGCCATCGCCCCTGTCACCAGGGCTCCTGATCGACCACGGGTTCTTCCGGGGCGACCTGCTGTTCGACCACGTGCCCGACACCGTGTTCTTTCTGAAAGACAGGCAAGGGCGCTACACGGCAGTCAACCACACCTTGGTCGGGCGCTGCGGCTTCGAGCACAAGTCAGAGTTGATCGGCAAGACAGCGGAACAGGTGTTCCCGCTCCCGCTGGGGTCCGGGTATTCGCAACAGGACCAGCGCATCCTGCAAGGCGGCCCCGCGATCAAGGCTCAGCTGGAGCTGCACCTGTACGGCAACCGGAAACCGGGCTGGTGCCTCACCTGGAAGGTCGCGGTCACCGACCCGCAAGGCCGGATCGTCGGGCTGGCCGGCTTGTCGCGCGACATCCAGCAGCCCATGGGCTCAACGAAGGAGGCCGCTGCGGTGTCGCGCGCCATCGAGCACGTCGCACGGCACCTGGACTCACCGCTGCCGCTGGAAGAACTCGCCGCCCTGGCCGGTCTTTCGGTGTTTCAGCTGGACCAGCGCATCCGCGGCCTGTTTGGTGTGACGGCGGGTCAATACGTGCTTCGGGCGCGCATCGAGCGGGCGTGCGACCTCTTGCGCCATTCGCGCGATCCGATCAGCGAGATTGCCCTGGCGTGTGGCTACGCCGACCAGGCCTCGTTCACACGCCAGTTCCGCAAATCGGTGGGCCTCACGCCGTCAGCGTACAGAGCCATGGGGTGAGGTCAGCGAGCGGTTGCTGCGGCATTCGGGAAGAACAGCTGCTCACCACCGATCTTGTAGCCTGCAATCGCGGCCTGCCCGGCTGGGCCCGTCACCCAGTCGACGAACTTCTGGCCTTCGGCGGTTTTCACCTGCGGGTGCTTGGCTGCGCTCACGAGCATCACGCCGTACTGGTTGAACAGGCGCTTGTCGCCTTCGACCAGCACCACCATGTCGGCGCGGTTCTTGAAGTTGAGCCAGGTGCCGCGGTCGGCCAGCACATAGGCGCCGCTGCTGGCACCGATGTTGAGGGCCGGGCCCATGCCGCAGCCGCATTCTTTGTAGCCCGAACCCTTGTTGGCGTCGGTACCGGTCATCTTCCAGAAGCGCAGCTCGGCCGCATGCGTGCCGCTCTTGTCGCCGCGCGAGATGAAGGGCGCATTGGCGGTGGCGACCTTCTTGAGTGCGGCCACGATGTCGCTGCCCTTGGTGCCCGCCGGGTCGGCCTTGGGACCGATCAGCACGAAGTCGTTGTACATGACCTCCTGGCGCTTCGCGGCAAAGCCGTCGGCCACGAATTTTTCTTCGGCCACCTTGTCGTGCACGAACAGCACGTCGGCATCTCCACGGCGCGCCATGTCGATCGCCTGGCCGGTGCCCAGCGCCACCACCTTCACGTCAATCCCGCTGGCCTTCTTGAACTCGGGCAACAGGTAGCTGAACAGGCCCGACTGCTCGGTGGACGTGGTGGACGCCACGACGATGCTGCTTTGCGCCAGCACGGCGGTGCTGCCGAGCAGGCCGGCAGTGACGAAGCCGGCCGCGGCCAGCAGGCGCACGACGGTGCGGCGGGAAGAGAGGGAAGCTTTCATGTGGTTTCTCCTTTGACAAAAGCGCTGGCCTGCGGCGAACGTTGTTCGAGCAGGTCCTGGTTGAAGAAGTCGTGCACCGGCAGATCGGCCAGCACACGCCCCTGTTCGAGATAGATCACGCGGCTGGCCAGGCGCTTGACCTGGCCGAGGTTGTGGCTGGCCAGCACCAGCGTGGGCGGCCGTCGTCCGGTTGCGGGCAGCTCGTCGCCAAAGTCGGCGATCAGTGCCTCCACATCGCGCTTGGCGTGCGGGTCCAGGCTGGCGGTGGGTTCGTCGAGCAGCCACACGTCGGGCTGCAGCGCCCAGGCGCGCGCCAGCGCCACGCGCTGCTGCTGCCCGCCCGAGAGCGCGCGGCCATTGCGATCGGCCAGGTGAACAAGGTCAACACGCACGAGTGCCTGCTGGGCACGACCGCGCGTCTGCGCCCAGGGCACGCCACTGAGCCACAGGCCGAGCTGCAGGTTGCGCCGCACCGACATGCGCAGCATGTGCGGCCGCTGGAACAGCATGGCGATGCGCGAGGCCTGAGGCACACGCCGCTCTCCCGAGGCGATGGGCAGCAAGCCGTGCAGCGCGCGCAAGAGCGTGCTCTTGCCGCAGCCGTTGGGCCCGACCAGGGCCACGCGCTCACCGGCGTCGATGGTGAGCGTGATGTTGCGCAGCGCTTCAACCTGGGCCGCAGGACCCAGGCTCACGTTCACGTCCTGCAGTTCCAGCACGGTGTCCTGTCGCACCGTGGCGCCGGCCGCGCTGCCTTCGGTGGGACGTGCGATCCTCATGTCGTGGCCATCCGCAGGTCGCCGCCGTCCAGGTGTTCGCGCCAGCGGCGCAGCAGCGCCACCAGGCTGTTGAGCAGCAGCACCACGGCCAGCAACACGATGCCCAGCCCGAGGGCCAGCGGCAGGTCGCCCTTGCTGGTTTCCAACGCGATGGCCGTGGTCATGACGCGGGTGAAACCTTCGATGTTGCCGCCCACGATCATCACCGCGCCCACCTCGGCGATGGCGCGGCCAAAAGCGGTGATCAGCACCGTGAGCAGGGCGTAGCGCTCGTCCCAGGCCAGCAGCAGGCTGCGCAGGCCCAGGCGGGCGCCGAGCGACGACAACTGTTCGCCATGGCTGCGGTCGACGTCTTCCACCACCTGGCGCGTGAGCGCAGTGACCAGTGGCAGCACCAGGATGGCCTGCGCCAGCACCATGGCCTGAAAGCTGAACAGCCAGCCCAGAAAACCCAGCGGCCCCGAGCGCGAGAGCAGCAGATAAACCACCAGCCCCACCACCACCGCCGGCACGGCCAGAAAGGTGTTGAGCAGCGTCAGCACCACGCCCCGGCCCGCAAAACGCGACACCCCCAGCCAGGCGCCCAGCGCCAGCCCCAGGCTACAGGCCAGCAGGCAGGCCGTGGCGCTCACCGCCAGCGAGCGCAGCACGATGGCCCAGAGTCCGGCGTCGCCCGAGAGAATCAGTTGCAGCGCGGTTCCCGCGCTATCGGAAAAGGTGTTCATATGGTGCGGACGAGCTTACGTGGACACCGCGGGTTTGAGAGTACGTAGTGACGCGGTATGAACCGGCGTGCATAGGCGCCAGGCCAGCGGCGACGGCGCTTGAGGCACACTCGCGCCCATGAGAAAGGTCGAGCTTTCGTATTCGCTCACGGCCCAGGGCACGGGCCGCACGCCCCACCATGCGCTGCTGCGCAACACCATGATGGACGTGCTGCACGCCGTCCGGGAGCGGGGTTCCATCTCGGGCGCGGCGCGCTTTCTGGGTCTGTCGTACCGCCACGTCTGGGGCCAGCTCAAGGCCTGGGAGACCGAGCTGGGCCAGGAACTGCTGGTGTGGGAACGCGGCCAGTCAGCCCTGCTCAGCCCGTTCGGCGAGCGCCTGCTGATGGCGGAGCGGCTGGCGCAGGCGCGCCTGGGGCCGCAGATGGAAAGCCTGCGGGCCGAGCTCGAGCGCGCCTTTGCGCTGGCGTTCGAGCCCGAAACCAGCGAAGCGGGCGCCGAAGTGCTGACCCTGTACGCCAGCCACGACCACGCCCTGAACGAGCTACAGGACATCGCCGCCAGCCCGGTGGCCGGCGCGACGGGCCTGCACCTGGACATCCGCTTTTGTGGCAGCGTGGACGCCATCCGCGCGCTGAACGAAGGGCGCTGCGTGTTGGCGGGTTTTCACACCCAGCCCTTCGCCGACGCAGCCAGCCTGAGCGCGCGCACCTATCGCCCGCTGCTCAAACCGGGCACCCACAAGATCATCGGCTTCGCCCGCCGCTCGCAGGGCCTGATGGTGGCACCAGGCAACCCGCTGCGCCTGTGGGACATGCGCGATGTGGCCCGGCTGCAGGCGCGCTTCATCAACCGCGCCAAAGGCACAGGCACCCGCCTACTGCTCGAAGAACTGCTGACGCAGGCCGGCATGGACCCGATCGATCTGCGGGGCTATGACCGCGTGGAAAGCTCACACGCCGCCGTGGCGCAGGCGATCGCCAGCGGAGACGGTGATGCGGGCCTGGGCACCGAATACGCGGCGCGCAGCCAGGGCCTGGGCTTCGTGCCCCTGACCGATGAGCGCTACCTGCTGGTGTGTTTGAAGTCGGCGCTGGAGCTGCCCGCGGTGAAACGCCTGCTCGCCCTGCTGGGCAGCCAGGCGTGGCAGGCGCGACTGGACAGGTTGCCTGGATACACGAGCGATCACAGTGGCGAGGTGGCCGCCATGAAGCGGCTGCTGCCCTGGTGGAGGTAGAGGGTCACCCCTGCCGCGCTGCGCGCGACCCCCTCAAGGGGGCGATGCCAGCGGCCCGGCAAAGCCCCTTGAGGGGCGGAGCGGCCACACGCATTGGGCAAGCGATGGGGGTGTGCCCAGCTAAAAAGCTTCCTTCTCAGCCTCCAGATACGCCAGGCTGGTGTACTTGCCGATGTTGCTGTCGAAGCCGTCCATGGTCTTGGCGCGGCTGGCGACGCGTGGATCGCTCATCACGAGCGTCTTGGCTCCATCCAGCGGAATGCCGTCTTTCACTGCCTGAACGGAAGGTTCCCAGATACCCTTCATGAAAGTGCCATAGGTGTCGAGCAGATCCTTGCTGCCGCGACCATGGCCGGGCAGCCAGAGCTGGTCGCCCGCCGCCTTCTTCAGCTCGTCGTAAAACTTGAAGGTACCGGGGTAGGAGCCATCGTCCATGTTGGCGATGCGGTTCGCCATGGCGATGTCGCCCACGTAGGTCAGCTTGTCCTGCACGATCTCGAAACACAGATCGGACGGCGTGTGGGCGCGGCCGTAGTGGTGCAGTTTGATCTGCACATCGCCATAGTCGAACACCTGGCCATGTTCGACCACCTTGTTGGGCGCCACCACCTTCGTGCCCAGCGTCGCCTGGTTGGTCCAGCGCTCCATCAGGCTGCGCCAGAGATTGCCTTCATTGCCTGCGATCTGGTCGCGCGTGTGGGCCAGCGCGTGAATCGGCAGATCGGCGCCATAGGTTTCGGCAAAGGCCTGGTTGCCCAGCCAGTGGTCGCCGTGGTAGTGGCTGTTGAAGACCGCGATCACCGGCTTGGGCGTCACGGTCTTGATCATGCGGATCGCCATTTGGCCGATCTGCACCGAAGCCCCGGTGTCCAGCACCACCACGCCCTTCTGGGTGATGGCGAAGATGATGCTGGCCATCAGCCCCTGGTTCTCCTGCGTCGGAAAGCCCTCTTTGGCGTATACCATCCAGACGTGTGGCGACAGCTGCTCGGGTTTCACATCGGGTACCGGCGGCCCTTCGATGAACTCGTGCACCTGCTGGGCAAACAGCCTCACCTCAGGAACCAGGGCCAGTCCGGCCACCCCCAGCCCCGCGCCCCCCATCATGCGAAGCCACGCGCGGCGGCTGCGTTCGGTCGCGTGTGGGTTGAGGGCGTTGCCGGCGTCCGCCGGTGAGGTCGGCTGCTTCATGGGTTGTCTCCTGTCTTTCGAATCATCAAATAAGCATGTGCTTATTCTTGATCATAAGACCGGAACAGCCAGGCAGGCAAGCGGCCCGGCGACAGGGTCAGGTCGGCAGGCGCCGTGCGATCTCGGCCACGAGCTGGCGCGCGAGCTGCAGCTTGGAAGCCTTGGGCAGATCGGTCGTGCCTTGTGCATCCACCAGCAGCAGGGCGTTGTCGTCCTGACCAAAGGTGTCGGGCCCGATATTGCCCACCAGCAACGGCACGCCCTTGCGCTTGCGCTTGGCCTGCGCGTTCGCCAGCAGGTCGTGGCTCTCGGCGGCAAAACCCACACAGAACAGCTGGTGGTTCAGGGCCCGGGCGCCCGATGCAATGCCTGCCAGGATGTCCGGATTTTCGACAAAGGACAGGGTGGGTACCCGGCCGCTGCCGTCCTTCTTGATCTTTTCGCTGGCCGACTCGGCGGGGCGCCAGTCGGCCACGGCGGCGGCCGAAACGAACACGGTCGCGGTCTGGCTCAGCACATTGAGCGTTTTCTGCATGTTCAGCGCCGACTTCACATTGATGCGCCCCACCCCACGCGGCGTGGGCAGGCTCACCGGTCCGGCCACCAGGGTCACGTGAGCGCCCGCTTCGTGCGCCGCGCGCGCAATGGCAAAGCCCATCTTGCCGCTGGAGAGGTTGGTCAGGCCGCGCACCGGGTCGATGGCCTCGTAAGTGGGGCCGGCGCTCACCAGCACCTGCTGGCCCGCCAGCACCTTGGGCGTGAAGAATCGCACCAGCTCGTACAGCAGTTCTTCGGACTCCAGCATGCGGCCATCGCCCGTTTCGCCACAAGCCTGATCGCCCACCCCGACATCCAGCACGGTGGTGCCGTCGTCGCGCAACTGCGCCACGTTGCGCTGCGTGGCCGGGTGCGCCCACATCTCGCGGTTCATGGCCGGCGCGAGGATCAGAGGCACTTTCTCCAGTGGACGCGCCAGACACATCAGGCTGAGCAGGTCATCGGCCCGGCCATGCAACAGCTTGGCCATGAAATCGGCACTGGCCGGCGCCACCAGGATCGCATCCGCCTCGCGGCTGAGGTTGATGTGCGGCATGTTGTTGTCCGAGCCACCGGATGTGCGCTGGTCCCACTGCGAAGTGAACACCGGACGACCCGACAGCGCCTGCATCGTGACCGGCGTGATGAACTGCTCGGCCGCCTCCGTCATGACCACCTGCACCGAGGCGCCCTCCTTGATCAGGGTGCGACAGAACTCGGCCGCCTTGTAGCAGGCGATGCCGCCCGAGAGGCCCAGGACGATGTGTTTTCCGGCGAGGTCGTTCATGGCTTCAATGTATCAGTTTGTATGCGGTTTTGACCAGCGCTTGCAGGCACAATGCCCCCGATAGGCCTTGCGCCCGCATCACTGCGAACCGCAGTGATAATCCCACCTGCCACATCAACCAGACCAACAGACACCGCCATGCGTATCGCTCCCGCACTTCGGACCATGGGCCTTTGCGCCGCCCTCGTGACACAGGCTGCCTGCGGCGGCGGATCGGATGACGCCGAGGTCACCCCGACCGGGTCGCCCTTGCCCAATCTGGCGTTCATTGACAGCGACAGCTACTTCCCGCTGGACAAGCTCAAGGCCGACGGCAGTTACTTTGTGGGCAACGAGGCCGATTTCGGGCCACGAAATCCGGCGTATGCGGCCAACAACCGCACCGAATCGAAATGGGCCATCGACACCTCGGCCAGCGTGCCGGCTGGGCACACCCTGAGCTACAGCTTCAAGGTCACGGGCGTGAACGTTGGCGCGGCCGAGGTCGCGAGCCTGACCAGCAACCTCCGGATCCAGGCAGACACCGGCCTGATCACCCAGAGCTGCACGGGCTTTCCGAATTGCTACGACAACCACAGCGCCCAGGACCACGAATTCCAGATCACGGCGACGGCCAGTGTCAACGGCAACAAGGGTTCGCTGTCCCGCAACTTCAGGTTGCGCGTGCGCGCCAACAACTGAGCGTTCTCAGACGGTCGGTCGGCCCGGTCCCATCGGGCCGGAGGCCGGCCTGGTCCGTGGGGTGCCCTCTATAATCGGCATTTCCACCTCCTGCGAGCGACCGGCTCGCCCGAGACATGACCAAATTTGTGTTCGTCACCGGCGGTGTGGTGTCCTCCCTGGGCAAGGGCATCGCTTCTGCTTCCCTGGCTGCGATCCTCGAATCGCGCGGCCTCAACGTCACCCTCATCAAGCTCGACCCGTACATCAACGTGGATCCGGGCACCATGTCGCCCTTCCAGCACGGCGAGGTCTTCGTCACCGACGACGGCGCCGAAACCGACCTGGACCTCGGCCACTATGAGCGTTTCATCGAAACGCGCATGAAGAAGACCAACAACTTCACCACCGGGAAAATCTACCAGTCGGTGCTGGAGAAGGAACGCCGCGGCGACTACCTCGGCAAGACGGTGCAGGTGATCCCGCACGTCACCAACGAAATCCAGGAATTCATCAAGCGCGGTGCCGGCATCGGCACACCCGACGCGGTGGACGTGGCCATTGTCGAGATCGGTGGCACCGTGGGCGACATCGAGTCCCTGCCCTTCCTGGAGGCCGTGCGGCAGATGAGCCTGCGCATGGGCCCGAACAACACGGCCTTCGTGCACCTGACCTACCTGCCCTGGATCGCCGCCGCTGGCGAGCTGAAAACCAAGCCCACGCAACACACGGTGCAGAAGCTGCGCGAGATCGGCATCCAGGCGGACGCCCTGCTCTGCCGCGCCGACCGCCGCATCCCGGAAGAAGAACGCGCCAAGATCTCGCTGTTCACGAACGTGCCCGAGTGGGGTGTGATCAGCATGTGGGACGTGGACACCATCTACAAGGTGCCACGCATGCTGCACGAGCAGGGCCTGGACGGCCTGATCTGCGACAAGCTGCGCCTGAATACACCCCCCACCAGCCTCAAGCGCTGGGACAGCCTGGTGCACGAAACCGAACACCCGCAAGGCGAGGTCTGCATCGCGATGGTCGGCAAGTACGTCGACCTGTCCGACAGCTACAAGTCGGTCAACGAAGCGCTGCGCCACGCCGGCATGCGTAACCATGTGCGCGTGAAGATCGATCACGTCGACTCCGAGACCATGGAAGGCGCCGACGCCGCGGACAAGCTCGCTCAGTACGACGCCATCCTCGTGCCGGGCGGCTTTGGCCAGCGCGGCGTCGAGGGCAAGATCAACACCGCCCGCTTCGCCCGCGAACACAAGGTGCCTTACCTCGGCATCTGCCTGGGCATGCAGGTGGCCACCATCGAGTACGCCCGCCACGTGGCCGGCCTCGCAGGTGCCAACAGCACCGAGTTCGACCCGGCCACCCCGCACCCGGTGATCGCCCTGATCACCGAATGGAAGGACGCCGATGGCAGCATCCAGACACGCAGCGCGAGCTCCGATCTGGGTGGCACCATGCGCCTGGGCGCCCAGAGCTCCGACGTCGAGAGCGGCACCCTGGCCCACAGCATCTACGGCGACGTGGTCACCGAGCGCCACCGCCACCGCTACGAAGCCAACGTCAACTACCTCGAACGCTTGCGCAAGGCCGGCCTGGTGATCTCCGCGCTCACCCAGCGCGAGCAACTGACCGAAATCGTCGAGCTGCCCAAGGCTGTGCACCCCTGGTTTATCGGCGTGCAGTTCCACCCCGAGTTCAAGTCCACGCCCTGGAACGGACACCCCCTCTTCAACGCCTTCGTCAAGGCCGCGGTGGAACACCAGCACAGCCGCCAGGCAGCCCTTGCTGCGTAACGGAACGCCCTCATGAAACTCTGCGGATTCGATGTCGGTCTGGACCAGCGCTTTTTCCTGATCGCCGGCACCTGCTCGATCGAAGGGCTGCAGATGTCCATCGACGTCGCCGGCCAGCTCAAGGAGGCCTGCTCGGCGCTGGGCATTCCGCTGATCTACAAGGGCTCGTTCGACAAGGCCAACCGCTCTTCGGGCACCAGCCAGCGCGGCGTGGGCCTGGAGGCGGGTCTGAAGATCCTCGATGAGGTGCGCCGCCAGCTGCAGTTGCCCATCCTGACCGACGTGCATGACACCTCGCACGTGGCCGAAGTGGCCAGCGTGGTGGACGTGTTGCAGACGCCTGCCTTTCTGTGCCGCCAGACCGATTTCATCCGTGCTGTGGCGCAGTCGGGCAAGCCGGTGAACATCAAGAAGGGCCAGTTCCTCGCGCCCTGGGACATGAAAAACGTGATCGACAAGGCCCGCGATGCTGCAAGGGAAGCCGGCCTGTCCGAAGACCGTTTCCTGGCCTGCGAACGTGGCGTGAGTTTTGGCTACAACAACCTGGTAGCCGACATGACCAGCCTGGCCGAGATGCGCAAGTCCGGCGCGCCCGTGGTGTTCGACGTGACCCACTCGGTGCAGAAGCCAGGCGGCCTGGGCTCGGTCAGTGGCGGTGCCCGCGAGATGGTGCCGGTTCTGGCCCGTGCGGGTGTGGCCGCCGGGGTCGCGGGCCTGTTCATGGAAACCCATCCCAAGCCCGCCGAGGCCTGGTCGGACGGCCCCAATGCCGTGCCGCTCAAGCACATGAAGGCGCTGCTCGAAACACTGGTGGCGCTCGATGCCGTTGTCAAGAAAACGCCACTGCTGGAGAACAACTTCCAATGAGCGAAGCGCCGGACCGCCCCAAGCAAGCTCGCACCGCAGCCCGTGAGGGCGAAGGTTCAACACCTTGCGCGTACATCATTGCGGAAGTGACCGTCACCAACGAAGAACAGATGAAGGTCTACCGCGAATGGAGTTCGCGCGCCATGACGGAATTTGGCGCCGAGGCGCTGGTCCGCGGCGGTCGCGTCGAGCCCCTCGAAGGCGACTGGCATCCGCAGCGTGTGGTCGTGCTCAAGTTCAAGGACCTGGCCACCGCGCAGGCCTACTACCACTCCGAAACCTATACCCATGCCCGCCAGTTGCGGGAAGGCGCGGGCTCGATCCGCATGTTTGCTGTCGAGGGCGTCTGAGCGTCCTCATCTTTTTTGTTTTGTTGATCCAAAGGTTGAAAACATGAGTGCAATCGTTGATATCGTCGGCCGCGAAGTGCTGGACAGCCGTGGCAACCCCACCGTCGAATGCGACGTGCTGCTGGAGAGCGGTGTGATGGGCCGTGCGGCCGTGCCGTCGGGCGCCTCCACCGGCAGCCGCGAAGCCATCGAACTGCGCGACGGCGACAAGAGCCGCTACCTTGGCAAAGGCGTCTTGAAAGCCGTCGAACACATCAACACCGAAATCTCCGAAGCCGTGCTGGGCCTCGACGCGTCCGAGCAGGCCTTCCTGGACAAGACCCTGATCGACCTCGACGGTACCGACAACAAGGGTCGCCTGGGTGCCAACGCCCTGCTCGCGGTGTCCATGGCCGTGGCCCGCGCTGCCGCTGAAGAAGCCGGCCTGCCGCTGTACCGCTATTTCGGTGGCATGAGCGCGGTGCAGATGCCCGTGCCCATGATGAACGTCATCAACGGCGGCGAACACGCCAACAACAACCTCGACATCCAGGAGTTCATGATCATCCCCGTGGGGGCGCCGAGCTTCCGCGAAGCCCTGCGCTACGGCGCCGAGGTGTTCCATGCGCTGAAGAAGATCCTGCACGACCGCGGCATCAGCACGGCGGTGGGCGACGAAGGCGGTTTTGCCCCCAACGTGGAAAACCACGAAGCCGCGATCCAGATGATCCTGGAAGCCATCGACAAGGCCGGCTTCGTGGCCGGTGAACAGATCGCCCTGGGCCTGGACTGCGCCGCTTCCGAGTTCTACAAGGATGGCAAGTACCAGCTGGCCGGCGAAGGCATGAGCCTGACCGCCCAGGAATGGACCGACATGATGGCCAACTGGGTCGACAAGTACCCCATCATCAGCATCGAAGACGGCATGGCCGAAGGCGACTGGGATGGCTGGAAGCTCATGACCGACCGCCTGGGCAAGAAGGTGCAGATCGTGGGCGACGACCTGTTCGTCACCAACACCAAGATCCTGAAAGAAGGCATCGACAAGGGCATTGCCAACTCGATCCTGATCAAGATCAACCAGATCGGCACGCTGACCGAAACGTTTGCTGCCATCGAGATGGCCAAGCGCGCGGGTTACACCGCCGTGATCTCGCACCGTTCGGGCGAGACCGAAGACAGCACCATCGCCGACATCGCCGTTGGCACCAACGCCGGCCAGATCAAGACCGGCTCGCTGTCGCGCTCGGACCGCATGGCCAAGTACAACCAGCTGCTGCGCATCGAAGAAGACCTGGGCGAAGTGGCCGTGTACCCGGGTCGCGCCGCCTTTTACAACTTGAAGTGATGTCTGCGGGCCTCTTGCACCGATAGACTCCTGCCACCATGGGTTCACGCTTCATCCCCGCCCTGCTGATCACGCTGCTGCTTGTGCTGCACGCGCAGCTCTGGTTCGGCCGGGGCAGCGTGCCCACGGTGGCGGGCATGAAGCAGGAACTGGCCAGGCTGGAGCGCAGCAACCGCGAGGCCACACTGCGCAACGACCAGCTGGCCAGCGAGGTGCGCGACCTGCAGGAGGGCCTGGACATGGTGGAAGAGCTGGCCCGGCAAAACCTGGGCATGGTCAAGCCCAACGAGGTCTTTGTCCAGATCGCACAGACCCGGCCCTGAGCGGCCGAGCGTCTTTCGCGCATCATCCGCTACAACACGTCGTTGAACGCCCCGCCCGTGGCCACGACGATCACGCTGCTGGGTGGTGAATCCACCGGCAAGTCCGACCTGGCGCAGGCACTGTGCCGGCACCTCAACGACGTGCTCCACATCCCCACCGCACTCGTTGCCGAACAACTCCGGCACTGGTGCGAGACCATGGGTCGCGCGCCGCGCGCCGATGAACAGTCCGCTCGCGCGGCCGAGCAGACAGCGCTCATCGCGCAGGCTGCCAGCCAGCATGGTGTGGAGCTCGTGGTGGCCGACACCACCTCCCTCGTGATCGCTGCCTACAGCGAGCTGTACTTCAACGACACCTCGCTGCTACCCGTCGCCCGGGCCGAACAGCGCGGCTACGGCCTGACGCTGCTGATGGGGCTGGACCTGCCCTGGGTCGCCGACGGCCTGTTTCGCGACGGCCCGGCCGTGCGCGACGCCACCGACGCCGTGCTGCGGCGCGAGCTGCAGATCGCCGGCGTGCGCTACCAGACGATCTATGGAAAAGGCCCTCAGCGCCTGCAGCAAGCCTTGAGGGCCATCGGCAAGCACCTCGGGCGGCAACTGCTGGCCGACGATCCGGCGCTGCGTCTGGGCCGGGGCCGCTGGGTCTGCGACAGTTGCAGCGACCCGGACTGCGAACACCGCCTGTTCAGCCAGCTTCTGACCACCGATCACACCAGGGACCCGCCACCATGATCCCGGCACAACCCTTGCCCGACTTCCGCTCACCCGATTTCCTGCGCGCGCACGTGCGCGACTGCATGGCCTTCTACCACCCGCGGGCCATCGACCCCAGCGGTGGACTGTTCCATTTTTTCCGCGACAACGGCGAGGTCTACGACCGCCACACCCGCCACCTGGTCAGCAGCACCCGCTTCGTCGTCACCTACGCCATGGCCGTGCGCTCGGGGGCCGATGCCTCGCACCGCCAGACACTGGCCCACGCCTTCGACTTCCTGCGCCGCGTGCACCGCGACCCCCAAAGCGGTGGCTACACCTGGCTGCTGGACTGGCGCGACGGAAAAAAGAGCGCGCTCGACGGCACCCAGCACGCCTACGGCCTGGCCTTCGTGCTGCTGGCGCACGCCCAGGCCTTCATGGCCGGACTGCCCGAGGCACACGCTGGCATCGCCGAGACCTTCGAACTGCTGGAGCAGCGTTTCTGGGAGCCGGACCACGGCCTCTACGCCGACGAGATCGGCCCCGACGGGGTACTCAGCGGCTACCGGGGCCAGAACGCCAACATGCACCTGTGTGAGGCACTGCTCGCCGCCTTCGACGCCACGGGCGAGATCCGCTACCTGGTCCGTGCCGAGCGGCTGGCCGACCACATCTGCATCCGCCAGGCGGCGCTGGCCGATGGCCTGGTGTGGGAGCACTACCGCGCCGACTGGTCGGTCGACTGGGACTACAACAAGGACGACAAGAGCAACATCTTCCGCCCCTGGGGTTTCCAGCCCGGCCACCTGACCGAATGGGCCAAGCTCCTGCTGCTGCTCGATCAGCGCCGTCCACGCGCCGACCACCCGCCGCGCGCCCGGTTTTTCTTTGACACCGCGATGGCGAAGTCGTGGGATGCCGAACACGGCGGCCTGTTCTACGGCTTCGCGCCCGACGGCAGCGTCTGCGACAGCGACAAGTATTTCTGGGTCCAGGCCGAGTCGCTGGCCACGGCAGCGCGCCTGGCCCAGACAACCGGCGAGGCACGCTACTGGGCCGACTACGACCGCCTGTGGGCCTACGCCTGGCAGCATTTCGTGGACCATCAACACGGTGCCTGGTGGCGCATCCTGCGCGCCGACAACACCAAGATCAGTGACGAAAAAAGCCCCGCAGGCAAGGTGGATTACCACACCATGGGGGCTTGTTTCGACGTCCTCGACACGCTGGGCCAGGGCGCGCGGCGGCTGCGCGCGACGACCTGACCCGGCCCGCCGCTCACTGAAGATTGGGCGTGGCGGGCGGCTGCGCGTGCGGCTGCAAAAACACCTGCGCCGCGTCCACCGGATCGAACCGGTACTGCGCGCCGCAGAAGTCGCAGCCCACCTCCACCTGACCCTGCTCGGCGATGATCGATTCGATCTCGTCGCGGCCCAGGCTGCGCAGCATGCTGCTCACGCGCTCGCGCGAGCAGGTGCAGGCGAAACGCGGCCCTTCGTCGTCCACGAGGGGTTCGAAACGGCGCAGGTCTTCTTCCCAGAACAGGCGGCGCAGGATGGTGTCGGCGTCCAGCTCCAGCAGTTCCTCGCGTTTGAGGCTGGCGGCCAGGATGGCGATGCGGTTGTAATCCTCGTTCAGGCCGATCTGGTCTTCGTCGCTGGCCACCGCACCGGCTCCGGCCAGGTTGGCCTCTCCCTGCAGCGGCAGGCGCTGGATCAGCAGGCCCGCCGCCACCTTGTCGTTGGCGGCGAGCACCAGACGCGTGTCGAGCTGCTCGCTCTGCAGCATGTAGTGTTCGATCACCTCGCTGAGCTTTTCCAGCTTCTCGTGGCGGTCACCAAACAGCGGCACCACGCCCTGGTAGGGCTGCTGGCCCGGCGGGCGGTCCTTCGGGTCGAGCGTGATGGCGCAGCGGCCCGCGTTGTTCACGTTGACCATGTGTGAGAGCGGCGCATCGGCCGCCACCTCGCCCAACACCGTGGCCGTGGCGCGCAGGCTCAGGTCGGGCTGCACCTCGGCCACGGCGAGCTTCACCGGACCGTCGCCCATGATCTGCATGACCAGCGCGCCATTGAACTTGATGTTGGCCTGCATCAGCGTGGCCGCGGCAGTCATCTCGCCCAACAGTTCCTGCACCGCCGCGGGATAGCCGCCCGCCTGCTCGCGCCGCTGCAGGATATCGGTCCAGGCACCGGTCAGGCGCACCAGCATGCCGCGCACCGGCAGACCTTCAAACATGAATTTGTGGAGTTCGGACAAGGGGTTCTTTCGATTCGGTCAACGCTGGCAGATCGGGGTCAACCGATCTTTTTCAAGCCGCGCCTGAAGCGCTCCGCGTTCTCGACATAGTGTTTCGCGCTCTGGCGCAAGCCTTCGATCTGCTCGGGTGTGAGCTGGCGCACCACCTTGGCCGGGCTGCCGATGATCATGGAGCCATCGGGAAATTCCTTGCCCTCGGTCACCAGCGCGCCCGCACCCACCAGGCAGTTCTTGCCGATCTTTGCGCCGTTGAGCACGATGGCGCCGATGCCGATCAGCGATTCGTCGCCGACGGTGCAGCCGTGCAGCATCACCTGATGGCCCACGGTGACATGGGCGCCGATGGTCAGGGGCAGCCCGTCGTCGGCGTGCAGCACGCTGCCGTCCTGGATGTTGCTGCCGGTGCCGATGGTGATGGTGGCCGTGTCGCCGCGCACCGTGGTGCCGAACCACACGCTCGCGTGCTCGCCCAGGCTCACCTCCCCGATCACCAACGCATTCTCGGCTACCCAGGCCGAATCGGCCACGCGCGGCGCCACGCCATCGAGTTCATAGATCGCCATGCCGGGTGTCTCCAATCCTGGTTGTTGTTGCGGTGCCCAGGGGGCCACACGCGAAACCTAGAATTGTAGGGATGCAGCGCCCCGATGACCGCCCCCCTTCCGACATGCCCGGCACCAGCCTGAGGGAACGCGCCTTGCACACGCTCTGCATCCCCGACCCGGGCGACAAGGCCCGCGCGGCTCTGGCGCTGTGGGCCGCCCTGGGCGACTGCGCCGATGCGGATCGATGCCTCGAAGCCCTGCGCCCCAACGCCCCCCTGGATCCCGTGCCCGGCGCACCCCTGCCGGGCAGGCCGGAGCGACCCGCCCTGGTGCCGCCCATGGACGTGCCGCACCGATCACCCTTCAGCACCGAGGGTCTGGCCGCACTGTTGCACGCGGTCTGCCACATCGAATTCAACGCCATCAACCTGGCGCTCGATGCGGTCTGGCGCTTCGCCGGCATGCCCGTCGACTTCTACCGCGACTGGCTGTGCGTGGCCGCGGAAGAGGCCACGCATTTCGACCTGCTGCACACGCACCTGCAAAGCCTGGGCTACCACTACGGCGACTTCCCCGCGCACGACGGCCTGTGGGAAATGTGCGTGAAGACGCAACACGACATCACCGCGCGCATGGCGCTGGTGCCGCGCACGCTCGAAGCGCGCGGGCTCGACGCCACCCCGCTGATCCAGACCCGCCTGCGCAAGGTCAGCACCCCCGCAGCCCTGCGCACCGTCGAGATCCTCGACGTGATCCTGCGCGACGAGATCGGTCATGTCGCCATCGGCAACCACTGGTACGGCTGGCTCTGCGCGCAGCAGGGCCTGGACCCGCTGGCGCACTACCGCGTGCTCTCGCGCACGCACAACGCGCCCAGACTGAAGCCACCGTTCAACGACGCGGCCCGGCGCGCAGCGGGCTTCAGCCAGCAAGAGCTGGACTACCTTCTCGGCGCCTGAGTCCCACAACGAGGCTGTTTGTATTCAGGGTCCCGCACATCACGTGCGGACAAGGGTTCTTCCACGTGCGGTGTTGTCGATTCGGGCTTATGCTGCGCCGCAGGGCCGCGTTGTTTCAGGGCAGGCGGTGAGGCAATGACCTTTCCGAATATTGGCAATGAGCGTCAAACACATCCAGCTGGACGAGTACCTTGGGCAGGCTTTTGACCGCATACCGGTCGCCATGGTGGTGGTCAACCAGCAGGGTGTGATCACGCGCCTGAACCGGCTGGCCGAGTCCACCTTCGGCTACACCAGCGAAGAGCTGCTGGGGCAACCGGTCGAGGTTCTGGTGCCCGAGCGTTACCGCCATGCGCATCCGGGTTACCGCCGGGGCTTCCAGTCCGAAGCCACCGCCCGCCCCATGGGCGCCGGCCGTGACCTCAGCGGCCTGCGCAAGGACGGCAGCGAGTTTCCGGTGGAGATCGGCATCAACCCGGTCGACACCGGCGAAGGCCCGATGATCCTGTCGGTGATTCTGGACCTGAGCGAACGCAAGCAAAACGAGAAGCGCATCCACGACGCCCTGCAGGAAAAAGAACTGCTGCTGGAAGAAGTGCACCACCGCGTCAAGAACAACCTGCAGGTGATCCACAGCCTGCTCGACCTGCAGGCGCTCAAGATCAAGGACCCGGATCTCGTGGCCATGTTGCGTGACAGCCAGAACCGGATCCGGTCGATGTCGATGATCCACCAGACCCTGTACCAGTCGCACGACTTCGCCCAAGTCGACTTTCAGCAGTTTCTGGGTGAGCTGATGCCCAATCTGATGGACTCCTACGGCATGGTGACCGGGCACGTGGCCATGGTGATCGAAGCCAACCAGGTCAAGCTGCCCATCAACGAAGCGATCCCCTGTGGCCTCATCGTCAACGAACTGGTGAGCAACGCGCTCAAGCACGGCTTTCCGTCCGGGCAGTGCGGCACGGTCCGCGTGCTCATGCGCCAGGACGACAACCACCACATCGAACTCGCCATCAGCAACGATGGTCTCGGCATTCCCGAGCATCAGAACCTCGAACGCAGCGGTTCACTCGGCCTGCAGCTGGTCCAGTTGCTCACGCGCCAGCTCCATGGCCGGCTGGACGTGCAGCGCAGTGGTCCCACCTGCTTCACCTTGCGTTTTCCACTGGAGCGAAAAACATGAACAGACCCTCCCGCATCCTGGTGGTCGAAGACGAGAGCATCGTTGCCTTCAACCTGCAACAGCGTCTGGCGCAACTGGGCTACGACGTGCCCGCCATTGCGGTCTCTGGTGAAGAATGCATGGAGATGTTCTCTCAGACCCAGCCCGATCTGGTGTTGATGGACATCCACATCCAGGGCGACATGGACGGCATCGAGGTGGCCTCCCGGCTGCGTGAAACCCACTCCGCGCCGGTGATCTACCTCACCGCGTATTCCGAAGACTCCACGCTGGAGCGCGCACGGCAGACCCGCCCCTATGGGTACCTGCTAAAGCCCTTTTCGGAGCGCGAGCTGCACGCCACGATCCAGATGGCCTTCGAGCGTCACAAGCTGGAAGTTGAACTCGTGGACCACCAGCGGCTGCTGCAACAGGCCCTGGAGGCTGCGAGCATGGGCGTGCTGGAAATGGACACGGCCACCTCGGCCATCACCGCATCGCCCCGAACGGCCGAACTGCTGGGCTGGCCACTGAACCAGCCACACGCCCGGGACGACCTGCTCTCGTGCGTGGACGCCGAGGAACGGGCCGAGGTGACCACCCGGCTGGACGAGAGCCTGGCCGAACTGAAACGGTTCAGCGAAGAGTTTCGTGTCCTTTCCAAAGATGTCCCTCCGCGCTGGATCAAGCTCGACGCGGGCCACGCCTCCGGCCAGCGCATGACGGGCGTGGTGCAGGACATTTCGGAGCGCAAGAACAGCGAGCTGCGGCTCAAGTTGCTGAACGAGGGGCTGGAGAACCTGGTGGCCGAGCGCACCGCCGAGCTGAAACAGAGCCTCAAGGAACTGGAGACCTTCAGCTACTCGGTGGCCCACGACCTGCGCTCCCCGGTCCGGGTCATCGTCGGGTTCAGCCAGGAACTGATCCGGGAACACGCCAGCGAACTGGGCGCCGACAGCATCGATCTGGTCAACCGGATCGTGACCGCGGGCCAACGCATGGGAGCGCTGATCGACGCGCTCTTGCACATGTCGCGCCTGAACCAGCTGCCGATGCAGCTGCGCGTGGTCAATGTCAGTGAAATCGCCAGCGAGATCGCCGCCCAGCTCATGGAGGCCGCCCCCGAACGGGTAGCGCAGGTGCGGATTGCCCCGAACCTGGAAGCCATGGCCGATCCGACCCTGGTGCGCAGCCTGCTCGACAACCTGCTGCGAAACGCCTGGAAGTTTTCTGCCCGCAAAGAGATCACCCACATCGACGTCGGCAGCAAGACCCTCAACGGCGAAATCATTTTCTTTGTGCGCGACAACGGTTGTGGCTTTGACATGGCGTCGGCGGACAGGCTCTTTGGCCCCTTCCAGCGCCTGCACCGCGAAGACGAATACGCCGGCACCGGGATCGGTCTGACCATCGTGCAGCGCATCGTCATGCGCCACGGCGGCCGGGTCTGGGCCTTTTTCGAGCCCGGTCTGGGCGCCGCGTTCCACTTCACGCTGAGCACGTGATTTACCCTCCCCCCGCAGCGCTTCGCGCTACCCCCCGGGGGCGGCACTGGCCCTCCGGCAAAGCCGGCCCGGCGGTGCCCTGGGTTGGATCACTTCATGCGCCGCGGGTGGCGCTCCGGTCCCATGAAGAACCCATACCGTTCGCCCGAACGGTGCGCGGATAATCGGGGATGACCACCGCTTCCCCGAACACTTCCCCCGCCGCGGCCTCCGCCGCCGATTTCAGCCAGTTGCCGCTCACCCCGGCCATGCTGGCCAACCTGCAGCAGCTCGGCTACCTGAGCATGACAGCCATCCAGGCCGCCAGCCTGCCGGCTGCCCTGCTGGGCAAAGACATCATTGCCCAGGCCAAGACCGGCAGCGGCAAGACCGCCGCCTTCGCGCTGACCCTGCTGGCCAACCTGAACCCGCGCCGCTTCGCGGTGCAGACCCTGGTGCTCTGCCCCACGCGCGAGCTGGCCGACCAGGTGACCACCGAAATCCGCCGCCTGGCGCGCGCCGAAGACAACATCAAGGTCGTCACGCTGTGCGGTGGCGTGCCGCTGCGCGGGCAGCTGGCCACGCTGGAGCATGGTGCGCACATCGTGGTCGGCACACCCGGCCGCATCATGGACCACCTGGAGCGCCAGAGCCTGCAACTCGACGCGCTCAACACCCTGGTGCTCGACGAAGCCGACCGCATGCTCGACATGGGTTTCTTCGACGACATCGTGAAGGTCGCGCGCCAGTGCCCGAGAGATCGCCAGACCCTGCTGTTCTCCGCCACCTACCCGGAAGGCATCGCCAAGCTGGCCGCGCAGTTCATGCGCGATCCCGTCACGGTGACGGTGGAGGCGCAGCACGCCGGTGGCCAGATTGAACAGCGCTGGTACCAGGTGAAAGACAACGAGCGACTGCACGCGGTGAGCCAGCTCCTGCTGCACTTCCGCCCGGCGAGCACGCTCGCGTTCTGCAACACCAAGGCGCAGTGCCGCGATCTCGTGGCCGTGCTGCAGGCGCAAGGCATGAGCGCGCTGGCGCTCTTCGGTGAACTGGAGCAGCGTGAACGCGACCAGGTGCTGGTGCGCTTTGCCAACAAGAGCTGTTCAGTGCTGGTGGCCACCGACGTGGCCGCACGCGGGCTCGACATCGCGAGCCTGGCCGCCGTGATCAACGTGGACGTGACGCCCGATGCCGAGGTGCACATCCACCGCATCGGCCGCACCGGGCGAGCCGGCGAAAGCGGCCTGGCGCTGAACCTGGCCAGCATGAACGAGATGGGCAGCGTGGGCAAGATCGAGCAGCTGCAGGGCCGCGAATCCGAGTGGCACGAACTGGCCGAACTGGTTCCCACCGGCAAAGGCCCGCTCATGCCACCGATGGTCACGCTGCACATCCAGGGCGGGCGCAAGGAAAAAATCCGCCCCGGCGACGTGCTGGGCGCGCTCACCGCCGACCTCGGCTACACGCGCGAACAGGTCGGCAAGATCAACGTCAACGACTGGTCCACCTACGTCGCGGTGGACCGCGCCATCGCCGAGCAGGTCGCCAGCCGATTGAACGATGGCCGCATCAAGGGCAAGAGCGTGAAGGTGCGGGTGCTGACCGATTGATGCCGCCGGGCCGCCGCCTGCCGACCCCCCCAGAACTCCCCGAAAATAGACCCATGAACGACACGAACACCCAACCGGCCCAACCCGCCCTGCCCGACCGCCTCTCCATCGACCCACGCAGCCCGCACCACGTGGCCGCCGTGTTTGAACACGACATCGGCATCCGCTTCAATCACAAGGAGCGCTTCGACGTGGCCGAATACTGCATCAGCGAAGGCTGGGTCAAGGTGCCCTCCAGCAAGACGGTGGACCGCAAAGGACAGCCCCTGCTGATCCAGCTCAAGGGCCAGGTCGAGGTGTTCTACAAGTAGACCGCCATGCACCGCCGTGTCTTGCTGACCGCCTGGATACCGCTGCTGCCCTGGATCGGCGCGGCACGGGCACAGGCCGCGCCCTCACCGGACGCGGCACCCACCTCGCCGCCCCGCCTGAACGTGCCGCTCGATGTGCTGCAGAGCGAAGTGGGCAAACGTTTCCCGCTGCGTTACCCCGTGGCCGGGCTGGTGAACCTGGACCTCGCGGTGCCGCAACTGGGCTTGCTGCCGGCCTCGAACCGGCTGCGCGCCGAGATGGCTGTGAACGCGGCCGGCCCGATCCTGCAGCGCAACCAGCCGGGCACGTTCACCGTCGATTTCGCACTGCGCTACGAGCACAGCGATCGAACGCTGCGCGCCCACCAGCTCAAGGTCTACCGCATGCGTTTCCCCGGCCTGCCGGCCGACGCGGCGGAGCTGCTCAACACCTACGCGCCAGCACTGGCCGAACAGTCCCTGCGCGAAGTGGTGCTGTACCAGTTGAAAGCCCAGGAAACGGCGATGGCCGACCTGCTGGGTCTGCGACCGGGCCGCATCACCGTGACCGATCAAGGCCTGGCGGTCGAGCTGGTCACCAGGCCGCTGTAGGCCCCGGCCGGCTGTCACTTCGCGCCTGGCGACGAATGCGATACTGCGCCCGCACACCGCATTCAAACGATGACAGGGAACACAGCATGAGTGGGAGCCGATGGACCCTCTGGCGGGCCGCGAAAGTCCTGGCCTGGAGCCTGGCGGGCATCTTCGTGGGCCTGCCCGTGCTGCTCTACCTCGGTTTCCTGGGTATCCAGGAAGCGAGCGAACGGCAGTGGCTGGGCAAAGCCCCCACACACACCGCCATCGACATGCGCTCGCGCGAGCCCCACACGGTGGCCCTGCTCGACGTGGGCTTCGACTCGCTGGCCACGCGCATGCGGCTCATTGAAGAAGCCAAAGAGTCCATCGAGCTGGAATTTTTCATCTACGAGGTCGACACCGCGAGCCGGCTGGTGACGCAGGCCCTGGCGCGCAAGGCGCGCGAAGGCGTCAAGGTGCGCCTGCTGGTGGACTTCGCGCTGCCGGTCTTCAAGCTTGCGCCGCACTACGCCCAGGCGCTGGAGGCCGCAGGCGTGGAAGTGCGTTACTACAACACCGCGGGCCTGGCCCGGTTCTTCGCCTCGAACCACCGCACCCACCGCAAGCTGCTGGTGGTGGACCGCCAGAAGGCCATCATCGGCGGGCGCAACATCGCCGATGACTATTTCGACCTCTCGGAACGCTACAACTTCCTCGACAGCGACATGTACATCGATGGCCCGGTGGTCTCGGGCATCACGGACAGCTTCGATCTTTACTGGGCCTCGGACTGGGTGACGAACCCCATCGACGTGGCCGCATCGTCGACCGTGCCCGGCCCGGAACTGCTGGGCCTGCCCTCCGCCGCCGAGGCCGCATTGGCCGCCGAACTGCAGCGCCACCAGCCCCAGCACGCGTTGAGCACCTGCAACGACATGCACTTCGTCACCGACTACCCGGGCTCGGGCGTGGAGCGGCGCAAGGTGTTTCTGGAGCTCACCCGGCTGGCCAAAGAGGCGCGCCAGCAGATCATGGTGGAGAGCCCCTACCTGGTCTTGCGCGACGACGGCCTCGCGGTGTTGCAGCAGGTGGCGCAACGCGGCGTCAAGCTGCAGATTTTGACGAACAGCCTGTATTCCACCGACGCGTTCTACACCGTGGCCAGTCTGGCGAATTCGCTCGACCGCCTGTCCCTGCCGAAGCTTGAAGTCTGGGCCTATGGCGGGCAAGCGCTGGCGGGCAGCGAGCGGCCCTCCGCTTCGCCTCGCTGGGGCGTACACGCCAAACGCGCGGTCTTCGACGACCACACCATCGTCGTCGGCACCTACAACATCGATCCCCGTTCGGCCAACCTGAACTCGGAGCTGATGGTGGTCTGCCGCAACAACCGCTTCCTCGCCGAGACCCTGCAGCACAACATGCGCCTGCGTATCGCGCAGTCCCGCGCGGTGGTGGGTGCGGCCAACGCGGGCGGGCTGAATGCCCTGGTGAAAGACGCCGACGAGGACACCCTGTTCAAAATGCGCGCCATCGCCCCGTTCGCCAGCCTGCTCGACTTCCTGATGTAGCGACAGCACACAAGTCGCTGGGCGCACAATCTCCTTCCTGCACCCGCGCGATCGCACGCCCCCCTAAAGCCATGAATCCAGCACCAGACGTCACCAGCCCCATCGAACCCTCGCCACTGTGCGAACCCTGCCAGGGCATCCAGCGCAACTGGCGCGGTGCGCCCGGCCATGCCGAGCTGCAGCAGGGCAACCACCGCAAGGAACTGCGCGGCGATGTCCAGGTGACGATCACCGGCTATTTCTGCGACCGCTGCGGTGCGCACTGGCACTACACCAACGACAAGACGAACCAGCGCGCCGGCTGGTCGCTGGCGCCCAAGTGAGCACTTCCCGCAACGGACGCGGGTCCGCATGAAGGCGCCGCCCCGCCTGCAGGCGCTGATCGAAGAAGGTCTGATCGACTCCGTGGTGCGCCAGCTCATGAGCGGCAAGGAAGCCATGGTGTTTGTGGTGCGCTGCGGCGACGAGACACGCTGCGCCAAGATCTACAAAGAGGCCAACAACCGCAGCTTTCGCCAGGCGGTGGACTACACCGAAAACCGCAAGGTCAAGAACTCGCGACAGGCCCGCGCGATGGCCAAGGGCACGAAGTTTGGCCGCGAGGCGCAGGAGGCGGCCTGGCAGAGCGCCGAAGTGGACGCGCTGTACCGCCTGGCCGCAGCCGGCGTGCGCGTACCGCAGCCCTACAACTTCTGCGACGGCGTGCTGCTGATGGAACTGGTGACCGACGCACACGGCGACGCCGCCCCGCGCCTGAACGACGTGCGTTTCACGCCCGGACAGGCGCGCCAGCACCACGCCACCCTGGTGGCCGAGGTGGTGCGCATGCTGTGCGCGGGCGTCGTGCACGGCGATCTGTCGGAATTCAACATCCTGCTCGCGCATTCGGGCGAAGCGGACGGTGAGGACTTCCCCGTGATCATCGACCTGCCGCAGGCGGTGGACGCCGCCGGCAACAACCACGCGCCGCGCATGCTGCTGCGCGACGTGGCCAACCTGCGCGACTTCTTTGGCCAGTTTGCGCCCGAGCTGCTGGCCACCCGGTACGGCCCCGAGATCTGGAGCCTGTACCAGCGTGGCCTGCTGAGCAACGACACGCTGCTCACCGGGCGCTACACGCCGACCCACGCCGAGGTGGACCTGGCCAGCGTGATGCGCGAGATCGACGACGCGCGCGATGAAGACGCGGCACGTCGACTGCGCATGGCGCAGTGACCTGCGTGGACTGATTCAGCCACGCGGGTGGTGCTGCGCCACGATGCTCTTGAGCCGCTCCCGCGCCACGTGGGTGTAGATGGTGGTGGTGGAAATGTCGGCGTGACCCAGCAGCATCTGCACCGCGCGCAGGTCGGCGCCGTGGTTGAGCAGGTGGGTGGCGAAGGCGTGGCGCAGGGTGTGCGGTGAAAGCGGCGAGGTGATGCCGGCGACCAGCGCGTATTTCTTCACCAGCTGCCAGAACATGGCGCGTGTCATGGCCTCACCCGCGCGCGAGCCGCGCGAGGTGACGAACAGGTCTTCGCTCTGCAAGCCCCCCAGCACCTCGCGCCGCCCCTGGCCCAGCCAGGTCTGCAGCCACTGGCCAGCGATCTGTCCGAACGGCACCAGCCGCTCCTTGTTGCCCTTGCCAGTGATGCGCAGCACGTGTTCGTTCATGCCGACGTGAAAGGTCTTGAGCGTGACCAGTTCGCTCACGCGCAGACCGCTGGCGTACATCAGCTCCAGCATGGCGCGATCGCGTTGACCCAGCGGCGTGCCGGTGTCGGGCGCGTTGAGCAGGGCCTCCACCTGAGCCTCGCTCATGGTCTTCGGCACGCGCATCGCCTGGCGCGCGGCCATCAGACGCAGCGTGGGGTCGGCGGTGATCAGGCGTTCGCGCAGCGCCCAGCGGTAGTAGCGCTTGAACACCGTGAGCCGCCGGTTGGCGGTGGTGGCGCGGGTCTGGGCGTGGCGTTCGGCGAAGTAGGCGTTGATGTCGCTTTCGACGGCCTCGGGCAGCGCCGTGCCGCGTGCGGCCAGCCATTGGCCGAAGAGCGTGAGGTCGCGCCGGTAGGCGTCGAGCGTGTTGCGCGAGAGGCCTTCCTCCAGCCAGAGCGCATCGACGAAGGCCCCGGCACTGGCCTCGCTGGCCGCTGCCAGGGCTTTGTCCATCAGTCCAGCTTGAGTTTCTGCTTGGCGACCACCGTCTTGTAGACCTCGAACTCGGCCTTGATCTGCTCGGCGAATTCGGCCGGTGTGTTGCCCACGATGAGCGAACCGGTGTCTTCAATGCGCTTTTTCACCGCCGGATCGGCCAGCGCCTGCTTGGTGGCGTTGTAGACCTTGTCCACGACATCCTTGGGCAGGCCCTTGGGCGCGATCAGACCGTAGTAAGCCATGCGGTTGACCGGCTCCATGCCCACTTCCTTGAAGGTCGGCACGTTGGGCAACGCGGCCAGGCGGTCGGGCGCGGCCACCACGATGGGGATCAGGCGGCCGGCCTTGATGTGCGGGAGTGCTGAAGGCAGGTTGTCAAAGATGATGGGGACCTGGCCGCCCACGGTGTCGTTGAGCGCCGGGCCCGCGCCGCGGTAGGGGATGTGCGTCATGAACACGCCGGCCAGGCTCTTGAACAGCTCGGTCTGCAGATGGCCGATGCCGCCCGTGCCCGAGCTGGCGTAGCTGTACTTGCCGGGGTTCTTTTTCAGCTCGGCCAGGAAGGTCTTGAAGTCCTTGGCCGGAAAGCTGGGGTGCACCGCGATCACGTTGGGTGTGGCCGCGATGTTGATGATGGGCGTGAAATCGGTGAGCGTGTTGTACGGAATCTTGGGGTTGATGGCCGGGTTGGCCGCCGTGGTCGACACGGTCGCCATGCCCAGGATGTGCCCGTCAGGCAGGGCGCGCGAGAGTTCCAGTGCCCCCACCACGCCACCGCCGCCGGCCTTGTTCTCCACGACCACGCTCTGGCCCAGGGTCTTGCCCAGCGGTTCGGACATGACGCGCGCAATGATGTCGGTCGTCCCGCCGGGCGCAAACGGCACCTGGATCCGCACGGGCTTGTTCGGGAAAGCCTGTGCCCAGGCCCCGGTGGCCGCAACGACCGAAGCAGTGACCAGACCCCAGGCAAACAGCTGACGACGCAATACCATGGCAAACACTCCTTGAAAGAGAGGCAACAAAAAGGATAGCAGGGTCATATTACCTGCGGCGATCCGGCGCGCACGCGCCAGATCAGACAGGCTGCTGATCGAACCCGCCTCGACAGACACTGTAGACAGCCGCGAGGCCCTTGGCCATGGGGAGACTACATAAGTACAAACCCCCGGATTGAACCGACGGCGGGCGCTATGCTCCTTCCGTGAACTTTGCCCAGCTGCTCTTCCCCGACTTTTCGCTCATCCTGATCGGCTACCTGCTCTGCCGTTTCACCGCACTCGACCGCAAAGTCTGGGAGCCCATCGAGAGCCTGGTCTACTACTTCCTGTTTCCGGTGCTGCTGTTCCAGTCCATCGTGAAAAGCCCGCTGGACCTGGGGGCCACCTCCAGCCTCATGGCCGCCGGCTTCACACTCGGCCTGTGCGGCATTGCGCTCTCGTATTCGCTGCCGCACTGGCCCTGGCTCGGCAAGCGGCTGGATGTGCGGCTGCACGCCGCCAGCGCGCAGATCGGCTTTCGCTTCAACTCCTTCATCGCCCTGGCCCTGGCCGACAAAGTGGCCGGCCCGCAGGGCCTGCAGCTCATCGCGGTGATCATCGGCGTGTGCGTGCCGCTGTTCAATGTGGGTGCCGTGTGGCCCATGGCCCGCCACGCACAGAAGCACTTTGCGGGTGAACTGCTGCGCAACCCCCTGATCATCGGTACCGCTTCGGGCCTGGTGGCCAACCTGCTGGGCTTCCAGATCCCGGTCTGGCTGGAACCCACGGTGAGCCGCATCGGCCAGGCCTCGCTGGCGCTCGGCCTGATGGCCGCCGGCGCAGGGATGCAATTCGGGTCGCTGCACGCGGCCAAGACGCTCGGGGTGGCGGTGCTGGCCGTCAAACACCTGGGCATGCCGCTCATGGCGCTGGGCCTGTCCCGCCTGTTCCAGCTCGATGCCACACAAACCACGGTCCTGCTGATGTTCTCCGCCGTGCCCACCGCGTCGAGCTGCTACGTGCTGGCCGCCCGCATGGGCTACAACGGGCCGTATGTGGCCGGGCTGGTCACATTGTCCACGCTGCTGGGGATGGTGAGTTTGCCGTTTGCACTGGGCATCCTCCCGGATTTTTGAGCATCCCGCGGACCCACGCATCCTCACCAGCGCCCTTGTTGTCAACTTGCCCCACAACCGCCTGTGGCAGAATTCAAGGGATTTTGGGGTCCCGAGCGGACCCCACCTGCCTTGTTCAAGCCGTCGTGATCGGCAACCTGTCATCGAGGATTCAGCATGTCTTTCCCCGCCCCCTTTGGCCACCTTGCGCCCCTCACAGCTGCGGTGGTTGCGGCGCTCAGCCTCATGGGTTGTGCCAGCAGCGGCGGCTCCGTCGCACCCAACCCCTTCAAGATCGCCACCAGCTCGGGTGCTACACAGCCCCACATTGGCACATTGCGGGTTTTTGGCGACAGTTACAGCGACATTGCCTTCACCAACTCGCAACACACGGGCAACTGGGTGAGGGAACTCGGTGCACGAATCCCGACCGATGTGACACTGAACTACGCCATTGGGGGCGCACGGGCTGGGTACGCGGGTCACCGGGAGTTCAACCGACAACTCGATACCATGACCTTGCGCGGTCAGGACAAAGTGGGCGACACCGACCTGACCATCGTCTACCTGGGCCACAACGACATCAACAGGGGCGGTGCCCGCGACGACCTGGCCCATGCCAAGTTTGGTCTCACCGACGGGGTGAATCGACTGAAAGCCATGGGTGCCGCCAATGAAAACCGGCGCCTCTTCGTGACCCAGCTGCACGACTGGAGCAAGAATCCCGGCGTTGAGGATTCGACCCACAATCAGGTGGTTGCCTGGAATGCGTTTATCGCGGGGGTTGCCAACAGCAATCCCAACATCGTTGCCGTGGACATGTACACGGCCTTCGAACGCATTTTCGCCAATCCCCAAGCCTTTGGATTCAACAACGTTTCCACGCCGGATGCCAGCCGGTCGGCGGTTGACGCCTTGTTTCACGACACCACCCATTTCGGCACCCGCGGTCAAACCATCATTGCGCGCGTGTACGAACACTACCTGACGCGCGGCTGGGAATGGTCGAACTCGGTGGCGGCCGGCGCTGAGTCGGCCCAGCGCCTTGGGGCGGAGGTCGACAGTGGAATCCTGGCTTTCAACCTGCGCGGCACGCCCACGGCCGCCGGATTCAACCTGATCCCGATCGGACAGACCAGCGCTACAGATCGTCACTCGGTGGCAAGCAACCGGTTTGCGACGCTCAATGACCCTCACGCCAACGCGACCGTACCGACCGGTGTGGCCCTCGACTTCACCGCCAGCAACAGCCTCTTCAAGAAGAACGGTCGCTACGGTTTTGCGATCACGCAAAACGACAATGCCCAGCAACTGCACAGCACCGACCGGCTCTTGCAACGCTACAGCTCAAAAGGATCCACTTTTTACTGGCACCAGCCCGTTTCCAGTTTCCTTTTCACGACCCAGCTTTCCAACCTCACATTGCGCGTCGAGAACAACGCCCGCGACGAGTTGCTGGATCGGTCGTTCGCCAGTACCAGCGTCGGCAATACATGGTCTTTCGAGCAGAAGATTCGCCGCCCGATGGGTAACGAGTGGATGAGCATCACGCCATGGGCATCCTTCTCCAGCCAGACCCACCAGCTCAAACCTTACGTATCCCAGTCGCTCTACACGTCGGACGTTTCATACAGTGCTTCTCGCGCCAGAGACGTCTTCTCGGGCATCGGTTTCGATGTGCAGTTCGCACCGCTCGCCCTCCAGAACGGAAAAACCCTGACCTTCAGTGGCGGATTCAGCCACACGGAATCGCTGTACCGCAGCGCCTTGAGCATCGCCATGACGGAAGCCAATCAACCGGGTGTGCCGCAGCGTGAAACGATTGAACGGGCAAAATTCCGAAGCACGCTGGCTGGCGTGAATGCCTCCCTGGGCGTTTCGAAATCCCTGAATTTTTCCGCCTCCTACGCCGCCGACCTGCAAAAAACAAAGGACACGCAGCGCGTCAGCCTGCTGGCCAACCTCCTGTTCTGATCCCATGGGCTGACCGAACCTGTTGAAGGGCGCCTGAGCGCCCTTCAACGTTTTTGAAGAACGCTGCTCAAACATCAACCCCTCTCATGGGCCACTTTGCTCAACGCCAGCATTGCAAATGCAGGGCGTGTTCTCTGCATTCTCAGCAAAAACCCATGGCAGCGCACCCAACCACCATTGACCGCCAAGACAAATCATGAAAATCGCCATCGTGGGTACCGGCTATGTCGGCCTTTCCAATGCCGTTTTGCTGGCCCAGCACAACGAAGTGGTCGCACTGGACATCGTGGCCGACAAGGTGGCGATGCTCAACCGCAAGCAGTCACCCATCATCGACGCAGAGATCGAGGAATACCTCAAGACAAAACCGTTGAACCTGCGGGCCACCACCGACAAGCACGAGGCCTATGAAGGCGCCGAATTTGTCATCATCGCGACGCCCACCGACTACGATCCCGTGACCAACTACTTCGACACCCGTTCGGTCGAATCGGTCATTCAGGACGTCAAGGCCATCAACCCGAAGGCGGTGATGGTGATCAAATCCACCATTCCCGTGGGCTATACCGTCAAGGCACGTGCCAGGTTCCAGACGGACAATCTGATCTTTTCACCCGAGTTCTTGCGCGAAGGCCGCGCCTTGTACGACAACCTCTACCCCACCCGCATCGTGGTGGGCGAACAGAGCGAACGGGCCCGCACATTCGCCGGCCTGCTCCAGCAAGGGGCCATCAAGAAAGACATGCCCCTGCTGTTCACGGACCCGACCGAGGCCGAAGCCGTCAAGCTGTTTGCCAACACCTACCTGGCCATGCGCGTGTCGTACTTCAACGAACTCGACACCTATGCGGCGACCCACGGGCTGGACAGCCGACAGATCATCGACGGCGTGTGCCTGGACTCGCGCATCGGAGCCCACTACAACAACCCCTCGTTCGGCTATGGCGGTTACTGTCTGCCCAAGGACACCAAGCAGTTGCTCGCCAACTACCAGGAAGTGCCGCAGAACCTGATCCAGGCCATCGTGGCGTCCAACAGCACCCGCAAGGACTTCATCGCCGACGACATCATCCGTCGGCGCCCCAAGGTGGTGGGCATCTACCGCCTGATCATGAAGAGCGGTTCGGACAATTTCCGCGCCTCCAGCATCCAGGGCATCATGAAACGCATCAAGGCCAAGGGCATCGAGGTTGTCATTTACGAACCCATGTTCAACGAAGACAACTTCTTCCAGTCGCGCGTGATCCGCGATCTGGACGCTTTCAAACAGATGTCGGACGTGATTGTGGCCAATCGCCAATCCGAAGCCTTGACCGATGTAAAAGACAAGGTCTACACCCGCGACCTGTTCGGCAAGGACTGAGCCTGCGAACCCGGGGTTGGCTACTCTTTTGGCGTTGGCGTGACAAGGTATCATTGCGGGTGACGTTTCCGGGGCCCGATTGAACACTTTTGGCGGTCTTCACCGCGCGAGCCGGTTCAACCTGCACGGGCAAACACCCCACCTTTAGAATTCCACCGCCCCAGCCACCGTGGCGTGGCCGTTGACCAGCGCCGGCATCCCGAACTGCTCTCCCATCATGAAAATTCTGTATGTCGCCGGCCGGGAAGAAAGCTACTCCCGCACGCGAATCGTCATCCGTGCGCTGGAAATGCGGGGACATGAAGTGGTCAAATGCCTGCCCCCGGACAAATCGTTCAAACACTACCCCGGACTGGTCCTCTCGGCCCTGTTGAAGGCACCGTCCTGCGATGTGGTGCTGACCGGGTTTTACGGCCAGCTGCTGACCCCGGTCATCCGGCTGCTGACCTGGAAGCCGATCGTGTTCGACATGTACATCACGACCTACGACACCATGGTGTTTGACCGGGAAAAAGCCAGACCCGGTTCGCTGAAAGCCAAGATCTACGCCTTGTCCGACTGGTTGTCGTACAAAGCGGCCAATGTGTCCATCCTGGACAGCAACCACGTGATCGCCCACTTCGGCGAATACGCCCGCTCCAGCACGAGCAAGCTGCGCCGCCTGTTCCTGGCCGTCGACAACACCGTCATTTACCCCCGGGAACGCCAGCAGAAGCACGATGGTTTCCTGGTGCATTTCCACGGTGAGTACATCCCGTTCCATGGTGTCAAACACATCTTCCAGGCTGCCAAACTGCTGGAAAACGAGAATGTCACCTTTCAGATCATCGGCCGCGGCCTGACCTTTGAGCAAGACATGGCCCTGCTCAAGGAACTGAACGTCCAGAACGTGAAAATCCTGGATCCGGTTCCCTACGCCGGACTGGCGACCCACATGGCGGAGGCCGATGTGTGTCTGGGCATCTTTGGCGACAACATGCGGGCCGAGCTGGTGCTGACCAACAAGGTCAACGAAGCGATCGGCATGGCCAAACCGCTGATCACACGCCGCAACGCACCGGTCCAGGAACTGCTGCAGCACAAGGAGAGCGTGTACCTGGTGGACGCCGCCAGCCCCCGGGCGATCGCCGATGCCATCCTCGAGCTCCAGCGCGATGAAGGCCTGCGCCAGAAGATCGCCGAAAACGGCCATTGGCGCTTTCTCGAACACGGCACCATCCAGAAGCTTGGTGAAGGACTGGAAGCCATCCTGTACGAAGTCGTGAGCAAAAAGGCCTGAGCCCACACACCAGAGACGTCGCTGGGTCGGCCTGGCAACCGCATGAATCTCAAAAAAGTCCTCTTCAAGATCGTCTCGTATGGGCTGGTGTCCGTTGCGGTGGTCTATTTCGGCCTGCAACTCAACCGGCATCTGGCCGACATTCCGCCGATAGACTGGTCCTTCGCGATCATCCTGACGCTGGTGCTGTCGATCCTGGTCACGGCGTTGAACACCCTCACCATCGCCCTCAACTGGCGCCTGTTGCTCAGGGATCAGGATGTGCATGTCTCGCTGCTGCACGTCTGGCAGATGGTGGCGGTTTCGCAGATCGGCAAATACCTGCCGGGCAATGTGGGCCATTTCGCCGGCCGTGCGGTGCTGGGCAAGGAACAGGGCATTCCCATGGGCGTGACGGTGGCGACCACTTCGATCGAGACCATCTGGAATGTCATCGTGGGCGCGGCGCTGACACTGCTGGCGCTGGCGCTGGGCATCGGCGGGTTCGAATCGGTGCTGGAAGACAGCTTCGCGACGACCGAAATGCTGATCGCACTGCTGCTGGTGTCGGTGGCCGCGCCCACGGTGGGCATCATGGTGATGAACCGGGTGTTTCCCCGGCTGAGCCTGAAGCTCGGTGGCGGCTCCCTGGTCAAGCCCCCGCGGGTCGGGACCAGCCTGGTGGTGGGCGGGATCATCCTGTTCAACCTGTTCGTACTGGGCGCCGTGCTCAAACTGCAGGCCACGTCGGTCTTTCAGGCCCACGGGGGCAACTTCTTCCTGTTTGCCCTGCTGTTCAGCGTGGCCTGGATCATCGGCTACGTGGTGCCCGGATCGCCGGGTGGCATGGGCGTGCGCGAGGCCATGATGCTGCTGCTGTTCACCCCGGTCATTGGCGCCGGCGCGACCCTGGGCATTTCCGTGACAATGCGCGTCACCTCCATCCTGGGCGACGGGCTGGCCTTCCTGCTGGGCATGGCGAGCCTGAAAATGTCGCCGCCACCCGTGCAAAACCACCGCTGAAACCAGCCCCTTGTCACCCACAAGTCCCACCATGAACAACAGACCCTGGCCTGCGTACCTGGTGGCAACCCTGTTTGCCTGTCTGGCCGTGTTCCTGGCGATTTTTGTCACGCCAACGGGTGATCTGCCAGACGAATCCGGGCACTACGCCTATGTGGTGGACATGACCAAGGGGCGGCCGTTCCCCTTGCTGGGCCAGGCGGAGATACCGCCAAACCTCTGGCGCGACATCGAAGGCGTGGTCGATCACCACCGGAAAAACTACATCGTCCAGCACCCTCCGCTGTACTACGGCATCGCAGCCATACCTTACGCGATCGTTCACCAATTCACCGAAGACAAGCACATCCTCGCGCGCGCACCGCGGATGGTGTCGGCCTTGTCGCTCGGCTTGCTGGTGCTGATCCTGTTCAGGATGCTGGCGTTTCTGGGCTTCGCAGAAGGGACGGCCTTGGCCGGTGCATCACTGATCGGTTTCATCCCGATGGTGACCCACCTCGCCTCGGGCATTTCCAACGACCTGTTTCTGACCCTGATGGGCGCCCTGGCGACGCTCTACCTGGTGAAGTACGTGGTGGATGGTCAGATCCGGCACGCCTATGCCTGCGCGTTCTGGCTGGCCTGCGCCGGGGCAACCAAAATGACGGCCTGGATTCTGATCGCGGCCTACGTGGGCATTCTGCTGTTTGAGATGCGCAAACGGGGCCTGCTGTGGATCGGACACGCGCTCGCCGTGTCGCTGCTGTCGGTCAGCACCGCCCTGTGGTGGATGCGTCGGAACATTTACCACTTTGGCGATCCCTTTTATATCCATGGATCGCATCTGAAACAGATGGTGTTTGACTACTCCCTGCTGGATTATTTTCGCCAGCAGCCGTTTTTCGAGTGGCTGATGTACCACTTCTACGCCTTGATCGGGTTTTCAGGCTATTGCCAGACCCCTCAGACCGCAGAACAGGTACAACGCCTGTGCCACGGCGGCAAGCTGTTCCGGGTGGAAGGCCCCTCCTATCTGGTGTTCACTGCGCTGGCGTTGGTCTGTGTCCTGGCGCTGCTGGCTGCCATCACGCGAAACGCCTGGCGCGCGACGGCTGTTCGTCCAGAGGCCAAGGGCTGGATCAGCTTACAGGCATGGGCTTCTTCCCTGCTGGGCAACAGGTCGGTTCGAAAGCTGTTTTTTGTCTTGCTGTTCACCCTGGGCACGGCTGGCGTGGCCTTTGCGCTGATAAACAGCCACAACGCTTCATGGGCCCGGACCGCACTGCCTTTTGGCGCCAGCTTTCTGCTGGCGTTTGCAGGCTTCCTGGGTATCGCCAGCGTGTTCACAAGCGAGCAACCCCACCAACGGCTGACAGCCTATGGTCCCCTGCTGCTGACGTTGTTCGTGGCATTGCTGTTTTACCAGGGCTACAAGGCCATCTTGTTGGCGGGATCACCCCATGGCATCCAGGGGCGCTACCTGCTGCCCTTTGTCCCCCTCTTGCTGGCTTCGTTCATGCTCGCCACCAAGACCTTCCGGTACCAGGCGCAACTCCTGCTGGTGATCTGCCTGTGCATGGGCTGGGCCTATGTCAACGCCTACGCCACCTATGTGATCCCCTTCTTTCAACACGTGCGGATATGAGCAAACTCATCAAGACCTTGCTGCTCACTGCGGCGCTGTTCGCCGGGTTTGCCGCACTGACCTGGTCGCTCAGCAGAAACAAGGTGCAGCACTTCGGCAACACGATGGTACTGGACCAGAAGGAAATCACCGCCATCAAACCGGTGGGGCCATTTGGCGGGCAATTCCTGCTGAGTCAGAAAATAGACATGGATCACATCAATTTCCGAGATGAGTACATGGATCGACCCATCTGCTTGTCGCTGTTCCTGGACAGGAACTTCCCCAACTTCCAGCACGTTCCCTTCAAGATTGCCCTGGTTGGCGACCATCTGAATGTTGTCAAGTTATTCAACACGGCTGTCATCAGGAACAATTTTGGCCTCCTCTGCTTTGAAGATGCCAAGCTGGGTGAGCTGAAAGACCAGCAGGTGTCCATCCAGATTTCGGCCGAATCGCCCTCCCAGACAAAAATTGCCCGGGTGATCATGACGCCCCACAAGAAGGGGCACGCCGCAGAGATTGACGGCGTGGTATCCAACCTGTCCCTGCCGTTTGCACTCGAAGTCCAGCAACCCATCTCCAGGCATCAGTGGATGTCCTTCGTGGTCATCAACCTGATCGTCAGTCTGGTGCTTGCGATCGTGTTCGTGCAATCTTTCTCAAGAACCCGTTCCTGAAGCGCCTGGGCGCGCTTCCACCTCCACTCCAGAGACTCACCTTCAAGGACATACCCATGATTTTGGTAACAGGGGCCGCTGGCTTCATCGGATCGAACTTTGTGATTGACTGGCTGGCCCAGAGCGGCGAGGCCGTGGTCAATCTGGACAAGCTGACCTACGCCGGCAACCCCGAAAATCTCAAGAACCTGCAGGGCGACGCACGGCATGTGTTCGTGCAGGGCGATATCGGCGACCGGGCACTGGTTGACCAGCTGTTGAAAGACCATGCCCCCCGCGCCGTGGTGAATTTTGCAGCCGAGAGCCACGTGGACCGGTCGATTCATGGCCCCGGCGAGTTCATCCAGACCAACGTGGTCGGGACCTTCAACCTGCTGGAGTCGGTGCGTGCCCACTGGACAGCGCTGGGCGACGCCGACAAGGCCGCCTTCCGTTTCCTGCACGTGTCCACCGATGAGGTCTATGGCACCCTGGGCCCCGACGATGCGCCGTTCACCGAGACCACCCCCTTCGCGCCGAACAGCCCGTATTCGGCATCCAAGGCATCGTCTGACCACCTGGTGCGCGCCTACCACCACACCTACGGCATCCCGGTCCTGACCACCAACTGCTCCAACAACTACGGCCCGTACCACTTCCCCGAAAAGCTCATCCCGCTGGTGATCGTCAATGCCCTGCAGGGCAAGCCCCTGCCGATCTATGGCGATGGACAGCAGGTGCGCGACTGGCTGTTCGTGAAGGACCATTGCAGCGCCATCCGCCGCGTGCTGGAGGCTGGCCAGCCCGGCGAAACCTACAACGTGGGTGGCTGGAACGAGATGGCCAACATCGAGATCGTGAAAAAGGTCTGTGCCCTGCTCGACGAATTCCGCCCACGGGCCGATGGAAAGCCCTACAAAGAACAGATCACCTACGTGAAAGACCGCCCGGGTCACGATCGCCGTTACGCCATCGACGCCCGGAAGATCCACACGGAACTGGGCTGGAAGCCGGTCGAGACCTTTGAAAGCGGCATCCGCAAGACGGTGCAGTGGTACCTCGACAACCCAGAGTGGGTGGCCCATGTGCAAAGTGGTGCCTACCGCAACTGGATCGGCACGCAATACGGTGCCGCTGCATGAACATTCTCCTGACCGGCAAGAATGGTCAGCTGGGCTTTGAACTGCAGCGGGCGCTGGCGCCGCTGGGTCGGGTGTATGCGGTCGACTCCAGCGACTGCGACCTCGAAGACAGCGAAGCCGTGCGCGAGCTGGTGCGCCGGGTCAGGCCGCAGGTGGTGGTCAACCCAGCGGCGTTCACGGCGGTGGATCTGGCCGAGTCCCATGCGGACAAAGCCGTGGCCGTGAATGCCGTGGCGCCCGGCGTGCTCGGCGAAGAAGCGCATCGGCTGGGCGCACCGGTGATCCACTTCTCGACCGACTACGTGTTCGACGGTGAGAAAGGGGCGCCCTATGTTGAGGACGATGCCCCCCAGCCGCAGTCGGTTTATGGTCGCAGCAAGCTCCTGGGAGAAATCGCGCTCCGGCAGGCCTGTCCGAAGCACCTCATCCTGCGCACCAGCTGGGTGTTCGGGGCGCACGGACAGAACTTCGCCAAGACCATGTTGCGGCTCGCCCAAGAGCGCAGCGAGCTGCGCGTGGTGTCCGACCAGATCGGCGCCCCCACGTCGGCCGCGTTGCTGGCCGATCTCACGGCCCATCTGGTGCGCCAGCTCCAACAGTCCGACCACGCCTCTTTTCCTTTCGGGCTCTACCACGTGACGGCCTCTGGCGAGACCTCCTGGCACGCGTACGCCCGGTACGTTCTGGAACAAGCGACAATCAAGGGTTACGAACTGCGGACGAGCCCGGACCGGGTGATGCCCATCACCACCGACGCCTACCCCACACTGGCCAAACGTCCACGGGACTCCCGGCTGGATTCGTCCAGGTTCAAACGCAGCTTCGCCCTGGAATTGCCCCACTGGGAGCAAGGCTTGAACCACATACTGCAACAGATCTTATGAGCACCTCTCAACGCAAAGGCATCATCCTGGCTGGCGGGTCCGGCACACGCCTCTACCCGGTCACACAGGCGGTGAGCAAGCAACTCATGCCCGTGTATGACAAGCCGATGGTCTACTACCCCTTGAGCACCCTGATGCTGGCGGGTATCCGTGACATCCTGGTGATTTCGACACCGCACGACACGCCCCGCTTCCAGGAGCTGCTGGGCGACGGCAGCCAGTGGGGCCTGAACCTGGAATATGCGGTCCAGCCCAGCCCGGACGGCCTCGCCCAAGCCTTCGTGATTGGTGAAAAATTCATCGGTGACAGCCCCTCTTCGCTGGTGCTCGGCGACAACATCTTCTACGGCCACGATTTCGCCGCCTTGCTCCACAACGCCGGTCAGCGCACCGAAGGCGCCACGGTGTTCGCCTACCACGTGACCGACCCGGAGCGCTATGGCGTGGCCGAATTTGACCCGTCGGGCAAGGTGCTGAGCCTGGAAGAAAAGCCGAAGCACCCCAAAAGCAACTACGCGGTCACGGGCCTGTATTTCTACGACAACGATGTGGCCCGCCTGGCCAAGGACCTCAAACCGTCCCCCCGTGGCGAGCTGGAGATCACCGATCTCAACCGCCTGTACCTGGAAGCCAACAAGCTGCAGGTGGAGGTGATGGGCCGGGGCTACGCCTGGCTGGACACCGGCACCCACGACAGCCTGCTCGAAGCGAGCCAGTTCATCGCCACGCTGGAAAAGCGCCAGGGCCTCAAGGTCGCCTGCCCCGAAGAAATCGCCTACCGGCACCGCTGGATCGACGCCGGGCAGATGGAAGCCCTGATCAAGCCCCTGTCGAAGAACGGCTACGGACAGTACCTGCAACAGATCCTGCGGGAAGACGTGCGATAAGCCATGAAAGCCACACCGCTCGCCATTCCGGACGTCATCCTGTTTGAGCCCAAGGTCTTCGGAGACGATCGTGGGTTCTTCTTCGAGAGCTTCAACCAGCTGCGCTTTGAAGAAGCCGTCGGCCGCAAGGTCGATTTCGTGCAGGACAACCACTCCAAGTCCGCGCGCCACGTGCTGCGCGGTCTGCACTACCAGATCCAGCAAGCCCAGGGCAAGCTGGTGCGCGTTGTTCAAGGCGAGGTCTTTGACGTGGCGGTGGACATTCGCCGCTCCTCACCGACCTGCGGTCAATGGGTGGGTGCCCATCTGAGCGGCGAGAACAAACACCAGCTCTGGATACCGGAAGGTTTTGCCCACGGTTTTCTGGTGCTGAGCGAGTCCGCAGAATTTCTGTACAAGACCACCAACTACTACGCGCCCGCCCACGAGCGCAGCATTGTCTGGAACGATCCGGACATCGGCATCCAGTGGCCGACCGATGCCGTGCCCTTGCTGTCCGGCAAGGACCAGGCCGGTGCCCTGCTGAAAAACGCCGACCTGTTCGACTGATTCCACCACAAGGGCAAGCGCTATCGAACTGCATCCCGTTTTGAGTCCAGTGCGATACCGAAGACCATGAAAGTTCTGCATGTCTATCGCACGTACTACCCCGATCCACCGGGCGGGTTGCAACAAGCGATTCAGCAAATCTGTGCCGGTTGCCAACCACTCGGCGTCGAGTCAGCGGTGTACACGCTGTCACCCTCCCCGCTCCCGGCCAGCTTGTCCCGTGCCGAAGGCATGGTGCACCGCTCGCGATCGTACTGGGCACCCGCCTCCTGCGACCTGGGTGGACCCGAAGCCTTTCGCCACTTCGACCAGCTCGCCCGGTGGGCCGATGTGCTGCATTTCCATTTTCCCTGGCCGTTTGCCGACCTGCTCAATCTGATGCCGGCAGCGCGCAAGCCCAAAGTCATGACCTACCACTCCGACATCGTCAAGCAGCGGGTGCTGGGTCGTCTGTACTACCCACTGATGCGGCACACCCTCGGCAGCATGGACGCCGTCGTTGCCACCTCGCCGGCGTATGCACAGACCAGCCCGGTGCTGCAACAGCTGGTGAGCGCAGAACAACTGAAGGTGATCCCGCTGGGCATGAACGATGCATTGCCACTGGCGGTCGACGACGGCGCGGACTCCATCGTGACCCGGCTCGAGTTGACGGATCAGCCGTTCATCCTGTCGCTGGGGGTGTTGCGTTATTACAAGGGCCTGCATGTCCTGGTCGAAGCGGCGAGGCATACCCGCGGCACCATCGTGCTGGCGGGCAGTGGGCCTGAAGACCAGAACCTGCGCCAGCAGGTCGCCCGCCTGGGGCTGGACAACGTGGTCTTTGCCGGTCAGGTCAGCGAAGCCGAGAAGCACGAGTTGCTCAGCCGGTGCACGGCACTGGCACTGCCCTCCCATCTGCGATCCGAGGCCTACGGCATGGTGTTGCTCGAAGCAGCCATGCACAGCAAACCGCAAATCAGTTGCGACATCGGCACCGGCACCAGCTTCATCAACCAGCATCTGGAAACCGGTTTTGTCGTCCCCCCCGAGGATCCCGAATCGCTGGCGGCTGCGATGAACCGACTCATCGCCGATGACGTCGAGGCCCAGGCCATGGGCCACCGGGCACGCCAGCGCTACGAGCAGCACTTCACAGGCGCCATCATGGCCCGGTCGTACGCGGCGCTGTACCAGTCCGTCACCCCACACTGAACCCACGCCATGACCCCTGGACTTCAGACCATCATTCCCGTGATCCTTTCCGGCGGCACAGGCACGCGCCTGTGGCCGGTGTCGCGCGAGGCGCACCCCAAACCGTTCATGCTGATGCCCGACGGCCAAAGCCTGCTGCAGAAGACCTATCTGCGCGCGCAACAGACGAGTGGTGCCGATCGTTCCATCACCGTGACCAACCGGGACTACTTTTTTTCCAGCCGCGACACCCTCCAACAATCGGTCTCGGACACCAGCGGTTGTGTGTTCCTGCTGGAGAAAAATGGCCGCAACACCGCCGCGGCCATCACGATGGCTGCGCTGTATGCCGCTGAACACCTGGGTGGCCATGCGCTGCTGCTGGTGCTGCCGTCCGACCACCTCGTGGGCCAGGTGGAAGCGTTTGCCGAGGCCGTGCAACAGGCCGCCGTGCTGGCCACCCGGAAACGGCTCGTGACCTTCGGCATCCAGCCCAGCCGTCCGGAAACCGGTTTCGGCTACATCCAGACCGGTGAGGCGCTGTCCCCGGGTTACACCGTGAGCCGCTTTGTCGAAAAACCCGATCTCGCGACGGCCACGGCATACGTGCAATCGGGCGAGTACCTCTGGAACGCCGGCATGTTCTGTTTCGAGGTCGACACCTTCCTGCATGAAATGGGCTTGCACGCACCGGAGGTCCTGTCCGCCTGCCAGGCGTGTTACGCGGCCATGCGTGGCCAGACAGGGGACGGTGGGCAGGGGCTGGAGATCCCGGACGCGCTGTACGCCCAGGCGCCCTCCATTTCCATCGACCACGCCCTGATGGAAAAGTCGGACCAGGTGGCCGTGATCCCGGCCGACATCGGCTGGTCGGACATCGGGTCGTGGACGGCCGTTCGCGACCTGACACCAGGCGACGCCGACAACAACCGGTCGAACGAAGACAGCATCTTCATCGACAGCCAGAACACCTACATCCACGCCGACCAGCGCCTGGTCGCCACCGTGGGCACCCGCAACCTGATCATCGTCGACACCCCCGATGCCTTGCTGGTGTCGGACGCCGACAGCGTGCAGGACGTGCGCCAGGTGGTCAGCCTGCTCAAGCAGAAACAGCACCCGGCGTACCAGCTGCACCAGACGGTGGCGCGGCCCTGGGGCACGTACACCGTGCTGGGCGAAGGCGCCCGCTACAAGCTCAAGCGCATCGAAGTGCTGCCGGGTGCGAGCCTGAGCCTGCAGATGCACCACCACCGCAACGAACACTGGATCGTGGTCAGCGGCGTGGCGGAAGTCACCAACGGCGAAAATGTGTTCCGCCTGGCCAGCAACGAATCCACCTACATTCCCGCCGAGCACAAGCACCGTCTGCACAACCCCGGCCCGGATCCGCTTGTGATGATCGAGGTCCAGAGCGGCTCTTACCTGGGTGAAGACGACATCGTGCGATTTGAAGACATCTATGGCAGAACAAACTGATACGGCCTTGAGCCAGTCCCCACCCCTGGACATGGGCCACGACGACGCCTGGTACGAACACGACGGGCGCAGCGACATCTGGGTCGGGCTGCGCAATGCGCACGTGTGGTCGGCCCTGGGCTGGCACGACATCCGTCAGCGTTACCGGCGTTCGGTCCTCGGTCCGTTCTGGTTCACCCTGAGCACCTTCATCATGATCGGTGTGCTCGGCGTGCTGTACTCCACCCTGCTCAAGCAGGACATCGTCACTTACCTGCCCTACCTGGGCGTGGGCCTGGTGATCTGGCAGTACGTCTCGACCGTCATCACCGAGGGCGCGAACTCGATGATCAACTCGGCCTTTCTGATCAAGCAGATCCGCATGCCGCTGAGCATCCATGTCTGCCGCATCGTCTGGCGCAATTTCTGCATCCTGCTGCACAGCCTGCCGGTGGTGATCCTCTTCCTGCTGGCCATCGGCCACTGGCCCGGCATCACGTTCCTGCTGATCATCCCCGGCCTGCTGATCCTCTTGCTGCACGGTGTCTGGATGGGGGTTCTGCTCGGCATCCTGTGCGTGCGCTACCGCGACATCCTGCCGATCGTCACCAACTTCCTCCAGGTCGCCTTCTTCTTCACACCCATCATGTGGTCACCCGACCTGTTGCGGGATCGTGCCTGGATTGCTGAATTCAACCCCCTGTACCACCTGATCGAAATCGTCCGGGCACCGGTGCTGGGCACCCCGATCCACCTGCAATCCTGGGTGTGGTCGATCGGTTTCCTGATCGTGGGCTTTGTCGCCGCCCAATACCTGATGCAGCGCGCGCGCCACCGTCTGACTTACTGGCTGTAACCCCATGAGCACAAGCATTTCCGCCCGGCAGCTGACCGTGGAGTTCCCGATTTTTGAAAACTCGCACCGCTCGTTGAAGAAGAAGGTGCTGCACCTGACCACCGGGGGCACCATCGGCAACGACGCCGGCAACCACCCCGTGGTGTGTGCCCTTGACGCCCTGGACTTCGAGTTCAAGGACGGCGACCGCGTCGGCCTGGTGGGCCACAACGGCTCGGGCAAGACCACGCTGCTGCGCGTGCTCTCGGGCATCTATTCACCCACGCGCGGCCAGCTCAAGATCAAGGGCAAGACCGCGTCCCTGCTCGACGTCTCCACCGGCGTGGACCCGGACGCCACCGGGTTTGAAAACATCTACCTGCGCGGCATCATGAACGGCTTCAAACCGAGCTTGATCCGCAGCAAGATTGACGAGATCGCCGATTTCACCGAACTCGGTGAATACCTGAACCTGCCGGTGCGCACCTATTCGAGCGGCATGATGCTGCGCCTGACGTTCGCCATCTCGACCAGCATCCAGGCCGACATCCTGCTCATGGACGAATGGCTCAGCGTCGGCGATGCCGACTTCCGGGAAAAAGCCGCCAAGCGCCTCAAGTCCCTGGTCGACAACGCCTCCATCCTCGTGATCGCCTCCCACAACCCGGAGCTGATCGACAACGTCTGCAACAAGAAGCTGCAGCTGGAGCACGGCAAGATCGTGGCCAGCGAGGTGCTGGGCAAGGCCAGCGACCCGGCGCCCGCGCTCGCTTGAAGCCGGCCGGACCGGTACCCCCGATCAGCCGCCTGCCATGAACGCCGACCACCCCATCTTTCCCTACCTGGAATGGCTCTCCGGCCGCCAGCCAGTGCGCACACTGAAGGGCTTGACCAGCGCCTACCTGGCCTACCCGGTGGCCGAGCGCATGGAGCAGCGCCAGGTGCGCGGCAAGCTCGCCGAGCTGCACCGCCACTACCGCAAGCCCTTCGCCGAGCGCCTGCGCCTGGCCCGGCACCAGCTCGCGGACACCGTCGCTTTCGCAATGAAGGCCGTGCCCTACTACAAGGACACGCTGGGCGGCATCGGCTTTGACCCCGAGCGGCTGCGCACGGACATCGGCTACCTGCAGGACATTCCCCTGCTGACCAAGGACATCATCCGCGAACAGGGCGATCGCCTGCTGTCCCGTCCGCTGGCCGAGGCACCCCACTTCACCTGCAAGACCGGGGGCTCAACCGGTCTCTCCTGCGTCATCGAATACGACCAGATCGCCGCCGATCACGCCGCGGCCGTGGTGCTGTATTGCCGCAAGATGGCGGGCAAGTCGCAACGCCAGTCCGAGCTGCATTTCGCCTGCCGCTTCCCCGGCGACCCGGTGCCGCCCTGGCCATCGCGCGAAGACTTCAAGTGTTTTGCGATGAACCGCAGCAACATCTTTTTCGGCGCGCTGGACGCCGCGGGTCTGGATGAAATCTGGGCCACGCTGCAGCGGCGCCGGCCCTACCTGGTGCACGGTCACCCGTCGACCATCTATGCGCTCGCCTGCCACATCGAGAAGACGCAAGGCAAGGGCAAGGCCTTTGCCGTTTTCGAATCGAGTGGTGAGCTGATGGAAGACTACCAGCGCGGCAAGATCGCCGAGGTGCTGCAGTGCCGGGTGGTCAACCGCTACGGCCTGGCCGAACTCGGCGTGATGGCCTACGACCTCGACGGTGGCCGGGACCAGGACATGCAGCTGCTCGACTCCGAAGGCTGGAGCGAATCGCTCGCCACCGACAACACGCCCGACGGCCACCAGGAGCTGGTGTTCACCTCGTTCCGCAACCGCCTGATGCCGCTGCTGCGCTACCGCAGCGGCGACCTGGGCCGCGTCGAACAACGGGCGAACGGCCTGTTCCTGACCGATGTGGTGGGCCGCCTGCACGACATCGTGCCGATCAACGGCACACCCCACGCCACGCACCACATCCAGGACGTACTGGACCACCGCGTGGGTGGCATCCAGGAATTCCAGATCGACCTGCGCGGTGCCCAACCGCTGCTGCGCATCGTCGTTGACGCCAACGGCAGCCCCGAGACCATTGCGGCGCGCGTCGAGGCTTTTTGGCCGGGCGCGTTCCAGCTTGAATTTGTGCAGCACGGCGATCTGGTGCGCGTTGGCCGCCACGCCAAGTTTCGCCACGTCGTCACCGCCTGAGTTCCATGATCCATCTGCTTGCCCCCGGCGACCAACAAGCCACAGCCAACCTTGTCGCCAGCGCCCTGGCCCGCAGCTGTGGCCAGGACTTGCTGCGCCCCAGTGGTTATGCCGAGCTTCGCGATGCAGCAGCGCCCGGCAGCGCCTGGGTGCTGATCGATCCGCGGCCCGAATGGACGGCCGCGATCGCGCGCCTGCTCCAGGCCCGCCACAAACTGCTGGTGTTCGGGCACATCTCCCCCCCCCTGGCCGAGTTGCTGCAGATGCACTGCGAGCCGCTCTCGCCTGCGTTCCAGGCGGCTGCCGCCTGCGCACCGGCCCCCAGCTTCGCCAGCAGCGAGAGCGCCGCGCGCGTCGTCTACAGCCCGCAGGCGGTACAACGCATCGCCGGCCACGCGCCGGCGATGGCCGAACGAGCGCTGCGCCGCTACGACTTCACCGACGAATGGAACAACCTGGGCTTTGGTGCCATCGCCAGCGATGACAGCCCCTGGGCCCTGGCCCAGCTCGCGCAGCTGCAGCCCGAGCACCAGCTCGCCAGCGTCGAAGCGAATGGGCAGACGCTGAGCGCCTATGCAGGTCTGTGGACCGGGGCCACGAGCAGCCTGCTCTGGTTCAACCGCTGCGCCGGCCCGATCGACTCCCAGGAGTGGCGCCTGGTGGAAGATTTTCTGTCCTGCCACCGCCCTGACGAGCTGCCGTGCTGGCCGGTGCTGGCCGAGGTGCCACGGGGCTTTGACGCGGCCGTGAGCATGCGCCTGGACTGCGACGAAGACATCGAGTCGGCGCGCGCGCTCTGGAAGACCTACCAGGAACAGCAGGTGCCGTTCAGCCTGGCCTTGCACAGCAAGGTGCTGGCCGACCCGGCCCAGCACCGTTTGCCGCGCGAGGTGCTGGCCGCCGGTGGCGCCCTGCTCTCGCACACCGCAACCCACGCGCCCGACTGGGGCGGCAGCTACGCGGCCGCGTTTGAAGAGGGCCGGACCTCGGCCGATACGATCCGCGAGGCCACCGGCACCTCGGTGCGCTACGCTGTCTCGCCGTTCCACCAGACCCCCGTCTACGCCCGACTCGGGCTGGCCGACGCCGGCTACAGCGGCTGCATCGGCGGCATCATCCGCAACGACTTCGACTTCCTGATGGCGCGCGCCGGTGTGCCGCCAGGGTCGGCGACGGGTTTCATCGGCCACAGTCAGCAATGCATGCTGCATGGCGACTGCATGCTGGCTGATGGTGACCCCCTGCGCATCTTCAAACAGGCGTTCGACATGGCGTGTGCCGGCGGTGCCTTCTTCGGCTACCTCGACCACCCATTTTCCGAACGCTACCAGTACGGCTGGACCGACGAGGCGCAGCGTATCGCCGCCCACGTCGATCTGATCGCCCACATGCGACGCCGGGGCCGGGTGCTGTTCGCCAACGAGCAGCAGTGCATGGACTTCTTGTTGGACCGCGCACAGACCCGGGTGCAAGCCGAACCGGAGGGCTTTCGCATCACACCACCGGCCACGCCACGCACGCCCTGGGCGATACAGCTGCGCTACCGCGGCCAATCGCTGCCCGTCCCGGCCGGAGGCCTGTTGTCATGAAGAAGCTCATGGTCGTGTTCGGCACTCGACCCGAGGTCATCAAGCTGGCCCCGGTGGTCGTAGAAGCGCGTGCGCGCGCCGGTGTCGAGCTGTTGGTCTGCTCCACCGGCCAGCACCGCCAGATGCTGGACCAGGCACTGAACTGTTTTGGCATGCGCCCCGACATCGAGCTTTCGCTGATGCGCGCGAACCAGACCCTGCCCACGCTGACCGCCGCCCTGATCGAAAGCATGAGCCAGACCTTGGCCGAGCAGCGGCCCCAGGTCGTGATCGTGCAAGGTGACACCACCACAGCGTTTGCCGCCGCCCTGGCCGCGTTTTACCAGCGCATTCCGGTCGCCCACGTCGAAGCTGGCCTGCGCACCGGCGACCGCCACAGCCCGTTTCCCGAAGAGGCCAACCGGGCCATGATCGCGCGCCTGGCCCAGTGGCATTTCACGCCCACGCCCCAGGCCGGCGCCAACCTGCTGGCCGAGGGCATCCCGGCCCGCGACATCGTGGCTTGCGGCAACACCGTGATCGATGCCATCGGCCTGATCCAGGCGCAATGGCGCACCCGGCCCTACCAGGGCGAGGTGGCGCACCTGTTTGCTGACCGCGATCTGGTGCTGGTCACGACGCACCGGCGCGAGAACTTCGGCCAGGGCCTGGAGAACATCTGCAGCGCGCTGCGGACCCTGTGCGCCAGCCATCCCGAGCTCGGCTTTGTATTCCCGGTGCACCTGAACCCCCAGGTGCAGAACGTGGTACGCGAACGCCTGGCGGGCATGTCCAACCTGGTGATGATCGAGCCGGTGGATTTTGAAGCCAGCCTCTTCCTGCAAAGCCGCTCCCGCCTCATCCTCACCGACTCCGGCGGCATCCAGGAAGAAGCGCCCTCCTTTGGCGTGCCCAGCGTGGTGATGCGCCAGCACACCGAGCGCCAGGAAGGCATCGACGCCGGCTTTGCCACGCTCGCCGGTACCGAGACCCAGGCCATCGTCGACGCCGCCGAACATTGGCTAAGCTCGCCGTCGCTGGTGCAGGGGCTCAAACACCGAGCCAACCCCTATGGAGACGGCCAGGCCGCACGGCGCATCCTTGATGCGCTGCTGCGCCCGGCGGCAGGAGCAGCCCATGCCGGCTGAGGCCGCACAAACCCTAGCGCCGCACTGCATTCTGTTTGCGACCGCCGACTGGGACACCCCGTACTGGACCAACAAGCAACACACAGCCGCCGAGCTCGCGAAAAGGGGTTGGAAGGTGTTGTATGTGGAGAGCGTGGGCCTGCGCGCGCCCAGGTTGGGCAGCGGTCTGGACCTAGGCCGTCTGGCGCGGCGCCTGTGGCGCGGCCTCAAGGGCGTGCGCAAGGTCCAAGACAATGTCTGGGTGCTCTCGCCCCTGGTGCTGCCGGTGCTGCACAGCCACCCCTGGGTGCGGGCCTTCAACCAGGGCCTGCTGACCTGGATGGTGCGGCGTTTCATGCGCCGCCAGGGTTTGATGCGGCCGCTGATCTGGACCTACCACCCCTATGTGCTGGAGCTGCTGCAGCGCCTGAATGCGCAAGCGGAGAGCCGTACCGGGTCGCTGGTCTACCACTGCGTTGACGATCTGGCCGCGATTCCTGGCGTGGACGCCACCGCGTTCAGGGCCGAAGAACGGCGCCTGCTGGAACAAGCCGACATGGTATTCACCACCAGCGCGGCCCTGCGCGACCAATGCAGCCCCTACAGCGCACAGGTGCACTTTCACCCGAACGTGGTCGACGTGGACCACTTCACCCAAGCCCACCGGCCCGGCCCGCTGCCCGCCGATCTGCAAGCCATTCCCGAACCGCGGCTCGCTTACATCGGTGCCTTGTCGGACTTCAAGATCGATTTCCAGTTGCTGATCGAGGTGGCCAAAGCACGTTCCGAATGGAACCTGGTGCTCATCGGCGAAGAGCGCGAAGGCCAGCACAGCGCCTTGCTTCAGCAACTGGGCAGCCTGCCCAACGTGCACCTGCTGGGTTACAAAACCTATGCACAACTGCCGGATTACCTGCGCGGCTTGAACGTGGGCTTGCTGCCCACCCTGGTCAACGACTACACAAACGGCATGTTCCCGATGAAGTACTTCGAATACCTGGCCGCAGGCCTGCCGGTGGTTTCCACCCCGTTGGCCTTCACCCGCGAGCCAGATCTGGAGATGCGTATTGCCGGCACCGGCGAGGCTTTTGTCGAGGCCATTGAAGCTCAGCTGCAACGCGGCAAATACAGTGAACAGCAGAGCCGCGCACTGGTCGGGCACAACACCTGGGGGTTCAGAATCGACCGCATGCTGGAAGAATTGCAGCGCCAGGCGCTACCGACCCAACCCTGAAACATGGATATGGATATCGATATGGAGCGAGACATGAGCACATCGAACGCTCCGACATTTCTGGCGATCGCCGGCATTTTCAAGAACGAAGCGCCCTACATCCTGGAGTGGATTGCCCACCACCGCCTGCTGGGCATACACCGGTTTTTTATCGCTGACAACGACAGCACCGACATCAGCACCGAGCTGTTCGAAGCGCTGGCCCGGCTCGGCCACGTGGAGCTGATCCGACACACCACCGAGCCCGGCATCAAGCCGCAAATCCCGGCCTACCAGCGACTGGTCGAACTGGCCGGCGACCGCGTGCGCTGGATGGCATTCATCGACGCCGACGAATTCATCTGGCCCACCAGCCCTGGCCCGGGCATTGAGGACTTCATTCGGACGCTTGATGCCCAAGGCGATGTGGGTGCGCTCGCGCTCAACTGGGCAACCTACGGCTCGGGTCGAAACTACTTTTACGAAAACGCACCGGTGCAACAGCGGTTTCAGCATTGCGCATCGCCTCCTCACTGGCTCAACCAAAACATCAAAAGCATCGTCAAGCTGCAAGCGCTGGACCGCTTTGCCAGCGTGCACGGGGTCTTCCTGAAGCCGCCCTATTGCTGCGTCATGAGCGACGGACATGAACTGGTTGAATCAGCCGAATACACGCGAAAAGAAACTGGCCGACTGACGCACAGCGACCGCGTCTGCTGGGACAGCTTCAGGGTCAACCACTACATCGTCAAATCGTGGCTCGAATTTTCGAAACGCAAGATCCCGCGTGGACGCGCTTATACCGACAGTGCCGCGTTGACCAAAAGCTTCTTTCTCGGGCACGACAACAACGACTGTCCGCAACCCATGCCCGAGGCACACCTGCGCGCGCTGGCCGATGAAATCCAGCGCCTGCGCGATCAACTGCAAGGCATCGGTTTTGCGCTCGATCGCCTGGACCTGGCGTGCAGTGCCGCCGAGCTCAACGCCAACCCGTTCACCGGCCCCATCGAGGGCTGCATCGACGGTCTGACGCTGAACGCAGAGGGACTGCGGATCAGCGGCTGGGGATTGGCCTGGCGCGAGAGCGCCTTGCGCGGCCTGCGCGTGCAGGTCAATCAGCAAGATGTTCCGCTCAGCCATTTTGTGGCCTTGGCCCGCCCCGATGTCCAAACTCACTACGCCAAGGCACCGGTGAACTCGGGGTTCAACGCCCTGTGCGCGCGCGAGCATCTGCCGCAGACCATCCACACAGTCACCATCCATGGTCTGGCCGAAGAAGGGTTTTCCGAACCCATCGAATTCGGGAAATACGTGGACATCCCGGGCTTGGCACACCCGGTCTTGCGCGATCACACATGAACAGCCCGGACAAAGCCCTGCTGGGCATCGCGGCCATCATGAAAAATGAAGGCCCTTATCTGGTCGAGTGGCTGGCCCACCACCGTTGCCTGGGCGTGCAAAACTTTTTCATCGCGGCCAACGACAACGACGACGACAACCTACGTCTCTTCAAGGCGCTTGAGGAGCAGGGCTACCTCCGCCTGCTCCTCACGCCGACCCGCGAGGGGGTGAAGCCGCAAATCCCGGCTTACGCAGCCGTGTTGGATCGGTTCGGCTCGGAGGTGCAATGGATGGCCTTCATCGATGCCGATGAATTCATCTGGCCCACCTCGGATCTGCAGGACCTTCCGTCCATGGTGGCGCGCTTTCATGCCCAGACCCAAGTCGGCGCCATCGCGCTCAACTGGGCCACCTACGGCTCGTCACGCCAGGTCCATTTTGAAGACCAGCCCGTGATCCAGCGCTTTGAACGGCGCGCCAACGACGGCTTTGAGGTCAACCACCACATCAAGTCAATAGTCCGGACGAAAGCTGTGGCTCGCTACCGGAACCCGCACTACGCCGTCCTGCATGCTGGATACCAGTACCTGCACACCGATGGCACGGCGTACCGCCGAAAACCCAGCTACTTCGAAAAGACACCGACCGCCCTGGGCCTGTCGGAAACCATCTGCTGGCAGGACTTCCGCATCAACCACTATGTGATCAAGTCCTGGACCGAATATGTGGACCGCAAGATCCGTCGCGGCCGCGCCGTCTCGCCGAACGCGGGACTGAACCACGACTTCTTTTTTTTCCACGACCGCAACGAGGTGCACGATCCGGTGCCCGCAGCACACCTGCAGCGTGTGCAAGCCGAAATAGACACGATCCTGTCGGCCCTGCGGCCCCGCGGCATCGACCCAGCTTTTTTTGCACGCATGATCGGCCCACAGAACCAGCCGGTGGCGCCGGGCATCGTCAATGGCGCGGTTGAATCCATTGCACTGAGCGGCACCCAGCTCAGCATCTCTGGCTGGGGACTGGCCTGGCGGGATCAAGCGCTGGAGCGCTGCGAGCTCAAAATCAACGGCAGTCTGTTGGCCAGCCGGTTGCTGACCGGCATACCTCGCGCCGACGTGCAGCGCCATTTTCCTCGGGGGCCACTGCACAGCGGCTTCGTACTCCAGATGGACCGAGCGCAACTGCCTCCCACCATGGAGACACTGGAGTTGGTCGCCTGGGTGCCGGGGAAGGCTGATGTCCAGCCGCTGCCCCTGGCAGCAGACATCGATGGTGCGGCGCTGCAAAATATCCTGGACGCGCCGCCCTCCATGCCCGGGCATATCGATCACGTGCTGTGGGGCGAGGAAGGCTTGGAGATCGAAGGCTGGGGGTTGTTGGAGAGCAATCAGTGTTTTGCTGATTTTGAAGTTGAGATCAATGGCGACCCGCTTGCCGTCTTGTTGCTGGAGCGCACGCCGCGTCCCGACGTGCAACGCGTGCATGCTCAAGCGCCCATTGGGCTTGGGTTCAGGCTTGGCTGCAAGCTGACCAAGCTACCTGCCAGCCACCTGGAAATTACCCTCTATGGCATCACATCACGGCAGCAGCGCTTCTGGCTCGCACGACACACGATCGAACAGATGAGAAATGGAGACTGCTGATGGATAAACCGGTGCATTCGCATACTGTGGCGCCGTTTCGCCGTTGCGCACCTGGCCAACTCGCGCTGCTCGCAGCGGGGCTGATCCCGGTGCTGGTCGCCCTTTCGTGGCTGTTGCGCATGGCCCACAATGGCCTGGACCTGACCGACGAAGGTTTTTATCTCAACAACATCAGTGATCCTTGGCTTTACGGGCGTACCGTAACCCAGTTCGGCTTCATTTACCACGCGTTGTTTGAGGCCTTGGGGCAGGATGTCGTTCGTCTGCGTCAAGCGGGCATGCTGATCAGCTATGGCCTGGCCTTGAGCGTCACCTGGCTACTGCTGCGCGCTCTGCCACCGACCAACGCTTGGCATGGGTTCAGCAAGCCTTTGATGGCGGCCCTGATCGCTGTGTCAGCCTGGCTCAACCTGATACTGACAGATGGTTGGATGCCCACCCTGAGCTACAACTCGTTGGCATTTCAAGGCTTCTTGATCACGGTGGCAGCGACGCTGGCCATCACCCGAAAAGGCAAAGCTTCCCACGCAGCGAGTTGGGTCTTGATGGGCTTTGGAGGCTGGTTGTGCTTCATGGCCAAGCCCTCGAGCGCTGCGGCACTCGGCGCCTGTGTGCTGGCGTTCCTCTGGGTCGAGAAGGCGATCCACTGGCGCGGCCTCGGACTCGCCATCGCGAGTGCGGTCGTGTTGCTGTTGCTCTCCGGAATAGTGACCGATGACAGCGCGCTCGGACTGGTGCACCGTTTCAGAGCGGGGGTGGAGGACATGCAGGTGCTTTGGGGCGAACGACGCAAAGCCTTGTTCCGCCTTGATGAGATCTGGTGGTCCTTGCCGCTCGTGGCCAGCGTGCTGGGTACCAGCCTGGCACTGATGCTGAGCACCTGGCTGGGACTGACAGCGAGACGCCTGGGGATCTGGCTGTTTTACGCGAGCCAGCTGTTGTTGCTCCTCTTGGCCATGCTGATTGCCCTGGGCGTCTACCAGCCTAGCATTAGACATTTTCGATTCCATGGCCTGGTGTTTCTGGCCGTACCGCTTGGCATCATGCTGGGACGGTTTGCACACTGGATGCGGAAATCAGATCGTGGAGGCCCGTGGCCCGAGGCACGAACTGCGCTCTTCTTTCTCGTGCTGCCAGTTGCCTATGCCTTTGGCTCCGGCAACAACTATTGGATGACCGCCATTGGCGCGGGGTTTTTTTGGGTGCTTGCGGGTGTTGCCTTGTTGTTGCCCAACCGGCCGAATCTATCATGGACCGCCCTGGGCAGCTTGGCCTGCATGACATTTGCGCTGAGCGTGTTGGCACTGCACCTGAGCATGACGCGCCCGTACCGCCAACTGGTGCCGCTGGATCGCAATACCGTGGCCATCAACCTGCCAAACGGCTCACAGCCACTGGTGGTGAGTGAACCGCTGGCGAGCTATGTGTCCGCCTTGAAAACGCAGTCTGCCGCAGCGGGCCTCATGCCTGGCGTGCCCATGCTGGATCTGACGGGCCACCGACCAACCCTGCCGTATTTGCTTGGTGCGCGCGCCATCGCCTTGCCTTGGTTGCTGGGCGGTTACCCGGGCAGTTTGGCAATGGCCCAAAACGCCTTGGACCACACCGCTTGCCACGAACTGGCCCACGCCTGGCTTCTCATTGAGCTGGCTGGCCCCCGCATGATTAACCCTGCGGTATTGCAGCGCTATGGGCTCGATCAGGAGCGGGATTACACCGAAGCGGCGCGCGCCAGCCTGAGACACAGTTACGGCAGCGCCAACAGGCGCAAGGAGGGCGTCGTGACCGTATTGCTCAAACCCACTCTTAAAAATCCGGCGACGCTGAAGCACTGTGTACCTTAGCGCCCGGCCTGTTGCTCTTGAATTGCTCCCCGCTTGCTCATCACACGCTTTGCCCTCGCTACCGCCTCAGCCAAAAATGCAAAAACCCCACATCTCCATTGTCATTCCGGTCTACAAGGCGGCAAGTTGTCTGCACGAACTCTATCGACGTTTGCGCGAATCCACTGAAATTTGCACCCGCAACTTTGAAATCATCTTGATCGAAGACTGCGGCGGCGACAGCTCCTGGGAAATCATTCAACAGCTGGCCAAGCAGGATCCCCGCGTCAAAGGTATGCAATTCAGCCGCAACTTCGGCCAGCACTATGGCATTACCGCCGGACTGGACCAGGCTCAAGGTGATTGGGTCATCGTGATGGATTGCGACTTGCAAGACCGTCCTGAGGAAATTCCCCGGCTCTACGCCAAGGCATTGGAAGGCCATGAATTGGTGCTGGCCCGGCGCACCCAACGGGTTGATTCCTTGATCAAGCGCCTGACTTCCAAAGCCTTTTACCGGCTGTTCAGCTACCTCACCGATCTCCCTTACGATGGCAGCGTTGGAAATTTCCGCATCATGTCGCACAAGGTTGTATTGGCATTCCGAACCATGCGCGAACAGTTGCGATTTTTTGGCGGTCTCGTGCAATGGACGGGTTTTTCTCCGACCTTTATTGAAGTAACCCATGCAGAGCGCCATGAAGGTCAGTCCAGCTACACCTTCGGAAAGCTCTTTCGACTGGCTTCCGACACCATCATTGCATTTTCCGACAAACCCTTGAAAATGGTCGTGAATTTTGGCTTTTTGATGTCTTTCATTTCATTTGTTTTTGGTGCTGCAATTTTTCTGCGAGCGTTGCTGCATGGCACCTCGGTTACCGGCTGGAGCAGCCTCATTGTTTCCCTTTATTTTCTTTCCGGCATCATCATCATGATTCTCGGAGTGATTGGAGTCTATCTTGGAAAAGCCTTTGACCAGATGAAGAACCGCCCGCTGTACATTGTTAACAGGACCACCTTTCCGCTGACTCCACATGATTGATTTTTCACCTTGGGATGAACTCGCCTTTGGTATTCGAGTTGGCAATCTCTCGGACTGTTCGGCCGCCACACTGAACGCGGCCCTGGTCGAGGCGGAGCGCAGCGTGCTTTGCGTCAAGGTCAAGCCTCTTCAAGACACCCGGTTGTTGCACGAACACGGATTTTATTACTGCGACACCCTCCTGACGCCGCAAACCTCACGTGAGCACTTCAAGCCGATACTTCACCCCGATGCCACCTTGGGCAAACCGATCAGCACTGAGCCCATGCTCGAACTCGCGCAAAGCGCCTTCACCCACAGCCGCTTCCATCGCGATTTCAACATCCCGCCTGCCTTGGCCAATCTGCGTTTCCGCAATTGGCTTGAGCAACTCATTGCCCACGACAGTGTTTTTGAATTAAATTGGCAAGGTGCTTTTGCCGGATTTATCGGCTATCAAGACAATCGTTTGGTACTGCACGCGATTGCCGAACCACTCCGGGGTCAAGGACTTGCCAAATACTGGTGGAGCCTCGCGGGACTTGAATTACTCAAAAAACCCGAGCAGACACTGCAAAGCTCGGTTTCCGCGAGCAACCTCAGCGTGGTGAATCTATACGCCTCTCTCGGTTTTCGCTTGATTGATGCCTGTGATGTCTATCACCGTCACCCCGCTCCCACTGTTCAGACCCATTCTCATGGCGAATCGATTCTTTGATCACATCTATATTCTCGCCACCATCGCTTTTACCGTCTACAGCCAGATGGTGCTGCGCTGGCAAACCGCCAAAGCAGGTGAACTACCGGCTTCGCTGCTAGGCAAATTCGACTTTATTCTTCATTTGTTCATGAATCCGTGGGTTCTATCGGGCATTTTTTCAACTCTGCTAGCCGGCATCTCGTGGATGCTAGCCATGTCCCGCTTCAATGTCAGTTATGCCTACCCCTGGACCGCCCTAAATTTTGTGCTGATCATGGCTTTCGGCGTTCTATTTTTCAACGAAACTTTCAGCCTCAGACTGGCATTTGGGACATTTTTGGTGATTTCAGGAATTGTCGTCCTGGCCAAGGGCTAAGTTCGTAACTATGTTCCTGCGACTCACCGCCAGTCGATTGATCTCACCCATCTCATTGGCGCCCGCACCGATTTGCAAAGACTTCCAGCGCAAGAGGTATTTGTTGCATGGGGCGATCGATTTCTCTTTGAACGTTCCTATCCTGTTCTCACGCCGGTGTCAGAACTCCTCAAGTTGAGCATCATTGATCTCAATACTTCAACCTTGGCGGTACTTACGGTGCAGCGATCGGACCGTGGCCTCTCCCTTGTGCTCCACCAGCGGGACCTGTATCTGCAGAAGATCTACTGCAGGAGTGCCTGCGGTCCGATTTGCAGCAATTCGGCATGCAAAGCGTGGGGAACACATACTTCTTGAGACTTCGGTGACGCTCCTGTGGCTCTGCCTTGGTGCACACTTGCAGTAGGGCGCTGCAACCCTTTCGCACAACAGTCTCATCAATACAGGGCGACCGTAGACTGTGCCAAGTTTTTTGGATGTCGACCAAGTCCTTGTCTACAGCACTTCCTCACCTGTTTTTTTGGTTACCCCATGCAGATCACCAGCGGCATTCGTGCCATTCTTTCCCACTCCTTGGTTTACGACGCTTTTCAAAGTTTGATGGGTGCGTCGAGCATCCGTCAGGAGTTGGTTCATACCCATATTCGCCCATTTGCCGGCATGCGAATTCTCGATATTGGCTGCGGCACAGCCCGTATCCTTGACCATTTACCCGATGTGCAGTACCACGGATTTGACCCCAGCTCAGCCTACATTGAGGATGCAAAGCGCCGCTATCCTACGCGCGGCCAGTTTGACTGTGCCTTGGTGCAACATGCAACGCTGCAAGGCCTACAGGCCTTTGACATCGTCTTGGCTGTCGGCGTGCTGCATCACCTTGACGATACTCAGGCTTTGGCCTTGTTGAGCCTGGCCAAGGCCAGTTTGGGCCCCACCGGTCGTTTTGTTTCGATTGACCCAGTTTTCGCCCCTGACCAGCATCCATTGGCACGCTATCTGGTCGCCCATGATCGAGGTCAAAATGTGCGCGATGCTGCTGGCTACCGTGCGTTGGGTCAGTCGGTATTTCCTCAACTACAGGCTGAGGTGAAACATCGCCGAATGATTCCTTATACCCATTGCATCATGGAGTGCCAGAAATGAAGATCCCCTTCAACAAGCCTTACATGACCGGCAAGGAACTGACCTATATTGCAGAGGCTCATTCCAACGGCATGCTGGCTGGCGACGGCCCGTTCACCAAGCGCTGTCATGCCTGGTTGGAGCGGTCAATGGGGGCGCCCAAGGCTTTGCTGACGCACTCCTGCACGGCCGCGCTCGAAATGGCCGCGCTTTTGGCCGACATCCAACCGGGTGACGAGGTCATCATGCCCTCCTACACCTTTGTATCGACTGCCAACGCCTTTGTGCTGCGCGGCGGCGTTCCGGTGTTTGTGGACATCCGCGACGATACCTTGAACATCGATGAGCGCCTGATCGAAGCGGCGGTGACCGAACGCACCAAGGCCATCGTGCCGGTGCACTATGCCGGCGTGGCCTGCGAAATGGACGCCATCCTGGACATCGCGGCGCGCCACCAGCTGTTTGTGATCGAAGACGCTGCCCAAGGCTTTTTGTCCACCTACAAGGGCCGTCCGCTGGGCGGCCTGGGCCAGTTCGGCACCTATTCTTTTCACGAAACCAAGAACGTGATCTCGGGCGAAGGCGGTGCGCTACTGATCAACGATAAACGCTATGTCGAGCGCGCGGAGATCATCCGGGAGAAAGGCACCAACCGCAGCCAGTTCTTTCGCGGCGCCGTCGACAAATACACCTGGGTCGATGTCGGCTCCTCGTACCTGCCAGGCGAAGTGACGGCAGCGTTCCTGTGGGCCCAAATGGAGGACGCGCAAGTCATCACCGACCGGCGTCTGGCGATCTGGGACAAATACCATGCCGCGCTCGCAGGCCTGGAGGCCAGGGGAGTTTTGCGCCGCCCCATCGTGCCCCAGGAATGCCAGCACAACGCCCACATGTACCATGTTTTGCTCGACAGCCTGGAGACCCGCACACGCCTGATCGCAGCCATGCGCGCGCAAGACATCCACCCGGTGTTTCACTACGTTCCCCTGCACAGTTCCCCCGCGGGACGCAAATACGCGCGTTGCCACGGTGAACTGCCCATCACCGATCTGGCGGGCGACCGCCTGCTCCGATTGCCTCTGTGGACCGGACTAGAATCCCAGCAGGATCGGGTCATCGAAGTGCTGCACGAAGCACTGGGTCCGCTCTGATCTTGCCGGGTGCCTGCTGCGGGTCTGCCCCGCTGTGTTCTGAACCTGCGGCTCCAGCCTACAAAACGTGAACATACTTTTTGCTACCTACCCCATGGCCTTTCACACGCCTGGTGGTGGAGAGGTCCAGTTGTTGGCCTACCAGAAGCACCTGCCTGCCCTGGGCGTGAATGTCGAGTTGATGGATCCGTGGAACCCGCGGTTTCTGGATCACGATCTGGTGCACTTCTTCTCCTGTGTGGGTGGCTCGATCCACCTGTGCAATTTTGTCAAACGCCTGGGCTTGCCGCTGGTGATCAGCTCCAGCCTGTGGATCACAGAAGACACGCGCCACCTCTACCCGGTGGACGAGATTCGCGGTCAGCTCTCGCTGGCTGACCGCATCATCACCAACTCGGAGATGGAGAGCGACACCCTGTCCCGCGTGCTGGACATTGCGCGCGACCGTTTTGCCTCGGTCTACAACGGTGTGGATGCGGTTTTTTCGGAACGGCCCCCGGCCAGCCTGTTCCGGGAACACTTCGGTCTGGCCGGCGAGTTCGTGCTCAATGTCGGCAACATTGAAGCGCGCAAAAACCAGCTGGTGCTGGCCCAGGCCATGCGCAGCCTGCCCGACCACAAACTGGTGCTGATCGGCCACGTGCGCGATCCGGACTACCTGGTGCAAACCGTGGCAGCCGGGTTGCCCGGACAGGTGATCTACCTTGGGCCGCTGCCCCACGATTCAGAGCTGCTGCGCTCGGCCTACCAGGCCTGCGCCACCTTCTGCCTGCCCAGCACCCTGGAAACCCCCGGTCTGGCGGCCCTGGAAGCCGCCGTGCAGGGATGCTCCCTGGTCATCACAGAAGTCGGGTCGACGCGCGAATATTTCGGTGCGGCGGCCCGTTATGTTGTGCCGCAGGATCCGACCTCGGTTCAACAAGGACTCAGCCAGGCCCTGCAATCGCGCGCGCGCGGCGTACCAGCGGGGCTCGACGCAGCCGCCTTCCTGCAAACCTACGCCTGGTCCCAGGTCACCCGAAAGCTGAAAGAAATCTATGCCAGCGTCCTATAAGAAGAGCCCCTACCTCAAAGTGAATAGGGGCCAGTTTTCCGATGCGTCAAACCGCTTCCTGTGTGTGTTCTCCCACTTCTCCAGAAACAAGCAGGTCGCGGACTACGTTTACTTCTACCTGCAGAAGTTGCGCGAAGCCCATTGCGACATCGTCTTCGTCTCCACCAGCGACAGCCTGCCCGAAGACCAGCTCGCTCGCCTGGATGCGCTCTGCTGCCGGGTTCTTGTGCGCAAAAACTACGGCTACGACTTCGGCTCGTACAAGTGCGGCATCGACGCGGCAGCGCCGGTGTTGGACCGGTATGAAAAGCTGGTGCTGGCGAACGACAGCTGCTACGGGCCGTTCCACGATCTGAACGACCTGATCACCTACGGCGATTCGCAGAACCTCGACATGTGGGGCGCAACCGACAGCTTTGCGGTCCGTTACCACATCCAGAGTTACTTCATGGTCTACAACCGGAATGTCGTGGCCAGCCCGGTGTTCAATCTGTTCTGGAACAAGGTCAAGTATTCGCGCGACGCGCTGAAGATCAAGAAGCAGCAAATCATCGACGACTTCGAGATTGGCGGCTCGACGCACTTCATCGACAAGTCGTTCAAGCTGGGTGCTTTTTGCGATGTATCACGTCTGAAAAGGTACATCACCGATTCGGTCAATGAGCGTCTGCACGACGATGCCACGCTGCGCCGCCTGCTGCTCGCCAACATCACGGTCAAACACAATCCCACGCACTTTTATTGGGATTTGCTGATCCGCAACATGAACTTCCCGTTCATCAAAAGGGAGTTGCTGCAGGTCAATCCGGTCAAGATTGAAACCCATGGCTGGGACAAGTTGATCGCGGCAGTTTCCGAATACCCCATCGAGTTGATCTTCCGCCACATCCTGGAGGCCTCGGAGCTGCGCGACACCAAAGACTTCGCCTGGTTCTTTGAGCCGGTGCCGACGCCGGCAGGCGTCGAGGTACCATACTTCTTGACCCAGCTGCTGACGGTGTGGCCCGACCTGTCCGACAAGATGGGCATCCACTGCGACACGGTCGATGGCGTGCTCAATGGCATGGCCTTCTGGGAGCAGCCGCAGCGCAACAATTGCCCCGACATCGCCTGGCCCAAGGACAACCTGTTTCCGTCCTATGTCTACGAGCCCGCAACCGGCCTGGAGCAAGACGCGGCACTGCCGATCAGCCGCGGCGCATTGGCGGCCTGGCGCACCCGGCCCGATCTGCAGAGCTTCGACCTCAACAGCTACCTGGGGCGCCAGTGCCTGGTGTTCTGGCGACTTTCCCTGGGCCAGCAGGAATACCGCTTCCTGGTGCCAACGCCGGCCGAGATCGAATTCCTGCAAGCCCCTTGCCGGCGGTTTGGCGACAACCTGGCCCACCTGCCCAATCTGGCCTTGCTGCTGCCGGTGTTTCACGCCGGTACGCCGCGCCTGGTCGAGTTGTTGCAACAAGGCGATGTTGCGACCTACGAACAATGGTGGGCCATCAAGAGTCCCGATCTGCTGGCCTTACTCAAAGGCTTTGTGCAGCCAGCACCGGTGTCAGAAGAGACCATTTTTCATGGCCGCCCATTTGGCACATTCAATCCGGACGGCATCAATATCATCGGCCTGCCCAACGGCCAGTTTGGCATCGGCGAAGATGCGCGCACAGCGACCCGAGCCATGCAGCGCGCCGGCTTCGAAACCACGGTCTGCCCGGCGCCGATTTCGATCGCCACCATGGTCTCGCGCGATGAATGGACCGACGACTTCATCAAACCCGAACCCGTCGCCAAAACCAACCTGATCTGCCTGCCTGCCGCCGACTGCTTCCAGCTGCTGCTCAAACAATGGTCACCGGCCTTGAACGGCCGCTACAACATCTGCGGCTGGCAATGGGAACTGCCGCACTGGCCCGACAAATGGGCACCACTGCTGAACATACCGGACGAGATCTGGGCCCAGTCGCGTTTTGTGCAGACGATGTTCCAGGCCGCGACCGACAAGCCCGTCACCTACATGCCGCTGGCCGTGGACAAACCGGTCTTCCACCCCGTCAGCAAGGCCTTCTTCGGCATCCCCGAACAGGCCTTCACCTTTCTCTCGGTGTTCGACTGCAATTCCTGGATCAAGCGCAAGAACCCGCTAGCGGCGATCCGCGCATTTGGCGCTGCCTTCCCACGCAGCCGCAGCGACGTGCGCCTGGTGGTCAAGATCATGAACTCGCGACCCGATCTGGCCGAGTACCAGGAGCTGTTGCAGCAAGCTGGCAACGACCCCCGCATCATCGTCATCGACAAGTTCCTCTCGCGCAACGACATGCTGGCCTTGATCGATTGTTGTGACGTCTTTGTCTCGCTGCACCGTTCAGAGGGTTTTGGCCGCGTGATTGCTGAAGCCATGTACATCGGCAAACCCGTGATCTCCACCAATTATTCCGGCAGCGTGGACTTCGCTTTTGAGCAGACCGCCTACACCGTGGACGGCCCGATGGTGGCACTCCAACCGGGTGACTATGTCGAGTTCGAAAATCAACATTGGATGGACCCGGATGTCGGCATGGCGGCCGACGCCATGCGCCGTTGTATCGACGATGGTGAGCACACGCAAGCCCTGGCAACGGCGGGCAAGCTGCAGATCGAGAACCACCACACCGTTTTCAAAGTGGCCGTGCGCTACCTGAACCGGCTGAAGGCGCTGGGCGTCAATTGAAAGAGCCCCACTTCCAACAGACCTATCTAATCTCGCGCATGCCCCAAAAACTGCACATTGTCGCCCCGGACATCCACCGCTTCGACGCGGTGGGCAACCATTGCCTCTATCTGGCCGAGGACCTGCGCAACACCGGTCTGGACGTGCAGCTGTACGCCCAGCGATTTTCGCCACCCGACGTGCCCGTGCACGCCCTCGAAACCCTGTTCACACAAGACCTCTCCGACAGCCTGCTGCTGGTGAGCTACTCGATCTTTGACCCGTATCTGGAGCGGCTGCTGGCCCTGCCCTGCCGCAAGCTCTGCTATTTCCATGGTGTGACGCCGCCCGAGTTGCTGCGCGAACACGAGCCTGTCACAGCCGATTTGTGTCAACGCTCTATTGAGCAGTTTCCCTTGTTGGCCGGTTTTGATCGGCTGGTGCTCAGCTCGCAACTGAACCAACGCTTTCTGGAGCGCTACGCACCGGGCCGACCCAGCGTGGTGATTCCCCCGGTGTCGCCCAATTTCCCGCAGTTCCAGCCCGGCCCGGTGCTGGAACACGACCGGAACGAAGGCCTGAACCTCCTGGTGCTGGGCCGGGTGGTGCCGCACAAACGCCTGGAAGACGCGATCCAGGTGCTGGCGCTGCTGCGCCAGCACGGCGTGGCGGCCACACTGAACATCGTGGGTTCGTCCGGCAACAGGGTTTACCAGGACCATCTCGATCAACTGGTGCTGTCCCTGAGACTGGGCACTTCGGTGCACTTCAAGGGCCTGGTCGACGCGCCCGCCCTGCTGCGGGCCTACAGCGAAAGCGACGCTCTGCTGCTGACCAGTGAACACGAGGGCTTTGGCGTGCCCGTTCTGGAAGCGATGCACCGCGGCCTGCCGGTGGTGATGCGCGAGGGTACGGCGGCGAGCGAGGTGGGCGCGGACGCGGTGCAGAACTTCGTCTCCATCGAACAGGCGGCCGACCAGCTCCAGCGCCTGGCGCAGGAGCCGTGGCTCAGGGAGACGATGGTAAAAACCGGGCGGCGCCGCGCCGCCGAACTGCTGGCGCAGGCCTCGGCCGGTGCCTGGCAAAAGCTGTTGCAAGAAGTTGACGCGAAGTCCGGCTTCTCCTAATGCCACAAGTAGCGGATGGGTTGTGCGAGGACCCCAACCACATCAAGGTCTGCTCCAGATCTTGCTCGCCGTGGCAGTGATCCTTTTTGAGCACATCCGCAATGCCTCCTTTGAGGCGGTCGATCCTGCCATTGATTCTGGACATTCTGGGTTTGGTCAGTTGATACCCAATGCCCAAGGACTGAAACAGCAGATAAAGCGCCCCTGAAGATACAAGGAAAATCTGGCGAATTAGGCTTCATGATTTTACTCCGCACGACGCAATCTGGACTCAGCCTAAAAGAAACCGAAAGCCAAGCCCCCATGCTATTTTATAATATTGCAAAGAATGCTTTGAAAATACTGGATAGATTCTCCCCCTATCCAATACTTCACCCCTTCGTCATGTCCAATGAGGAAATGAGAGTATTTGACGAAGAGATCAAAGATGCAAAATATTATCTCGAGTTTGGGTTAGGGGGGAGCACCATTCGAGCGATCCAAAGGTCCAAGGCAATCATTCATACAGTCGAATCGAGCACGGACTGGGTGAAGGAAATGCGAAGATACCTGCTTGTGAGACAGCATGAGAAAAGACGGCTCCGCATATTTTCTGTAGACATCGGCCCCGTGCTAGAGTGGGGTTACCCAAAATCGGATAACTTCAAAAATTCCTTTGAAACATATTCATCCGGCATTTTTCAGTCTATCGACTGCAGCCAGATCGATTTAATTCTGGTTGATGGCAGATTCAGAGTAGCATGCACACTCAAATCAATTCTGGAATGCCAAGTTAACTCCAGCGTAAAAATATTGATCCATGATTTCTGGAACCGACCGCAGTACCACACAGTTCTCCAGTATCTGGATATCGTGAAAAAAGTCGATACCATTGGATTATTTTCGATCAAAAATGGTATTGATCGAGAATCATTGCTGAGGGACTATGAGGTCTATAAGCTGATTCCCGAATGAACGTGAAGCTACCAGCCCACCGGACCGACTTTGTGCAACAAAGCCTCCAAAGACTATCATGCCGAAAATTTTTGAACCAATATACCAGTCTGGACAGGTTCTAACGGAGCCATTGTTCCATCCCCTGCAGATTTCAGACAACCGATTTTCGGCATGGCGTGAGTTTCGCATCTACATCGACATGTACCGCTCCGGAAGACATCTTGAAAAAGATAAAGTCGGAATGTTTTCACCGAAATTCGGATTGAAATCCAAGATATCTGCACAGCAGTTTCTCGATTTTTGTCACAAACACAAATCAGCAGATGTCTGTTTTATCAACCCATTTCCGCATATCCGTTATCGATCCTACAATGTCTGGATGCAAGGCGAGGCAAACCATCCTGGCCTGACCACATGCGCTCAGAACCTTTTGGACGCCTGCGGCGTATCATGGCAATTGAACACCGTCCCGCGCCAGGCCGAAGATACACTTGCTTATTCCAATTTCTGGGTAGGATCAGAAAAATTCTGGAATAGATATGTGGGGCAAATCCTCGAACCCATCGCGCAGTTCTTGGAAAGCAGTCCCGAACATCCGGCGGCCCAAGCGGTGACGCGTCAGACGTTCCACTCCGACCCTGCCCCATTTTTGCCCTTCATCATCGAGCGTCTGTTCAGCACCTTCTTGTCTTTCTCCCCTGATATCAAAGCGCAAGCATACCCCCTGAAAAATACCCTGGACTATTGCCTTTCGGAGTATGAAAAAACCAGCCTGTTGGAAATCATGCCCACGATCGATGCTGCGGATCAAGCCGGGTTTTTTTCCGAGGAATTGCTGAAAACGATGTGGGAGCTGGTTTGCGACGATACAAAGGCTGCTAAAGAACACTTTTCAATCCATCCACATCCGCACACTGGCAGAGTGATTCAAGACAATTCAATACCAGAAAGCAACCCAACCAATTCACAACCTTGATTGCCGTCAAGAGTATGGTCCACGAGATGTTTGAAGCATTGCGACACATGCACCTACAGGCCCGGCAAGAGGTTATGCGTGGCTGTCCTTGATGCCATGCACTTGGCATGCCTGTCCTAGCCAGACAGGGAACAGCCGCAGTCGGGGATGCGGTTCCGGCGTTCTCAATCGCCGGTGAGGCTACTGGTCAGCAGCACAGGGTTCCGAACGATCTGGGGGCTCGCGACGAACTGGTAAAATCGACCCATGTGAGCGCATCAGCGCTGATCCGCCAAAGCTTCTGTCGACATCTGGATTCCGCTCCTGGAACGACTTTTGGCACCGCTCCAGGCGACCCCGCGATTCACGACCACCGGCCAGGCGCTGATCGCGTGGTCGCGCATTGATACCTATAACATGTCGCCTCCTCGCGTTCTTCTGACCACCTACCACCACGCCTATCTCAAGAAGGCGGGTGGAGAGTTCGAAATTTTCTCCATTTCGGAGAAGCTCAAGCGCCACGGCATGATCGCCGACATCTACGGGCCCTTGTCCCGTGGCCTGGAGAGCTATGACGTGGTGCTGCACTTTTCGGTGCATGGTGGGGGTCTGGATCTGCTCCGATACATCCACGATCAGGGCAAACCCATCGCGCTGTGGCCGAATCTCTGGCTCAACCGGCCTGCCAACGACATCGGTCAGATGGTGCGCGCCTACACCGACCTGGCCAACGTGGTGATCTTCAAGTCGTCGGCTGAGCAAACCATGTTTTCCAGCCAGTTCGAGCTGCCCGCCGACAAGATCCGCCGGGTCATCGCTCAGGCCGATCCGGTGTATCAGAAACCGGCACCTGCGGGCCTGTTTCCTGCACTCTACGGACTGGAGCGGTATGTGATCGGTGTCGGCATCATCGAGCCCAACAAGAACCAGCTGTCGGTGATCCGGGCCCTCAAGGGCAGGGACATCAAGCTCGTTCTCATTGGTGGACATCGCGACTCCCAGTACTACAAAACGTGTCAAGAGGAGGGCGGGAACGATGTGCTGTTTATTGAAGCCTTGCCGGCCCGTTCCGAGCTGATGCGATCGGCATTACGCGAATCCCGCCTGTTCATCGAGTGCTCACACGAACCTCCCGGGCTTTCGGCCATCGAGGCCGGTCTGGCCGGCTGTCAACTGGTGCTCAGCGATTCAGCTTGGTCAAGAGAGCATTTTGGCGACCTGGTGCAGTACTGCGACCCGAACAGCCTGGACTCCATTCGCAACGCGATCGATGTCTCGCTGACCAGGGAGCCTGGCTCGCAGGCCTTGTCGCAGCACCTGGTGCCGTATTGCGCCGACGAGTCGATCGAACGGCTGGTCCACATACTGGCGGACATCGCGGCATGAGACTGGTGCTGGTGCGACACGGCCTATCCGTGGCCAATCTGAAGGGGCTGGTGACGGGCACGCCACTGGACGACCTGTCCCCGGCTGGTATCGAGCAGGTGGATCAAACGCGCCGCTTCCTGGAGCGCATTGACTTCCAGGCCAAGCACTTTTTCACCAGCCAGTGGCTCAGGGCGCAACACAGCGCCCGCATCCTGTTTCCAGATGCATACTTCCAAGTGGACCCCCGCCTGGGCGAAACCCACGCGGGGTCGGTGGCCGACATTCGTCTGCCCGATTTCCTCGTTCAGCAACCTGACTTCTACGCCAATCACCTGAACCGCTACCCGGATGGTGAGACACACGCGGAGCTGAATCGGCGTGTGCTGGCCTGGCTCCAGGATATCCAGGAGCAATGCACGGGTACGGTCGTGGCCGTGACGCACGCCGGACCCATCGCCTGCCTGCTGCAACACGCCCTGGGCATCCCCATGGAGCGTTTTCCCAGCCTCATCGCGCGCAATGCCAGCCTGAGTGTGATCGACTATGCGTCGGGCGACGACGCGGGCAAACTGGTGCTGTTTTCCCAGTTACCCGAGTCTGCGGCCAAGACACTGATCGGGGTCCCTGCATGAGCAAGGTCCGCGTCCTCGCCTTGCAGCGTGAATCGCACGTGGCTCCCGGCGTTCCTTCCTTGTCGGTGGCAGCCCGAGTGACGGAATTGCTGGACTACTTGCAGGACCGGGGTCAGATTGACTACGCCTCCATCTCGGAAAGCGACCCGGCAGCGAACAATGGTGTGCGTTGGGCCGATGTGATCATTCTCAGCAAGCATTCCTCAACCGCCGCACTGCAGCTCACCCAATATGGTCGCCAGTTGGGCAAGCGCCTCGTCTATGACATTGACGACTGGATATTTTCCTTTCCTGAATACAGCGGTGGACGGGCGAAAAACGACAAGACCGGCCTTATTCTGGACATCCTGGAGAACTGTCATGTGGTGACGGTCGCCAACCGTCGCCTGCAGGAGAAGATCCGCACCCATGTGCCGGTCACGCACTATGTGCCCAACGGCATGTGGGTCGAGAAGTACGCTGCCTCGGGGTTGCCGACCATCAGCAAGGAGGCCATTCCGAACAGGATCGTGTTCACGAATGCCGACCTCATCAAGCTGGAGAGTTCCAAGGAACTGCTGCTGACGGCCCTGCAGGTTTTCTTTCTCAAGCACCCCCAGTTTGTTCTTGATTTCTACGGTGACCCGTTTCCCGAAATCATTTCGTTGCCCTTCCTGCATTTCACCAACCGAATGCCCTATGAGCAGTACATGCATTCACTCATCTCGGGCAGCTATGCGTTTTCCATCACACCGCTGGGCGCCGGTGAGGACGCAGCCGCATCGGATTTCAACGCCTGCAAGAACCCCTTCAAGTACCTGAACTATGGGGCCGCGGGCATTCCTGGCATCTACTCGGCATCACCCATCTACACGCGCTGTATCACCAACATGGAAACGGGCATTCTGGTGGAGAACAGCCTGAATGACTGGTCCCGAGCGCTTGAGCATCTGGCGTTTGATCTGAACCTGCGCCAGCGCATTCGCGTGGCCGCCTTTGATGACATCATGAGCCGGCACCATGTTCGCACGAGCGCCGCGGCCCTCGTTCAGACTTTCGGTTGACCATGGCTGCGCACATGCTCCGGATTTATGAGCCACTCTACGCGGTCGGCCAACAACAGGTCGAACCCCTCTTCCTGCCTCTCCCTTTGGCCAACAATGACTTTGCCTGGCGCGAGTTCAGGATATATGTTGACTTCTACCGACAAGGGCGTCACCGTGGTCTTGGACGCTGTGGCATTTTTTCACCCAAGTTCCCACTAAAATCAAAGATTCGAACCTCCCAGTTTTTCGACTTTTGCCGGTCCCATGAAGAAGTTGATGTTTGTTTCTTCAATCCATTCCCCCAGGTCCGGTACCTGGCATACAACGTTTGGACCCAGGGAGAGCCCTGGCATCCAGGATTGATACAGGCGGCCCAAAGCCTGATGGATGCGGTCGGCATTCCTTGGAAAATTGACCGTATGCCCCGGCACGACGAACGATTTCTGGCCTTTTCAAACTTCTGGGCTGCCAATGAGAAATTCTGGGATGCCTATGTTGGCGGCATTCTGATTCCAATAGCCGAATTTCTCCAGCAGCAACCTGATCATCCGGCTGCAATGCAGGTGATGCAGGACACCTATCACTCGAACAAGGCGTCATTTCTACCATTCATCATTGAGCGACTCTTCAGCACCTTTATCTCGCTGCATCCGGAGTTCAGTTGCAAGCCCTATCCAATTTTTGACATCAGACCCTATTGCCTGAACGAAGCAGAATGGGAAATGGCAATCGCCATGAAACCGTCCATTGACGCCGCAGACAAGAACGGGTGCTTTACAAATGATCTGGTGGAATCCCTGAATCAAGCTGCTATATCCAATACAGCACAAGGGAAACGATACTTCCAGAACAATCCGCACCCCCACACGGGAAGAGTGATATCAGATCACCCGACTGTCTCTTCTTGATTTCACAATCGTGACAGCCGAACCATAGAGGCGAAACCTTGAAACTCATCATCCAGATCCCTTGCTACAACGAAGCCGAAACCCTGGGCATTGCCCTGTCAGCGCTGCCGCGACAAGTCCCCGGCTTCGACAGCGTTGAGTGGCTGATCATTGACGATGGCAGCACCGACGACACGGTCAAGGTCGCGCTGAGTCATGGTGTCGACCATGTGGTCCGGCACACGCGCAACCAGGGTCTGGCGCGTGGTTTCATGAACGGACTGCAAGCCTGCCTGGAGCACGGCGCCGACGTGATCGTCAACACCGATGCCGACAACCAGTACGAGGCCGACGACATCCCTCTGTTGACGGCCCCCATCGTCAACGGCAAAGCCGACATCGTGATCGGTGCCCGCCCTATCCAGGCGATCGAACACTTCAGCCCGATCAAGAAGTTGTTGCAAAAGCTGGGGAGCTGGGTCGTGCGGGTGGCCAGCAAGACCAGCATCCCGGACGCACCAAGCGGCTTCCGGGCCATGAGCCGGGCTGCAGCCCAGAAGCTCACCGTGTTCAGTGACTACACCTATACCCTGGAAACCATCATCCAGGCGGGCCAGAAAAACATGGCCATCACGTCGGTGCCCATCCGGGTCAACGGCGACCTGCGCCCGTCCCGACTGGTCAAGAGTATTTCTTCGTACATCCGGCGCAGCATCGTCACCATCATCCGCGTCTTCGTCATCTACCGGCCGTTCCGTTTCTTCGCTTCGATCGGCATCACCCTCTTTGGTCTGGGGTTCCTGATCGGGATGCGCTTTGTCTACAAATGGTTGACGACGGACAACGGTTACGACGGCCATGTGCAATCCCTGATTCTGGCGAGCTCGCTGATGGTCATCGGTTTTCAAACCATCCTGATTGCCTTCGTGGCCGATCTGCTCTCCGCCAACCGCAAGCTGCTCGAAGAGATCCGCTCGATGACCTTGCAGAACCGGGATGCGCTGCGCTGAGCGCGGCGGCTGCCTGACCAGTTCACCACAACAATGCAGCCTGTAGCCCGTCCCGTCGACGAACCCCGCACGGGTCCACGCATAGACTGGATTGATGCGGCCAAGGGGCTGGGCATCGTGCTGATCGTGATCGGCCACATTTATTCGGTAGCGGAGCCTTCGCCGCTCTACGTCTTCATCTACGCCTTTCACGTTCCGCTGTTTTTCTTCATTGCCGGTCTGACCTACCGTTTTGACCCGCCTGCCCTCCCGGCCTTCTTCCGCAAAAAGTTCCGAACCCTGCTGGTGCCCTACCTGTGCTACGCCGCACTGGGCTACCTTTTTTACCTCGCGGGTTACTGGGCTGCGGCCCGTTCGGGACTGAAACTGGAGCAGTTCAACCATGGCCTGCTCACGCCCTTCCTCGGCATTTTTTACGGATCGCTGGGTGACGGCCATCTGGTCAACACACCGGTCTGGTTTGTCATCGCCTTGTTCTGCACCCTGATGATCGGCCATCTGCTCCGGCGCCTGACCTCTTCCTTCGCTCTGCGGATGTTCATCGCCTTGCTGCTGGCCGCGGCCGCCCATGCCGTGGCTCCGCACTTTAAGCTGCCGTTCAGCCTCGGTCCGGCCCTGGTCGGCCTGGTGTTCTTCGAAACGGGCGTGGCGTTCCAGGGTCTCGCCAGGTCGGGCTGGCCGTCTGCCGGCTGGCGCTGGGCCGGGTTGGCCATTTGCCTGCTCATCAGCCTGTTCAGCCAGATCAACGGCTTCGTGACCATGGCAGACACCCGGCTGGGTCACCCCGCACTCTTTTTCCTGTTCGCGTTCAGCGGGCTGTTCATGGTCTTGGCGTTTGTTCAGCTGCTGGGAAGCAAGGGGCGTTTCCTGGCCTGGATCGGACGCTACAGCCTGTCCATCATGCTGATTCACATGCTGATCATCAAATCGGTCAAGGTGGTGCTCGCCGGTGTGTTGTCGATGCCGATCCGGGAGATCGAGGCCAGCGTGGGCCTGGGTCTCGTGGTTCTGGCGGTCACCGCAGCCCTCCTGATCCCGGTGGTTGCCGTGATGGAAAGCTGGCTGGCTCTCAGCCTGGGCAAAAGCGGCGCCGTTCGCCTCGCAGCCGGGGGGCGGGCTTGATCGCCGTGACCGGTGCCAGCGGCTTTGTCGGTCGTGCGCTCTGCCAGGCCCTGGCCGATCAAGGTGTGCCGTTCCGGGCCCTGGTTCGTTCACCCGATGCGCGCCTGCCCCAGGCCCGCGTGATCGGCGACATCGGCGCCGACACCGACTGGGCCGCTGCCTTGCAGGGGGTCAGCTGCATCGTCCACTGCGCTGCGCGCGTCCATGTGATGCAAGACACCGAGGCAGATCCTCTGGCCGCGTTTCGGCGGGTGAACGTGGAAGGCACGCGCCGTCTGGCCCGCTCAGCGGCGCACGCCGGTGTCCGAAGACTGGTGTTTCTGAGTTCGCTCAAGGTGCTCGGCGAGCAGACCGCGCCGGGCCTGCGTTTCAACAACCTGACGCCCCCGGCACCGGAGGACGCCTACGGTCGCTCCAAATGGGAAGCCGAGCAGGCCTTGTGGGCCGTTTCAAAGCCCACCGGGCTGGAAGTCGTGGTGGTCCGTCCGCCACTGGTGCACGGCCCGGGTGTCAAAGCCAATTTCCTGCGCCTGATGCAAGCGGTGGCGCGCGGTCTGCCCCTGCCATTCGGGCAGGTAAACAACCAGCGCTCCCTGCTGGCCCTGGGCAACCTGACCGACCTGTTGCAGTTGTGCACCCGACACCCCGACGCCCCCGGACAGACCTTCCTCGCCTCGGACGATCAGGATGTTTCCACCCCCGATCTGGTGCGGCAACTGGCCGCGGCCATGGGACGACCGCCCCGGCTGCTGCCGGTTCCGGTCAGCTGGCTACGCTGGGCAGGTCGTCTGACGGGTCGGGCACACCAGATTGAGCGCCTGATCGGGTCCTTGCAGGTGGACATCGGGCATACTAGAGAAGTTTTGGACTGGTCGCCCCGTTTGACATTGCAGCAGGGTTTGAGGCTCACCGTGCAGGGTTTCACCAGATGAAGCGGGCTTTCGACTTTATGCTGGCGGCCTGTCTGGGTCTGCTGTTGCTGCTGCCGATCGGGGTCATCGCCCTGCTTGTGCGCTGGACGTCGCCTGGACCCGCCCTGTACTGGAGTGACCGTGTTGGCCAGCACAACCGCATTTTCCGCATGCCCAAGTTTCGCAGCATGAGAGTGGACACCCCCGCCGTGGCCACCCATCTGTTGCCCAATCCGCAGGCCTGCCTGACACCGATGGGGTCTTTCTTGCGCAAAACAAGCCTCGACGAATTGCCGCAACTGTGGAACATCCTCAAGGGTGAGATGAGTTTCGTCGGCCCACGTCCAGCCCTGTACAACCAGGACGATCTGATTGAATTGCGCACCCACAACGGCATCGACCGGCTGGTTCCGGGTCTGACCGGATGGGCACAAATCAACGGGCGGGACGAACTGCCGATTCCCGAGAAGGTTCGCCTGGACGCCGAATACTTGCGGACGCACTCCTTCGGGCTGGACCTCAAAATCATGTTCTTGACCGCGTGGCGCGTGCTGCGCCGTGATGGCGTCACCCACTGAAGTCAGGAACCCTCCGATGCTGAACCGTTTCGCCTTGCCCATACTCGCCATGCCGCGGCGTGCCAAGCGCGTCATCGTGCTGAGCGTGGACGCCTCGCTGTGCGTGATCACCGTGTGGCTGGCTTATTACCTTCGCCTGGGTGAGTGGGTCAAACTCTCCGGTGACGGCTTCTGGCAACCCTTGTGGGCGGTCGGTGGGTCGCTGGTCGTGGCCCTGCCGATTTTTGTCGTGAACGGGTTTTACCGCGCGATCTTCCGCTACTCGGGACTGACAGCGCTGATGACCATGATCAAGGCGATCGCTGTCTACGGGCTGCTCTATGCCACGGTCTTCACGGCTTTTGGTGTGAATGGCGTGCCGCGTACCGTGGGGCTCATACAACCCATGCTGCTGCTGCTGCTGGTCGGAGCCTCGCGCATGCTGGCGCGCTTCTGGCTCGGAGGCCTCTACCGCAATCAACTCAAGCTGGTTGCGCTGCCCCGTGTGCTGATCTATGGCGCTGGCAATGCCGGCCGGCAGTTGGCCGCGGCCATGGCCAACAGTCACGAGATGCGTGTGGTGGGCTTTCTGGATGACGATGACCGCCTGCACGGTCACGTGCTCAATGGCCTGTCCATCTACAGCCCGGCAGATCTGCAGGGCCTCGTCAATTCGCTCCAGGTCAGTACCGTGTTGCTGGCCCTGCCATCCGTGAGCCGGCACCGCCGCAACGAACTCATCGCGCAGATGCTCGATGCCCACGTGCAGGTGCGTACCTTGCCCGCCGTGAGTGAGTTGGCGCAGGGCATGGTCAGCATCTCCGACCTGCGCGAACTCGATATTGACGACCTTCTGGGGCGCGAACCCGTCAGCCCCAACCACATCCTGCTGGGCAAGAACATCACCGACAAGGTCGTTCTGGTGACAGGTGCCGGCGGCTCCATCGGGGGGGAGCTCTGCCGGCAGATTCTGGGCATGGCCCCTGCCACGCTCATCCTGCTGGAACAAAGCGAATTCGCTCTGTACGAGATCCAGCAAGAGCTTGAAGACAAGCTCGCCGACGACACCACCCTGCTCGTGCCTGTTCTGGCATCGGTGCGGGATGCCGATCGTCTGCGGGATGTCATGGCCAGCTGGAAGCCGGACACGATCTACCACGCCGCGGCCTACAAACACGTTCCGCTGGTGGAACACAACCCGATCGAGGGCATCAAGAACAACACCCTGGGCACGCTGACCACCGCCCGGATCGCGGTGGAGCATGGCGTCACCGACTTCGTGCTGATCAGCACCGACAAGGCCGTGCGTCCGACCAACATCATGGGGGCCAGCAAGCGCCTGGCCGAAATGGCTTTGCAGGCCCTCGCCTCCACCGCGCCTCACACCCGGTTTTCGATGGTCCGGTTTGGCAACGTGCTGGGCTCATCGGGTTCGGTGGTGCCGAAGTTCCGGCGCCAGATCCGAGACGGGGGTGCCATCACGCTGACCCACCGCGACATCACACGCTACTTCATGACCATCCCCGAGGCTGCCCAACTGGTGATCCAAGCCGGTGCCATGGCCAAGGGCGGCGATGTGTTTGTGCTGGACATGGGCGACCCTGTGAAGATCATGGACCTGGCCCTGCGGATGATTGAACTCTCGGGCCTGACCGTCAGGGACGAAGAAAACCCCGATGGCGACATCGCGATCGAGATCACCGGCCTGAGGCCTGGCGAGAAGCTCTACGAAGAGCTGCTGATCGGCAACGATCCGCGCCCCACATCACACCCGCGCATCATGAAGGCGCATGAAGAATTCCTTGCCTGGCCGCTGTTGCAGGACAAACTCCAAGAGCTGGAGAACCTGCTCGCCAGCAACGACGTCGAAAGCACCAAGGCGCTGCTGGTCGAGCTGGTTTCGGGCTACACCCCGCAAGACCAGGGGCTGGACGCCGCCAGCCCGGCCCGACGTCTGCGCTACTGCGTGTAAGGCCAGGAAATCCCCCAGTCTTTTTCCCGGCCTGCAGGGAGCCATGGAACCATGGCTTGTGCGGCCCCATCCCATCAATACATAGCGACTCAACGGTCAGGACTTCCATGAACAGCTTGAACAAGCACCGAATCGGCCTGGTGGGTACCGGGTTCATCGCCAGCGGTTTCGCGCGCCTGGTGCACAACCATGCCCCGGACCTGGACATTGCCGCCGTATTGACACGCCGTACCCCCGACAACACCGAAGGCTTCCCCTTTCCCGAGCGGCTCACCCGTTCGGTTCAGGAATTGCTCGACAAGTGCGACATGATCGTGGAGTGCAGCGGCGACGTGCTGCACGCCACCGATGTCATCGACACCGCGCTGCGCGCCGGCAAGCCGGTCGTGACCATGAATTCGGAGTTTCATGTCACCACCGGTTCCTGGTTTGCCGACAAGGGCCTGTTGACCGAAGCCGAGGGCGACCAGCCCGGCTCCATTGCAGCCTTGCGCGAAGAAGCCGTGATGATGGGTTTCAAGCCCCTGGTCTACGGCAACATGAAAGGCTTCCTCAACCACCACCCGACCCCTGAAGAAATGGCCTATTGGGCGGGCAAACAGGGCATCAGCGTCGAGCAGACGACCTCGTTCACCGATGGGACCAAGATCCAGATCGAGCAGGCGCTGGTGGCCAACGGCTTTGGCGGTACCATCACCCGGCAGGGCATGGAAGGTCCGAAGTCGGCGGATGTCACCAAAGCGGCCATTGAACTGGCCCGCACCGCGGCCGAACGCGGACAGGCCATTTCCGACTATGTGCTCTCGCCCGGAAACGCCGGCGTCTTTGTTGTCGGGACGCACGACAAGTCGGAATGGAAAGCGCTGAACTACCTCAAGCTGGGCGATGGTCCCTATTACGTGCTGGTTCGCCCGTTCCACCTCTGCCAGTACGAAATCATCAAGACCGTGCGCCGTGTCATCAACGGTGGTGGCGTGCTGCTCAACAATTCCATCGCCCCGACGGTTTCCATCGTGGGCATTGCCAAAACTGACCTGCCCGCCGGCACACGGATCGACCGCGCCATCGGCGGTTTCCAGGTGCGCGGCGAAGCGGCCCGTATCCAGGACGTGCCGAACCATGTGCCCATCGGCATGATCCAGAATGCCGTGATCACCCGACCGGTGCTGGCCGGCCAGACCTTGAGCTTCGACGATGTCGAGCTGCCGGACACGCTCGCGCTGGGCATCGCACGCAAGCTCTACGCCTGACCGCCGCGGCCTCCGTTCGCGGGAGGCTGCCTTTTCTGCTCATGAATCGCCGCGCGCTGCGCGGCCTGTCTTCCCTCCATGTCTTCTGATCCCCACAGCTCCCAATACCGCCCCGACATCGATGGCTTGCGCGCGATTGCGGTGGTCTCGGTGGTGCTGCACCACGCTTTCCCCGAACACATCCGGGGGGGATTCATCGGGGTGGACATCTTCTTCGTGATTTCCGGCTACCTGATCAGCTCGATCATTCTGGGCGGATTGAAGAAACAGCACTTCGGGTTTGCGGATTTTTATGTGCGCCGCATCAAACGCATCTTCCCGGCCTTGTTCCTTGTGCTGGCCACGGTGCTGGTGATGGGCTGGTACCAGCTGCTGCCGGTTGACTACAAACAGGTGGGCAAACACATTTTTGCGGGCAGCACCTTCATCTCCAACTTTGCCTTCTGGGGCGAGGCGGGCTACTTTGATGCGGATTCCGCCAACAAACCCCTGCTGCACCTCTGGTCACTGGCGATTGAGGAGCAGTTTTACATCTTCTGGCCACTCACACTGTTCGCCCTCCACCGCTGGCGCATGAATGCGCTGCGCTGGATATTCGCCTTGCTGGTGGTTTCGTTCCTGATCAACCTGGCCCTGGTCAGGTCCTCACCCACCGCCGCCTTCTACAACCCGGTCTCGCGTTTCTGGGAACTGATGGTCGGCGCCATGCTGGCGGCCATGCATGTGCACCGTGTGGGCTGGAAATCCATCTTCCGCAACCAGGTGTCCACCGAGGAAGACAGCGTGACCGAGCGGCACTGGCGCAACAACCTGTGGTCGTGGACCGGCCTGGCGTTGCTGGTCATCGTGTTGCTCACCATCCACCCCGAACGCCACTTTCCGGGCTGGTGGGCCCTGTTGCCGACCCTGGGCACGGTGCTGCTGATCGCCGCCGGCCCCAGGGCCTGGTTCAACCGCCATGTCCTGGCCAGCAAACCTTTTGTCTGGATCGGCCTGATCAGCTACCCGCTGTACCTCTGGCACTGGCCGCTGCTTTCGTTTGCCCATATCCAGGCGGGTGAACTGCCGCATTGGCAAACCCAGATGGGCTGGATCGCCCTGAGCGTGCTGTTGGCCTGGCTCACCTTCCAGCTCGTGGAGAAACCGATCCGCTTCGGCCGATGGAACCGCAAAGTCGTGATCGGCACGCTGTGTGCCGGCATGACGGCCATGGCGGGGTCCGGCTACGCCACCTACCAGCGCGATGGCTTTGAGCAGCGCTTCCCGGAAATCGTGCGCAACATGATGTCCAAGGGTGGGAAAACCGCCGTCGTCGAGGGATGGCGCGACGGCGACTGCACGCTGGACTTCAGACTACCGGCCTCCCACTACAAGGACTTCTGCATCGAGAAGAAGCGTCCGCTGGTGTTTCTCTGGGGCGATTCCCACGCCGGTTCGCTGTATCCCGGCTTCAAGGCACTGCAAGAGGGTGGCAAGTACAGCTTCGGCCTGGGCGAGCGTGCGGCCGCCATTTGCCCGTCCGTGCTCGGCATCGAACCCCGCCCCCTCTGCAAAAGTCTCAACGAGGCCAATATCCAGGCCATCCGGGATGTCAAACCCGATGTGGTGATCCTCTATTCCTGGTGGCACAACAAACGCTACGATCTGAGAAACCTCGAAGCCACCGTGGCAGAAATCAAGAAGGCCGGCGTCCCGCGGATCATCATGCTCGGCGCAGTACCGTACTGGAAAAAGCAACTGCCCCAGATCCTGCTGGAGGAATGGAAAAAGGGTCCGCCCATGAAGCGGCCTCCGATGCGGTTGAAAGACGAGTTCCTGGATCCCGGCGTCCGTGCCGCCACCGCGAGCATGCGGGCGCGGGCACAGAAGATGAACATCGAGTTCATTTCCGGCATGGATTTTTTCTGCAACGAGCAGGGCTGCCTGACCCGCATGTCCGAGGATTCCACCCAACCGCTCTCGTATGACTACGGTCATTTGTCCACCGGTGCGGCCACTTACTACGTCGAACAACTCGCACCCCTGATCTTCAAGGCGAAATAGCGTCACTTGGGCTCCGCTCGCAGCGGTATTCACGCGAAAAAAAAAAGCCGGGTCAAAACCCGGCTTTTTTGTTGGGCGTCTGGTGCGCCCTTTTTAGAAACAGTCGATCAGCGTGGCTGACGACGCGCCACCGGACGTGCCGTGCCGCCTTCGCTGCGGCGCGGGGCGAATTCGCCACCGCGCATGGCCGTGCGTTCGGAGTTGCCACGGTCGCTGAAACGGTCACCACCGGCGTCGCTGCGGCCGAAGCTGCCAAAGCCACTGGGTTTGCCAGCGGGACGCGACGGGGCGCCACGATCACCAAAACCACGGCTCGGGGCTGCCGGACGGCTGTCCGAACGGTTGTCAAACCGACCTTCGGGACGCGGGCCACCGCGGTTCTCGAAACGTGCCGGTTCGGCGCGGTTGTCGAAACGGCCTTGTTCGCCACGGCCTTCGAAGCGCGGTGCATCACCACGGCCTTCAAAACGCGGGGCTTCGCTGCGACCTTCGAAGCGTGGGCCGCGGGCCGGGCCACGGCGCTCGGCATAACGCTCGTTGCCGCCACGACCGGCCGGACGGCCAGGGCCGCCGCGACCAAAGGGCTCGGCCATGGGGGCACGCTGGCGCGGCTCGAGGCCGGTGACGGTTTCCACCGCAATGCGCTGACGCGTAAAGGCTTCGATGTCACCGATCTTGCGGCGATCGCGCAGCTCGGCAAAGGTCACGGCCAGGCCGTCACGGCCGGCACGGCCGGTGCGACCGATGCGGTGGGTGTAGTCCTCGGCCTTCATGGGAAGACCGAAGTTGAACACGTGGGTGATGGTGGGCACGTCGATACCGCGCGCAGCCACATCGGTGGCCACCAGAATCTGCACCTGACCGCCACGCAAAGCCATCAGACGGCGGTTGCGGATGCCCTGGCTGAGCGCACCGTGCAGCGCGACGGCGGCAAAGTTGGACTGTTGCAGGTCGGTGGCCAGACCATCACATTCGATCTGCGTGCTGCAGAACACGATCGCCTGGTTGATACCGGTGTCACGCAGCCAGTGGTCCAGCAGCTTGCGCTTGTGGTCGGCGTTGTCGGCCCAGAACAGCACCTGCTTGATGTTGGCGTGTTGTTCCTGCGGGCTGTCGATCTGAACCTTCTGCACGTGCTTGCCGCCATCGTGCATCACGCGCATGGCGAGCTGCTGGATGCGCGGCGCAAAGGTGGCGCTGAACATCATGGTCTGGCGGCGCTGGCTGGTCATGTCGTTGACATCGGCCAGGTCGTCGGCAAAACCGAGGTCCAGCATGCGGTCGGCTTCGTCCACCACCAGGAACTGCACCTGGTCGAGCTTGATCTGCTGCGAGCGTTGCAGGTCCAGCAAGCGGCCGGGCGTGGCGACCACGAGGTCGGCGTTCTGCAGCTTGGCGATCTGCAGCTGGTATGGCATGCCGCCCACCACGTTGGCGATGCGCAGGCCACGGCAATGGCGCACCAGGTCGATGGCATCGTTGGCCACCTGCTGGGCGAGTTCGCGCGTCGGGCACAGGATCAGGGCGCCGGGGGTAGCGGCCTTGAAGTTGCGCGGGTTGGTCGGGTCCTTGCGCTTGGCGCGCTTCGGAGCCACTTCGCCGCGGGCCAGGGCGTCGGCGACGCTCTGCTCGAACTCGGCTTTTTCGTTGGCTTCGGCCTGGGCCTGTTGCTGCAGCAGGGTGTGCAGCACGGGCAGCAGGAAAGCCGCCGTTTTGCCGCTGCCGGTCTGGCTGGAGACCATCAGGTCGGCAAAGCGCTTTTCGCCTTCGCCGAGCATGGCCTTGGGCACCACGTTGTTTTGCACCTGCGTCGGCTGCACATAGCCGAGGTCGGCACAGGCCTGCACGAGTTCGGGTGCCAGACCCAGCAACTCGAAGCCATTGGGCTCCGTGGGCACGTCAGGGGTCTCCAGAACAACCGGCTGGTCCAGCAGGTTATCGGATTCGTTGGAAATCATTTCGGGCGAGAAATCGCCGCGGGCTTCAAAAGAGTCGCTCATGTTCGTCCTTGCGCAGATACAGCGCAATTGATCGAAAAAAGCACAAGGATGATGCCCGCCTCATGGGCGGGCGCTCCAGGGCGCTTGATCCGTTCGTGGTTACAAAACATCAACCATCAAACGGTCAACGCGCTCGGGGTCCTGCTCTAAAGCAGATGACACCGGGAGCGAATGGCCTCTTCCGTGGCGCCAGCGGAGTGTTCCGTGGCGTGCAGGCAGATCACCTTCCTGGGAAGGGAAAAGCCAGCGCAAGTATCGGGAGGCCTGGTGTGAGAGGCAGATGCACAAATCAGCACAGTTTCCTGCGCAGCCTGCAATTATCGCAGGTTTTCAGGGATAACCCTAGAAATATTTCAAAACATCAACCCAGCACGGCAGCAACGAGGTGGAACAGGATGGCCGCGAGCACCGCAGTGGCCGGCACGGTGATGATCCAGGCGGCCACGATCCGCAGTACCGCTGAGCGTTTGACCAGCTCCTTCTTGTAGGCCTTCTTCAGCGCCTTCTGCTCCTTCTTGGCAAACACTGCACCTTCAGCCGTTTCATGCAGCTTCGCTCGGCGCTTCATGTCGGCCAGCATGCGTTTTTTCTCCTGCACTTCGGCCGCTTCAAAACGCTGAAGGTACGCCTCGACCTCGACCCGGTCTTCGCCCTGGTGGCCGGCAAAAACCACCGCTTCCATCTTGGCGTAGTTCACCTTCAGCAGTTCGCGCAGGAAGCCCACGCCGAACACGGCGCCGATGGTGATGTGGGTGGTCGAGACCGGCATGCCCACCTGCGATGCCGCGATCACGGTCAAGGTGGCGGCCATCGCGATGGAATAGGCCCGCATGTTGTCCAGTTCGGTGATCTCCTTGCCCACGGTGCGGATCAGCTTGGCACCATAGAGCGCCAGACCCACCGCCAGTCCGAGCGCGCCCAGCAGCATGACCCACAGGGGCGTCGCGGCCTTGGTGGCAATGGCCCCCGCCTTCACCGCTTCATAGATCGCCGCCAGCGGACCGACCGCGTTCGCCACGTCGTTGGCACCGTGCGCAAAACTCAGCAGAGCCGCCGAGCACACCAGAGGCCAGGTGAACAACTTGTTCACGCCATCTTTGCTGTTGTCTTGCCGCAAGGCCAGTCGGGCAACGGGCCGGCGCACCGCCGCCCAGACCAGGGCACTCAGAACCGCGCCCAGCGACAACGCCATCCAGAACGGGACCTTCACCAGTTGCCCCAGGCCCTTGAGCAGCATGTAGGTGCCAAAAGCCCAGGCCATCACCGCAATCAGCCAGGGCACCGTGCGGGTGGCTGCCTCGGTCATTTCGTTGCGGTAGGTGATGCTGCGCTTGATCAGGTAGAGAAAGGCCGCAGCGATGGCGCCGCCCATCAAGGGTGACACCACCCAGCTCACCACGATCGAACCGATGGTGCCCCAGTTCACCAGCCCCCAGCCGCCGGCCGCAATGCCCGCGCCCATGACCGCACCAATGATGGAGTGCGTGGTCGACACCGGCGCTCCGATGGCCGTGGCCAGGTGCAGCCACAGCGCCCCGGCCAGCAAGGCTGAAAACATCACCCAGGCGAACAGCGTCGCATCGGTGATCTGCTTGCTGTCGATGATGCCGCCCTTGATGGTGCCCACCACCTCACCGCCGGCCACGATCGCGCCCATGGCTTCAAAGATGGCGGCCACCACGATCGCCCAGCCCATCGTCATGGCGCCCGAGCCCACGGCGGGGCCCATGTTGTTGGCCACGTCGTTGGCGCCGATGTTCATGGCCATGTAGCCACCGACCACGGCCGAGATGATCAGCAGCCAGACCGCCGTGCTGGACAGCCCCAGCACGTTGGCGCCCGTGAGCGATGCGTAGAGGCCCACCAGGAGCAGAAAGCCGATGGCGGAGCCCAGTTGCAACACGTCCATGTGGCGGGTGACGAAGCTGGAGCGGGATTTTTTTGTCATGAAAATATCTCGTGAATGACACGATTTTGACATGTCGACCTGACGGCCCAGGGCGCCGAGCAAGGCCGTCAAAGCCCGGCGTGCGGGCGGAATTCGGGTGAAAACGGCGCGCCGCTCAGCGCAGGAAATGCGTGCGGTAGTGCACCAGCTCGTCGATCGACTCGTGCACATCGGCCAGCGCCGTGTGCTTCTGGTGTTTCTTGAAGCTGTCGTACACCGCCGGGCGCCAGCGCTTGGCCAGCTCCTTGAGCGTGCTCACGTCCAGGCAACGGTAGTGGAAATACGCCTCCAGCCTGGGCATGTACTTCACCAGGAAACGGCGGTCCTGGCTGATGGTGTTGCCGCACATGGGCGAGCTGTTCTTCGGCACGTAGCGGGCGATGAAGGCCAGCAGTTCGGCCTGCGCCTGCTCCTCATCCACGGTGCTGGCGCGCACCTTGTCGATCAGGCCGCTCTTGCCGTGTGTGCCCTTGTTCCAGTTGTCCATGGCGTTCAGCACCGCATCGCTCTGGTGGATCACCAGCACCGGCCCTTCCACGCGTGGCGTGAGTTGCGGCCCGGTGATGACGACCGCAATCTCCAGCAGGCGCTCTTTTTCGGGGTCGAGCCCGCTCATCTCGCAATCGAGCCAGACCAGATTCTGGTCACTCTTGATCAGGACAGGGGTATCGCTCGGCGCGGCAAGTTCTGCGGCCGGCAACGAAGGGGTGGTGTGTTCGGTCATGCCGCCGATTTTCACCGATTGGCCTGTCCGCCCCGCCAGCAAGCCCGTCCGGGCCATCCCTCCCGGCACCATGTGCATGCGGTGTTGGATAGACTCCCCCCATGGAATCCCCCGCCCTGATGCTTTCCCTCGTTTTCTGCGCCCTGCTCGTGGCCGGTCTGATCACGCGCACCGTGCTGGCCAGCCGGCAGATCCGGCACGTGGCCCGGCACCGCGCCACCGTACCGGCCGCCTTTGCCCAGACCATCACACCCGAAGCCCACCAGAAAGCGGCCGACTACACCATCACCAAAGCCCGTTTCGGCCTGCTGGACACAGCCCTGGAAGCCGCCATGCTGTTGGGATGGACGCTGCTGGGCGGACTCGACTGGCTGAACCAGACCCTGCTCGCGGCGCTCGGTGGTGGAATGGTGCAACAGCTCACCCTGCTGGCCGCGTTTTCTTTGATCGGTGGCCTGATCGGGCTGCCGCTCGCCTGGTGGTCCACCTTCCGCATCGAAGAGCGCTTCGGCTTCAACAAGATGACGCTCTCGCTCTGGCTGGGCGACCTGCTCAAGGGCGCGCTAGTGGGTGCGCTCGTGGGCCTGCCCATCGCCGCGCTGGTGCTGTGGCTCATGGGTGCCGCGGGCGCGAGCTGGTGGGTGTGGGCCTGGGGTGTCTGGATGGCCTTCAACCTGCTGGCGCTGGTGCTCTACCCCACCCTCATCGCCCCGCTGTTCAACAAGTTCGAGCCGCTGCAGGACGAAACCCTCAAGACCCGGGTCAACGCGCTCATGCAGCGCTGTGGCTTTGCCGCCAAAGGCCTGTTCGTCATGGACGGCAGCAAGCGCAGCGCCCACGCCAACGCCTACTTCACCGGCTTTGGTGCCGCCAAGCGCGTGGTGTTCTTTGACACCCTGCTGCAGCAACTCAACCCGGCCGAGATCGACGCCGTGCTCGCCCACGAACTGGGTCACTACAAACGCCGCCACATTCTCAAACGCATCGTGCTCATGTTCGCCCTGAGCCTGCTGGGTTTTGCCCTGCTGGGCTGGGTGTCGGGCCAGATCTGGTTCTACACCGGCCTGGGGGTCATCCCGTCGCTGGATGCGCCCAACAACGCCCTCGCGCTGCTGCTCTTCATGATGGTGGTGCCGCTGTTCACCTATTTCCTGTCGCCGCTGATGGCGCGCATGTCGCGCAGCCACGAGTTTGAGGCCGACGCCTACGCCATGGCGCAAACCAATGGCCAGGACCTCGCCAGTGCGCTGCTCAAGCTCTACAAGGACAACGCCAGCACCCTCACGCCCGACCCCGTGTTCGCGCGCTTCTACTACTCCCATCCGCCCGCGAGCGAACGCATCGCCCGCCTGCGCGCCACCGGCACCCCGGCCTGATCCACATTGTTGTCCCCAAGGCCCATGAACCCCATCCACCAGAACCGGCAAGCCCTGTCCGCCACCGCGGTCGTGACCCAGCTCACCCAGCTCAATGGCGACGCGGCCCAGGGCTGGAAACTGATCGACGGGGCGCTGGAGAAGACCTACACCTTCCCCGACTTCCACGACACCATGGCCTTCGTCAACGCCGTGGCCTGGATCGCGCACCGGGAAGACCACCACCCCGATCTCGCGCTCGGCTTTGGACGCTGCACCGTGCGCTTCAACACACACGACGTGGGCGGCATCTCGGTGAGCGATTTTTTCTGCGCCGCCGCGGTCGACGCGCTGCTGAAAGACTGAATGCACTCCCTCCCCGCCACCGGACCCACGCCTTGAGCAAACAACCCGCCACCCCCGCAGCCGACGCTCTGCAGCCCGGTCTGGTGGTCGCCGCCTTCGGGCGGCATTGCCTGGTGGAGAGCCCCGATGGCACACGGCGCATCTGCCATCCCCGGGGCAAAAAGAACGCCGTGGTGGTTGGCGACCGGGTGGCCTGGCAGGCCACCGGGGACGAGGGCAGCATCGAACGCGTGGAACCCCGCCGCAACCTGTTCTACCGGCAGGATGAGATGCGCACCAAGTCGTTTGCCGCCAACCTCGACCAGATCCTGGTGTTGATCGCCGCCGACCCGGAGTTCTCCGAGCGCCAGCTGGCACGCTCGCTGATCGCCGCCGAAGCCGAGGGCATTCCGGTGCTGATCGTGCTCAACAAGAGCGATCTGCAGCCCGGCTTTGACCAGGCGTGGGAACGGCTGGAGAGCTACCGGCGCATGGGCTGCGAGGTCCTGCCCCTGCGCCTCAAAGGCCAGACCGCTGCAGAAAACGAGCTCGGTCTGATCGAACTGGAGCAACACCTGGCGGGCAAGACCACGCTCGTGCTCGGTCCTTCGGGCGTGGGCAAAAGCACGCTGGTCAACCGGCTCGTGCCACACGCCAAGGCGCTGACCGGTGAAATCTCGCGCGCGCTCAACTCCGGCAAGCACACCACCACCAGCACCACCTGGTACTGGGTGGACGAGACGCGTTGCACCGCCCTGATCGATTCCCCGGGGTTTCAGGAATTCGGCCTCAACCACATCGAACCTATGCAGCTCGCGCACTTCATGCCCGACCTGCGCGCCACGCTCGGCCATTGCCGCTTCTACAACTGCACGCACCTGCACGAACCAGGCTGCGCGGTGCGCGATCAGGTGATGGGCGTCGAAGACGCGGGCCGCGCGAGCAAAGAAAAAAGCATCGGCGACAACCGCTACCGGATCTACGGCGAACTGTTCGCCGAACTCTCAGCCCGCCGCAGCTACTGAGAAATACCGCCCCCGCAGCGCTTCGCGCTACCCCCTCACGGGGGCGACACCAGCCGTCCGGCAAAGCCGGCCCGGCGGTGTCCCCGGTTGGACCATGTCGTGCGGCGCAAATCGCGCAGCTTCGAGATGAAACTGTGGCTCGCCCAACAGCTCATCCAATCAAGCGGGCCAGCGTCAGCAGCGCCAGCAGCAACATCCACAGCACCACGCTGCGCCACACCAGACCCACGGCGCTCGCCAGATGGGCGATCTGGGGTTCGGCTCTGGAACTGCCCTCCACGGCTTCGACCACGCCATCGACCTCGGCGAGCTGCGCCAGCCGCACACCGAGCGCGCCCGACGTGGCCGCCAGCAACACGCCGTCGTTCCCGTGCGCAAAGCGGTCGGACTCATCGCGCCAGCTGGCCACCGCCTCTTCGAAATTGCCCACGATGGCGAAACCCAGTGCCGTGGCGCGCGCGGGCAGGTAGTCCACCCAGGCCCATGCGACAGCAGCAGCCTGCTGCAGGGCGGCGCTGGGCGTGCCATCGGGTCGGGCGCGCCAGTTGCGCGCCAGGTATTCGGCCATGCGGTAGAACACCGCCCCCGACGGCCCCAGCCCCAGCACCCAGAAGATCACAAAACAGGCCAGCACGCCAAACACATGGCGGTGGGCCGCCAGCACCGAGTGCTCGATGACCTGGCGCAGCAGCTCGGCGCGCGGCAGGCTGGCCGCATCCACCCGCAGCCAGGCGGCCAGCTTCTCGCGGGCTTCCGTGTCGTTTCCTGTCTCCAACGCCTGGCGGATGTCGGTGAAGTGGTGGCTGAACTGCCGGAACCCGACCATCACGTACAGCACCGCCACCAGCCACGCAAAGGCCAGCACCGTGCTGAACGTCCAGAGCCCCCAGTACACCAGGCCCGCGAGCAGCGCCGGCACCCCCGCGGCCAGCAGCCAGGCCAGCCAGCCGTGGGCACTCTGCCCGGCATCGAGGTTGCGGCGCACCAGCCGCGCCCAGGCACGCAAGCCCGAATGCACCGGGTTGTCGTAGGCGAGCGGGCGCGCCTGTTCCAGCAGGAAAGCGATCAGGATGGCGAAGAAACTCATGGGTCAATGATAGTGTCTGGTCCCGCGTGCGGGTGGCTGCCACCCAGCGGGCACCACATTCAGCGCGGCGACCCTTCCGGCACCAGGCGTCAGGCGCTGAGCAGCCGGTAGAAGTTGCGCAACATGCCGGCGGTGGCCCCCCAGATGAAGCGCTCGTGCTCGCCGTCCTGATAGGGCATCGAGTACCACTCGCGCACCACGCCCTCCCATTCCAGGGCGTGCCTGCGGTGGTGTGCCGGGTTCATGAGGAAGTCGAGCGGCACCTCGAACACATCGTCCACCTCGTGCGGGTTGGGCTGCAGGGTGAAGCCGGGTTGCACCAGGCCCACCACGGGCGTCACGATGTACGAGGTGCCCGTCACATAAACAGGCAGGCTGCCCAGCACCTCCACCCGTTCCGGGGGCAAGCCGATCTCTTCAAAGGTCTCGCGCAAGGCCGCAGCCGTGGCGTCGGCGTCCGTCGCATCCAGCTTGCCCCCGGGAAACGCAATCTGGCCCGAATGGGTGGACAGGTGGGCCGTGCGCTGGGTCAGCAACAGGGTTGGCCGCGCGTGCATCACCAGTGGCAGCAAGACCGCCGCCTGCGCGGGCGCCCGGTCGGCAAATTTCACCTCGCGCCACAACTCGGGCGTCCAGACGGGCGGCCGGGAAAACCGTTCGCGCAAGCCTTGCTCGGTCAGGTGATCGGCCCGGGCGGGCAGCAAGTTTTCACGGGATGCGCTGGGCACCACCGGAATCAGGCGCGGATCAAAAACAGGCAATGTTTGAGACATGGTGGTGCGAGCATAGGACACAAGGCGTGCAACCGATCGTCCCGCCAGGAACAGCCCCAGCGGGCACAAAAAAGCCGCTCCAGGGAGCGGCTTTTTGCGAAGGGAAGCGGTCGCCGATCAAGCGCCCAGCTTTTCCTTGATACGTGCCGACTTGCCGCTGCGCTCGCGCAGGTAGTACAGCTTGGCGCGGCGCACGTCACCACGGCGCTTGACTTCGATCTTGGCGATCAGCGGGCTGTACAGCGGGAACGTACGCTCGACGCCTTCACCGTTGGAAATCTTGCGCACGATGAAGTTGGAGTTCAGGCCACGGTTGCGACGGGCGATCACCACGCCTTCGTAAGCCTGGAGGCGCTTGCGCGTGCCTTCGATCACGTTGACGCTGACGATCACGGTATCGCCAGGCGCGAAGGCGGGAATGGTCTTGCCAAGGCGAGCAATTTCTTCTTGCTCAAGGGTCTGGATGAGGTTCATGGTTTCCTGTTTTCACGATCATGCCCGCGCTGCACTAAAGGCCACGAATCCGGCAAAAGCCCTGTCCAGCTGGCACTGACGAATCGGCGCTGGCTGCGGGCTGGCCCGGTCATGGCGGCCGGTCAGAGGATCGAAAAGCCTTGGATTATAGCCTTTTTGGCTGTCTCAGAAAAGCCTCGTCAGCTTTGCTGAGGCGACCAGTCGCCCTCGCCTCCTCGAGCAGCTCGGGCCGCAGGCGGGCGGTGAGCGCCAGGCTCTGCTCGCGCCGGTAGCGCGCGATGCGCTCGTGGTGCCCACCCTGCAGCACGTCAGGAACGGCCATCGGTCCCTGCGGGCCGTTCCAGACCTCGGGCCGGGTGTGGTGCGGGCTGTCGAGCAGACCGTCCAGCGCCGGATTGAAGCTGTCCTGCTGGTGGCTGCCCACATCGCCCAGCACGCCCGGCATGAGACGCGCCACCGAATCCAGCAAAGCCAGCGCAGCGATCTCGCCACCTGAGAGCACAAAGTCACCCAGGCTGATCTGCTGATCGACACAGGCGTCGATGAAACGCTGATCGATGCCCTCGTAGCGGCCGCACACCAGCACCGCGCCGGTGCTGGCGGCCCACTGTGTAGCGCCCGCATGGTCCAGACGCTGGCCGATAGGCGAAAACAACACCACCGGAGCGCGTTTTTCGCCGGGTTCGGCCCGGTCGGCACGGATGGCCTGCAGGCACTGCCAGAGCGGCTCGGCCATCATGACCATGCCAGGGCCACCGCCAAACGGCCGGTCGTCCACGCGGCGGTAATTGCCCTCGGCGAAATCACGCGGGTTCCACAGACGCACATCCACCTGTTTCGACTCGAACGCACGGCGGGTGATGCCGCTCTTGAAAAACGGCTCGAACAGCTCGGGAAACAGGGTGATGACGTCAAAGCGCATGGGGGTATTGTCACCCCCCTGCGCCGCTGCACGGCTTCCCCCCCAAGGGGGACGGCGCCCTTTGACCGGCAAAGCCGGATCCTCGGCGCCCGCTGGGCAAGACACCTCGCTCGCGAGCGTGCTGTGAATTCAGTTGTCGAGGTCTCTGCGACCCAAGGGATGGCGGCGCGCCCCGGTCCAACCCAGCAAACGCCGAGGATCCGGCTTCGCCGGGCCTAAGGCGTTGTCCCCCAGGGGGAAGCCGCAAAGCGGCGCAGGGGGGGTCAGTAGTCGATACCCCAGTCGGCCGTGATGCGACGGGCTTTGAGATCGACGTCGTCGATGTAGGCGGCCACGAAGGGAATCATGCGCTCGGCGCTCTGTTCCTTGCCATCCACCATTTCGGTGTATTCCATCACCAGCACCGAGTTGGGTCCGGTGGGCATGAGGTCGCGCACCACGCCCAGGTGCACGCCATCGCGGTTGACCACGGTGAGACCGATCAGGTCGACCCAGTAGTACTCGCCTTCGGGTGTGGCCGGGAACGCACTGCGCGGCAGGTAGATGCGCACGCCCTTGAGCGCTTCGGCGCCGTTGCGGTCGTCCAGCCCTTCGATCCGGGCCACGATGCCGTCGGAGTGGGCCTTGATCTCGGCCACTTTCACCCGGACACCGCCCGCAAACGCCGAAAAGCCGCGTGCGAAGCGGGCTTCGGGCGGCTGGAGAAACCATTCGGACGATTCAAACAGCGCCGAAGTGTCGGCGCTGTGCGGCAGGATGCGAACCCAGCCTTTGATGCCCCAGGCTTCCTGGATGCGGCCCAGTTCGATGGCGTCGTCCGGCAGGGACGCGGTGGCGAACGGGCTGTTGGACATGCAGGAAAGAGGCAAACCGGCCAGCCCTGTGCGGGCCGGCCAGGCCCATCAGGCGGGCACGACCTTGGCGGCGGCTTGCTTGACCAGGCGGGACACGGTGTCCGACGGCTCGGCGCCGACGCTGGTCCAGTAGGTCAGGCGGTCCATGGCGACGCGCAGGGGCTCTTCACCACCGCGGGCCAGCGGGTTGTAGAAGCCGATGCGCTCGATGAAGCGGCCATCGCGGCGGTTGCGCTTGTCGGCAACCACGATGTTGTAGAACGGGCGCGATTTGGAACCGCCGCGGGAGAGTCGGATGACGACCATGATTTATCCTTCGGATGGAGAAGCCCCAAAATCGGGACTTCAGTGGGTTTTTTTGGCTGAATAAACCCCATTCATTGCAGCGCCTGAGACACACGACTGACCACCCGGCCAGCGAAACACCACAAAACCCGCGATTATAGCCCGTGTGGTACCCCCATCAGCGCATCATCCCCAACCATTCGCCCTCCCTCACGACATGCCCCTCATCCGACCCAGCCGCGACGAAGATCTCGACGCCATCACCCGCATCTACGGCCACCACGTGCTGACCGGCACCGGCACATTCGAAACCACCCCGCCCTCGCTCGCCGACATGACGGCGCGGCGCGCCGATGTGCTGTCCAAGGGCCTGCCCTGGCTGGTGGCCGAAGAAGGCGGTCAGGTGCTCGGCTTCGCCTATGGCAACTGGTTCAAGCCGCGCCCAGCCTACCGTTTCTCGGTGGAGGACTCGATCTACCTGGCGCCGGAAGCCGCGGGAAAGGGCCTGGGCCGCGCCCTGCTGGCCGAGCTGCTGGCGAGTTTCGAGCGCGCCGGCGTGCGCCGGGTCATGGCGGTGATTGGCGACTCGGCCAACGCCGGCTCTGTCGGTGTGCACCGCGCACTCGGTTTCGAGCAGGTCGGCGTGGTGCCATCCTGCGGCTGGAAGTTCGGCCGCTGGCTTGACATCGTGCTCATGCAGCGCAGCCTGGGCGCGGGCGACAGCACCCCGCCCGAGCCCGGCGAAGGCGCGGCATGACCGCCCGCGCACGCAACAAGACGCTCACCGTCTGGCTCGCCGTGCTCGGCGGCAGCATGGGTCTGCACCGTTTCTACCTGCGTGGCCTGGGCGACTGGATCGGCTGGCTGCACCCCATCGCTGCGGCATTGGGCTGGTGGGGCGTGGAGCGGGTGCAGGAACTGGGGCAGGACGACAAGCTGGCCTGGGTGCTGATTCCGTTCCTGGGCGCGAGCATCGCCACCAGCTGCCTCGCCGGCATCGTCTACGCACTGAGCGACCGCGCGCAATGGAACAGCTGGTTCAACCCCGGCCTGGACGCCGAAGCGGTGGCGGGCGGCACCAACTGGCTCACCATCGGCGCGCTGGTGCTGGCGCTGCTGGTCGGTACCGTGGCCTTCATGGGCAGCCTCGCGTTTGGCATCCAGCGCTACTTCGAGTACCAGATCGAAGAAGCCCGAAAAATAAGCCAATAGCGCGCAGCGCGGCGGGGGTCAGTTCAAGTACGACATGACCAGCATGACCAGACTCAGCGTGAACAAGGCCAGCACGGTGGACAGGCCCATCGCTGCCGTGGTGAGTTCCTGCGCCACTTCGTAGCGCTGGGCAAACAGAAACACGTTGGCGCCCATCGGCAGCGCGGCAGCCACCACCATCACGGTGAGCGGCAGGCCTGTGATACCCAGTGTCCAGGCTGCCAGCCCGACCAGCAGCGGCAAGAGCAGATTCTTCGACGCCGTGATCCAGAGTGCCTGGCGCAGGTGTCCGCCCAGCGGCGTGCGCGCCAGCGTCACACCGACCAGCACCAGCGCGATGGGGCCGAACGCGCTGCCCAGCAGCTGCAGCGGCTTGTCCACCACCGTGGGCAGCGTCCAGCCTGTCTGCGCGAACAGCAGGCCGCTGATGATGGGCAACGGAATCGGGTGGATCAGCGCGCCTTTGAAGGCCGCCCACGCCGTCTCCAGCACATGCGGCACGCGCTCGCCACCCTCGCGGGCTTCGCGCGCCACCACCAGTTCCAGCACCACCGAGCTCACCGTGAGCAGGATCAGCGCGTGCACCGACACCAGGGTCAGCAGCGTCACCAGCGCCGCCTTGCCGTAGGCCAGTTCCACCAGCGTGATGCCGATCATGACCATGTTGGAAAACACGCCGCCCACCGCCATCACCACGCTGCCGCGGTTGAAACCGCGCCAGGCGATCGAAGCGCCCAGCAAGCCCAGCGCCACCGGGAAGTAGGCCGCCAGCGGCCGCAGGTCCAGCGCCTGCACGTTGACCGCGCTCATGGTGCGGAACAGCAGCGCCGGGATCAGCAGCAGGAACACCAGGTTGGACAGGTCTTTCACCGCGCCCTCGCGGATCCACTGCAATCGCCCGGCCAGGTAGCCCAGGCCAATGAGCAGGAAGACCGGGGTGAGCGAAGCGACGACGGGGTGGGCGGTGATGTTCACCGGGCGATGGTATCGCCGCGGTGCGCGTGCCCACAGGCCAGGGGCTTTCGGAGTTGGCCGTTCACTTCACACCCGCGGCCTCGGTGAAACGGTAGTACAGCCCGGCTGGATCGTTCTGCAGCACATGGAATTTTCCTTCGACCACCACCGCGGCCTGGCTGTACTGCACCGGTTTCACGGTGCGCACTTCGACCATGCTCTCCGGTCCGCCGGGCGTGCAGAACGCACACGTCAGCGGCACGGAAGCGAGCAGGAAATGGCGCTGCTGCTCGCCCGGACCCAGCGGCATCATGAAGCCCTGCAGGCGGATCGTCTTCTGGTCCAGCGCCGTCACCGCGGCCGGGTACACCGGCACGATGCGCCGGTTCTGGATTCTGGTTTTCACATCCGTCAACACCGACCAGGCCACCACGTCGGTGCGTGGTTTGAGCGGCGCGAACGGGCTCAGCGGACTGTGCACCCCCGCGCCTTGGCCGTGCGGCACAGCCGACGGCGCACCTGCCGGGGCGGAAGCAGGCGGCGACCCCAACGGGGACGACAGGGTCTGCGCGAAAACGGCAGCTGCTCCGCAAAAAGACACAGTGATCAAAGAACGAGAGAGGTGATTCATGTCAACGAAGTGTCTCCAGCCGAGAACGCCGCGGAACCGGCTTCGCCGGGCCGCCAGCGTTGCCCCTCGAGGGGCTGAGCGGCTAAGCGAACTACCGCTTGAGGCGGCAATTCGGGGCGCAGCGAGCACGCGATGGGGGTGTGCTCAGTGACTGTGCCGCATCCCACAGTACTTGCCAATCGCCAGACCCTTGCAGGCGGCCTGAAGTTCCGCCATGCACACGTCTTCTTTCTTGCCCGACGCCAGGCACTTGGCCGCGCCTTCGTGCGCCGCGGCCATGGCGCGGTGGCGTGCGATGTCTTCCTGGGTTTCCTTGTCGGCGTGTTGAGCGAAAGCGGCCGTGGCGAGCAGGGCCAGAAACAGCGAGAGCAGGTGTTTTTTCATCCGGTTTACCTCGTTTGCAAAAGAGACAGTACATCCGTGCGGTAGGCGCTCACCGCCGGCACCGCAGCCGCGACCAGCGCCACCCCCAGGGCCGCCACGGGCATGCCGGCCAGCGCGGTCGGCCAGTGCCAGCCACTGATGGCCAGGCCCTGGTCGGCCATCCACCACCAGCCCACCAGAGCGGACAGGCCCTGCGCGGCCAGCAGGCCCAGCGCGCTGGCGAGCAGCGCCAGCCAGAGTGCTTCACACAGCAGCAAGGCGCCCACCTTGACCGGTGGAGCGCCCAGCAAGCGCAGCATGGCGATGTCGGCCCGGCGCTCGCGCACCGCGCTCCACAGCGCGATGAACACCGAGAGCGCCGCCACCAGCAGCAACACGGCTCCCATGCCCTGCAGCACCCGCGTGCCCACGCCCAACATGGAGAGCAGGCGCGTGATCTCCATCGCCGGTGCGGCGGCCTGCATCTTCGTGGTGGCGTTGATGTAGCGCGGAAAACTGATCGCCGCCATCGGCGTGTTGTAGCGCACCAGCGCCAGAGTCACCTCGCGCTCGGCTCGAATAGCTTCACGGTCTTCGGCCGACAGGCTCTGAAACTCGCCCGGCGCCAGCCCCTCGTGCACGTTCCAGACCGAGGCCGTGTCGGTGAGCACCAGCCGGTCCAGCACGCAGGCGCAGGGCGCGAGAACGCCCACCACGGTGTAGGGCATGTCGGCGTGTTCGTGGCCACCACCGCCCAGACCATGTGCGCCGGTGAAACGCTGGCCCAACGGCAGCCCGGTGGCCTGCGCCACCTGTGCGCCCAGCACCGCCTGCATGGGCGCACTCCACAGCGCGCCCTGCGCCAGCGTGGCGCCGTAGTGCGCCGGGTAGTCGGCGCTGGTTCCAACGATGCGGAAGCCCGCCACGCTGTCGCCCAGACTCAGCGGGATCACCTGTGCCACCTGCGGGTGCGTGGCGAGCGCCTGCACCTCGGCCAGCGGCACATTGCCCGGCGGCACGTCCATGTGGAACACGCCCGCCAGGATCAGCTGCAGCGGGCTGCCCTTGGCACCCACCACCACGTCGATGCCGGCCAGATCGCGCTCGAAGGCGTGGTCAATCTGGTCCTGCGCGATCAACACAAAAGCCATCGACGCCAGCCCCAGCGTGAGCAGCAGCAGGTTCAGCGCCGAAGCCAGCGGACGCGACCACAGGTAACGCCAGGAGAGCGAGCACACGTTCATGCGTCGCCCCCCATGGCCAGCACCTGAGCGCCTGGCACAGCCTGCAGCACGCGCGCGTCGTGCGTCGCGATCACCAGCGTGGCACCCGCGGCCTGGGCGCGCTGGCGAAGCAGCGTGAGCGCGGCGGCACAGGCGGCATCGTCCAGGCTGGCGGTGGGCTCGTCGGCCAGGATTACGCGCGGGCGCAACAGCAGCGCGCGTGCCAGCGCCACGCGCTGCGCCTCGCCGCCCGAGAGCTGTGCCGGCTTGCGCGCGGCCTGGTTCGCCACACCGAGTGCATCCAGCGTGTGGTGTATCGCCACCTTGTCCTGCGGCAACCCGGCGGCGAAAAACACCAGGCCCAGGTTGCCCGCCACCGTGAGCGCTTCGCTCAGCAGCAGGCGCTGCGGCAGAAAGCCGATGGTCCGGGCTCGCCAGGCGTCGCGCGCGGCGGGCGCCAACGCGCCCACCGATTGCCCGGCCACCGCCATCTCGCCGCCCGCGGTCGAGAGCAGGCCCGCGGCCAGCGCCAGCCAGGTGGACTTGCCGCTGCCCGACGGCCCGCGCAGCAACAGCGTGCCGCCCTGGGGCACATCGACATCGGCGAAGTGAATCGTCCTGCCGTCGGCAAACCGGCAGGCCAGGTCGCGGGTGTGGATCACGCAGCCGGCTCCTGCGGCAAGCAGCTCGCGCAGGTGCCGTGGATCGCCACATCCACCCGCTGGCCCTGGTGGCCCAGGCTGGCCAGGGTGCGGAACAGATCGGTAGCCACGGCGCGCGTCGGCTCGCTGGCCTCGGTCAGGCGGAACTGGCGATGGCAGGCGTCGCACTCAAAGCGCGGCGCCAGGCCCTCGTCGGTGTCGGCCAGGCCGTAGCGCCAGGTGCGGGCGTCGTCGTTGGCGTGGCGCTGCAGTGCGCCGCAGGCGGCCAGCCGGTCCAGCAGGCGGTAGAGCGTGACGCGGTTGATGTCCAGCCCGCGTGCGGTGAGCGAGGCCAGCGCCTGCGCGTGGCTCAGCGTGCCTTGCGGATTCGCCAGGAACAGGCCCAGCACGGCGCGTGTGGCCAGGGTGCGTCGCAGGCCCGCGCGCTCCAGGCGGGCCTGGATCTCGGCAGGCACCAGGGCGGGTTCTTTCGGCGGGCGTGTGGACACGGGCATGGCTTCATTATTGCAACAAAGTTGCGTTAATATCGTCGTTACTGCAATTCAGTTGCGATAGTTTACGCCCGCCCTCCATGCACAAACCCCCATCCCCATCCGCTGTCCCGGCGATCGAACTGCACGATCTCACGCTCGGCTACGACCGCCACCCGGCCGTGCACCACGTGAGCCTGCGCATCGCGCCGGGTTCGCTGCTGGCCCTGGTCGGCCCCAACGGCGCGGGCAAGTCCACGCTCATCAAGGCGCTGGCCGGTGAGCTGCATCCCATCAGCGGCACGCTGCACGGGCTGACCGGGCCGCGCATCGCCTGGCTGCCGCAGCGCAGCGAGCTCGACCGCAGCTTCCCCGTCACCGTGCGCGACATGGTGGCCCTGGGCCTGTGGCACCACGTCGGCGCGTTCGGGCTCTTCACCGCCGAACACCGACGCCTGTGTGCCGAAGCACTGGCCGCCGTCGGGCTCACGGGCTTTGAACAACGCAGCCTGGACGCTCTCTCCGGTGGCCAGCTGCAGCGCGCGCTGTTTGCCCGCCTGATCCTGCAGGACGCACCGGTCGTGCTGCTCGACGAGCCCTTTGCCGCGGTGGACAACCGCACCACCAGCGACCTGCTGGCCCTGCTGCACCGCTGGCACCGCCAGGGCAAGACGGTGATCGTGGTGCTGCACGATCTGGCGCAGGTGCGCGCGCACTTCCCGCTCACCCTGCTGCTGGCGCGCGAGCTGGTGGCCTGCGGCCCCACCGCCGAGGTGTTGACCGATGCGCACTGGGCACGCGCCCAGCGCATGCACGAGGCGTTCGACGACGAAGCGCCGCTCTGCGCGGCGACGCCGGACACGCACCCCCACACCCATGCAGCGGAGGCGTTCACATGAACGACATCGCCGTTTCACCGCTCATGGCCTGGCTGGTGGGCAACCCGCTGCTCGGCCCGTTTGCCGAATTCGGCTTCATGCGCGACGCGCTGCTCGGCTGTGTGGCGCTCTCGCTGAGCGCCGCGCCCGTGGGCGTGTTCCTGATGCTGCGGCGCATGAGCCTGACCGGGGATGCCATGGCCCACGCCATCCTGCCGGGCGCCGCCATCGGCTACCTGGTGAGCGGCCTCTCGCTCACCGCCATGACCATCGGCGGCATCGCCGCCGGGCTCACCGTGGCCGTGGGCTCCGGGCTGGTGGCGCGCAACACCGTGCTGCGCGAAGACACCAGCCTCGCCGCCTTCTACCTGCTGTCGCTGGCGCTGGGCGTGCTCATTGTCTCGGTGCGCGGCAACAGCGTGGACCTGCTGCACGTGCTGTTCGGCACCGTGCTCGCACTGGACAACGCGGCGCTCACGCTGCTCGGCGGCATCTCGGCCACCACGCTGGTGGCGCTCGCCCTGCTTTACCGCCCATTGGTGCTGGAGTGTCTGGACCCGGGTTTCCTGCGCCAGGTCAGCCGCTGGAGCCCGGTGGCGCACTACGGTTTTCTGGGCCTGCTGGTGATCAACCTCGTGGCCGGTTTTCACGCGCTGGGCACGCTCATGGCGGTGGGCATCATGGTGCTGCCCGCGGCCACCGCGCGTTTCTGGGTGCGCCGCCTCGGCCCCCTGCTGCTGCTGGCCACCGCGCTCGCCCTGCTGGCCTGCCTGAGTGGCCTGCTCATCTCGTACCACGCCGACTGGCCCACCAGCCCGGTGATCGTGCTCAGCCTCGGCGCGATGTACCTGCTCTCCCTGCTCTTCGCGCCGCAGGGCGCGCTGCGCCACCAGCGTCCCGCCTCGTCCCATCTGCAAGCCTAAGGATCTTTCATGAACACTTCCCTGCGCCGTCACCTCATCGCTTCCGTCATCGGCCTCGCCACGGCAGCCCTCAGCCCCGCGCTGCTGGCCCAGACCGTGGCCCCCATCAAGGCCGTGGCCAGCTTCAGCATCCTCGGCGATCTGGTGCGCCAGGTCGGCGGGGACCGCGTCGCGGTGGAGGTGCTGGTCGGCCCCGGCAGCGACGCCCATGTGTTCCAGCCCACGCCTTCGCAGGCCAGGCTGGTGGGCCAGGCGCAGATCGTGTTCTCCAACGGCCTGGGCTTCGAAGGCTGGATGAGCCGCCTGCTGGGCACGGCCGGCTACAAGGGCCGTCACGTGGTGGCCAGCCGGGGCATCCAGGCGATCCACACCGAAGAAGCCGGTGAAAAACCACATGCCGGACACCAACACGAGGAAACCGACCCGCACGCCTGGCAAAGCGTGCCCAACGCGATGGTCTATGTGGGCAACATCGTCAAAGGCCTGTGCGAGGCCGACGCCACCGGCTGCGCCAGCTACCGGCGCAACGCGGTGGCCTACAACGCACAACTCAAGGCGCTGGACACCGACATCCGCGCCACCTGGGCCGTGATTCCGGCAACGCAACGCAAGATCATCACCTCGCACGACGCGTTCGGCTATTACGCGCATGCCTACGGCGTGAAGTTCCTCGCCCCGCAAGGCGTCAACACCGACAGCGAAGCCTCTGCCAAGGGCGTGGCGCAACTGGTGCGCCAGATCAAGCAGGAGCAGATCAAGGCGCTGTTCGTCGAGAGCATTTCCGACCCGCGCCTGATCGCGCAGATCGGCCGCGAGACCGGCGCCAAGCCCGCGGGCGAGCTGTTCTCCGATTCCCTGTCCAACGCCCAAGGCCCGGCCGCGAGCTACGTCGCCATGATGCGCGCCAACACCACCGCGCTCACCCAGGCCATCCAGGGCCACTGAGCGTCGCGCAGGCGCGCTGCCCCGGGGCGGCACGTGGCTACACTGGCGGGCTTTTCACCCGCCGGAGCCCCCTTTGCCTCTCAACCACCTGTTGCTCGCCCTCGCAGTGGTGTTCGTCTGGGGCACCAACTTCGTGGTCATCCGCTGGGGACTGGACGGCCTGCCGCCGTTCCTGTTTGCCACGCTGCGCTTCACCTTTTCTGCCCTGCCCTGGCTGCTGTTCATTCCGCGACCCACCGCGCCGTGGCGCAAGCTCGCCGCGTTCGGCGTGTTGCTCGGTGTGGGCCAGTTCGGCCTGCTGTTCCTCGCGATGCAGGGCAACATATCGCCCGGGCTGGCCTCGCTGGTGGTGCAGGTGCAGGTGTTCTTCACCATCGGTCTCTCGCTGCTGCTCATGGGCGAGCGCGTGCGCGGCTTCCAGATCGTGGGCCTGCTGCTGGCGCTGGCCGGGCTGGGCGTGATCGCATTGAACCTGGACGCCGCCGTGGTCACGTGGCTGGGTCTGGCCTTGGTGATCTCGGCCGCCTTTTTCTGGGCCGGCGCGAACCTGGTGGTGAAGTCGCTCGGGCCGGTGAACATGCTGCACTTCATGGTCTGGAGCAGCGTGTTCGCGGTGCCGCCGCTGCTGGCCATTTCATGGTTCATCGAAGGCCCTGCCTTGATGCAGAGTGCGGTCATCAATGCCACGCCACTGGTGTGGGCCAGCGTGCTCTGGCAGGCGCTGGGCAACACGCTCTTTGGCTACGGCGTGTGGAACTGGCTGCTGGCCCGCCACCCGGCCGCCACCGTGGCGCCGCTGGCGCTGCTGGTGCCGGTGTTCGGCATGGGGGCTTCGGCCTTGTCGCTGGGTGAAAGCCTGCCGGGGTGGAAGCTCGGGGCTGCCTTGCTCGTGCTCAGCGGCCTGGCTGTGATCGTCCTCTGGCCCCGGCTGCGGGCGCGCTTGAACTGAAGCGAAACTACTTCGCCAAGCGAGCGAAGGTCTTGCGGAACTTCGCCACCTTGGGCGCGGCCACGGCCATGCAGTAGCCCTGGTGCGGGTTGCGCTCGAAGAAGTCCTGGTGATAGTCCTCGGCGGGCCAGTAGTGGGCCAGCGGCATCAGTTCGGTCACGACCGGGCGGTCAAAGGCCTTGTCGTGCGCCAGTTCGTCCAGCAGCGCCTGCGCGGTCTGCTTCTGTTCGTCGTTGGTGAAGTAGATGCCGCTGCGGTACTGTGTGCCCACGTCGTTGCCCTGGCGGTTGAGCGTGGTCGGATCGTGGATCACGAAGAAGATCTCCAAGATCTCGCGTGTGCTGATGACGGCCGGGTCGTACTCGAGCTTCACGACTTCGTTGCAGCCGGTGCGGCCGGTGCATACGTCTTCATAACTCGGCCGTTCGGCCTGGCCGTTGCTGTAGCCGGACTCGACGTCGGTAATGCCGCGCACTTCCTTGTAGACGGACTCGGTGCACCAGAAGCAGCCGCCGCCGAGCACGATGGTCGATAGGGTCATGGTTGATTCTCCTTGGCCCGCAGTATGGGACAAGCTCCAAGCACCCACCGCCCCTGGGGTCGGCCGCGTCAGGGTTGTTCAGGCCATCCAATGCTGGCGCCCGCCAGACGGGACCGCAGCGCCTGCAAGTCGTCCGGCGTGTCCAGGTCGGTGACGTAGGCGTCCCGATCGCTCGTCAGCATCTGCGTCGCATCGATCGAACCTTGCATCCACTCACGCACCCCCTGGGGCAAGGACTGCCCGGCGACCGCCTGCACGGCCTGCCAGGACAGCAGCACCGGATGACCGCGCACACCGCCGACCACGGGCACCTGTGCCTGCGCGTGCGCGGTTCGTTGCGCCCAGGCCCGCAGCAGGGGACGGATGTCGTCGGCCGCCAGCAGCGGCAGATCCGCCACGAGCAGCATCAGGTCGGCGCCCGGCTGCTGCCGCAGGTGTTCATGCACCGCCAGCCGCTGTGAGGCCACCAGTTCGTCCGCGGGCCCGCTGTGCCGGATGGCCTGCACATCGCAGCGCCGGGCCAAAGCCAGCAGGGTGTCGGCGTACGGGCCGATCACGACGCTGATGGCCTCAATGCCCGACTGGCGCAGCGCACGCACCAGCCGCTCGAACAGGCTTTCCCCATCGATCAGCAGCGCCGGTTTGGGCACACCACCCAGTCGACGGCCCAAACCGGCCGCCAGGAGGGTGGCCGCCACCGGGACGCCAGGGTGCACGGGCAGGTTCATTGGCGTACCTCCGTCCTCCGGGCTGCGGTGCGAGCTGGCTTGGGAACGGCCCGGCGCGGCGCTCATCGATTCACACCGGGCAGATGGCCGGCAGGTCTGCGGGTGCAGCCCCACCGGCCTTGCCTTCGGCCACCGGCACCAGCGCGGCCCGCTGAATGCCGTTCTTCGCCGCCACCACCTCGGCCATGATGGACAAGGCGATCTCGGCCGGCGTCTTGCTGCCGATGTACAGGCCGGCCGGCCCGTGCAGCGCGTCCAGCTCGGCCTCGCCCAGACCGAAGTGCTCGCGCAGGCGGTCCCGCCGCAGCGCGGTGTGCCGCCGCGAGCCGATGGCGCCGACGTAGAAGGCCTCGGACTGCAGCGCGTCGATCAGGGCCAGGTCATCGAGCTTGGGGTCGTGCGTGAGCGCCACCACCGCGGTGCGCGCGTCGGGCTTCAAGCGCAGGATCAGGTCGTCCGGCATCTCGTGGCTGAGGGTCACGCCGTCCAGCGCCCAGCTGGCGCGCTGTTCCTCGCGCGGGTCGCAGACGATGACCTCGAAGTTCAGGCTCAGCGCCATCTGGCTCAGGAAGCGCGAAAGGTCGCCCGCGCCGATCACGATCAGCCGGTGGCGCGGCCCGAAGTGGGTGACCAGCGTGTCGTCGGTCAGCTCCGGCACACCGTCGCGCCGGCCCGGCTGCAGCTCCACCGCGCCGCTGCGCAGGTCCAGCCGGCGCTGTGTGCTGCGCCGCTCCAGGTTGGCCTGCAACAGCTGCGGCAACTGGCTGTGCGCGGCCACCGGCTCCAGCACCAGCTCCACCGTGCCGCCGCAGGGCAGGCCGAAGCGGTGCGCCTGGTCGGCCGAGATGCCGTAGCGCAGCGTGGCGGGCCGGCCCTGCGCGCACACCGCGTCCAGCCCTTCTTCGCGCACGCGGCGGATCAGGTCGTCCTCGATGCAGCCGCCCGAGACCGAACCCACGGTTTCACCCCGGCCGTTGATGGCCATGAGCGAGCCCGGCGGCCGGGGCGATGAACCCCAGGTGCGGGTCACCGTGACGAGCAACACCGGCAGGCCCGCTGTGTGCCAGGCCTGCGCCGCGCGCAGGACTTGGGTGTCCAGGTCTTCCATGGTCACACTCCTTTCGCGTTCAGGCGAGTTTGAACGGCAGCGCGCGCAGCGGCTTGCCGGTCAGGCGGCTGATGGCGTTGGCAAACGCCGGCGCCAGTGGCGGCAGACCCGGCTCGCCCATGCCGGTGGGTGGGTCGGCGCTGGGCACGGTGTGCACGCTGATGGCCGGCATGTCGGTCACCCGCGCCACCGTGTAGTCACCAAAGTTCTGCTGCTCGATCACGCCGTCCTTGAGCGTGATGGCCGCCCCCGGCAGGCACATGCCCAGGCTCATCAGGGCCGCGCCCTGCACCTGCGCCTCCACCGTGCGCGGGTTCACCACGAGATTGCAGTGCACGCCGGCCGTGACCCTGTGCAGCAGCGGCTGGCCGTCTTTCACCGAGGCCTCGACCACGTAGGCCACCACCGACTCGAAAGACTCGTGAACCGCCACGCCCCAGGCGCGGCCGCCGGGCAAGGGCTTCTTGCCGTAGCCGCTTTGGTCCACCGCCAGTTGCAGCGCCGCGCGGTGGCGCGGGTGCTCGGCGCCCATGAGCTTCATGCGGTAGGCCACCGGGTCCTGGTTGGTCTCGCGGGCGATCTGGTCGATCAGCGTTTCCATGACGAAGGCGGTGTGGGTGCTGCCCACGCTGCGCCACCACAGCACCGGCACGTTCTGCTTGGGGTGGTGCACCGTCAGCCGCATGGGCAGCGGGTACGGCGCGCGCATGCCCTCCACGGCGGTGGCGTCGACGCCGTTTTTGACCATCATTGCCTCGAAGGGCGAACCGGCGAGGATGGACTGGCCCACGATCACGTGGTCCCAGGCCAGCACCTTGCCGGTCGCGTCAAAGCCCACCTGCGCGCGGTGCAGGTGCATGGGGCGGTAGTAACCACCCTTGATGTCGTCCTCGCGGCTCCACAGCGTGCGCACCGGCGCACGCAGGCCGGCGGCCTGGGCCGCCTTGGCGATGGTGCAAGCCTCCACCACGTAGTCGCTGGTGGGGATGGCACGGCGGCCGAAGCCCCCACCGGCGGACTGCACCAGCACCTTCACCTGCTCGGGCTTGAGGCCCAGGGTGCGCGCGGCGGCCATGCCGTCCAGGCCGGGCATCTGCGAGCCGACCCAGAGCGTGGCGCCCTGCTCCGACAGCTCCACCGTGCAGTTCAGCGGCTCCATGGGCGCGTGCGCCAGGTAGGGAAACACGAACTCGGCCTCGATCTTTTTCGGCGCGTTCGCGAGCGGCGCCATGTCGGCGTCGAAATGTTTCGCGCCGGGCTGGCCTGCCATTTCGCGGTACTGCACCAGCTGGCGGACGCTGTCTACCTTCTCGACCGTGCTGGTGTCCCACTCGAGCTTGAGCGCGTCGCGCGCGGTCTTGGCCGGCCAGTAACCGTCGGCGATCACCACCACGCCCTCGGCACCGCGGTCCAGCGGCACGCGCAGCACCGCCTTCACGCCCTTCACGGCGCGCGCCGCGGTGTCGTCCACCGACTTCAGCCTGGCGCCGAACACCGGCGGGCGCGCAACCACGGCGGTGAGCTGGCCGGGGCGGCGCACGTCGATGCCGAAGTCCTGCCGGCCGCTGCTCTTGGCGGCGGCGTCCAGCCGCGTGGTGGGCTGGCCGATCAGGCGGAACTGCTTCGGGTCCTTGAGCGTGACGCTAGCGGGCACCGGCAGGGCCATCGCGGCTTCGGCCAGCTCGCCGTAGCCCAGGCGCCGGCCGCCGGCGCCGAGCACCGCGCCGTTCTCCGTGCGCAGGCTCGCAGCGTCCACACCCCATCGCGTGGCAGCCGCCTGCACCAGCATGGCCCGGGCGCGGGCGCCCAGCTCGCGGTACTGCGTGAAGCTGTGTTTGATCGAATTGGAACCACCCGTGAGGTGCATGCCGAACAGCGGGTCGGCGTAGGCCATGTCGTTGGTGCCGAGCTGGCTGCGCACCTTGGACCAGTCGGCGTCCAGTTCCTCGGCCAGGATCATGGGCAGCGCGGTCTGCACGCCCTGGCCGAACTCCAGCCGGTTGACCGTGACGGTGACGGTGCCGTCGGGCGCGATGGCCACGAAGGCGCCGGGCATCTCCACCGGCTTGAGGGCGGCGGGGGCAGCGGCGCCCTGGCTGTGCGCGGCCAGCGGGAACAGGCCCAGCGCAAAACCGCTGGCCGCGCCCAGCTTGAGAAAGGTGCGGCGCGGCAGCTCGGCCACAGCGGGGGTGTCGGCATCACGCGCCAGCAGGAGTTGCAGCGCGCGCGGGAGTTCTTGCATGGATGTATTGAACATGGTGGTTGCTCCTTCAGGCCAGGGTGCGCGCGGCGTCGGCCACGGCGGCGCGGATGCGGGCGTAGGTGCCACAGCGGCAGACGTTGCCGGCCATGGCGGCGTCGATGTCGGCGGCGGCGGGTTGTTGGCCCTTGGGCAGCGTTTTGAGGAAGGCGGTGGCGCTCATGATCTGGCCGCTCTGGCAGTAGCCGCACTGGGCCACGTCGTGCTTCACCCAGGCGTCGCGCACGGCGCGGCCCACGCGGTCTTCTCCCCCGGTGACGGCTTCGATGGTGGTGATCTTCTTGCCCTCGACGCTGCTGATGGGCGTGACGCAGGAGCGTACGGCCTGGCCGTCGACGTGCACGGTGCAGGCGCCGCACAGGGCCGCGCCGCAGCCGAACTTGGTGCCGGTCAGGCCCAGCGAATCGCGCAGCGCCCAGAGCACGGGCGTGGAGGGATCGACGTCGAGCTGCTGGGCGCGACCGTTGACTTGCAGGGTGGTCATGGGGGATCTCCTGGAAACATGGGGAACGGGGATGCGGGTTCCCGTGGCCGCAACCCCGGGAAGGGCGCCAGTGTCGTCCCGGGGCCCCGCCCGGCGTTAGCCTGAACCTGCGCCATGTTTGCCCAATCCTGCGAGCGCGCTGCACAAACGGGCAAGTGCCGATACCATGGCCCGCAGACCTGACACCAGCACCCCGCCATGCCCGATTCTTCCTCCACCCCACCCGCGCCCGGCGCGCGCGCGTCCATCGTCCGGCGCTTGCTGGAGCGGGCGATCGACAGCTCGCCGCACATGCCGCCCGAGATTCCGGGACTGATGCTGATCCGCATCGACCAGCCCTTCCTGAACACCTGCAGCGTCTACGAACCCTGCGTGGCCGTGATCGTGCAGGGCAGCAAGCGGATCACGCTGGGCGACGAGACCCTGTGCTACGGCGAGGATCGCTACCTGATCACGTCGATGGACCTGCCGGTGAGGTCGGCGGTGGTCGAGGCCAGCACCGAGCGGCCGTACCTCGGGGTGGCCCTGCGCCTGGACTGGCGCGAGATCGCCTCGCTGATGCTGGAGTCGCCCGCGGTGCCCGCAGGGACCGCGGCCCGCGACAGCCGCGCCATGACCACCGGCGCCATCACCGCCCCGCTGCTTGAGGCCTTTGACCGCCTGCTCACCCTGCTGGACCAGCCCGAACACATCCCGGCGCTGGCGCCGCTGATCAAGCGCGAGATCCACTACCGCCTGCTCACGGGCGAAGCCGGTGCGCGTCTGCGCCAGATCGCCACCGTGGACACCCAGAGCCACCAGGTCGCGCGCGCCATCGCCAGCCTCAACGCCCGCTTCACCGAGCCACTGCGGGTCGAGACACTGGCCCGCGAATCGGGCATGAGCCTCTCGACCTTCCACCACCATTTCAAGACGCTGACGGCCATGAGCCCGCTGCAGTACCAGAAGCAGCTGCGCCTGACCGAAGCGCGCCGCCTCATGCTCTCCGAAGGCATGGAGGCGTCCACCGCCGCGTTTCGCGTGGGCTACGAAAGCCCGTCGCAGTTCAGCCGAGAGTACCGCCGCTCGTTCGGCGCGCCGCCGTCGAAAGACGTGGCCGATTTCCGCTGGCAGCAGGAGCCGGTCGCTGCATGATCCGCCGGGGTTGCCCCGGCCCTCACCGTGCCGCCACCTCGCGCACCGCCGCCAGAAATGCCCCCAGCGCCGACTGGTCGCGCCCGGTGCGCCAGAGGCAGTGCGTGTCGTAGGGCGCGAGCGGCTGGGCCAGCGGCACGAAGGCCACGCCGGGCAGGCCGGCCTGCTGCAACGCGGCGGGCACCAGGCCCACGCCGAGCCCCTGCGCGATGACCGAGACCACGCTCAGCCAGTGCCGCAATTCGAAGGCCAGCGACGGCTCGAAACCCGCGTCCGCGCAGGCCGCGAGGATGCGGTCGTGGTAGTCGGGCGAGACGGCGCGCATCACGATGGCGAAGGCCTCGCCTTTCAGCTGATCGAGCGACAGGACTTTTGCGTTCGCCAGCGGATGGCCTGAAGGCAGGCAGGCCATGAACGGCTGGCTCGACACCAGGATCTGCGAGAAGCCCGCCGGCACGCGCGTGGTGTGCACGAAACCCAGGTCCAGCCGGTCGTGCACCAGCTCCACCAGCTGCTCGCTGCTGGAGAGTTCAAGCAGCGCCAGCCGCAGTTTGGGGTGCGCGGCGGCAAAGTCGCGCAGCACCTGCGGCAGGCCACGGTAGAGCACGGTGCCGGCAAAGCCGATCTGCAACTGCCCGGCCAGCCCCTGCCCCACGTCGCGCGCCTCGCGCGCTGCCAGGGCGGCTTGTTCCAGCAGCGCCTGCGCCCGCGGCAGAAAGGCCAGCCCGGCGGCCGTGAGCGCCACGCCGCGGCTGTTGCGCTCGAACAGGCGCGCGCCCACCGAGGCTTCGAGCTGCTGGATGTTGAGCGAGAGCGGCGGTTGCGTCATGGCCAGGCGCTGTGCCGCGCGGCCAAAGTGCAGCTCCTCGGCGAGCACGGTGAAACAGCGCAGGTGGCGGAATTCCATGAATATGCGATGTGTATTGATCAATCGGCAATCAATATTAGACAGCTATTCATGAGGCGCCGACAATCGCGCACCAACCCTTCTTCCAACCCGCCCCGGAGACACGCCATGGCCAGCCCCAAAAACACCTTCAACTGGGAAGACCCGTTCCACCTGAGCGCCCAGCTCACCGACGACGAGCGCCAGGTGCAGGACGCCGCCCGCGCCTACTGCCAGGAGAAGCTGCTGCCCCGCGTCACCGAGGCCTTCCGCCACGAGAAAACCGACGTGGCCATCTTCCGCGAGATGGGTGAACTCGGCCTGCTCGGCCCCACCATCCCCGAGGCCTACGGCGGCAGCGGCCTCAACTACGTCTGCTACGGCCTGGTGGCGCGCGAGGTGGAACGCGTGGACTCCGGCTACCGCAGCATGATGAGCGTGCAGAGCTCGCTGGTGATGGTGCCGATCAACGAATTCGGCTCTGAAGCGCAGAAGCAGAAGTACCTGCCCAAGCTGGCCACCGGTGAATGGATCGGCTGCTTCGGCCTGACCGAACCCAACCATGGCAGCGACCCCGGCAGCATGGTCACCCGCGCCAAGGCCGTGCCCGGCGGCTACTCGCTGAGCGGCGCCAAGATGTGGATCACCAACAGCCCGATCGCCGATGTGTTCGTGGTCTGGGCCAAGGACGACGGCGGCCAGATCCGCGGCTTCATCCTCGAAAAAGGCTTCAAAGGCCTGAGCGCCCCCGCCATCCACAGCAAGGTCGGCCTGCGCGCGTCCATCACCGGCGAGATCGTCATGGACGAAGTCTTCGTGCCGGAAGAAAACGCCTTCCCCGACGTGCGCGGCCTCAAAGGCCCGTTCACCTGCCTGAACAGCGCACGCTACGGCATCGCCTGGGGCGCGCTGGGCGCCGCAGAAGACTGCTACTTCCGCGCCCGCCAGTACGTGCTGGACCGCCAGCAGTTCGGCCGCCCGCTCGCCGCCAACCAGCTGATCCAGAAAAAGCTGGCCGACATGCTGACCGAAATCAGCCTCGGCCTGCAAGGCTGCCTGCGCCTGGGCCGCATGAAGGACGAAGGAACCGCCGCGGTGGAAATCACCAGCATCCTGAAGCGCAACAGCTGCGGCAAGTCGCTCGACATCGCCCGCATGGCGCGCGACATGATGGGCGGCAACGGCATCAGCGACGAATTCGGCGTCGCCCGCCACCTGGTGAACCTGGAGGTGGTCAACACCTACGAAGGCACGCACGATGTGCATGCGCTGATTCTGGGTCGGGCGATTACCGGGATTGCGGCGTTTGCGAACTGATCAGGTTGCGTTCACCAACAAGAAGGGCTGCCGTTGGCAGCCCTTCTTGTTAGCGAGTTTGAGACTAACAAACGCTTAGCAGAGGCCCGTTATGCTGACACACTCCGCCCATAGTGCTCGTCCAAATATCGCTTCAGCAGTTTCTCGAAGCGTTCACGAACAGATAAATCCGGCTCCTCTACCGGTCGCTTATTGGACAAAGCCTCGTGAACCATTTGATTGGTAATGCGAGACTCAGCCATCCTGACAATCAACCGCTCACGAGCAACTTCAAGATTAATAAATCCCACAGCAAAAAGTGTTTCCAGAATATTGCGAGCCTCGGTTACTTTCCTGAAGTCATCCGGCACGACTGGCGAGACCCTCGACAAAAGTACGTTCTTAATTTCTGTAGATTCCTTTGGAGAAAATTCGACATACGGATTGTGTGCAACCCGATTTCTTACAGTATCTATTAGAGCAAAAATTGGCCTCAAATCAGATCTCAACAAACCCATGCCAGCAGCAAAATCAAACTTCAACAAAAACGAAACACGTCCCAATTCGAGTGCGTCAGCCTTCGGCAAAGCATCTTGCAGCATTAAAATCAAATGCTGATCTATCGAATAATGAGATTTCACCACAAGAGACAAATAGTCTGGCGCATCCCTGAATAACCCTTCAAATTGAGTACTATTTATAGGAAATGACATACGAAGACTCCTCCATCTGGATTTGGGGTTCTGGACTTTTTGGGATCGGAATCGATCATGCCTCTTCCTCAAGTTTCATCGTCGAAACAATCGCCTAAGCAACAGCGTCTGAAAATCCTGCGTCTGCCCGGCCACCGCGTACAAATAGGTTTTGCCGTCGATCTGCCGGTACAGGATGCGGTGGTGTGAACTAAGGACGGTTCGGTAGTCCGTCATGCCCACGCTGGCGAGCAAGGGGACGACCGGGCCGGTGATGAAACCCGAGTCCACCTGGGCGAGCTGGTCAAAGATGTCTTGTTCTGCGGCCAGCCAGAGCTCGGGCGTCCAGCGTCCCAGCATGTAGTCCTGCAAGTCGAGCAGATCGGCCTGCGCGTCCGGCAGGATGACGATAGCCATGCTGGCGTTCAGCGCTGCTGGCGCCGTTGGGCCAATTGCTCGCGGGACTCCTCCACCGAGAGGCCGAGGCCCGCCTGCCGGTCTTTTTCCCCCAGGGCCAGCAGTTTGAGCAGGGCGATCAGGTCTTCCTTCTCCTGGTACTGCTGCACGCCCTCGATCACCATGGCGGCTTCGCCGTTCTGAGTGATGATGACCGGCGAGCCGGTGGCGGCCACCTCTTCAGAGATCTGGGCAGCGTGGCTCTTGAGATAAGAGATAGATCGGATGTGTTCGCGGGCTTGCATGGCGCCTCCTTGGGGTGGACTGAATCTATCCCCGCATTTGGTCTTGGTCAAGGTTTCACCGATGGCCAGGACACCGTTCATCCCGCGCGGACGTTGCTGGAATGGCGCGCAACCACCGCCAAAGGCTTGGCCAGATACCGCACCAGCCCGATCCGCCCGGCCTCCGACTCGGTGTACTCGGTGAACCCCGCCACCTCATAGGCGCGCCGAGCGGCCAGGTTCTGATCGTCCACGCAAAGCGCGAGCAGTGGACAAACCGGCCAGTGCTCCGCCAGCCAGGCCTCCACGAGGGCCAGCGCGTGTCTGCCGTGACCTTTGCCCTGTTCGCGGCTGTCGATGCGCATGGCCCTGAGGGCGACGGCGCCGGTGGGCGCCCACTCCGGCAGCCGGGAACCCCGGCAGAGCACCACGAAGCCGACCGGCACCTCGGTTTGAAACACGGCCAGGCCGGCGACTTCGTCCGGGCTGGCGCCCTCGCCCACCGCGACGGCCTGCGCCATCGTTCCCGCGAATTCAATCTGCTCGGGCGGGATGTGCAGGGCCAGCACGGATTGCTGTTGCTCGCTGGCGAGCGCTTGCCAGCGCTGGAGTTGAAGCCGGGTGGGTGTCATTGGGCAGGCCTCGCCTGCCAGTACCGGCTGGCCTCGGTCGGCAGCTGCGCCAGCACCTGTTCGAAGGCGGCAGCGTCCACGTGCCGGCGAAGGGCGGTGGCGACGGACACGACCGCATCGGCCGGCGAGAAGTTGTGCTCCGTGCGAACGGCGCGCACGTCTGCCAGCCACTCGGCCGGCCCGCCAAAGGGCACCGGCGCCTGGTCGAGGGGCCAGTCTTCAATGAAGAGCGCGCGGATCACGGGCGGCAGCACAGCGGCAAAGGCGAGCGCCTGCGGGACGGTCAGGCGTTTGCGGAACGCGTTCAGCACACCCACCACCATGTTCCAGGCCATGTTGGTGGTGGGCAGCCCGGCGCAGTCGCGGGCGTCGACCATGAAGCGCTCGAACTGCAGCGTGGGGTTCTGGTACTCAAAGGGCAGCGGCATGGCGGCGCAGTGTGCCACGGTGCGAGAAGCCTGCTGGAGCTTGGGGCAAGGGGGTGAGTTTTCATTCAACCATGTGGTTGACTATTCGCAAGAACGTCGATATATTCAACCACATGGTTGAATTAAATACCCCCCAACTCGACGCCGTCTTCCACGCCCTGGGCGACACCACGCGCCGGCAGATGCTGCGTGAACTCGCGCAGGCCGATCGCACCGTCGGCGAGCTGGCGGCGCCCTTCGCCATCTCGCTGGCGGCGGCGTCCAAACACGTCAAGGCGCTGGAAAACGCCGGGCTCATCCGCCGCGAGGTGCGCGGACGCACGCACGTGTGCCACCTCAACCCCGGGCCGCTCGCCAGCGCCAACGCGTGGCTGCGCTACTACGAAGCCTTCTGGACCGTGCGCCTCGATGTGCTCGAAGAGCTGCTGCAACAGGAGCGCCCACCCGTTTCCCCACCCCCCCCAGGAGATACACCATGACCGAACTGACCGCCCCCGACAGCCACGGCGTGCTGACCGAGCCCGCCACCCTCACCCTCCAGCGCCTGCTGCCCGGCTCCATCGAGCGGGTGTGGGCCTACCTCACCGAGAGCGAGTTGCGCCGCCAGTGGCTGGCCGCTGGCCCGATGACGCTGGAAACCAGCGCGCCTTTTGAACTGGTCTGGCGCAACGACGAGCTGTCCGAAACGCCCGGCCAGCGGCCCGCCGGGTTCCCGGAAGAGCAGCGCATGCCGAGTCACATCACCGAGCTCGACCCGCCGCGCAAGCTGGCCTTCACCTGGCAAGGCAGCGGCGATGTGTCCTTTGAGCTGGCCGAGCGTGGCGACCAGGTGCTGCTGACGGTGGTCCACCGCCGCCTGCCCGACCGCAGCACGCTCACCATGGTCGGCGCCGGCTGGCACATGCACCTGGACCTGCTCGTCGCCAGCATGAAGGGCGAGTCCAAAGCCCCGTTCTGGGAAGGCTGGACTCGGCTCCGGCAGGTCTACGAGCAACGCCTGCCGGCCTGAACCGTCAGACGCGCAACGCCAGCGCCAACCCGAACACCCAATACACAGCCACCCCCATCTGCACACCGAAGGCGGTGAACCGTGCCGTCACGGCGGCGGGCGAGGTCGAGGCGAGGTGGATGAGGGACTGGACGACCCTGGCACCGAGCAGCACCCAGGCCAGCGGGTCGGTAACGGTTGCGCGGTCGGCCACCACGGCGAGCAGCATGAGCCCGCCGAAGACGGGCAGGCCTTCGAGGCAATTCGCGTGCGCCCGGGCCAGGCGTTGCATGAAGGGCGAGAGGTTCGAGTTCTCCGGATTGAATCCGTTGGCGGGCACAGCGCCACTCAGCACGAGCCAGGACCGGATGCCTTCCATGAGGACCAGCAGGAACAAGGTCCAGGCGATGAATCCAAGAAGCGCTTGCAGCGTGACGGTCATGGAACGGACTCCGGGCTGACGGCGTGGACGACCTGCCACGGGGTGACCATGCAGCCTGGCGTAATGTATCGCGCAGGTCTCCCGCTGGCACGCTTTCTGTTAGCTTCAGCGCATGGCCCTCTCGCTCGATTTCCTCACCCTGCCACTCATGGTGGCCGCCTCGCTGGTGTTCATCAGCGTGCTGGCGGGGGTGTTGTCGACCCGCATGGGGTTTTCGTTCCTGCTGGTGTTTCTGGTCGTGGGCACGCTCGCGGGTGTGGACGGGCCAGGCGGGCTGGTCTTTGACGATTTCCGCCTGAGTTTCTGGGTCGGCAACGTGGCGCTGGCGGTGATCCTGCTGGACGGCGGCTTGCGCACCGACTTCAGCACCTTTCGCACCGGTTTGAAGCCTTCCATACTGCTGGCCACCATCGGCGTGGTGGTCTGCACGGGCATCACCGGAACGGCGGCCTACTGGTTGCTGGACCTGAGCTGGCCGCTGGCCTTGCTGGTGGGCGCCATCGTGGGCTCGACCGACGCGGCGGCGGTGTTTTCGCTGCTCAAGTCGTCGGGCGTGAAGCTCAACGAGCGCGTGGCCGCCACGCTGGAGATCGAGTCGGGCATGAACGACCCGATGGCGGTGTACCTGACGCTGACCTTCATCACCGTGGCGCTCACTGCTCAAGGGGTGGCGGGCGCAGCCGCCGGGCCGACCGCGCTGGACGTGCTGTTGTCGCTGCTGCAGCAGTTCGGCTGGGGCGCCGCGCTGGGCATGGGCAGCGGCTTTGCGCTGGCCGAGTTGCTCAAACGCCTGGGCCGCGGGGTGGACGGAGGCGGTGGCATCCGTGCGCTGCTGGTGGTCTCGGCCGGGCTGGCGGTGTTTTCCGGCACCACCTGGCTGGGCGGTTCGGGTTTTCTGGCGGTGTACGCCATGGGCGTGATCACGGGCAACATGGCGCGGCGCCAGGTGCGGGCGGCGCTGTCCGCCATGGACGGCTACGCCTGGCTCTCCCAGGCGGGCATGTTCCTGCTGCTGGGGCTGCTGGTCACGCCCACCGGCCTGCTGCGCACGCTGTGGCCCGCGCTGGGCGTGTCGCTGGCGCTGATGCTGGTGGCCCGGCCGCTGTCGGTCTGGTTGTGCCTGGCGCCGTTGCGCTTCAACGCCCGCGAGATCACCTTCATTTCGTGGGTGGGCCTGCGCGGCGCGGTGCCGATTGTGCTGGCGGTGTTCCCGGTGATGGCCGGGGTGCAGGGCGCGCAGACCTTCTTCAACGTAGCGTTTGTGGTGGTGCTCACTTCGCTGCTGCTGCAGGGCTCGACCATTGCCTGGAGCGCCCGGCGGCTGGGCGTGAGCCTGCCCGACCCGGGCGATGCGGCCCAGGCACGGCTGGTGTATGGCGACTTTGTGCTGGACGCCGGTACCTCGATGGACAACCTCTGCGCCTTCTACGGCCTGCCGCTGCCGGCCGATGCGTCCCAGGACCTGGCCACCTGGCTGCGCAGCGAACTGCAACGCCCGCCGGTGGTGGGAGACAGCACCCTGCTCGGGCAGGCCGAAGTGAGCGTGCGCGAGATGGCGGGCGAACGCATCACGCGCGTGGGCATCAAGCTGGGCTGAAGGCTCCGGCGCGCGCCAGGCGCAAGGCTGGGTGGACCCCTGGCCAGGCTGGAGGAACCGGCGATGGGTTATATTAATAACCCGCCGGTCATTAAATCCATGCCATCCTCCTCTCCCCCTCTCATGCCCCTCGTTGAAGAGGCACCGCGCCAGCGCCGCGAACGCCGCAAGGAAGCGCGCCCGGGCGAGCTGCTGGACGCCGCACTCACCCTGTTCGTTGAAAAGGGTTTTGCCGCCACGCGGGTGGAAGAAGTGGCCGCGGCCGCGGGCGTTTCCAAAGGCACGCTGTTTCTCTATTTCCCGAGCAAGGAAGAGCTGTTCAAGGCGGTCGTGCGCGAAACCATCGCCGGGCGCTTTGGCGAGTGGAACGAAGAACTGGACGCGTTCGAGGGCAGCAGCGCCGAGCTGCTGCGCTACTGCATGCAGTCTTGGTGGGAACGCATCGGCATGACCGCGGCCTCGGGCATCACCAAGCTGGTGATGAGCGAGGCGGGCATGTTCCCTGAGATCGCGGCGTTCTACCAGCAGGAAGTGATCGGCCCCGGCCACGACCTGCTGCGGCGCATCCTGCAGCGCGGCATGGACCGCGGCGAGTTCCGTCCGATGGAGCTGGAATACGCGGTCTACAGCCTCATCGCGCCCATGATCTTCCTGCTGATGTGGAAACACTCCATGGCGCCGTGCTGCCCGGCCTCGCAACGGATCGAGCCGGTCGCCTTCATCGACAGCCAGGTCAGCCTGCTGCTGAACGGCATGCTGGCAACGCCCGACAACACACACAAAAGTCCCACGCCATGAACCCACACACGACCCGTTCCACCTGGCTGAAATGGCTGCTGCTGGCCGCCCTGGTGCTGGCCATTGGCCTGGGCGTGGCGCGTGCGCTGAACAAGCGCAAGCTGCAGAGCGAAGCCGCCAACGCCGCGGCCGCGGCCATGCAGCAGGCGCCTGTGTACCAGCTGGCGCCGCAGGATGTGACGACCGTGCAGGCGCTGGCGCTTTCGCAGGCGGTGGGCGTGTCGGGTGCGCTCAAGGCGCTGCAGACCGCGGCCATCAAGGCCAAGGTGGCGGGTGAATTGCAGGGCCTGCAGAAGCGCGAAGGCGAGAGCGTGAGCGCGGGCGAGGTGGTCGCGCGCATCGACAGCACCGACGCGCAGGCGCGCGTGCGCCAGGCCGAGCAGCAGGCGAAGTCGGCCCAGGCGCAGGTGGCCATATCGCGCCGCGCGCTGGAGAACAACCAGTCGCTGGTGAAACAAGGCTTCATCTCGGCCACCGCGCTGGAAACCACCAGCAACAATCTGGCCGCGGCCGAAGCCACCCACCAGGCCGCCCTGGCGGCGCTGGACATCGCGCGCAAGGCGCTGGGCGACACCACGCTGCGCTCGCCGCTGACCGGCCAGGTGTCGGCCCGGCTGGTGCAGAACGGAGAGCGGGTGGCGCTTGACGCCCGTGTGCTGGAGGTGGTGGACCTCTCCGGCTTCGAACTCGAAGCCGCGCTGGCCCCTGCCGACGCCATGGCCGTGGCGCCCGGCCAGAAGGCCCGGCTCACGGTCGAAGGCCTGGCCCAGCCGGTGGACGCCACCGTGGCGCGCATCAACCCCAGCGTGCAGGCGGGCAGCCGCAGCGTGCTGGTGTACCTGCGGGTGCCGGCGGTCGCGGGCATGCGGCAAGGGCTGTTCGCCCAGGGCCAGATCGTCACCGGCCAGCTGAACGCACCGGCGGTGCCGCTTTCAGCGGTACGCAACGACAAGCCGCAGCCCTACATCCAGACCGTCACGGACGGCAAGATCGCCCACGTGCCGGTGGTGCTGGGTCGCCAGGGCCTGCTCGACGGCGAGCCCATGCTGGTGATCGACGGCGTGGCGCTGGCGCCCGTGGGCACCACGCTGCTGCGCGTGCAGGCCGGCCTGATCCGCGAGGGCACGGCGGTGACGCTGACGGGCCCCAAAGCCGCGGCCACCGCGCCGGCAACATCCACCGTTTCGCACTGAGCCCCGCGCCATGTGGTTCACCCAGATTTCGCTGCGCAACCCGGTCTTTGCCACCATGGTGATGGTGGCCTTCGTGGTGCTCGGGCTGTTCTCCTTCCAGCGCCTCAAGGTGGACCAGTTCCCCAACATCGACTTCCCGGTGGTGGTGATCACCACCGAATACCCCGGCGCCTCGCCCGAGATCGTGGAGAGCGAGGTCACGAAGAAGGTGGAGGAGTCGGTCAACGCGATCGCGGGCGTGAACACGCTCACCTCGCGCAGCTACGAAGGCCAGTCGGTCGTCATCATCGAATTCCAGCTGCACATCGACGGGCGCAAGGCGGCCGAAGACGTGCGCGAAAAAATCGCCATCCTGCGCCCGACCTTCCGCACCGACGTGAAGGAACCGCGCGTGCTGCGCTTCGACCCGGCGGCGCGTTCGATCTGGTCGGTCGCGGTCCTGCCCGAAGCTGTCAATGGGAAAGCGCCCTCGGCGGTTGAACTCACCACCTGGGCCGAACAGACGCTCAAGAAACGCATGGAAAACGTGCGCGGTGTGGGCTCGGTCACGCTGGTGGGCGGCACGCGGCGCGCGGTGAACATCGACCTGGACCCGGCAGCCATGGAGGCGCTGGGCATCACCGCCGAGCAGATCACCACCGCGGTGCGCAACGAAAACCAGGATCTGCCGGTGGGCACGCTCAAGACGGCCGAGCGCGACCGCGTGGTGCAGGTGCTCTCGCGGCTGCAGAACCCCCAGGATTTTGAAGACATCATCGTGGCACGCCGCGGCGGCAGCGCCGTGCGCCTGGCCCAGGTGGCGCGCGTGAGCGATGGCACCGAAGAGGTGGAGAGCCTGGCGCTCTACAACGGCCAGCGCACGCTGCTGATGCAGGTGCAGAAGGCGCAGGACGAAAACACCATTGCGGTGACCGACGGCCTCAAGGCCACCATCACATCGCTCCAGGCCGAACTGCCGCCGGGCGTGCGTCTGGAGCCGATCGCCGACGGCTCGCGGCCGATCCGCGTGTCGGTGGACAACGTGCGCCGCACGCTGATCGAAGGCGCGCTGCTCACGGTGCTGATCGTGTTCCTGTTCCTGAACTCGTGGCGCTCGACCGTGATCACGGGCCTCACGCTGCCGATCTCGGTGATCGGCACCTTCTTCTTCATGAACCTGTTCGGTTTCACCATCAACATGATCACGCTGATGGCACTCACGCTGTCGGTCGGCCTGCTGATCGACGACGCCATCGTGGTGCGCGAAAACATCGTGCGCCACGTGCAGATGGGCAAGCGCCCGTTCGACGCCGCCATGGACGGCACGCAGGAGATCGGCCTGGCGGTGCTGGCCACCACGCTGTCCATCGTGGCGGTGTTCCTGCCCATCGGCTTCATGGGCGGCATCATCGGCAAGTTCTTCCACGAGTTCGGCATCACCATGGTGGCGGCGGTGCTGATCTCCATGTTCGTGAGCTTCACGCTCGACCCGATGCTGTCGTCGATCTGGCACGACCCGGAAATCGAAAAACACGGCCAACACGCCGCGCCGGTCACGCTGTACGACAAGACCATTGGCCGCGTGACCGGCTGGTTCGACCGCGTGCAGGACGATCTGACCGAGCTCTACCAGGGCACCCTGCGCTGGTCGCTGCAGCACAAGCTGGCCACGCTGGGCCTGGCGCTGGTCGTCTTCGTGAGCAGCCTGTTCATGGTGCCGCTGCTGGGCACCGAGTTCGTTCCGAAGGCCGATTTCTCCGAAACCTCGCTCTCGTTCCACACGCCGGTGGGCTCTTCGCTCGAAGCTACCGAGGCCAAGACACGGCAGGTCGAAGGCATCCTGCGCGAGTTCCCAGAGGTGAAGTACACACTGTCCACCATCAACACCGGCAACGCCCAGGGCACCATGTACGCCAGCGTCTACGTGCGCCTGGTGGACCGCAAGGACCGCAGCATCAACGCCGACGCCATGGCCGCGAAGCTGCGCGAACGCCTGCGCACCGTGCCTGGCATCAATGTGACCCACGCCGGCCTGCTTGACCCGGTGGGCGGCAACAAGCAGATCGAGTTCTCGCTGCAGGGCGACGACCTGGCTGAGCTGGAGCGCCTGACCGCGCAGGTGATGGAGCGTGTCCGCCCCATCGTCGGCCTGGTGGACCTGGACGCCAGCGTCAAGCCGGACAAGCCGACGGTGGACGTGGTGATGCGGCGCGAGATCGCGTCCGACGCCGGGTTGAACGGTGCCGCCGTGGCGAGCAGCCTGCGCACCCTGGTGGCGGGTCAGACGGTGGGCAACTGGCGCGCCGCGGACGGCGAGAGCTACGACGTGAACGTGCGCCTGGCACCCGAGCAGCGCGCACGCACCAGCGACCTGGAACAACTGCCCTTCGTGGTCGGCACCGCCGCCGATGGCAGCGCGCGCGTGGTGCGCCTGGGCCAGGTGGCGCAGGTGGTGGAATCGACCGGGCCGAACCAGATCAACCGCCGCAACCTGAACCGCGAGGTGGCGATCAACGCCAACGTGTTCGGCCGCTCGGCCGGCGATGTGTCGGCCGACATCCGCCAGGTGCTCGACACCATCGCCATGCCACCGGGCTACCGCTACGAATTCGGCGGCTCGACCAAGAACATGCAGGAATCGTTCGGCTACGCGGTGTCGGCGCTGGCGCTGGCGATCATCTTCATATACATGATCCTGGCCAGCCAGTTCCAGAGCTTCCTGCAGCCGCTGGCGCTCATGACGGCGCTGCCGCTCACGCTGATCGGCGTGGTGCTCACGCTGCTGATGTTCGGCTCCACCATGAGCATGTTCTCGGTCATCGGCATCGTGCTGCTGATGGGCCTGGTGACCAAAAACGCCATCCTGCTGGTGGACTTCGCGATCCGCGCGCGCCGCGGGCTGGATGGCGCCGCGCCGCTGGACCGCGAAAGCGCCCTGCTGCTGGCCGCCCGGGTGCGGCTGCGCCCCATCCTCATGACCACGCTGGCCATGGTGTTCGGCATGGTGCCGCTGGCCTTCGCGCTCACCGAGGGCTCGGAGCAGCGCGCACCGATGGGCCAGGCGGTGATCGGGGGTGTCATCACCTCGTCGCTGCTGACGCTGGTGGTGGTGCCCGTGGTGTACTGCTACATGGACGATTTCGCCCGCTGGCTGCGCCGCCTGTTCGGTGCGGGTCACACCGATGACAGCACGCCCGTCAGGGCCACAGCGGGTGGCGCTCAGTAAAATGCATCAGGATCGGCTAATATACCCACCGGAGTATCAAACATGACTTCTCAGACCCCCACCAGCTTCGACCAGGCCCGCTTCAACATGATCGAGCAGCAGATCCGCCCCTGGGAGGTGCTCGACCCCCAGGTGCTGGCCTTGCTGGCCCGCATGCGCCGCGAGGACTTTGTGCCCGCCGCCCACAAGGCGCTGGCCTTCGTCGACATGGAACTGCCGCTGGGGCAGCCGGCCGTGGACGGCGATACCATGCTGGCGCCGCGCGTGGAAGCCCGCCTGCTGCAGGACCTGGCCATCCAGCCGACCGACAAGGTGCTGGAGATCGGCGCCGGCAGCGGCTTCATGGCGGCCTTGCTCGCCAGCCTGGCGCAGCGCGTGGTGTCGCTGGAGATCAACGAAGCCCTCGCGCGCACCGCGCGTGAAAACCTGCAGAAGGCCGGCTTCACCAACGTCGAAGTGCGCGTGGCCGATGCCGCCGCCAACAACTTCGCCGCCTGCGCCACCGAAGCGCCGTGGAATGTGATCCTGCTCAGCGGTTCGGTGGCCGAAGTGCCGCCCGCCCTGCTCTCGCTGCTGGCCCCCGGTGGCCGCCTGGCCGCCATCGTGGGCAACGAGCCCGTCATGCGCGCCACCTTCATCACGCGAACCGGCGAAGCGTCGTACGTCACGGCCCAGCCCTGGGACACCCTGGCGCCGCGCCTGCGGAACTTCCCCGAGCCTTCGCGCTTCCAGTTCTGAGCCAGCACACCCGCTGAAACGCTCACAGGTCCGACCCCATGATCTCCATCCACCCTGCCCAGCTCACCGAGTGGCTTGAACAGGCCCGCTCAAAGTCGCCGGACCTGCGCCCGGTCGTGCTCGACGTGCGCGAGCCCTGGGAGTTCCAGACCGCGGCCGTCAAGCCCGATGGTTTTGATCTGGTCCACATGCCCATGCGCAGTGTGCCGGCACGCTACCTGGAACTCGACCGCAAGCAACCCGTGGCCTGCCTGTGTCACCATGGCGCGCGCAGTGCGCAGGTGGTGCACTTCCTGATGCAGAACGGTTTCTCCGAGGTGGTAAACATCCACGGCGGCATCAACGCCTGGGCCCGCGAGCGGGACCCGTCCGTGCCGGTGTACTGAAACCGCCACCCTGCATTCCGCGCCTGTTATCCAAAGGAACCCTCATGACCGCCCTGTCCGCCCTCACCCCGTTGAAGCTGCGCCCGCTTTCCCTGAAGCCGCTCGCGCTGGCGGCCTTGCTGGCACTGGGTGTGTCCGGCGGCGCGCAGGCGCAAAGCCTGGTCGAGCTCTACGACATGGCCCGGGGGTTTGACACCACCGTGCAGTCGGCGCGCGCGCAGTACGAGGCCAATCTCGCCAAGGCCGACCAGGCCAAGGCGGGCTTGCTGCCCCAGGCCGGTCTGGGCGCCGGCGTCAATTGGGCGAACGTGGACAGCAGCGCAGCGGCTGGCAGCCGCAGTGCCGACAGCCAGAACCTGGCGCTTTCTGCCAGCCAGCCGCTGTACCGCCCCGCCAACCGCCTGACCAACGAGCAGGGCCAGCTGTCGATCGACGTGGCCAAGGCCCAGCTGGACGCGGCCGAGCAGGACCTGATCGTGCGCACCGCGCAGGCGTACTTCGACGTGGTCGCAGCGCAAGACACGCTGACCTTCGTGCTGGCCCAGAAAGCCGCCGTGGCGGAACAGCTGGCATCTGCCAAGCGCAACTTCGAGGTGGGCACCACCACCGTCACCGATTCGCGCGAAGCCCAGGCCCGCTACGACCTCGTGCTGGCGCAGGAGATCGCCGCCAGCAACGACCTGCGGGTGAAGAAGCTGGCGCTCGATCAATTGGTCGGCAAAGACAACACCAGCCCCAAACCCCTGGTGAGCGCCGTCGCGCTGGAGCCGGTGCAGCCCGCCGATCCCGAAGCCTGGGTGCAGCAGGCGCAGCGCGAGCATCCGCTGGTGCGCCAGGCCATCCGGGCCTTTGACATCGCCGAGCTGGAAGTCAAGAAAGCACAGGCCGGTCACAAGCCCACGCTGGATCTGGTGGGCCAGTACCAGGTCGCGCGCGGCCCCAGCACCACGATGCCCACGGCCGGCAACGTGCGCACCAACACCGCCAGCGTCGGGCTGCAGTTCAACCTGCCGCTGTACGCCGGCCATGCCATTGAAAACCGCGTCAAGGAAACCGTGGCGCTGGTGGAAAAGGCCCGCGCCGACCGCGAGACGGCCCTGCGCAACATCGGCCAGGCCACGCGCAGCGCCTACTTCGGCGTGCTCTCGGGCCTGAGCCAGGTCAAGGCGCTGGAAGCCGCCGAGGCCTCCAGCCAGAGCGCGCTCGACGCCAACCAGCTGGGTTACCAGGTGGGCGTGCGCATCAACATCGACGTGCTCAACGCCCAGAGCCAGCTCTTCCAGACCAAGCGCGACCTGGCCCAGGCACGCTACAACGTGCTGGTGGGCCAGCTGCGTCTGAAGCAGGCCGGCGGCCTTCTCAAGGCCGAAGACCTGCAGCCCATCAACGCCCTCCTCGCGCGGTAAACTGCGGCACCTCGCCGGCCGGGCATGTCGCCCCGGGCTGCGCGATCCAGTGAAGGGTGATTCATGCAAGCGGTCAATGTGCTGTGCATCAAATGGGGCAAGAAGTACGGCCCCGAGTACGTCAACAAACTGCACAGCATGGTCAGCCGCCACCTGCACCGGCCGTTCCGCTTCGTCTGCCTGACCGACGATGGCGCCGGCATCGACCCGGCGATCGAAGTCAAGCCCATCCCCATGGTGGGCTTTGACGAGTTCGACCAGCGCAAACCCTGGACCTTTGGCCACGGCTGGCTCAAGCTCACCAGTTTCGCCAGTCCGCTCTACGACCTGCAGGGCCGCACGCTCTTTCTCGATCTGGACATCGTCATCCTGGACAGCCTGGACCCGTTCTTTGAACAGCCCGGCGAGTTCACCGTGATCAAGGAATGGGACAAGAGCGACGGCACGGGCAATACCTCCTGCTATGTCTACACCATCGGCGCCCACGCCGACGCGCTGGAACACCTGAAGAACGACTACCCGGCCTCGATCAGCACCGTGCGCAACGAGCAGGAGTTCATCACGCTGTATCTGGCGCGCCAGGGCAAGCTCAGCTACTGGCCCGACACCTGGTGCCGCAGTTTCAAGCGCCACTGCCTGCGCGGCGGCATCATGGGCTGGTTCCTGCCACCCACCATCCCTGAAGGCGCACGCATCATCGCCTTCCACGGCAAGCCCAACCCGCCCGACGCGATCGCCGGCGTCAGTGGCAAGTGGTACCGGCGCGTGCTGCCGACCCAATGGGTCGCCGACCATTGGCGTTGAAGGCCGTCCCGCTGGCGCACCGGGGCTACCGGCTGCTGTTGAGAGGGCTGGCGCTGCCGATGCTGGCCTGGCTCTGGTGGCGGGGTCGCAAGGATGCCGGCTACCGGCAAGGCCTGGCACAGCGGCTCGGCTTCATCGAGCCTGCGCCCGCCTCGTTGGGCGGTCTGCTGATCCATGCGGCCTCGGTCGGTGAAGTGCAAGCCGCGCGCCCCCTGATCGAGGCGTTGCGCCAGGAATGGCCCGACCACACGATCACCGTCAGCACCCAGTCGCCCACCGGCGCGCGCCAGTTGCGCACCCACTGGGGCGAGGCCATCCAGCATGTCTTTTTTCCCATCGACACGCCCGGTGCAACGGCCCGGTTTCTGGACCGTCTGCAACCCCAGCTGGTGGTGCTGGTGGAGCGCGAACTGTGGCCCGAACTGTTGCTGCAATGCCGCGAGCGCTCGATCCCCGTGGCGCTGGTCAGCGCCCGGCTGTCAGAAGCGTCCGCGAAGTCCTACCAGCGCTGGCAGGCCGTGATGCAGCCGGTCTGGGCGCAGCTCGCCTTGGTTGCGACAGCCGACACGCCGACCACCGAGCGCCTGCGGGCCCTGGGCGTACCTGCGGAGCGTTTGCTCGAGACCGGCAACCTGAAATTTGACCAACCCGTTGCGGCGACCGGCTCACAGGATCTGCCCTGGCTGCAGGGGCGCTCGGTGGTCGTTGCCGGCAGCACCCACGATGGTGAAGAAGACGCCTTGCTGGCGGCCTGGCCGGATTTTGCGGCGCGCCATCCCGGCAGCGTCCTGATCCTGGTGCCCCGACACCCCGAACGCTTCGATGCCGTCGCCCGACTGATTGATCAGGCGGGGCTGCCCTATGCCCGACGCAGCCGGCAGGAAACGCTGGCACCGGAAGCGGGCGTGTACCTGGCCGACACCATGGGCGAACTCGGCCTCTGGTACGCCCACGCCAGCGTGTGCTTCATCGGTGGCAGCCTGGCCGCCATCGGTGGACACAACGCCCTCGAAGCACTGGCTTGCGGCAAACCCGTGCTGTTCGGTCCGAACACGCAGCACTTCCAGCGTCTCTACCAGGAGATCCAGAGCCACGGCATCGGAGAACGCATCACATCGGCGCACTCCCTGCTGGAGCTTGCCGGACAGTGGCTGGATCAGCCTGCCCAGCTCGCCAGCAAGGGCGTACAGGCGCGTCACTTTGTGGAGCGGCAACAAGGCAGCAGCCAGCGCAGCCTGCAGGCACTCAGACCCTTGTGGCAACCCACGCGGCCCGGCTTGTTGACCCCCGTGGTGCAACAGTCGTTGACGAACCAGACCCTGTGGCACGACCCGGCGCTGCTCAAAGTCTGCACCCCCACCCTGTTTGAACCCGAAAACGGCAGTACCGCGCTGGCCACCGGCAGCGGTCGTGGCCAGGCCCACCGGATGGTGCTCGAAGGTCTCGACGTGGTGTTGCGCCACTACCGGCGCGGCGGACTGATGGCACGGCTGAGCCCCGACCGCTACTGGCGCAGCCGCCCCCAGGACAGCCGGGCCCTGGGTGAATACGCGCTGCTGCGCCACATGCAAGCCTGGGCGCTACCGGTGCCGGCGCCGGTGGCGGCCCGGCAGCTGCGCCACGGCTGGTGGTACACCGCCGACATCGTGGTGGCCATGATTCCGGACACGCAGAACGTGGCTCAGCGCCTGTCACGGGCGCCACTGAGCAGGGAGGAATGGCAGGCATTGGGTCGTGCCATCCGGCAGATGCACGACCGACAGGTGTTTCATTCCGACCTGAATTGCCACAACCTGCTGCTCGACGACAGCGGGCGGGCCTGGATCGTGGATTTCGACAAATGCGGGATCCGGAGGGAACACCACTGGAAACAGCAGAACCTCGATCGGCTGCTGCGCTCCTTGCGCAAGGAAAAGCGAAAGCGCGCGTCGTTCTTCTGGGAAGAAGCCAGCTGGGAACCATTGGCCAGCGGCTACGGTGACACTTCGAACAACCTTGCCTAAAACCCTGGTAGTCGGGGCGTTCTCGCCCACCTTGATGCCGCATGCATTTGAGCCCCCCCCGGGTACGGCAGACCACCACTCAATAGTCAGTGGGGTTTTTCGGCCAGCTCCCAGCTTTGATCAACGCCATACTGGTCAATCCCGACCAAGGCCTTCACCGTTCGGTGCAGGCGGGTTTCCAGACGGATCTTGTTATTGGCCTCAATCATGGCCGGATTGACATACCCTCGGCCATGCTCAAGATGAACGCAGATCGCAGAATAGCGAATGCGCTTCGCTTTGAGGCCCAGATTTTTCAGCCGGTCCCCAAACTCGCAATCCTCACCCCCGTACTGCATGCGCTCATCGAATCCATTGACCGCGAGCACAAATTCCTTGTGACATGATGAATTGTGACCATTCCATGTCAGCTTCGCCGGACTGATGAAGTTCAGAAAACGCGTCAAGAAACCGCGCGCCATCACTTTCAGATCCTTGATTGATCGCTTCAACCCCTTGGAATGCAACCAATCGATGTTGAACACCCGCTGGGAAGTGATGTCTTCGCGGGAGATCATCTGACTGATGTCAATGGGCAATTTGAAATATCCACCCGAGAGAAAAGTCCCGCGCGATGAGACTCGCAGGTGTTGCTCTACAAAGTCCGAGCGCGGAATGCAATCGCCATCGGTAAAGATCAAATAGTCACCGGATGCAGCCAGGACGGCCTTGTTCAATATCCGGCATTTCTGGAATCCATCATCCGGATGCCATATGTGCCGAATAGGAACCGGGGACTCCTGGCGCATTCTTTCGATCAAGGCCCTTGTGTCATCGCGTGAGCCGTCATCCGCAATGACGATTTCAAAATCGCGAACAGATTGGCAAAAAAAGCCCACGAGCACCTTCTCCAGCCATTCGGGAGAATTGTATGTCGTGAAGATGACCGATACCTTCATATGAAATCACACTCTCAATACAGTCACAGATGCGCAACCTCGGCACCACGCCACCTATTCACCTTGACGCTTTCCAAGTCGCAGCAAAAAGATCGCTGACAATGCCAATCCGATCATGACACTGTAGTTGTTGGTTTGAGAATTGGCATCGGTAAAGCTCATCATGACATGAATGTACGCCAGTCCGCCAGCAGACATCGCAAGGAAATGACAGTGCCGGCGCAAGATGAAGGTCAGAAATATCAAACCGGCCATGTAGGTCAATGTGCTCAACAGGCCAAACACACCATGGTCAACCATTCCGTTGATGTACTCACTATGAAGGTGGGTCTGGTCCTTCACAATGTGCGCGTTCGCCTGGCCACCCCATTCTTTGATAAAGCGTATGCGCTGCGCCCTCCCGTAGCCGATCCAGGGGCTTTCCTGAATCACGTCAAGGCTGCGCTGCCACATGTAGATTCTTGCACCGATGGAGGTGTCAACAACATTCCCGGTTGTTTCCTCATCAGACAATACCGCGTGAATCTCGGCAACAGCAATCGATATGCGCTCCTTGGGCACCTCGATGATTTTCGGCGCAAAGTAAAAAACCAGAACGGCGCAGACTGCAAGCAAGGCCGCAGCACGGTATACCGCGGCACCCGAACACCCGCCATTCAGGTACCCACGAAGCACAACCAAGCCACTGATCAAAATCCAGGGAAATGCCAGGTATGCGCCGCGCGCCCCAGACATCAGAATCGCGGAAACAAAAACGACAATACCCGCGGTTGCGCACCATCTCCAGCGCAATGCAATCGTTCTGGATGCGGTGACGGGCAACAGGACGCAAGACAGCATGGCCAGTCCACCAGCCCAGTTGATCCGGTTCGATGGCGTCGCCCACCCATACTGGGCGTGCATGTAACTGACTGCGATGGCGGAAAAACTGGCCAACGTCAATGCAATCACCAACATCAGAACCTGGCCCGCCGACAACCGGATGCGGGGTACAAGGGCCCGAAGGGCAAAAGCCATCAACAGGATTCTGAAGTCGAAATGGCGTGTTCTCCAGGGATCATCCCAGTAGAACATGCCGATCGCTTTAAAACAAAAAGCAGCAATACAAAAATAGAGCCACCATCTGACCGCATCATACAAAATCTTCTCTTTGGAAGATTCAGGCAGCATCACTGGCAAGCGCCAGAAAGCCCATGCACCCAGGCAAATCACCAGAAACCAGGCCGCCCCAGCCATTTTTGTGGAAATGGGCGCGAGGGTCAGCAATGCCAGAAACAGCATCCATATCCAACCAGGGATATTGCCGGACGTTCTTGGGGACAATTCAGTGTGACTCATCAGAGCCGTCATTGAGCCATGCAGTCCCTTGATTGATCTTCAGAAAATCAAACAAACCACAAACTCCGAATACAGGCGAACAGAGCAATCATTTTCAGGCCTGGCTCTATCTCAGTGCGCGCTGGCGCCCACCACCGCGTCCGGCTTGGCCTGCCGGAGCAAGGTCAGCATGGACGCTTCTATGCGGTGCAGGGCCTCGGGGGTATGCCCCTCAAAACGCATTACCAGCACGGGTGTGGTGTTCGAGGCACGGATCAGGCCAAAGCCGTCTGGCCAGTCCACCCGCACGCCGTCGATGGTTGAAATCTTGGCCGGCGCATCGAAGCGGGCCAGTTCGACCAGTTGAGCGACCACCGTGTGGGGCTCGCCTTCGGCACAGGCCACATTGAGTTCGGGGGTGCTGAAACTGGTCGGCAAGGCGTCGAGCACGGCGTTGGCGTCCGGGCTGCGGCTGAGGATCTCGAGCAGGCGGGCGCCTGCGTAGGTGCCGTCATCGAATCCGTACCAGCGCTCCTTGAAGAAGATGTGACCACTCATCTCGCCCCCGAGCGGGCTGTCCAGCTCCTTCATGCGGGCCTTGATCAGCGAATGCCCGGTCTTGTAAATGTGCGCCACGCCGCCAGCGGCTTCGATGGCCGGCGCCAGGCGCTGGGAGCACTTGACGTCGAACAGGATGTTGCCACCCGGCACACGCGACAGCACATCGCGCGCAAACAGGATCATCTGGCGATCGGGGTAGATGTTGTTGCCGCCCCGGGTCACGATGCCGAGGCGGTCGCCATCGCCATCAAAGGCCAGGCCGAGTTCTGCGCCCGTCTCGCGCAGGGTACGGATCACGTCCTGCAGGTTTTCCGGCTTGCTCGGGTCCGGGTGGTGGTTCGGAAAGTTGCCGTCCACTTCGCTGAACAGCTCGATCACCTCGCAACCGAGCGCGCGGAACAGCGCCGGAGCGGATGCACCCGCCACGCCATTGCCACAGTCGATCACCACCCGCATCGGGCGCTGGAGCTTCACGTCGCCCACGATGCGGTCGTGGTAGGCGGGGCCCACGTTGACCTCGCGAACCCGTCCGCCGTCCAGACGCTGCCAGTTTTCCACCTCCATCATCCGGCGCAGCGCCTGGATGTCGTCGCCATAGATCGCGCGTCCACCGAGCACCATCTTGAACCCGTTGTAGTCCTTGGGGTTGTGGCTCCCGGTGACCTGGATGCCACTGGTGCACAAGGTATGGGCAGCGAAGTACAACATGGGCGTGGTGACCATGCCGATGTCGATCACGTCGACACCCGCGGCGGCGAGCCCACGGATCAGTGCGGCCGACAGGGCCGGCCCACTCAGCCGGCCGTCGCGGCCCACGGCCACGGTGTGTTCACCTTGCTGGAGAGCCTGCGTCCCAAAAGCCAGCCCGAGGGCTTCGGCCACGGCTTCGTTTAGGGTATCGGGGACGACACCCCGAATGTCGTAAGCCTTGAAGATGGATGCCGCGAGTTGCATGAATGGGAGCTCTGAATGCCAATCCCTGCATTGTAGGTCGCGTGACTGACAGAGGCTGCCAGCACAGGTCCGAAAACGGCCAGCCAAAGACCGTGGCAGGTTCTACCATGAGCGCCATGAACACCCCCGACTCGATCGACGACGAGGCCCGCTACCGGGCGCTGTGTTCACACGACGCCAGGTTCGACGGCCGGTTTTTCACCGCTGTCACCTCCACAGGGATCTACTGCCGGCCGGTTTGCCGCGTGCGCACGCCGCGGCGCGAGAACTGCCGCTTCTTCGAGCACGCGGCCCAGGCCGAACAGGCGGGCTTCCGGCCCTGCCTGCGCTGCCGCCCGGAGCTTGCACCACTGCAACGGCACTGGTCTGTCGAGGACGCGCGCAGCATCCTGGTGCAACAGGCCACGCAATGGCTGGACAACCCACAAAACTGGCCCGGGGCCAGCGAAGGCGGCGCCACGGTGGCGCGACTCGCCTCGCGCCTGGGCGTGAGCGACCGCCATTTGCGCCGCATTTTCGAAGACCGGCTGGGCGTCTCACCCCTGCAATACCTGCTCACGCGCAAGTTGCTGGCCGCCAAGCAGATGCTGGCTGACACGGCGTTGCCCATCACCCAGATCGCCCTGGCCAGCGGCTTCGCCAGCCTGCGCCGGTTCAATGCCGCCTTCGGGGATCACTACGGCTTGAGCCCCGGCCAGATGCGCCGCCAGCCACTCAGCGCCGACAGCCAACGCGACGGCACCCCGGTGCAGCTGTTCTGGCGCCCACCGTTTGATGTCGCCGCGCTCCTGCGCTTTCTCGCCGAACGACAACTGCCCGGCATCGAACACGTCCAGCCAGACGCCCCCCTTGGCCTGCAGCGAACCGCACGGGTCGAATCCGGCGGGTTGATGCACACCGGCTGGTTTTCCGTGCGATTCGATCCCGATGCCAACCGGCTGGGGCTGCAGGTGAGCGACAGCCTGCTCCCCGTGCTGCCAGCGGTGATCTGGCGGGTGCGCGCCCTGTTCGACCTCGATGCCAACCCACTGGTCATCAACTCTGCCTTGCACGCCGACTTTCCTGCGGGTGATGGCCTTCGCGTACCGGGCTGTTTCGATGGCTTCGAACTGGCCGTGCGTGCCATCCTGGGGCAGCAGATCACGGTGGCCGCGGCGCGCACCCTGGCCATCCGGCTGACCGAGCGACTGGGCGAAGCCATCGCCACACCGCATCCCCAGTTGCACCGCCTCTTCCCGACGGCCCAGGCACTGGCCAGCGTCAGTCCCGACATCCTGGGCGAACTGGGCATCGTGCGCCAGCGCCAAGCAGCCTTGCAGTCCCTGGCCCGCGCGGTTGTCGAAGGTGGTCTGGTGCTGAACGCCTTTGCCGATGCGCACACCACCACACAAGCCCTCCAGGCGCTGCCGGGCATCGGCCCCTGGACCGCACAGTACATCGCGATGCGGGCCCTGCGCTGGCCCGATGCCTGGCCGGTGGGCGACGTGGCCCTGATCAAAACCCTCGGCATCGAAGGGCGGGGACGCGCCGCCGCTCTCGAAGCCGACCGGCAATCGGCCGCCTGGCGACCCTGGCGCAGCTACGCCGTGATCCGCGCCTGGGCCGGCACCCATGCAAACCCCATCCTTACTTCTGGAGTGCCATCACCATGAAACCCACCACGCACCGGGTGAAAGCCACCGTCCTCTCGCCACTGGGCCCTTTGCTGCTGGCCGCCACCCCTTCGGGTTTGAGCGGCGTCTGGTTCATGGACCAGCGGCACCTGCCCGCAGAACGGGAGGTGCAAGACTGGACACCCGTTCGGGACAACGCCATCCTGAACACCGCAGCCGACCAGCTGACCGCCTTTTTTGCACACCGCCTCAACCGCTTTGACCTGCCACTGGATCTGTCGGCGGGCACCGCATTCCAGTCATCGGTCTGGCGCGCGCTGCTCGACATTCCTTTTGGCCAGACACGGAGCTACGGCGAACTCGCCCGCGCCATCGGCAAACCCGCAGCGGTGCGCGCCGTGGGCGCGGCCATCGGTCGCAATCCCCTGGGCATCGTGGTTCCTTGCCACCGGGTGATCGGCGCACAGGGTGCGCTCACCGGCTATGCTGGCGGGCTTGACCGCAAAGCGGCCCTGCTCCGGCTCGAAGGCGCATTGATCGACAAAGCGCATCAATCGCAGGGGCAAACAACATCAACGGGCCACCCCGCCGCACAGCCTTTGCCGGCACACTGAACCCATGTCGCCCGCCCTCCTTCTTGAGTTTTTCCTGCTCGCCGCCCTCTGGGGTTCGTCGTTCCTGTTCATGCGCCTGGGCGCTGCCGAATTCGGCGCACTGCCCACGGCGGGTCTGCGGGTCGCACTCGCCGCACTGTTTTTGCTGCCGGTGTTTCTCGTCAAAGGCGTCTGGGCCGACTTCCGGCAGCGCGCCAGACCCATTTTGTTTGTCGGCCTGCTGAACTCGGGCATTCCGTTTGCGCTGTTTGCCTTCGCCGTGTTGCACATCACCACCGGCCTGACCTCCATCCTCAACGCCACCGTTCCCCTGACCGGTGCGGTGGTCGCCTGGCTCTGGCTCAAGGACCGCCCCAGCGGCTCCCGCATGCTGGGTTTGCTGATCGGCTTTGTCGGTGTGACCCTGCTGGTGATCGGGAAATCCGGATTCAGCGCCACCGGCGTGGCCGGCGCTGCATCCATCGGCACGACCTTGCTGGCCATGGGCGCCTGCCTGCTGGCCACCGTGTGTTACGGCTTGGCCGCGAGTTTCACCAAGCGCTACCTGACCGGCGCACACCCCCTGGCCACGGCCACCGGCAGCCAGATCGGTGCTGCGCTCGGCCTGGCGTTGCCCACGTTCTGGTTCTGGCCCGAGACACCCGTGAGTCTGGGCGCCTGGGGTGCGCTCGCGGCGGTGGCCTTGTTCTGCACGTCCATCGCGTACATCCTGTTTTTCCGCATCATCGAACAAGCTGGACCGTCGAAGGCGCTGACCGTCACGTTCCTGGTCCCGGTGTTTGCGCTGATGTACGGTGTGCTCTTTCTGGGCGAAAGCATCACCCCTTGGATGATCACCTGTGGTGTCATCATCGTCTGCGGTACCGCGCTCTCCACCGGACTGGTACGCTTGGGAAGGCTGGAGCGGGCAACTTGAGGGCGGCACGCTGCTGATAGCGGCCGCACGCCAGACCAAACCCATTCAGAAGCGCGCACAAGAAAAAACCGCCGCAGTCTTGCAACTGGGCGGTTTGTCTTTAACTGGCGGAGTGGACGGGGCTCGAACCCGCGACCCCCGGCGTGACAGGCCGGTATTCTAACCAACTGAACTACCACTCCGCAGTGGTGCAGCTTTTGCCTGATGCTTTTCAGCTTCAAGCCAAGTGCCACAAACTTGGCGACCCTACGGGGATTCGAACCCCGGTACTCACCGTGAAAGGGTGATGTCCTAGGCCTCTAGACGATAGGGTCAAAACCTTGGAACTTACCGAACCTCGCATTGTATCAGCGGCGCAATCGCTTTCCCGACACAAGCTTCACAAATTTTGGTGGAGGTAAGCGGGATCGAACCGCTGACCTCTTGCATGCCATGCAAGCGCTCTCCCAGCTGAGCTATACCCCCACAGGGTTTGTTGATTCACACTTCACATGTCACCGCTTGGTGCGAATCAGCAAGCCTCAAATTATAGGACATTTTTCAGCGATTTTGAAGCCGCGTCAAAACTGTTTGCTGATTTTGCAGTTCGAGCACCGCGTCCAGCGACGGCGTCTGCGCCGTGCCCATGACCAGCACGCGCACCGGCATCGCCAGTTGCGGCATCTTGATGCCGTGGGCGGTGATGGTTTCCTTGATGGCCGCCGAGATGCTGGCCTTGTCCCAAGCGCTGGCAGCCAGCCTCTCCGCCAGCGTGGCCAGCGCAGGCTGAATGGCAGGCGTGACATGCTGTGCACGCTCTTCGGCGCTGGGCGTCACATCGGCGTAGAAGGCAGCGGCCCAGCCAGCCAGCGCCACCGTGGTGTCACAGCGGTCCTTGAACAGGCCACAGATGCGCGGCAGGCGCTCGTCGGCCGCGATGCCACGTTTCGCCAGCTGCTCGGCCACCAAGGTGCTGAGCGCCCCATCGTCCATGGCCTTCATGTGCTGGGCGTTGACCCAGCGCAGCTTGGCCTCGTCGAACTGCGCGGCGCTGCGGCCGAGGTGGTCCAGGTTGAACCACTCGAGGAACTGCGCACGGCTGAAGATCTCGTCGTCACCGTGGCTCCAGCCCAGGCGCGCGAGGTAGTTCACCATCGCGTCGGGCAGGTAGCCTTCGTCGCGGTACTGCGTCACGGGCTTGGCGCCGTTGCGCTTGCTCATCTTCTCGCCCTGCTCGTTGAGCACGGTGGGCAGGTGGGCGTAGACCGGCGGTTCTTTGCCAAGCGCTTTGAAAATGTTGATCTGGCGCGGCGTGTTGTTCACGTGGTCGTCGCCACGGATCACGTGGGTGATCGCCATGTCGATGTCGTCCACCACGACGCAGAAGTTGTAGGTGGGCGTGCCGTCGGGGCGCGCGATCACCAGATCGTCGAGTTCGTCGTTGCGGATCTCGATCAGGCCCTTGACCTTGTCGTCCCAGGCCACCACACCACCTTGCGGGTTCTTGAAGCGCAGCACGGGCTTCACGCCTTCCGGCACCGGCGGCAAGACCTTGCCCGGCTCGGGGCGCCAGGTGCCGTCGTAGCGCGGCTTTTCCTTATTGGCCATCTGACGCTCGCGCAGCGCGTCCAGCTCGGCCATGCTCATGTAGCAGGGATAAACATGCCCGCCCGCCACCATCTCGGCCAGCACCGCCTTGTAGCGGTCCATGCGCTGCATCTGGTAGAACGGGCCTTCGTCGTGGTCCAGGCCCAGCCACTTCATGCCTTCGATGATCACGTCCACCGCGGCCTGGGACGAACGTTCGAGGTCGGTGTCTTCGATGCGCAGCACGAAAACACCGCCTGTGGCGCGGGCGAAGGCCCACGGGTAGAGGGCCGAGCGGATGTTGCCCAGGTGAATGAAGCCGGTGGGCGACGGAGCGAAGCGGGTGCGAATGGGTGCTGTCATTTCAGGATCTCTCGACGGGCCGCCCCTGGGGAGACCCGCACCCCCATGGGGGGCAGTGAATACACGAAGTGATGAACGTGGGGGTTATAGCGAGCTGAGGCCGCGGTCGAGGTCGGTCTGGATGTCGGTGAGGTGTTCAAGTCCCACGGCGACGCGGATCAGGCCCTGGCTCACGCCGGCAATCTGGCGCTGCGCTTCGGTCAGGCGACCGTGGGACGTGCTGGCCGGGTGGGCGCACAGGGTCTTGGTGTCACCCAGGTTGGTCGAGAGCGAGAGGGTCTTGAGCGAATCGAGCACGTGGAAAGCGCGCTGGCGGGCCTGATCGGCGTCAGATGCTTTGACCTCAAACGACAGCACCGCGCCGCCGCAGTTCGACTGCTGGGCCATGGCCAGTTCGTGCTGCGGATGGCTGGTCAGCCCGGGGTAATGCACGCGCGCCACACCCGGATGCACCTGCAGCCACTGCGCCAGCGCCAGCGCGCGGGCGGATTGCGCCTGCATGCGGATCTCCAGCGTCTCCAGGCCCTTGAGCACGACCCAGGCGTTGAACGGAGCCAGCGTCATGCCGCCGCTCTTGAGCACCGGCAGAAAGGTCTTGGTCACCATCTCCTGGCTGGCGCACAGGGCACCGGCCATCACACGACCCTGGCCATCCAGGTACTTGGTGCCCGAGTGCATGACGATGTCGGCGCCCAGTGCCATCGGGCGCTGCAGCGCCGGCGTGGCGAAGCAGTTGTCCACCGCCAGCAGCGCGCCCGCGTTGTGCGCGATGTCGGCCAGCGCGTGGATGTCGCAGACGTCGGTCAATGGGTTGGTGGGCGTCTCGGCGAACAGCAGTTTCGTGTTGGACTTGACAGCCCCAGCCCAGGCCGACACATCGGTCTGCGAGACAAAACTCGACTGCACGCCGAACTTGGCCAGATCCGAACCGATCAGCTTGATGGTCGAGCCGAACATGGAGTGCGAGCAGATCACGTGATCGCCGCTTTGCAGCAGGCCCATGCACATCATCAGGATCGCCGACATGCCCGAGGCGGTGGAGATGCAGGCTTCTGCACCTTCCAGTGCCGCCAGGCGCTGCTCGAAGCTGGACACCGTGGGGTTGCCGTAGCGGCCGTAGGTGTAGCCGTCTTCGTCGCCCGCAAACCGCCGCGCGGCGGCTTCGGCAGAGGGCTGCACATAACCGCTGGTCAGGAACAGGGCTTCGGAGTTTTCACCATAGGGGGTGCGCGGCACGGCGGCACGCACAGCCAGGGTGTCGCGGTGAAGGTCGGGGTCTTTGTCTAAAGGCATGGGCGTGTTCAGGCGGTCTGGGCGTTGGGCAAGGCCAGACGCGAGTTGTCTTCCTGGCCTTCTTCGCTCTGGTCGCGGCCCTGGTTCATGCGTTCGATGGTCTCGAGTGTGATGTCGCCGGTGACATAGACGCCATCGAAACACGAGGCGTCAAAGCCGGCCAGGTTCGGATTGAGCGAGCCGATGGCCTGCTTCATCGCGTCCACGTCCTGGTAGATCAGCGCGTCGCAGCCGATGCTCAGGCGAACCTCTTCGACCGTGCGGTCGTGCGCCACGAGCTCGCTCGAGGTCGGCATGTCGATGCCGTAGACGTTGGGATAACGCACCGGCGGCGCGGCGCTGGCCAGGTAGACCTTGCGCGCGCCGGCATCACGTGCCATCTGCACGATCTCGCGGCTGGTCGTGCCACGCACGATGGAGTCGTCGACCAGCAGCACGTTGCGGCCCTTGAACTCGCTCGCGATCACGTTGAGCTTCTGGCGCACCGACTTCTTGCGCACGCCCTGCCCTGGCATGATGAAGGTGCGCCCCACATAACGGTTCTTCACGAAACCTTCGCGGTACGGCAGGCCCAGCAACTGGGCCAGCTCCATGGCGCTGGGGCGCGAAGATTCGGGGATCGGGATCACGACGTCGATCTCGTTCGGCGGCACCGTCGACACCAGGCGCTTGGCCAGGGTCTTGCCCAGGTTCAGGCGCGCCTGGTAGACCGAGATGCCGTCGAGCACCGAGTCCGGCCGTGCGAGGTAGACGTACTCAAAAATGCAGGGGTTGTGGCTGGTCTTCTCGGCGCACTGCTCGAACTGGGTGCTGCCGTCGTGGGCCACGAACAGCGCTTCGCCCGGCTGGATGTCGCGATCCAGTTCAAACCCGTTGCCTTCCAGCGTGACCGATTCGCTCGCCACCATCACGCTGTCGCCCTGACGGCCCACGCACAGCGGCCGGATGCCGTAGGGGTCGCGGAAGGCGAGCAGGCCGTGGCCGGCGATCAGGGCAACCACGGCGTACGAGCCGCGAATACGCTGGTGCACGCCGCGCACCGCCGCAAACACGTCGGCGGGCTTCAGCGTGATGCCGCGGCTGACTTTTTCCAGCTCGTGGGCGAGCACGTTGAGCAGCACCTCGGAGTCGCTGTCGGTGTTGATGTGGCGGTGGTCGGTCTGAAACAGCTCCTGCTTCAACGCCTGTGCATTGGTCAGGTTGCCGTTGTGCACCAGCACCAGGCCAAACGGCGCGTTCACATAAAACGGTTGCGCTTCTTCTTCGCTGTAGGCATTGCCCGCGGTCGGGTAACGCACCTGGCCCAGGCCGCAGTGGCCAGGCAGGCTGCGCATGTTGCGCGTGCGGAACACGTCACGCACCATGCCCTTGGCCTTGTGCATGAAGAACTTGCGACCTTGTTCGGTCACGATGCCGGCCGCATCCTGGCCCCGGTGCTGCAGCAACAGGAGTGCGTCGTAGATGAGCTGGTTGACCGGCGCCTGGCTCACAACGCCAACGATTCCACACATGATCGGATCCTTACGGAAATAGTGACAAAAACTTCAAGGCAGGTAGCTCGCCAGAGCCGCCGGCAACAGGGGGCGCAGTGCGTGAACACTGTCCGCCATGGCATCGGCCACCACCGACGCCCGCCAGTCGGTTTCGGCACGCAAAGGGGTCATGCTGATCACCACCGTCAGGGCCAGCAGGATCAACACCCCGCGAGCCAGACCAAAGGCAGCACCCAACACCCGGTCGATGGGCCTGAGCCCCACCGAAGCCACCAGCTGCTTCACCAGCCAGGCCAGCAAACCACCCGCAAACGCGGTGGCAATGAACACCAGCGCAAACCCCGCCGCCAGCTTCAAGGCCGGCAACGCATCACCCATGGGCAACACCGCAGCCACCTCGTCGGCATAGGCCTGGGCCAGCAAAAAAGCCGCCACCCAGCCCGCCACGGAAATCACCTCGTACACCAGGCCGCGCCACAGGCCCAGCACCGCCGACAGCACCAACACCGCCAGCAAAACACCATCGACCCAGTTCATGCGCCGGGGCCCGCAATAAAAAACAGCCCCATCACAAGGTCAGGATGGCGGCGGGCAGTCCGAGCGCTTTCACGCGCGCTGCCGCCTTCTCGGCTTCGGCCCGGCTCGTGAACGGTCCCAGGCGCACGCGAATGCGCTTGCCTTGCGGCGTGTCGGCCACATGGGTGTAGGTCGTGAGACCTGCGCGCTCCAGCTTCAAACGGGTTTCGCGCGCCCGGTCTGCCTCGGCAAAGGCGCCCACCTGCACCACGATGCGCACGCTTCCAGCCGCAGGCTTGTCTTCCAGCAGGGCTTTGGCCCGCGCGGTCTCGGTGGCCGCGGTGCTTTCCTTGGCTGGCGCTTCGACCTTGGCCACCGGTTTCGGTGCGGTCTGGGCGGCGCCGACGGGCGTGTCCTTCGCTTTGGGCTTATCGGATTCGGGCGTTGCCGCCACGACTTCTTCGCGCGCATCGAGCCCGTCGCCGGCCGGCAGGCTTCCCTCCGGGCTCTTGCTTTTTTCTGCCTCGGCGGAGACCGTTGCGGGCGTCTGAACCGGCGTTTTGGCCTGTGGGCTGGTCGCTTTGGCGCCAGGCAAGGGCTGCGCGGGATGGCGGGCCGGAATCTCGATCGGAATGTCCACCGCGACGGGCCGCGGCTGCGTGTCAAAAAGCATCGGGAAGCCCAGCACGCCGAGCAACACCAACACGGCGGCACCGATCAGCCGGTGGCGTGCGCGGCGGCGAATGGCCTCGATGCTCTGAGGCGGAGGCGTCGTGGGGCTGCTCTGGGAACCTGAACGGGGTGTGAGCATTCGGGGTTGGACCAATACGCTTTCAAAGCCGGCGGTGAGGCGCAAAAACGCACAAAGGCGTGATCGGCGGAGAGGGTCAGGCGGTCAGGTGTTTCGCCGACAGCCGGGGTATCCCATCCTGCAAAACCCCACCCACGGTGAAGAAGGAACCAAAGACTACGATTCTATCAGCGGGGTCTGCTGCAGACACCGCGGCCTGCAATGCCCCCAGGGGGGTGGCGTGGCGCCCTGCCACCCGGCTCTTGCCCCCCGGCGCGGTGGCCGGATGGCTGTCCAGCAGCTGCGCCAGCGCGTCGGCGCTGCTGGCGCGCGGCAACGGCAGATCGGTCACATGCCAGCGGTCGATCAACGGCGCGATGCGTTCCAGCATGGCGCCCAGATCCTTGTCGGCCATGGCGCCGAACACGGCATGGGTGGTCGGGTAGTAGCCCATGGCGTCCAGGTTTTCGGCCAGCGCCGCCACCGAATGCGGGTTGTGCGCCACGTCCAGCACCAGCGTCGGTGTGCCGGGCACGATCTGAAAGCGCCCCGGCAGCTCCACCATGGCCAGCCCGTTGCGCACGGCCTGGGCCGTGACCGGCAGGCGCGGGCGCAAGGCCTCGATGGCCGCCAGCACGCCGGAGGCGTTGACCAACTGGTTGGCGCCGCGCAGCGCCGGGTAGGCCAGGCCGGCGTAACGCCGCCCGCCGTGCGAGGGGTGCATGGCCCAACCCCATTGCTGCTGGTCGCCGGCGAAATGAAAGTCCTTGCCCAGGCGCCACAGCTCGGCGCCCACTTCCAAAGCCCGGTCCAGCACGCTTTGCGGCGGCACCGGGTCGCTCACCACCACCGGTCGGCCGGTGCGCATGATGCCGGCCTTTTCGTAGCCGATGGCTTCCCGGTCCGGGCCCAGGATGGCCATGTGGTCCAGCGCGATGCAGGTGATGACGGCGCAATCGGCGTCCAGGATGTTCACCGCGTCCAGCCGCCCGCCCAGACCCACTTCCAGAATCGCCACATCCAGCCCGCTGCGCGACAGGGTGCGCAGGATGGCCAGCGTGGTGAACTCAAAATAACTCAGGCTGATGCTGTCTTCACCGCCCTGCCCCAGCCGGGCCGCCTCCACCTCGACGAAGGCGGGCAGCAGTGCGTCGGCGGCCACCGCCTCACCCTGGACGCGGCAGCGCTCTTCAAAATGCACCAGGTGCGGCGAGGTGTAGACACCGGTGCGGTAGCCCGCTTCGCCGTAGATGGCTTCCAGCATGGCGCAGGTAGAGCCTTTGCCGTTGGTGCCCGCCACGGTGATCACCGGGCAGCCCATCGCCAGCCCCATGCGCTGGGCAACGCGCTGCACGCGGTCCAGGCCCATGTCGATGGTGACGGGGTGCAGTCGCTCGCAGTGAGCGAGCCAGTCTTCGAGCGTATTCAGGGCCGGGAACGTGTTCATGGCCCCGATTATCCCGGGCCGACCAAAACCTCAGCGCGCGAAGCGGTCCGTGGCCTCGATCAGCTTCGTGAGGATGCCGGGTTCGTTGAAAGCGTGCCCGGCATCGGGCACCAGGTGGAACTCGGCCTGCGGCCAGGCGCGGTGCAGCGCCCAGGCCGTGTGGGCGGGGGTGCAGACGTCGTAACGGCCCTGCACGATCACACCGGGAATGGCCGCCAGCTTGCCTGCGTCGCGGATGAGCTGCCCCTCGTCCATCCAGCCGTCGTGCACGAAATAGTGGTTTTCGATGCGCGCGAAAGCCAGCGAAAACGCATCGTTCGAATGTTTGGCCGTGTTGGCCGCGTCGGGCAGCAGGCGGATCGTCTGCCCTTCCCACAGGCTCCAGGCGCGCGCGCAGGCCAGCTGCTCGACAGGGTCCGCCCCGGTCAGGCGCCGGCGGTAGGCGCTGATCAGGTCGCCCCGCTCGGCCTCGGGAATGGGCGCCACAAAACCCTCCCACAAATCCGGGAACAGCCACGAAGCGCCCTCCTGGTAGTACCAGCGCAGTTCCTCGCGCCGCAGGGTGAAGATGCCGCGCACGATCAGCGCCGACACGCGCTCGGTGTGCGTCTGCGCATAGGCCAGCGCCAGCGTGCTGCCCCAGGAGCCGCCAAACACCAGCCAGTGGTCCACGCCCAGCATCTCGCGCAGGCGTTCCATGTCGGCCACCAGGTGCCAGGTGGTGTTGTTCTCCAGCGAAGCAGCGGGCTTCGACCGCCCGCAACCGCGCTGGTCGAACAACAACACACAGTAGCGTTCCGGATCGAACAGGCGGCGGTGATCGGCCGAACAACCTGAACCCGGTCCGCCGTGCAGGAACACCGCCGGTTTCCCTGCCGGGTTGCCACACAGCTCCCAATAGACCGAATGGCCGTCGCCGGTGTCGAGCACGCCGGTTTTGAATGGTTCGATGGGTGGGTAGAAGTCGCGCTGCTGCATTTTGAAACCTGGCTTGAAACCTGGGGTTGGAGGGACGCCACCTGAGGGCGGCGTGCCAAAATTCGGGGATGACCACACTCTACGGCATCCCCAACTGCGACACCGTCAAAAAGGCCCGCGCCTGGCTGGCGGAGCACGGTGTCGAACACCGCTTCCACGACTTCAAGAAACAGGGCGTTCCCGAGACTGAACTGAACCGCTGGCTGGACACCGCCGGCTGGGAAAAACTCGTCAACCGCAAGGGCACCACCTGGCGCGGCCTGGACGAAGCCACGCGCAACGCGGTGACGGACGACGCCACCGCCCGTGCCCTGCTGCTGGCCCATGCCAGCGTGATCAAGCGCCCGGTGGTGGTGTGGGCCGATGGCCAGATCACCGTCGGCTTCGACGCTGCCGACTGGCAACGCCGCGTCTGACCGGCCCCCGCCCGCCTAAAATCGCGGTTTCGCCTTCACTTTTCACACACTCCTCCCCATGAGCACCACCCAGATCAGCGGCGTCACCGTCAACACCCAGGCCAGCGTGTATTTCGATGGCAAATGCGTCAGCCACGGCATCACCTTCCCGGACGGCACCAAGAAGTCGGTCGGCGTGGTGCTGCCCGCCAACCTCACCTTCAACACCGGCGCGCCCGAGATCATGGAATGCGTGGCCGGCGGCTGCGAATACAAACTGGCCGGCACCGACGCCTGGCTCAAGTCCGGTCCCGGCGACAAATTCGCCATCCCCGGCAACAGCAGCTTCGACATTCGGGTGACCGAGCCCTACCACTACATCTGCCACTTCGGTTAAGCACACACATGGCCACCATTCTCCAAAACCTGCCCACGCAGCAGAAAGTCGGCATCGCCTTTTCCGGCGGCCTGGACACCTCCGCCGCCCTGCTGTGGATGAAGCAGAAGGGCGCGATCCCCTACGCCTACACCGCCAACCTGGGCCAGCCCGACGAGCCGGACTACGACGAGATCCCGCGCAAGGCCATGCAGTACGGTGCCGAACAAGCGCGCTTGATCGATTGCCGCACCCAGCTGGCGCACGAAGGCATTGCCGCGCTGCAGTGCGGCGCCTTCCACATCAGCACCGCGGGCGTGACCTACTTCAACACCACGCCGCTGGGCCGCGCCGTCACCGGCACCATGCTGGTGGCCGCGATGAAGGAAGACGACGTCCACATCTGGGGCGACGGCAGCACCTACAAGGGCAACGACATCGAGCGCTTCTACCGTTATGGCCTGCTCACCAACCCCAGCCTGAAGATCTACAAGCCCTGGCTCGACCAGCTGTTCATCGACGAGCTGGGTGGCCGCGCCGAGATGAGCGCCTTCATGACGGCCAACGGCTTTGGCTACAAGATGAGCGCCGAAAAGGCCTACTCCACCGACAGCAACATGCTGGGCGCCACACACGAGGCGAAAGACCTGGAGCAGCTGAACAGCGGCATCACCATCGTCAACCCCATCATGGGCGTGGCGTTCTGGAAGGATGAAGTCGTGGTCAAACGCGAAACCGTGACGGTGCGCTTTGAAGAAGGCCAGCCGGTCGCACTGAACGGCCAGACCTTCGACTCACCGGTGGACCTGATCCTGGAAGCCAACCGCATCGGCGGCCGCCACGGTCTGGGCATGAGCGACCAGATCGAGAACCGCATCATCGAAGCCAAGAGCCGCGGCATCTACGAAGCCCCGGGCCTGGCCCTGCTGCACATCGCCTACGAGCGCCTGGTGACCGGCATCCACAACGAAGACACGATCGAGCAGTACCGCATCAACGGCCTGAAGCTCGGCCGCCTGCTCTACCAGGGCCGCTGGTTCGACCCGCAGTCCATCATGTTGCGCGAAACCGCCCAGCGCTGGGTGGCGCGCGCCATCACTGGCGAGGTGACGATCGAACTGCGCCGTGGCAACGACTACTCGATCATGAACACCGAGAGCCCGAACCTGACGTATGCGCCCGAGCGCCTGTCGATGGAAAAGGTGGAAGACGCGCCGTTCACACCGCTGGACCGCATCGGCCAGCTGACCATGCGCAACCTCGACATCGTGGACACCCGTGCCAAACTCGGCATCTACGCCAAGAGCGGCCTGCTGTCGCTGGGCGAAGGCGCGCAGATGCTGCGCCTGGAAGGCGACAAGGGCGAATAAGCCCCGTCGTCTGCCCCCTGAGAAAGCCGCTCCCCCGAGCGGCTTTCCTGCTTCTGGGTGTGGCTCGCCGGGGATCAGTGGCTTCCGCCGCCAGCGCCAGCGGGTTCGACCCGCTCGAAACGCCGTTCGATCAGATCCGGATCGTCAAAATGACGCCGCCCGACAAAGGCCGTGGCGTGGTGCCCCCACTGCCGCTGCGCACCGGCGTCCCGCACGCCCATGGGCCAGAACAGGTAGCGCTCGCCCCGCTGTGTGCCGGCAATGAGGCCGTCGGGGCCGTACAGGCTGCGGCGCGCGCCGGGTTCACCGCCGGGCCAGGGCAGCGAACGCAACACGGATTCCGCCCGGTGTTCATAGGGTTCGCCGACCGGGTCGCGCACCGTGCTCAGGGCGGTCAGGTAATGCGACCCCGAAACCAGCCGCAGGACCATGCGTTCCCCGACCCCCGGCTCCGGCGCCTCACCCGGGATGAACACCCATTCGATGCCCGGTTCGGGTGCGGGTCTGGCGCGCAGCGCGCGGGTGGGGAAAAAGAGGTGGTAACAACCGCAAGCGTGGATCGTGTCGTACAGCAGCGGTTGGCCGTGGTTGTCCAGCGTCACGCGCCAGACGAAGCCATCCAGCTGGCCCGCCAGCAAATCAAAGGACCCGGCCGATGGCCGCTCGGGAAACCACGCGAGGTAGACCAGCTGCACCAGCGTTTGCCCCGCCTGCCGCACCAACGCGATGCGCCGGTACACCGTCGGCTGCGAAGTGTCCACGCGCGGCGTGCCACCGGGCGCCAGGGTCATGGCGCCGATGCGGTCAAAGCCGGCACCCGTGTGCAGCTCAAACACCGGGGCATGGCGGTCCAGCAGTTGCTGCTGCAGGCGCTCATCCAGCTGGGGAATGCCCAGCGCGTTGCGCGGGGCCCGCGCGAACGCATCACCAAGGTCCCCCACCTCCGATGCCCGAGGCACGAAGCGCGTGGTGGATGGCCCGCCGGGCGCCACCTGCGCCTCGCGGGCAAAAGCGTCCAGCGTGTCCTGTTGCCAGCGCTGCACGCCCGCGCTGAACGGCAGGCGCGTGATGGCGTAGACACCCAGCGCACGGGCCAGTGTGGAATAGGCATCGGGCACCTGCGCCCGTTCGAGCAACAGCGTGCGGCGCACGGTCGCGCTCCGGTCGGCGTCTGTCAACACCTGCGCACAGTGCCGGGTCTGCTCGGCCACAGCGGCCCGTGGTTCCTTCGGCGGGCTGTTGTTCCAGCCCTCGGCAACCGCAGCCAAGGCCTCAATGCCCGCACCGGGCAGGTTGGCGATTTCAATCCCGTGTCCTTCGGTTCCCCGCGCCTGCAACAAACCCAGCCAGTCGTTGAAAGCCACACCGCCCTGCGCAGCCCGCTCACGAAACGAGGCCAGAAAACGGGAGCTCCGCAACTGCGGGAACCCCGCCACGCGGTGATCCTCGGCGTCGTTCACCCGGTGCTGGGTCACGACACGGTCCAGCTGGGTGAACCAGGCCCGGCAACTGGCCACCGGCTCATCCAGCTGGCTGGCCGTGCGTTCCGCAGGTGCGGGCCACGAAGCACAGGCCGACAAGGCCGCCAGCAGCAGCGCGGCCCACAGGCACCGCAGGGCCTGCAGTTGCGGGGCATCAGCGCGCGCGAACCCCATGGCTGGCTACTTCTTCGGTACCGCTCGCGTGCGGCGTTGGATCTCGGCCACGAGGCTTTCAAACCGCTGGCGGATGTTCGCCCGCAGGATCGGCTGGGCCAGGAACCCCGGCACCGGGGACGCCAGTTCCATCTCCCCGCGCCAGGTGAGGTCGTACAGATCGGTGGCTCCCGTCACGGGTACCAACCGGTATTCCCCTTCCAGGTGGCTGAAATCGCCGCGCACCGCCTTCACGCCGATGCGCTCCGGCGGGTGTTCGTCCACCTCCAGCACCACGTTGACCGCCATGTTGAAAAACAGGATGTCGGCGTGCCCACTTTGTTCAACCAGCGCGCCGCCCGGTTTGCGCTCAAGAACCACGCTGCGGTCCATGCCGGTGATCCACCGGGCGGTGTTGTCGTAGTCGGTCAGGGTGGCCCAGATCACGCTGTAGGGCGCAGGCACCGTGGTGCGCATGCCGATGGTGACACGGCGGCCCTGGTGGGTGGACGTGATGTCGACGCCAGCGGTCTCGGCCATCGCCAGGCGGGCCGGAACAGCGTAGGCCACACAGCCGGTCACGAGCAGCAGCCGCGCCATCTGCGAAAGGTATCGACGGTTCATGAGCCGCATGCTACAGCGGTGACGCATTTGGCGCTGGCGCCGGGAAACCCCTCAAACCACCACGGGCTCGGGTTCCAGCCGGATACCGAAACGTTCGTAGACGCTGGTCTGGATCGCCTTGGCCAGGGTCATGACTTCACCACCGGTGCAGGGGTGGCTGGGGCCGCCGCGGTTGACCAGCACCAGCGCCTGCTTTTCGTACACGGCGGCATTGCCCACGCTCTTGCCTTTCCAGCCGCAGGCGTCGATCAGCCAGCCCGCCGCCAGCTTGATGCTGCCGTCCGGCATCGGGTAGTGCACCACCTTCGGGTCGCGCGCGATGATGTCGGCGCACTGTTCGGGTGTGACGGTGGGATTCTTGAAGAAGCTGCCGGCGTTGCCAATCACCGACGGGTCGGGCAGCTTGGCACGCCGGATCGCCACCACCCAGTCGAATATCTGCTGCGCATCGGGCGTGTGGATGCCGGTCTCGGCCATCTTGCGCTCCAGGTCCAGGTAACCCAGCACCGGCTTCCATGGTTTGGGCAGCAAAAAACGCACGCGAGAGATCAGCGCCCGGCCCGCCAGGCCGAAGCTGCGCGCGTCCGATGGCACGTGTTTGAACACCGAATCGCGGTAGCCGAAACCACATTGCGCGGCGTCCAGCGTGAAGGCACGACCGGTCTGCAGGTCGATGGCGTCGAGTGAATGAAACCGGTCCTGCAGTTCCACGCCGTAGGCGCCGATGTTCTGCACTGGCGACGCGCCCACCGAGCCGGGTATCAGCGCCAGGTTTTCCAAGCCAGGCCAGCCCTGCTCCAGCGTCCAGGCCACGAACTGGTGCCAGTTTTCACCCGCACCGGCCTCCACCACCCAGCCCTTGGCGGTTTCTTCCACCAGGCGCCGGCCCGGGATGTCGACCTTGAGCACCAGCGCCTTGATGTCGCCCGTGATCACGAGGTTGCTGCCCCCGCCGAGCACAAACACCGGGGCGGCCCAGTCGGGGCTGTTCATCAAACCGGTGAGGTCCGCCTCGGAGCGCACGCGCGCGAAACGCTGGGCCCGCGCCGCGATGCCAAAACTGTTGAAGGGCTGGAGCGCCACATTGTTCTCGACTAACATCTGAAGATTGTCTCACCCACGCTTTCTGGAACCACGCACCATGCCTTCTTTTGACACCGTTCTCGAAGCCGATCTTGTGGAAGTGAAAAACGCGGTCGAACAGGTCGCACGCGAAATCGGCACCCGCTTTGACTTCAAAGGCACCAGTGCCGGCATCGAACTCAAGGACAAGGAAAAGGAAATCACCCTGTTCGGTGATGCCGACTTCCAGCTCACCCAGGTCAACGACGTGCTGGTGGCCAAACTGGCCAAGCGCGGCGTGGACGTGCGCTTCCTCGACGCCGGCAAGGTCGAAAAGATCGGCGGCGACAAGGTCAAGCAGGTGGTGAAAGTCAAAAACGGCATCAGCACCGAAGACGGCAAAAAAATCCAGCAAACCCTCAAGGGCAGCAAGATCAAGGTGCAGGGTGCCATCCAGGGCGACGCGGTGCGCGTGACCGGCGCCAAGCGCGACGACCTGCAGGCTGCCATGGCGCTGATCAAGAGCGAGCTGAAGGACCTGCCTTTGTCGTTCAACAATTTCAGAGATTGAGCTCACCCCCGCGCGGCGCCTTTGGGCCGGCAAAGCCGGACCCTCGGCGCCCTCGGTCAAGGCACTTCATGCGCACATCGTTTCTTTGCCCCGCACTGCTTCTGGCCCTCGCTGCCAACGCCTCGCTGGCGCAGTCGGTCGCGCTCTCGGGCATGAGTGGCAGCAAGGCGCTGGTGGTGATCGACGGGAGCGCGCCCCGGTTCATGAGCGCGGGGCAGACGCACCAGGGCGTGCGCCTGGTCAGCGCCCAGGACGACACCGCGGTGATCGAGATCGAGGGCAAGCGCCAGACATTGCGGGTGGGTGATGCGCCGGTGAGCGTGGGTCGCATGGCGCCCAGCGGCGGCGGTGGCCAGCGCATCGTGCTGACGGCCGACGCGCGTGGCCACTTCATGCCGCAGGGGCAGATCAATGGCAAGACGGTGCAGTTCATGGTGGACACCGGGGCCACCGGCATCGGGATCGGAGAAGCCGAAGCCCGGCGCATCAACCTGAAGTTCGATCAAGGGCAGAAGGTCCGGCTGAACACCGCCAACGGCTCGGCCAACGGCTACCTCATCAAGCTGGATTCGGTGCGCCTGGGTGATGTTGTGGTGTACGACGTGGCGGCCATCGTGTCGCCGCAGCCGATGCCTTATGTGTTGCTCGGCAACACCTTCCTCACCCGCTTTCAGATGCAGCGCACGAACGACCAGCTCACGCTGGAGAAAAGGTATTGACCCCCTGCGCCGCTTTGCGGCTTCCCCCTGCGAGGGGGACCACGCCAGTGCCCCGGCAAAGCCGGTTCCACGGCGTGCGCTGGAACAGGCCCGAGCTCCGGAAAGCTGTGTCAGAGGTCACTTGCCGGCAGGCGGGTCAAAGCTGCGCAGCCGTCACCACGATCTCGATCTTCCAGTCCGGGTTGGCCAGCGCGGCCTGCACCGTGGCACGCGGCGGCGCGGTGCCCGGCACCACCCAGGCGTCCCACACCTCGTTCATGATGCCGATCTCGCGGATGTCGGTCAGGTAGATCTGTGCGCGCAGGATGCGCGACTTGTCGCTGCCGGCTTCCTGCAGGCGCTGCTGAACCTGGTCGAGCACGTCCTGCGTCTGGCCCCGGATGTGTGTATCGCCCCGTTCGGGCACCATGCCGGCGAGGTAGACCATGCCGTTGAAAACCGCCGCTTCGCTGTAGCGGGCCGCCACGCCGTGGCGCTCAATATCCTGGCTCATTTGCTTTTGGACCCCAGTTTGCTTTCTTTGCCGGCGAACAACCGGTTGATGTTTTCCGCGTGGCGCCACACCAGCAGGATGCCCATGACCGCCAGGCTCAACACCATCACATTCGGGGCATCCCAGGCCACCTGGCGGCCAAACAGGTAGTACGCCGGTGCGAACAACGCCGTGACGATGGAGGCCAGTGACGAGTAACGAAAGAAGAAGGCCACGATCACCCAGGTGGCCAGCGTGGCGAGACCGAGCCAGGGGTTGAAACCGAGGATCACGCCGGCCGCCGTGGCCACACCCTTGCCGCCCTGGAAACGGAAGAACACCGGATACAGGTGCCCGAGAAAAGCCGCCAGGCCGACCAGCGCCACCGTGCCGTCGCCCAGCCCCCAGGCATCGCCCCACCACTTCACCGCCACCACCGGCAGCCAGCCCTTGAAGGCGTCCAGCAGCAGCGTGACGATGGCAGCGGCCTTGCTGCCCGAGCGCAGCACGTTGGTGGCGCCGGGGTTCTTGCTGCCGAAGGTGCGCGGGTCGTTCAGGCCCATCGCGCGACTGACCAGCACGGCAAAAGACAGCGAACCGATCAGGTAGGCGGCCAGGGTGGCGATGGCGGGGTAGAGGGATTCCAAGGCGACGTCCTCGTTGTTGTTCTGGGGGTTCGCGCGTCCAGCGCGCGCGGGCGGTTCCGGTCGCCTATTCTGCCAGCGCGCACTGCACGGCCCTGGCCCCCAGCGGACCGCTGAGCACGGCCGGATCGATGCCGACCAGGAAACCGCGCCGCCCACCGTTGATCCAGATCTTCGGCAGCGCCAGCACCGTGGACTCCACCCACACCGGCATGTCGCGCTTGAGGCCAAAGGGCGAGGTGCCACCCACAAAATAGCCGCTGTGCCGGTTCGCCACCTCGGGCTTGCAGGGCTCGACCGACTTGGCGCCGATCTGCCGCGCCAGGTTCTTTGTGGACACCGTGCGGTTGCCGTGCATCAGCACCGCCAGCGGCTTCGCCGCCTCGTCCTGCATGATCAGCGTCTTGACCACGGCAAACGGGTCGAAGCCCAATACCGCGGCGCTGTGCTGCGCACCGCCGTGCTCCAGGTACTCATAGGGGTGCTCGGTGAAGACCACGCCATGCGCCTTGAGCCAGGCGGTGGCGGGGGTTTCAGAGATGTGGGTCTTCTTCGCCATCACTGGGCGGGATCGCGCAGTTCCCAGCGGATTTTGTCAATCTCTTTGAGCAGCTCGGGCGACAGTGCCGTGCCCCAGGCATCCAGACATTCGTCCAGCTGCGCCAGCGAGGTCACACCGATGATGGTGCTGGCCACGCGCCAGTTGGTGTAGCAGAAGGCCAGCGCCAATTGCGCGGGCGTCATGCCGTGCTCGCGGGCCAGCGCGTTGTATCGGCGCGCGGCATCCAGCGCCTCCGGCCGGCCCCAGCGCTGTTTGCGCATCGAGTCGTACAGCGCCATGCGCCCGGCGTCGCCCACCAAGCCGTTGGCGTCGTATTTGCCGGTCAGCAGACCGAAACCCAGCGGTGAATACGCCAGCAGCGACACGCCCAGGCGGTGGCAGGTTTCGTCGAGACCGTTCTCATAGCTGCGGTTGATCAGGCAATACGGGTTCTGCACCGTGGCCACGCGCGGCAGGCCGTGCTGCTCGGCCAGGCGCACGAACTCGTGCACGCCGTAAGGTGTTTCGTTCGACAGGCCCACCGCCCGCACCTTGCCCGCTTGGACCAGCTCGGCCAGGGCCTCCAGCTGCTCGTGCACGGAAACGCCGGGCTTGTCTTTGGCCGGGTCGAAATACAGTGCGCCGAAGGCCGGCATGTTGCGCGCCGGCCAGTGGATCTGGTACAGGTCGATCACGTCGGTCTGCAGGCGGCGCAAGCTGGCCTCGCAGGCCTCGATGATGCCGGCCTTGCTCACCTCGGGGCGCAGCCAGGGCATGCCGCGGGCGGGGCCCGCCACCTTGGTGGCCAGCACGAGCTTTTCGCGTGCGCCCGGCGTCTTGGCGAACCAGTTGCCGAGAATGGTTTCAGTGGCGCCGCAGGTTTCGGCCCGGGCGGGCACCGAATACATTTCGGCCGCGTCGAGGAAGTTGACGCCGCGCTCCAGCGAGCGGTCCAGGATCTGGTGGGCATCGGCTTCGTTGACCTGTTCACCAAAGGTCATGGTGCCGAGGCAGATGGGGGTGACTTGCAGGGCGCTGGCGCCCAGTGAAACAGTGTTCATGAAGAAGTGTGCAAATGCGTATGGCGTGAAACCGGAAGACCGAAACGGTCTATAAGTTTAGGGCCGCGGGAAAGCCCCGTGTGTCACCCGTGAACCCGCTGCCCGCCCTGGAGTTGCCCATGTACCGATTCAAACCCCTGCCCCTGCTCACCGCCTTCGCCTTGTGCATCACCCTGGCGGGTTGTGGCACACCCGACCGGGGCGGTGGTCCGCGGCCTGACCGGGCTGGAGATGCCACCGGATCGACGCTTGAAATGCCTGTCACGGACGCCTTTGCCCCCGGGCGATCGGCCGTCAAACCCGCCCTCGCCCGCCAGCTCAACGGCCTGGCGCAGCGGTTGCAGGGACAGGGCTATTCGCGCCTGCGCATCGTGGGTCCGGGCGACGAGACGGGCAGCGCATCGGCCAACCGGATGCTGGCGCTGGACCGCGCGCACAGCGTGCGCGACTACCTGATCGGGCGAGGTCTGTCGGTGACCCGGCTGCAGGCCGAAGGCCTGGCGTCGAGCCGCAGCCTGACCATCCAGGTCACCGCGCCGCCCGGTCGCGGTGCCCGCTGAAGGCGTTCAGGCCAGCGCGCGGGCCCGCGCCTCTTCCTGCAGACGCAACACGCGGCGCTGCACCTTGCCCGTGGTCGTCATGGGCAGGGACTCGACGAATTCGATCTCTTTCGGGTACTCGTACGGTGCGAGCTTGCCCTTCACATGGGCCTGCAGCTCGGCCACCAGCCGCTGCTCGAACGCTGCATCGCCCGCCGCGCGCCCGGGCTGTGCGGCGAGGTATTCCTGCGCCAGCACCACATAGGCCTTGACCACCGCGCCGCGCTCGGCGTCGGGCTTGGGCACCACCGCCGCGTTGGCCACCGCCGGGTGCTTGACCAGGCAGTTCTCGATCTCGCCCGGCCCGATGCGGTAGCCCGCGGCCTTGAACACGTCGTCGGCCCGGCCCTGGTACCAGAGGTAGCCCTCGGCATCACGCACCGCCATGTCGCCGGTGCGGCACCAGCTGCTGGCCATGTCGCCGGTGAACTTGGCGCGCGTGGCGGCCTCGTTCTTCCAGTAGCCGAGGAAAAAGATCGGGTCGGGGTCGCCATGCACATCCAGCCGGTGCACCGCCACGTCGCCCGGCACGCCCACCGGACATTCGTGACCTTCGTCGTCGATCACCGCCACGCGGTGGCCCGGGTAACCCTTGCCCATGCTGCCCGGCTTCGCGGGGTAGAGCCGCGCGCAGTTGCCCACGATGTAGTTGATCTCGGTCTGGCCGAACATCTCGTTGACCGTCACGCCCAGCTGTTTTCGGCAGTAGGCGAACACAGCATCGCCCACGGCCTCGCCCGCGCTCATGATGGCCTGCAGTTGCACCCGGAACTGCTTTCGCGGCTGGGGATAGGCCTTCATCATGGCCTTGAGCGCGGTCGGAAACAGGAAGGTGTGCGTGACGCCGTGGCGCTCCATCAGTTCAAACGCGGCCTGCGGGCTGAAGCGGCCGTTGAAGGCCACGATGGGGCGGCCGAAATACAGCGAGGGCAGCAGCGCGTCCATCAGGCCACCGGTCCAGGCCCAGTCGGCCGGCGACCAGAACACCGCCTGCGACGGCTTCGACGCATCGAAGGGATCAAAGCCGAACCAGTTCTGGCTGCAGACAAACCCCGTGAGGTTGCCGATGAGTGCGCGGTGCGGAATCAGCGCGCCCTTGGGGTTGCCGGTGGTGCCGCTGGTGTAGATCAGCACCGCGGCTTCGTCCGCCAAGGTGTCCACCGCCTTGAAACGCGTTGGGGCCGAGGCCAGCAGGCCGGTCCAGTCCAGCGCACCCGGCGCCGGCGCTTCGACCGCGATCAGGGCCCGCAGCTGCGGGCAGTTGCCGCTGACCGACTGCACCGCCGCCAGCGTGCTGCCGTCACAGATCGCGACCACCGCCTCGCTGTCCTGCAGACGGAACGCCAGCGCCTCGGGCCCGAACAGCTGTGACAGCGGCATGCCCACCGCGCCCATCTGCAGCACCGCCATGTAGGCCACGGCGGTCTCGAAGCGCTGCGGCATCACGATGGCAACCCGGTCGCCGCGTCGCACGCCGAGCGCCGCCAGGGCGCTGGACAGGCGGTTCGCCTGCCGCTGCAGCTCGGCGTAGCTGTGGTGGCGATCGGGCTGCCCCGGCGCGGTGGCGATCACCGCGGTCTGCTGCGCCGTGGCCGTATCGGCGGCCCAGCGGCGCGAGCAGACGGCCGCCATGTTGAAGCGGCGAGGCACCTGCCAGCCAAAGCGGCCATGCAGATCGGCGTAGTGGTCGGGGGTGTCGCTGGCTTGACGCGGGCGCATGAAGGGTCTCCGTCTCGTCTTTATGATGAATCGAATGTACCAAGCCCTGAAAGCCTCGCGCAGCACGTTTGTGCCGATCCGTCACCTGCAATACCACGTGCGTCAGTGGGGTGAACCGGTGCCCGGACAGGCGCCGCTGGTGCTGGTGCACGGCTGGATGGACGTGTCGGCTTCGTGGCAGTTCATGGTGGACGCGCTGAAGGCCGATCGCTGGATCATCGCGCCCGACTGGCGCGGCTTCGGCCTGACCCGCAGTGGCGATCCGTCTCCGGACAGCTACTGGTTCCCCGACTACCTGGCCGACCTCGACGCCCTGCTCGACCACTTCGCGGGCGGACAGCCGGTCGATCTGGTCGGCCACAGCATGGGCGGCAACGTGGTCATGATGTATGGCGGCGTGCGGCCGCTGCGCATTCGCCGGCTGGTCAACCTGGAAGGCTTCGGCCTGCCCGCCACGCGCCCGGCCCAGGCGCCCGAGCGCTACGCCAAGTGGATGGACGAGATCAAGGCCCTGCACCGCGGCGAGATGGACCTCAAGGGCTACGACTCGTCGGACGGCGTGGCCCGGCGCCTGATGAAAACCAACCCGCGGCTGCCGCAAGCCAAGGCCGACTGGCTGGCGCAGCACTGGGCCGCGCCCGATGCCCAGGGCCGCTGGCAGATCCTCGGGGACGTGGCCCACAAGGTGGTGAGCGCCCACCTCTACCAGGTGGAAGAAGCGCTGGCGATCTACCGCCGCATCAGCGCGCCGGTGCTCAGCGTGACCGCGAGCGACGACAGCCTGGGCCAGTGGTGGAAGGGCCAGTTCACGCTGGCGCAGTACCTGGAGCGCCTGCGGGCGGTGCCCAACCTGCAGAGCGCCGTGGTTCAGGACGCGGCCCACATGCTGCACCACGACCAGCCGGAAGAACTCGCCCGGCTGATCGAGAATTTCCTGATCTGAGGCGATGACGGGACCGTCCGTACCAGAGGGCGGCGGGCATGAGAAAATCGGGGATTGTGTCAACGGCGGCTTTCTGCCTGTCCGGCTGATTCCCATCCCCGAATTCCGATTGAGGCCCCATCATGGAAGCAGAACGCGTCAACACCATCCGTAGCCAGCTCGAAGACCTGACCACCCGCGTGGTCGAGTTACGGAGGTATCTTTGACTACGATGCCAAAGCATCGAAACTGAAAGAAGTCGAATCCGCGCTGGAAGACCCGACGGTCTGGAACGACCCCAAACGCGCCCAGGATCTGGGGCGTGAGAAAAAATCGCTCGAAGACGTGGTGCACGTGCTGGACCGCCTCACCGGTGAGCTGTCCGACAACACCGAGCTGTTCGAGATGTCGAGCGAAGACGGCGACGACGCCGGGCTGATCACCATCGAAGGCGAGGCCGCCAAGGTCGCGGTCGAGGTGGAGAAGCTCGAATTCCGCCGCATGTTCAACAACCCGGCCGATCCGCTGAACTGCTTCCTGGACATCCAGGCCGGCGCCGGCGGCACCGAGGCCTGCGACTGGGCCAGCATGCTGCTGCGCCAGTACCTGAAGTACTGCGAGCGCAAGGGCTTCACGACCACGATCGAAGACGAAACCGCGGGCGACACCGCCGGCATCAAGGGTGCCACGATCAAGATCGAAGGCGACTACGCCTTCGGCCTTCTGCGCACCGAAACCGGCGTGCACCGCCTGGTGCGCAAGAGTCCGTTCGACTCGTCGGGCGGCCGCCACACCTCGTTCGCCTCGGTGTTCGTGTACCCCGAGATCGACGACTCGATCGAGATCAACATCAACCCGGCAGACGTGCGCACCGACACCTTCCGCGCATCGGGCGCGGGCGGCCAGCACATCAACAAGACCGACTCGGCCGTGCGCCTGACGCACATCCCCACCGGCATCGTGGTGCAGTGCCAGGACGGCCGCAGCCAGCACAGCAACCGCGACGTGGCGTGGAAGCGTCTGCGCTCACGCCTGTACGACTTTGAGCTGCGCAAGCAACAGGAAGAGCAGCAGAAGCTCGAAGACACCAAGACCGATGTCGGCTGGGGTCACCAGATCCGCAGCTACGTGCTGGACAACAGCCGCATCAAGGACCTGCGCACCAACGTCGAAATCTCGGCCACGCAGAAAGTGCTGGACGGCGACCTCGACGCCTTCATCGAAGCGTCTCTCAAACAAGGAGTCTGAGCATGAGTTCACTGCGTGAAGGCCCCACCACCGTGGTCCGCCGGGAGGACTACACCGCCCCCGCCTACTGGATCGACACCGTCGACCTGAGCTTCGACCTCGACCCGGCCAAGACCCGGGTGCTCAACAAGATGCGCCTGCGCCGCAACCCGGACGTGGCTGCGCAGGCGCTGCGGCTCGATGGCGAAGACCTGAACCTGGCGCGCGTGCTGGTCAACGGCGCGGGCTGCTCATTCAAGATGGACGGCAACCAGCTGGTGCTGGAAAACCTGCCCGACGGCGACGCGCCGATCGAGCTCGAAATCTTCACCACCTGTGCGCCTGAGAAGAACACCCAGCTCATGGGCCTTTACGTGAGCCAGGGCACCTTCTTCACCCAGTGCGAGGCCGAAGGTTTCCGCCGCATCACGTATTTCCTCGATCGTCCGGACGTGATGGCGAGCTACACGGTGACGCTGCGCGCCGACAAGAAGCTCTACCCGGTGCTGCTGTCCAACGGCAACCTGGTCGAAGAAGGCGCGCTGCCCGATGGCCGCCATTTCGCCAAATGGGTCGACCCGCACAAAAAGCCCTGCTACCTGTTCGCGCTCGTGGCCGGCCAGCTGGTGGCGCGCGAGCAGCGCATCAGGGCCCGCAACGGCAACGACCACCTGCTGCAGGTGTATGTGCGCCCCGGCGACATGGACAAGACCGAACACGCCATGAACTCGCTGATCGCCAGCGTGATCTGGGACGAAGCCCGCTTCGGCCTGCCGCTCGATCTGGAGCGCTTCATGATCGTCGCCACCAGCGACTTCAACATGGGCGCGATGGAGAACAAGGGTCTCAACATCTTCAACACCAAGTACGTGCTGGCCAACAGCGCCACCGCGACCGACACCGACTTCGCCAACATCGAGTCGGTCGTGGGCCACGAGTACTTCCACAACTGGACCGGCAACCGCGTCACCTGCCGCGACTGGTTCCAGCTCTCGCTGAAGGAAGGCCTCACCGTCTTCCGCGACCAGGAGTTCAGCATGGACCTGTGCGCCGAAGCGTCGGCGCGCGCGGTCAAGCGCATCGAAGACGTGCGCGTGCTGCGCACCGCGCAGTTCCCCGAAGACGCCGGCCCGATGGCGCACCCGGTACGTCCCGACAGCTACGTCGAGATCAACAACTTCTACACCGTCACGGTCTACGAAAAAGGCGCCGAAGTCGTGCGCATGATGCAGACCCTGGTGGGCCGCGCCGGCTTTGCCACGGGCATGAAGCTGTATTTCGAACGCCATGACGGCAGCGCCGTCACCTGCGACGACTTTGCGCAGGCCATGGCAGACGCCAACCCGGACAGCGACCTCGCCCGCCTGCTGCCGCAGTTCAAGCGCTGGTACAGCCAGGCCGGCACGCCGCTCGTGCAAGCCCGCGGGGTGTACGACGCGGCCTCGCGCAGCTACACGCTCACGCTCACGCAAAGCTGCGCTCCCACGCCCGGCCAGGCAGCGAAAGAGCCGTTCGTGATCCCGGTCGCCATCGGCCTGCTTGACGCCCAGGGCAATCAACTGCCGCTGCAGCTCGCGCACTGGAACCAGCCCGAAACCGGCACCCGCACCTTTGTGCTGACGCAGGACAGCGAAAGCTTCACCTTCGTCAACGTGGACGCCGAACCCGTGCCCTCGATCCTGCGCGGCTTCTCGGCGCCGGTGGTGCTGGACGCCGAATACACCGACGCGCAGCTGCTGAGCCTGCTGGCCCACGACACCGACGCCTTCAACCGCTGGGAAGCCGGCCAGCGACTGGCGCTGCGCCGCGCACTCGCCGCCATCCGCGCCGAAGGCCCGGTGCCGCACGAGCCGCTGGATGCGGCCTACCTCGGCGCCATGCGCGACGTCCTGCGCCACCCCACGCTGGACGCGGCGTTCAAGGAACTGGTGCTCACGCTGCCGGGCGAAACCTACATCGCCGAGCAGCTCGACGTTGTGGACCCGCAGCGCATCCACGCGGTGCGCGAGACCATGCGCGAGCAACTCGCCGAAGCCCTGCTCGACGACTGGGCCTGGGCCTATGAGACCCACAAGGACAATGGCGCCTACCGCCCCGACCCGTTGAGCACCGGCCGCCGTGCCTTGGCCGGCATGGCCCTGACCATGCTCTGCCTGGCCGCGCGCGAAACCGGCGATGCGGTCTGGCCCGGCAAGGCCTACCAGCGCTTCAAGGACGCTGGCAACATGACCGACCGCTTCAACGCGCTCTCGGCCCTGGTGGTGAGCGGCCAGCCGCTGGCACAAGACGCACTCGCCCGCTTCCACGCCATCTTCCGCAACGAAGCCCTGGTGATCGACAAGTGGTTTGCCCTGCAGGCCGGCGCGCCCGACCGCGGCGGCAATGTATTGCCCGCCGTGCGCCAGCTGCTGAACCACCCGGACTTCAACCTCAAGAACCCCAACCGCGCACGCAGCGTGATCTTCAGCTACTGCAGCGCCAACCCCGGTGCCTTCCACCGCAACGATGCATCGGGCTATGTGTTCTGGCGCGAGCGCGTGATCGAACTCGACGCCTTCAACCCGCAGGTCGCTGCCCGCCTCGCGCGCGCGCTGGACCGCTGGAAGAAGCTCGCCGAACCCTACCGCAGCGCGGCGCGAGAAGCCATCGCCCGCGTGGCGGCCAAGCCCGATCTGAGCAACGACGTGCGCGAGGTCGTCACCCGCGCCCTCGCTGAATGACCCTGACAAAACCAGCAACGGAGGAAACCTTGACCAAACGCATTTCCCTGACCCGCTACCTCGTCGAACAACAGCGCGTCGACGGCCACATCCCTGGCGACCTGCGCCTGCTGCTGGAAGTGGTGGCCCGCTCGTGCAAGAGCATCAGCCAGGCCGTCAACAAAGGCGACCTGGGCGGCATCCTCGGCGCTGCCGAGACCGAAAACGTGCAGGGCGAGGTGCAGAAGCAGCTCGACATCATCGCCAACGAGGTGCTGATCGAAGCCAACGAATGGGGCGGTCATCTCGCCGCCATGGCCAGCGAAGAGATGGACAGCATCTATGTGGTGCCCAACCGCTTTCCGCAGGGCGAATACCTGCTGATGTTCGATCCGCTCGACGGCTCGTCGAACATCGACGTGAACGTGTCCATCGGCACCATCTTCTCGGTGCTCAAGAAGGGCAACGACGACCCCGACACGATCGAGCCGGTCAGCGAGCAGGATTTCCTGCAACCCGGCACTCAGCAGGTGGCCGCCGGCTATTGCGTCTACGGCCCGCAGACCACCCTGGTGCTCACCGTGGGCGATGGCGTGGCCATGTTCACCCTCGACCGCGAACAGGGCTCGTTTGTGCTCACCCGGGAGAACGTTCAGATCCCGGCCGACACCAAGGAATTTGCCGTCAACATGAGCAACATGCGCCACTGGGCCGAACCCGTGAAGCGCTATGTGAACGAATGCCTGGAAGGCAAGGATGGGCCACGCGGCAAGGACTTCAACATGCGCTGGGTCGCCTCCATGGTCGCCGACGTGCACCGCATACTCACGCGTGGCGGCGTCTTCCTGTACCCCTGGGACAAGCGCGAACCCGAGAAGCCAGGCAAGCTGCGCCTGATGTACGAAGCCAATCCGATGGCCTGGCTGGTCGAACAGGCGGGCGGTGCCGCCACCAACGGCCACCAGCGCATCCTCGACATCCAGCCGACCAAGCTGCACGAACGCGTCAGCGTGGTGCTGGGCTCAAAGAACGAAGTCGACCGCCTGACCAGCTATCACAGCACGCTATAATCTTGGGCTACAAGCCGGTGTAGCTCAGTCGGTAGAGCAGCTCATTCGTAATGAGAAGGTCGGGTGTTCGATTCATCTCTCCGGCACCACTCTGAAACCCCGCACGCTGTCATGGTGTGCGGGGTTTTTCTTTGGGTGTTGCATGTAGGCCATCTGTAGGCAAGTTGCGTCAAACCCTTTGTGCTTCCCCGGGTTGGGCGAGCACCACCATGGGCGTGTTTTCAGGGCCAAAACACACGCTGTGTTCGGAGCAGGCCTCGCAGGTGGGCGAGCGGCAGATCGACAGCTCTTCGCGCAGGCAGAGCTGCTTGTAGAGGAACTTCTTCCACCGCATGTGCTGCGTGTTGCGGGCCGCCAGGGACGGAAACCAGTGGGCGATCAGCTGCGACAGGGCCTCGCGCGAGGGCAGGCCCATGTCTTGCCACAGGTGCTCATCGCCCAGCGTGGCGCAGGCCATGGCCCACGACACCTGGCGCAGCTCGTCGGCCGGGCCCACCGCCATGTCGGCGTGCTCCAGCAGCAGGCTCAAGACGTCGTCGACCTCATCGCGCCGGCTTTGCATGCGCTCGGCCAGTGCGCTCCAGTCGGGTCGGGGAGTGGCCAGCTCGGGCATGGGGATTCAGGCCGGCGCGGCTGCGTGGGTATAGCACTTCTTCGGGCAGATCTTCGAGCAGGCGGTGCAGCCGATGCACAGCTCCTGGTGCGCGATGGTCATGACCTTCTTTTCGTATTCCTCGTCGTCGTCATCGTCGTCGAGGCTCACCGAAATGCGCTCGCCTTCGTCGGTCAGGCCCACGAGTTCGAGCACGCCGCGCGGGCAGACCTTGAAGCAGCGGCCGCAGCCGATGCATTTGTTCTCGTCCAGGGCGGCGACAAAGGTCGGCGTCCAGGTGACGCCGCTGGGCATGGTGATACTGAATGTGGCGCTCATGCGGTTCTCCTTCAGCTTTCAGCAGCCGCGGCAACGGCCTTGCGCAGGTCCATCAGCGTGGCGTGGGTGTCGTGGCAGCGCTGGGCCACCGAGAGGATGTTTTCCCAGCCTGTGGGAAGGTCCTCGGACAGGTCGTGCAGGTCCATCTTGGCCTGCGTGGCCTGGGCGTTGGCCTTCTTCAGGCGCGCCTTGAGTTCGTCGGCTTCGGTGCTCATGGTCAGGCTCCGTACTGGGCGACTGCGGGAAATTCGCGGATCATGGCCACGGCTTCGGTCAGGAACTTGCTGCCGGCGTCGGACAGTTTTGCCAGCGAGGGGAAGCCGAAGCGGTGCACGTCGCGCAACTGCTTGTTGACCACCACCAGGCGGCCGGCGATCAGCACCATGCGACCGAAACCTTCGTGGCTCATCTTCATCATGGGTGAAACCATCTGGCCGGTCTCGCGCTCGATCGCGACCGCGATGGCGTTGTAGAAGATCTCAAGGTGCCACAGGGTCTCAGGGTCCGGGTCGCCGAGGATGGGCAGGGCTCGGCGCTCTTCGGCGGTGTGGATGAAGGGCTTGAGCAACTGCAGGTCGGTCTTGCCTTCCCAGCTGCCGTGCGTGTCCTGCGCGCGCATCTGCTTGATCAGCTGCTGCACGAAGGGTGTGGAGAGAACAGCCTCGTCGCTCTCAGGCGCGAGTTCGGGCGTGGCGGTGGCGTTCATGGGGTGACCTCGTCGTCTTCAAAATCAAATGCGCGTTCGCTGTCCTTGGCCATGGCCTTGCGCAGCCAGGGCGGCGGCGTGCCTTGCAGCACGGCCTGCAGCTTGTCCAGGATCTCGGCGATGTTTTCGGGCTGCGGCACCTTGATCGGGTGGATCTTCATGGCCACGACACGCGCCGCGCCCGAGCCGCCGATGGCGGCCACGTAGAGGATCGCGCAGTCCTTGATGGCTTCGAGCTTGGGCGCGAGCTTGTCCTCGTCGCCGTCTTCTTCGAGCTTGTCGCCGAACTCGAAGCTCTCGACGAAGTGGTGGCCGGTGGCTGATATCTCGTAGACATCAATGCTCTTGGCCCAGCCGAAGTGCGCGTCCACGCGCTCCTTGTCCTGGGTGGCGAAGGCGATCTTCATGGTGGACTCCTGGGTCAGGCGCTGGCAGCTGCCAGCGGGGTGGGTGGGAGGGGCTCGTGGTGGTCCATGCGCCTGGTGGCCAGCTGCGCTTCGGGCGTGAGCGGCCAGTCGCCCGCGTGGTGGTGGGCGATGCGCTCGATCATCAGGTTGGCGATTTCAAAGATCAGGTTCATGCTGCCGCGGTAGCCCACGCTCACCTTGTGCGCGTTGCCGACGCGGTCGAACACCGGAAAGCCCACGCGCAACAGCGGCTTGTTCAGGCGCTCGGCGGCCTGGCGGCCGTGTGAGTGCGTGACCAGCAGGTCGCAGTCGGCGCCGGCGGTCTCCAGGTCTTCCAGGTCGCCGAGCAGCACCTGCTCGGCCGGCAACAGCTCGTGGGCTTTGGACTGCGTGGTACTGATGCAGCACGTCAGTTCGGCACCCATCTCGTGCAGCAGACCGCCCAGGGCCAGCATCAGGTCGGGCTCGGCGGCGATGGCGACCTTCATGCCGCCGGTGTAGAAATGGCCGTCGAGCATGGCGTCGAGCAACTGGCTGCGCTGGCGCCGGTACTTGGCCGGCACGGGCTTGCCCGACAGCAACGAGAGGCGCTGCAGGAAGCGGTCGTTGCTGGTCAGGCCGGTCAGGCGCTCGAAGATCTCCAGCGGCGTGCCGGTGATCTTTTCCAGCGCCTCGGCGCCTTCGCGCGTCTGCTCGCCGATGCCCAGCGTGAAGGTCGAGGCGCCCGCGGCGCGGATCTGTTCCAGCGTCGTGCCACCCAGGGTGGTGCCGCGCCAGTCGGGCGCAATGTGGCCGTCGAGCGAGCCCGAAATGTCGGGCAGCACGATGGGGTTCAGGCCAAAGGCCTGGATGATCTCGCGCAACTCGTCGATGTCGCTCGGCGTGAGGTGGCTGCCAGGCAGCAACGTGACCTGGTCGGCCACCACCGGCAGCGGTTTCACCTGCGACTTCACGATGGCGGTGATGGCGTGTTTGAAGCCGTCTTCGAACGCACCCACGTAGTCGGGCGTGGACACATAAATGATTTCGGTGTCAGCCAGATCGGGGTTGCGCTTGCGCGCGGTGACGAGGTAGCCGTCGACGTCGTCGCCCTTGGTTTCGGTGAGGCCGGTGGAGCAGATCGCGATCACCTTGGGGGCCGCGCGCTTGCGGATGTTGAGCAGCGCCGCCTCGATGTTCTCGTAGCCGCCGAGGATGGTGGTCACCTCGTTCATGGCCGTGGTCTGCAGCGGGATCGCTTCCTTGAAGTGACGCACCAGCAGCACCAGACCGAAGGAGGTGCAGCCTTGCGAGCCGTGCATCACCGGCATGCAAGCGTCCAGACCGAGAAACGCGAAGCTCGCGCCCAGCGGCTGGCTCATCTTGAGCGGGTTGACGGTACAGGCTTTTTTGGATTCGACGACGCGTGCCATGGCTGTGTTCCTTAGGGTTGCGTCAGACCGGGATTTCTTCGGGCTCCAGGCCCATGGCGTTCGCTGCCACCGCGCTGAGGTGGTCGGTCGACGAGGCTGTCACGGCGGGCGTGACTGCGCCCAGGGTTTCACCGTCGTCGCCCCAGGGCGCGGGGATGCGCACCTGCTGCCACACCGGGTTGAAGATGGCGCGGTCGATTTCGTGCACCAGCTCGACCATGCCCTCGTAGCCGCCGTAGGGGTGGTGGCGCTCCTGGTTGATGTCCAGCCAGGGCATGCGCGCCTTGAGCGCGACGAACTGCGAGCGGCCACCGCTGAGCATGATGTCGGCGCGCGCATCCTTGAGCATCGCGTACATCTCGCGCGGCGTCATGTCGTCGATCATGTGGGCGTCGGCGCCTTCGCCCATGATCTCCTTGATCTTTTCCTTGTCTTCCTTGGTGCTCTTCTTGACGCTGGTGCCGACGATTTCCATGCCGCCTTCCTGCAGCGCCGCCACCACCGACCAGGACTTCACGCCGCCCGTGATCAGCAGCACGCGCTTGCCCTGCAGGCGCTTCTTGTATTCGGCGATGCGCTTGTAGGCGCGTGCTTCTTCCACCTCGATCAGGCGCTCGGTGCGCTCGATGAGTTCGGCGTCGGCGCCCTGCTTCACCAGCAGGCTGGCGATCTGGCGCAGGGTCTCGCTCATGTCGCTGATGCCGTAGAACGAACCTTCGAAATGCGGGATGCCGTAGCGCTGCTCCATCTTGGTCGCGATGTTGATCATCGACTTGGAACACACCATCATGTTGACCTTGGCGCGGTGGGCGCTGGCGATCTCGTTGTAGCGGCCGTCGCCCGAGATGCACGAGAGGATGCGGATGCCCAGGGCGTCGAGCAGCGGCTTCACTTGCCAGAGTTCACCGACCAGGTTGTATTCGCCAATGATGTTGATGTCGTAGGCGGTGGTGAACTCGGGTTCGACGGTGCCGATCACGTAGTCCAGCAGGGCTTCGGCGCCGAGCTTGTTGCCCAGGTTCTTGGGGCCGGCGAAGCCGGGCGCGTTGACCGGGATCACCGGCTTGCCAAACTTCTCGGCGGCGCGCTTGCACACGGCTTCGATGTCGTCACCGGTCAGCGCGGTGACGCAGGTCTGGTAGACGAAGACCGCGGGCGGGTCGTACTTTTCGATGATCTCGCGGATGGATTTGAACAACCGCTTCTCACCGCCGTAGATCACGTCGAGTTCGTTGATGTCGGTGGTGAAGCCGCTGCGGTAGATGGTGGAGCCACTGGACGCGCTGTGGCGGTTGTCCCAGGAGTTGCCTTCACAGGCGATGGGGCCGTGCACCAGGTGGGCCACGTCGACCACGGGCTGCAGTGCGATCTTGGCGCCGTCGAAGGCGCAACCGCCCGCGGCCGCGCCGGGCGAGAGCTGCTTGGTGCAACCCTTCTTGCGTTCCTTCTCGCTCTTGCCCTGGTTGATGTCGCAGCCGGGCTCCTCGAACACTTCAGCGATCTTGGCCTTGAGCGATACAGACATGGCGGACTCCAGACGGTGGGTTGGGAGTCCCTTTGCAAGTTGGGTGCCAGCCAAAAACCGCTGCTTTTCAGTCCGTTTTCGCTTGTCGCTCGCTCTTCAGTGGCGGTTTTGGAGGAAATGTCACGGTGGCTTTGCGACAGGCCGCCCCACCACCGCGGTTCACTTCTGCATCGGAAGCTTTTCACCCTTGCGGTGCAACGCGATCCAGCGCTCCAGCTCGGCCACATGCTGAGCCTCTTCTTCCACGAACTCTTTCGCCAGCACCTTGATCTCGTGATCGGTCGTGGTCTGCAGCACGTTGTCGTAAAAGGCCAGACCGGCACTCTCGGCGTCCAGCGCCACCTGCAGCGCCTGCTCGATGCCGATGAATGGATCGGCGGCCCAGATCGCTGCGGCCTCGGGGCTCTCGATGTCGGGCCACTGGTAGTCGGCCTCGGCCAACGTGGGCAGGCAACGGTAGCCGGCCCGCTCGCGTGCGTCGCCCAGGTGCAGCAGCGAGTAGTCGGCCAGCTGACGGAACAGCTGGGCCACCTCGGTGTTACCGGCCGTGCGCATGGCGTCGGCGAGCTGACCGAAGCGCAGCGCGGCCTCGTTTTCCAGCTGGATGGTGTGGGCCAGAAATTCTTCTACGGAGTCCATGTCAATTTTCCTTCGGTCAAAAATCCAGCTCGAACCAGGCCGGCTCTTTCTGGCGCAGCTGGGCGATCAGTTCCAGCGTGGCCGGCACCAGGGCGTGGATGCCGTACCAGACCTCTTCGCGCCGCGGCTGGCCGTCGCTCTCCAGCAGGCCCTGCAGGCGGCCCCAGCCGTGCCAGTCGAGCTGGACCAGGCGCAGGCGCAGCGGCTCCGGCCAGTGCGCCAGGGTCTGCGCCATGCGCAGCAGATGCATCTCCACACAGGCCAGGGTGTTGGCGCTGGCGAACAGCTCGTCTTCGCCCTGCAGCTCGGCGAGCAGGCTTGTCATGACCTCGCCGCTGTTCTGCAGGATCAGGTATTGCATGCGCGCGATCATGGTGTGCTCACCGGGTCCAGGCCACGGAACATCGCGCAGCGCAAAAACACCTCGCGGCTCGCGTCCACCTGCTTGTGGCGGCAGTACTTGGCGACCAGTTTGGCCAGGCCCTTGATGTCGCGCCCGGTCGCGGCCGGGAACAGCTCGGCCAGCGTCTGGGCCATGCCGGGCGCCAGCGCCAGCGCAAACTGCTCGCCCATCACGCCCCAGATGCGCGCGCGGGCGGCGGCGTCGGGCGGGTGGTAACGGATCAGCGCGATGCAGCGCGAGACGATGGCCTCGTCGATGTCGTCGACGCGGTTGGTGGTGAGGAACAGCAGGCCGTTGAAATACTCCAGCACACGCAGGAACACGCCCACCACCGCGTTCATGGTCAGGTTGTCGTCGCGCTTCTTGATGTAGACGTCGGCCTCATCGATCAGCAGCACCGCGCCCCAGCGCTGGGCGCGCTGCAGCACGTCTTTCAGCGCCGTCTCCATGGTGGCCACGTTCAGGCCGAGCTGGCCCGAGTGCACGCGGTAGATCGGGCGCTGGATGATCTCGGCGTAGACCTCGGCGGTGAGCGTCTTGCCCACGCCGGGCGGGCCGGCACAGAGCACCGTGGTGCCGCCCGACTTGCCAGCGATGATGTCGTCCATCAGCACGTCCATCTCGGCGGTGAGGATGTCGATCAGGTCAGTCTGCTCGGGCGGCAGGACCAGCAGCTGTTTGAGCTGGGGCTTGTAGGCGTAGGGTTCGAGGTCGTCCACATGCACCCACACATGGTGGTGCAGCTCCAGGTGGAACATCAGGATCAGCGGGTGCACCGGCAGCTGGCGGAACAGCCGGGGCCGGTCTTGCAGCGCAGCCTTCAGAGCGATCACGTCCTGCTCGGCGTCGTACTGGCTGCTCTTGGCGGCTTTGTTCAGGTAGTTGGTCAGCAGCTCGCCCGGGGTCTCCAGGCTGGTGTCGCGCTGCTGCAGCACGGCCTCGTCGTTCACCAGGCGCGCCGCTTCGCCCTGGGCCGAGAGGATCACGATGTCCTTGCGCAGCCAGTCGCTGTCGCGGTGGGTGGCGCTCGGGTCGGGCGCGTGAAAGGCCAGACCACGCCCGAGGAACTGGGCGCCGCTCTGCGCTCGCCAGTCGAAGTAGGTGGCCACCGACGTTTCGTACGCGCGCAGCAGCTCGGGCGTCTCGCGTACCAGGCCGCGCGCGAGCAGCAGCTCGGCCACGCTGCGGCCGATCACGTCGTTGCCCGAGAGGCGCAGGGTCTGGTTGACCAGGCCGCCCTTGGCGTTGGCCTTGAGGTCGATGTAGACCTTGCCGGTTTCGTCGTTCGAGGGCGGGGTGTAGTCGATGCGGGTCGGGCACCAGGCCAGCGGCACGCCGTCGGTGTCGGCGCTGAACAGCCAGCCGTGGGTGCTGCCCTCGGCCAGATAAGCCACCAGCGCGGGCACCACGTCTTCCAGCGTGTCGGCCGTGAAGCGCTGGGCGCCGGGCACGCCAAGCAGGCCGCGCAGCGAACGCAGCTGCACGGCGCGGCGCTGCTGGGCCGGGCCGCCCGTGTTCCAGAGCTGGTCGAGACGGTCCAGCACCGGCGCGCTCAGCAGGCGCAGCCGGGTCTCGGCGTGTTGCCCGAAACGCAGCTGGTCCGTCAGGCCGGCCAGCTCGGGGAACTCCTCGGCCAGGGTCTGGGCATGGGTGCGTTCGATGCGCAGCTTCATGGCCGTGGATCGGTTGGGGGTCAGTTGTCGTCGGCCAGCACTTCCAGCGCCACCAGCTGTTCGTACAGGGCGCGCCGCGCGTGCCAGTTGTCTTTGCCGGCGATGCGCGGGTCGGCGCCTTCAAACGCGCCGATGGCGTCGCGGTCGCCGTGGTAGACGCAGGTGAGCCCGCCGCGCGCGGCCAGCGCCGCTTCCAGTGCCGCGGCCTCGCTCACCGGCTCGGCGCTCAGCACGCCGCTGCCCAGCAGGTGGTCGGCGCGGTACAGCGGCGCGTCCCAGCCATGGCTGTCGCCAAGGGCGCAGATGGCCGGGTAGCGCTCCCGTGCGGTCGCGTCCACCGATTCGTGGCCGATGTCGCTGAGCAGCTCGCGCGCGCTCAAGGCGTCAAAAATTTCCCACGGCTGCAGCGGGTCGCCAGCCGCGACCTTGCGGGCGAAGTCGGTCTCGTCGTAGGCGAACCAGGCGCGCGGAGCGGCTTGTTCGGGCACTTCCACCACATAGATCATGGTCTTCTCCGTGGGCCGCAGCCGGTTTTCAACGCCAATTCACCACAACCAGTCATCGAAGCGCGGCCCAGATACCTGAGGGGAAGCCCCCCAGGGCACCGCCGGGCCGGCTTTGCCGGACGGCCAGTGCCGCCCCCTTGAGGGGGTCGCGCATAGCGCGGCGGGGGTGTTCACTTCACTCCACGCCTTCAGCGGCCGTTTTGGCCCAGACGGCTTTGCGCAAGCGCTGGGTGATGCCGGCCGGACTGGCGTCAAACTGCCGCTGCGCAACCGACAGGGCGCCCTGGGCCACAGCGGCTTCGGGCAGGGTCAGGGGCAGGCGACCCGCCACATGGGTGGCACCGGGCACCGCCTTGGCGATCGCCTGGCGGTTCGGGTGCTCGTCCATGGCGATCAGGTTGTCGGCCTCGCGCACGCCACCCAGACACACCCAGCCGTCGATCACTTCAACCTTGCGGCCGTCCTGCGTGGTTTTGATGTAGGTGGCGTCCATGATCAGAACTTCACGACGATGTCTTCGTTGCGCACGATGAACTGGCAGGCCAGTCGCCACGGGGGCGGCAGGTCCTTGGTCTCGGCGTCGGCGATCTGCTGCGCCGTGATCTTGCCGGCCAGCTTCAGCACGGTCTTCTCTTTTTCGGTCAGCGCCACACCGTGCGGCGTGTTGCCCGAAAGCACGGTCACCTGCAGCTGGCAGGAGCCGCACTCACCGTTTTCGCACTCGAAATCCAGCGGAATGTTGTTGGCCTTCGCCACCGCCAGCAAGGTCTTGGTGTCACCCGCGATGGCATAGACCGTGAGGTCCTTCTTCATGCGCGGAGAACTGAATGTCACGTTGGCCATAGGGCACCTATAGAAAGATAAAAACTCCGACCGAGGCAGCACCAGACAAGCGAAGGGAAGCTCACCCAGGCCGCCGCGGAACGGGCTTTGCCCGGCCGCCAGCGGCGCCCCCTGGGGGGGGGGTGACGCGAAGCGGCGCGGGGGGAGCCCTCAACGGATGATGTCGTAGCTGTAGTCGGTCTTGCCCGGGATGATCGTGTTGGCATCCAGCGTCTCGAAGAACTCGTCGAGCAGGGTGACCAGCACGCGCATGCCGCCTTCGTAGCCCCAGGTGGGGAAACGGTGGTAGTGGTGGCGATCAAAGATCGGGAACACCATGCGCACCAGCGGGGTCTTGGTGTCGCGCTCCAGGTATTTGCCGTAGGTGTTGCCGATCAGGAAGTCCACCGGCTCGGTGAACAGCAGCGAACGCAGGTGCCACAGGTCGCGCTTGGGGTAGACCTTGCAGCCGGCGCCGTAGGGTGAAGAGTCGAACAGCTCCTGCACTTTCTTGGCCCAGGTTTCGGTGCCGTTGGTGGCCAGCACGTGCGAGGGTTCGGCACCGAGTTCCAGCAGGAACTGGGCGTAGCCGAGCATCTGGTCCGGGTCGCCGTAGAGGGCGTAGCGTTTGCCGTGCAGGTGGGCCTGGCTGTCGGCCATGGCGTCGACCAGTTCGCCGCGCTCTTTTTCCAGCTCGGCCGGGATCGGCTTGCCGGTCAGGCGCGAGATTTCCATCAGGAACTGGTCGGTGCCGGCAACGCCGATGGGGGCGTTCAGCGTGACAACTTCCTGGCCGTGTTCGGCGATGAACTTGCTGGTCTTCTCGCAGCAGAATTCCTGGAACACGATGGTGGCCTTGGCGTGCAGCGCGGCAACCACTTCTTCTTTCGAGGTGCCGCCGGCGTACATGCGGAACTCGCCGTCGGTGGGCGTGTTCCAGTTGCCGGACGGATCGCAGATGATGTTCACCTGCACACCGAACAGATCGAAGATGCGGCGGATTTCCTTCATGTTGCCGACGACGTAACCGTCGAAGCCACCGATGAAGTTGATGCTGTCGTTCGGCACGCGGACCAGGGGTTCGGTGGTCTTGGCCTTGCCGTCCCAGAAGTGGCGCAGGATGCCCAGCAGCGCGTTGTCGTAGCCGGTGATGTGGCTGCCGACGAAGGCCGGGGTGTGGGCAAAGGGCACGTCGAACTCGTCGGGCACGCTGCCTTTTTGCTTGCTGGTCTTGATGAAGGCGTCGACGTCGTCACCGATCACTTCGGCCATGCAGGTGGTCGAGACGGCGATCATGTCGGGCTTGTACAGGCTGTAGGCGTTGGCCAGGCCGTCGACCATGTTGTTCAGGCCACCGAACACGGCGGCGTCTTCCGTCATCGAAGAGCTCACGCAGGAGGTGGGTTCCTTGAAGTGGCGGCTGAAGTGCGAGCGGTAGTAGGCCACGCAGCCCTGGCTGCCGTGCACGAAGCTCAGCGTCTTCTGGAAACCGTTGGCCACGTACACGGCGCCCAGCGGCTGGCAGGCCTTGGCCGGGTTCACCGACAGGGAATCGCGGGCGAAGTTCTTCTGCTTGTAGTCTTCGGTCTTGGTCCACTCGACGATCTGCTTGACCGTTTCGTCGCTGTGGTTGAACTCGAATTCCGCTTTCTTGTTGCGGAAGATGTCCTGGTACTCGGGCTCACGGAACAGCAGTTCGTGGTCGAGGATCTTGTCGGCTGATTGGGGCATGGTGCTCTCCAGAGGATGTTGAGAATTCAAGGAGCGGGCGACCGGCACAAGCCAGGCCGCCCACGGTCTTTAGGCTGCTTTTTTCCAGGGAGCCTTGGTCAGGCCCCAGATCGGAGAGCTGATCGCCATGTCCATGTCACGGGCGAAGATGGCGAAGCCGTCGTAGCCGTGGTAGGGGCCGGAGTAGTCCCAGCTGTGCATCTGGCGGAAGGGCACGCCCATCTTCTGGAACACGTACTTTTCCTTGATGCCGGAGCCCACCAGGTCGGGTTGCACCTGTTCGACGAACTTCTCGAATTCGTAGCCGGTCACGTCGTCATAGATCAACGTGCCGTCTTTCACGTAGTGCGTGGTGCGCTGGTAGTCGTCGCCGTGGCCGAATTCGTAGCCGGTGCCGACCACGTCCATGCCCAGGTCTTCGTAGGCGCCGATCACGTGGCGCGGACGCAGACCGCCCACGAACAGCATGACCTTCTTGCCCTGCAGACGCGGCTTGAACTTGTCGATCACGGCCTGCATCAGCGGCTTGTACTTGGCGATGACCTCTTCGGCCTTGGCCTTGATGCTGTCGTCGAAATGGCTGGCGATCTCGCGCAGGCTCTTCTCGATCATGGTCGGGCCGAAGAAGTTGTATTCCACCCATGGAATGCCGTACTTCTCTTCCATGTGGCGGCTGATGTAGTTCATCGAGCGGTAGCAGTGCAGCACGTTGAGCTTGGCCTTGGGCGTGTTCTCGATCTCGGCGATGGTGCCGTCGCCGGACCACTGGGAGATCACGCGCAGACCCATTTCTTCGAGCAGGATGCGGCTGGACCAGGCGTCGCCACCGATGTTGTAGTCGCCGATGATGGCCACGTCGTAGGGTGTGGAGACGAACTCGGGGCGCTTGTTTGGATCGGTGCGGTCGAACACCCAGTCGCGGATCGCGTCGTTGGCCAGGTGGTGGCCGAGCGACTGGCTCACGCCGCGGAAACCTTCGCAACGCACGGGCACGATGGTCTTGCCTTCGTACTCTTTGCTCTTTTTCTTCGACACGGCTTCGATGTCGTCGCCGATCAGGCCGATCGGGCACTCGGACTGGATCGAGATGCCCTTGTTCAGGGGAAACAGTTCCTGGATCTCGTCGATGATCTTGTCGAGCTTCTTGTCACCACCGAAGACGATGTCCTTTTCCTGGAAATCGCTGGTGAACTGCATCGTGACGAAGGTGTCGATGCCGGTGGTGCCGATGTAGTAGTTGCGGCGTGCGGCCCAGGAGTACTGGCCACAACCCACGGGACCGTGGCTGATGTGGATCATGTCCTTGATGGGGCCCCACACCACACCCTTGGAACCGGCGTAGGCACAACCGCGGATGGTCATGACGCCCGGCAGGGATTTGATGTTGGATTTGACGCCGCAGTCCGGCTTGCCTTCTTCGAACGAGCCCAGGTGCTTCGCCCTGCGCTTGGCCATCTTTTCGGGATAGGCCTTCAGCACTTCATCGATCAAGGCTTTGTTCGTGGCCTTGCGGTCTTCAACTGTGGCAGTCATGGGTAACTCCGATGGATATTTGGTTTGCTTGGGTGATCAAGACCGACCCGCCGGCACAAGCCAGGCGGATCGGACTTGCGGGGCCGTTCAGGCGGCGGCCAGGGCGGCGGCGGCCGCAGCGGCCTTGCCGACTTCGGACTCGTCGATCTGCTGCATGATCCCGAACTCCATCAGCATGTCTTCCAGCTGGTCCATCGTGATGGGGGTGGGGATGGTGCCGTTGCCAGCGTTGTTGTGAATCTTCGAAGCCAGGGTGCGGTACTCGGCGGCCTGCTTGGAATCGGGTGCGTACTCGATCACGGTCATGCGGCGCAGCTCGGCGTGTTGCACGATGTTGTCGCGCGGCACGAAGTGGATCAGCTTGCTGCCCAGCATGCCGGCGAGGGCGTCGGCCAGTTCCAGTTCCTTGTCGGTCTGACGCTCGTTGCAGACCAGGCCACCCAGACGCACACCACCCGAGTTGGCGTACTTCAGAATGCCCTTGGAGATGTTGTTGGCCGCGTACATGGCCATCATCTCGCCCGACATCACGATGTAGATCTCCTGCGCCTTGTTTTCGCGGATGGGCATGGCAAAGCCGCCGCACACCACGTCACCCAGCACGTCGTAGGACACGTAGTCCACGCCGTCGTAGGCGCCGTTTTCTTCCAGGAAGTTGATCGAGGTGATCACGCCGCGGCCAGCGCAGCCGACGCCTGGCTCAGGGCCACCGGACTCGACGCAGCGGATGTCCTTGTAGCCGATCTTCATCACGTCTTCGAGCTCCAGGTCCTCCACCGAACCGGCTTCAGCGGCCAGCGAGAGGATGGTGTCCTGGGCCTTGGCGTGCAGGATCAGGCGGGTCGAGTCGGCCTTGGGGTCGCAGCCGACGATCAGGATTTTCTGGCCGAGGTCGGACAGAGCAGCCAGGGTGTTCTGGGAAGTGGTCGATTTACCGATGCCGCCTTTACCGTAAAAGGCGATTTGCCGAAGTTTGGCCATTGCAGTACTCCATTCAGGAAAGTTAAAGAACCTAAGCAAGCGTTGCCGCGACTTTGGGTCAGCCTTCCGTGCCTGTTGGTCTTATTGCTCTAGGTTCACGTCGGCCGGACTGGTGTCCGCGCACCCTCCTCTTTGCAGCTTCCGTGCCATGTTGTCTGGCCTCTGTTTTATCGCTCTTGAAACAGGGCCTCCACAGAGGGAAAAACGCACTTTTCAGGACTCGCTGCGGGCGCTGAAAGGGCTTTGTCCTGTTCCCGACAAAACGGCGAAATCCGTCGCACACACATCGCGTCGGCGGGTCGCTGCGGCGGCTTTGTGTCGCATTTGATGGCCCCGCATCGGTAAATCCGCCTGGTACGGTCATTGCTCTTTAGAGAGGCATGAACCTGCCCCACGCGCTCACCACCGAACCGGTCGCTCCGCCCTCGCACTTTGAAGCGATCGGTGGCCAAGCGGCGGTGGACCGCTTGGTCAATGCCTTCTACGCGCAGATGGACAGCCGCAGCGATTCGCGCGGCATCCGCGCCATGCACGAGCCCGATCTGGGCCACACCAAGGCCGTGCTGCGGCTGTACCTGGCCGAGTGGCTGGGCGGCCCCAAGGACTACACGGCGCAGCGCGGCCACCCGCGCCTGCGCATGCGCCACGCGACTTTTCCCATCGGCGTGCCAGAACGCGACGCCTGGCTCGCCTGCATGGACGCCGCGATGCAGCAGACCGGCGTGCCCGCGGACCTGCACCGCGTGCTGATGGCGGCCTTCTTCAAGACCGCCGACTGGATGCGCAACACCCCAAACCCCCCGGCAATCCCTGCCACCAACCCGAAGGAAGCTCCATGACCGCCACCCTGGCCACCAAAGAGATCGACGACACCGCGTTTGCCCGCCTGGACGACGAAGGCCGCCTGCTCAACCCCCTGCTCAAGGGCAGCACCAACAAGTTCGGCCGGGTCGGCTTTCGCGGCGAACTCGCGCTGCGTTTTGCGCCCAAGCTGGCCGACGAAGCGCGCCCGCCCGAACTGCTGTGCGGCCAGGCCATGGCGGTGGGCTCCGTGGGCGAGAAGACCCTGTCCTTCTTCGCCGGCTACCTGCTGAGCTTCGAGTACCTGAAGGACGTGGCCGAGGTGCTGGGCGACACCCTGAGCGCGGGCGGCAAGTACTTCCTGTTCTGCAACAACATCGACCTGTCGAAGAAGTACCAGGTGCCGTACAAGGGCGCGATGTTCTATGTGCTGCCGATCGACGAGGCCACGGTCTACAACGAACTGCTCGACCTGTTCTACCTGGAAAAGGGCGACCTGAAGAAGAAGGACACTGCGGGCAAGCTCGACGCCATCGCCGACGCCGCGCTGAAGTACGACGTCACCTTCGACACCATCACCTACGCAGAAGGCCTGACCCTCATGGGCCCCGTGCGGAATCCCAACGAAAACCGCCCGGTTTGATCGGTGTCTTCCTGCTGCGCGAACCGATCCTGCATCTGCGGTGCTCGCCGTACGTGAGTACGGCTCCGCTCCTCAACGCAGCCTCGGTCCGCTCGCGACGGAATCCATCCGATCAAACCCACAGGCCGTTGAGATGGACGACGATGAGCGCGACCAACCCCAACGCTGGACCAGCACCAACCTGGTGGGGGTGTCCACGGCCTGGCTGGCCAGCACGGGCTTCAACCAGCGTGCGCCCGAGCTGCACATCGCCGGCACGCGCGAGACCCAGCCGGGTCTCTTCGCGCTGCTGGACCGCTGCGACGACCTGACCCAAGCGCGCGAGGTCTTTGTGCACTACCTGTCCATCGCCTTCGGTCTGCAAGCTCCCGAGAAGCCCGCCATCGGCAGTGCGGCATCGACCGAGCCACGGCGCTGGCGCGGCAGCTGGCGCCGCCTGCTGCAGGGCTGGGGCATGGACGCCAACGGTGTCGCGGGCGCGGTGCTCAAGGGCTGGGTCGAAAGCCGCTTCGGCCTGGTGCCCACGTTCCACAAAGCGCCGCTGGCGCACTTCCCGTCACCGGCCTGGGTGGCCTACCTGGAAGAAAAAACCAGCAGCCGCCACCACAGCAACAACATCCACCAGCAGCTCGACCTGCTGTACGAGTTCTGCCAGTGGGCGCTCGCCCGCTTCCCGCTGCCCGCGCCCCAGATGCAGGGCCCGCACGTGCGGCTCTGGCGCGGCAGCAACCGCGTGGAAGAGCAGCTGCTGCAAGGCACGCTGCGCGAACGCCGTTGCCGCGTTCGGCTCAACAACATCGTGTCTTTCAGCCTCAGCCCCGAAGAAGCCTCGTGTTTTGGCGACTGGGTGTTCGAGCTGCTGGTGCCGCGCAGCAAGCTGCTGGTGTTCCCCGGCCTGCTGCCCGGCCAGGTGCTGCAGGGCGAGCAGGAAGTGATCGCACTCGGCGGCGACTACGACGTGGTGGCGCGTTATGACTGATCGTTTTGACAAGGTGCTCGGCGCCTACCTCGGTCTGGCCATCGGCGACGCGCTGGGCGCCACCGTGGAATTCATGCGCCCACGCGAGATCGCCCTGCAATACGGTGTGCACCGCGACATCGTGGGCGGCGGCTGGCTCAAGCTCCCGCGCGGCCAGGTCACCGACGACACCACCATGTGCCTCGCCCTGGGCGAGGCGTTGCTGCAGGGCGGCCCACAGGCCCTGCAAGGCCATGCCCTCGGCGACGACGCGCTGGTGCACGCCATCGGCCAGGCCTTCGTGCGCTGGTTCCAGGCCAAGCCGGTGGACATCGGCAACACCTGCCGGCGCGGCATCCTGCGGTACCTCCACGAGCGCAGCCTGTCGGGCCCCTACAACGCCGGCGACGGCGGCAACGGCGCGCTGATGCGCAACCTGCCCGTGGTCCTGGCCACGCTGGGCGACGACGCTGCCTTCGAGCGCCTGTCCATCGCCCAGGCGCGGCTGACGCACCACCACCCGCTGTCCGACGCCGCCACGCTGGGCTTTGGCCACCTGGTGCGCCGGCTCATCGATGGCGCCAGCCACGTGGACAGCCTGCTCTGGATCGATCGCTGGATCGAGCAGAACCCGGCCTTCAAATTTGCACCGTACCGCGGCCACGCCACGGCCTATGTCGTCGACACGGTGCATACCGTCTTGCACTTCTACACATTGCACCGCGACTTCGAAGCCGCCCTGATCGCCACCGTGAACCAGGGCGACGACGCCGACACCACCGGCGCGCTGATCGGCATGCTGGCCGGTGCGCGCTGCGGCGCGGCCGCCCTGCCCCGGCGCTGGCTGCAGCGCCTGCAGCCACAGACCGTGATGGCCATCACCGACCAGTGCAGCGGCCTGCTCGCGCTCTCGCGCGGCCCGGCGGAGGTGCCCCATGGCTGAAAACACCGCGCAAGTCAGCGCGCTGGCCCGCGTACAGGCCTACCACGAGCGCAGCAAACACCGGCTGGGCGCCTACGCCGCCGGCCCCGAGACGCTGGACTGGGACGCCCAGCCCGACCCCTTCCGCCGCTTCGCCGGCGCGCCGATCACGTCCTTGCCATTGAAGGCAGCTGACGAGGCCATCGGCTGGAATCAACTCTTCGAGCCCGGGCGCGAGGCCTTTCCCGCGAACCTCGCCCAGATCGGCCGCCTTTTCGAATGCTCGTTCGCGCTCTCGGCGTGGAAAGAACTCGGCCCCGACCGATGGGCGCTGCGCGTGAACCCCTCCAGCGGCAACCTGCACCCGACCGAGGTGTACCTGGTGGCGCAGGGCCTGCCCGATCTGGCCGATGGGGTGTACCACTACGCGCCCAAAGAACACGCGCTGGAGCAACGGGCTGCCTTCGCTTCGCCGGTCACCGCGCCGCGCCTGCTGGTGGGCTTCAGCTCGATCCACTGGCGCGAGGCCTGGAAATACGGCGAGCGCGCCTTCCGATACTGCCAGCTGGACATGGGCCACGCCATCGGCGCCCTGCGCTACGCCGCCGCCCTGCTGGGCTGGCGCGTGCGCGAACTGGGCCTGGGCCATGGCGAACTCGCCGCACTCATGGGCCTGGACCGTGCGGCCGATTTCCAGAACGCCGAGGGCGAAGAGGCCGAGTCCGTGTTCGAGTTGTGTTTTGACGCAGCGAACGCGCCGCCGTTGGACCCGCGCGCGATGCTCGCTGACGCATGCTGGTTCGGGCAAGCCAACCGCCTCGACGCCCACCCCATGTACCGCTGGCCGGTGATCGATGCCGTGGCCAAGGCCTCACGCCGCCTCACCGCAACACCGACTGCGACACTGCCTCCGTTGACCCGCCGCACGCTGTTGCCCGGCAGCACAGCCCAGGCCTCCCAGCTGATCCGCCAGCGCCGCAGCGCCCAGCGCTTCGACCGCAGCGCGCGCACACATACCACCGCCCTCTGGCCCCTGCTCGCCGCGCTGATGCCAGCCGGTCAGTTGCCGTGGGACATGGGCGACGAATACGCGCAGGTGCACGCCGTCCTGTTTGCCCACCGCGTCGATGGCCTCGCGCCCGGCGCCTACCTGCTGCCGCGCAACACCACGGCCCGGGCTCGGCTGCAAACCGCCCTGCCCCAGCTGGCCTGGAAGCCGGTCGAAGCCTGCCCGGCCGAGCTGCCGCTGGTCGAGCTCGCCTTGAACCCGGCGCTGGCTGGCACGCTGCGCACGCTGTCGTGCCACCAGGCCATCGGTGCCGATGCGGTGTTCGTGATCGCCTTGCTGGCCGAGCTGCCCACGCCTGAGAGCGACGCGCCCTGGCGGTACCGCGAGCGCCTGCGCGAAGCCGGCCTGATCGGCCAGGTGCTGTACCTCGAAGCCGAAGCCGCCGGCCTGCGCGGCACCGGCATCGGCTGCTTCTTCGACGACCCGGTGCGCGAGCTGCTGGGCCTGGGTGCCCCGGGCACCGAGGCCTGGCAGGTGCTCTACCACTTCAGCGTCGGCCTGCCGGTGCTGGATGCGCGCATCACCAGCACACCCCCCTACCCGGAGCACCGCCCATGAAAGGCCAACGCGTTTTCCGCCGTCTCACCGTGGCCGAGCTTGGCCCCTGGTGCGCGTCACACCCCACCGCCCTGCTGCTCGACACGCGCGACGCCGCCAGCCATGCGCGCGACGGCTGGCCCGGTGCCGTGCGGCTCTCGGGCGAGAACCAGGACACCCTGCTGCTGCGCACCGCGCGCACGCGCCCGGTGCTGATCTACTGCTACCACGGCAACGCCAGCCAGTCCTGGGCACAGATGTTTGCCGACTTCGGTTTCACCGAGGTCAGCGACCTGATTGGTGGCCAGGCGGCCTGGGTCGCGGCGCAGAACGCACCGGCCCCTGCCGCGCCCCCACCGCCTCCGCCAGCACCGCCGCGCAAACCACCGACGCAGGCGCTGTCGGACTGGCTGCGCGCCGAGGGCTTCGATGACCCCGATGCGCGCGGCGCACATGGCAACACACCCCTGATGCTCGCGGCCTGGCGCGGCGACGCCGCCATCGTGAACGCGCTGATCCACCACGGCGTGACGCTGGACGCGGTCAACCGCGACGGCAACAACGCGCTCTGGCTGGCCTGCGTGCACGGCGATCTCTCGGGGATTGATCGCCTGGTGCGCGCGGGCGTGCCGATCGACCAGACCAACACCACCGGCGCGACCGCGCTGATGTACGCGGCCAGCAGCGGCAAGGCCGCCGTGTTGCGCCAGCTGCTCGCGCTAGGCGCCGACGCCAGTCTGCGCACCCAGGACGACTTCAGCGCGCTCGACATGGCCGCCAGTGTGGAATGCCTGCGCCTGCTGCGCCCGGCGCGCCAACCCATCCCCAGCGAAAGCCCCCCGTGAGCCACATCATTTTTTTTGAAAAGCCTGGCTGCGGCGGCAACGCGCGCCAGCGCGCCACGCTCCAGGCCGCCGGCCACACGCTGGAGCGGCGCAACCTGCTGACCGCGCACTGGACACCCGAGGCCCTGCTCGAATTCCTCGCGCCGCTGCCCGTGCCCGAATGGTTCAACCGCGCAGCGCCGCGCATCAAGAGCGGCGAGGTGCTGCCCGAGGCGCTGGACGCCGAGGCTGCCCTGGCCCTGCTGATCGCGGAGCCGCTGCTGATCCGCCGCCCGCTGATGCTGAACACCACCGACGGCAGCCGCCATGTCGGCTTCGACACCGCCGCGGTCACGGCCTGGGTCGGCCTCGATCCCTCCGCACAGCGCCCGACCTCGCTCGAAGGCTGCGCCTCGCCCACCGAATCCTGTCACCCCCCCACCGGAGGCCAACATGCCCATGTTTGACTACCACTGCAAGGCCTGCCAGGCCGACTTCGAGCTGCTGGTGCGCGCCAGCACGGTGCCCACCTGCCCGCACTGCGCGAGCACGGAGCTGGAGAAGTGCGTCTCGCGCATCGCCCCGGCCGGCAAGATCGAAGCCATCCGCATGTCCAACCGCCGCCTCGCTGCGGCACAGGGCCACTTCAACAACTACAGCCCATCCGAACAGGCGCGGCTGCTGAAAGGCAAAAGGGTTTGATATGGATCTGGTCTACAAAACGACGATGCTGACCCAGGGCGGGCGCGGCGGTCAGGTGCAGAGCGAAGACGGCAGCTTCAAGCTCAAGCTCGCGGTGCCCAAGGAGATGGGCGGCAGCGGCGAAGGGCCGAACCCCGAGATGCTGTTCGCGGGCGCGTTCGCGGCCTGTTTCGAACACTCGATCCGCCACATCGCCAAGGCCGACAAGCTGCCGCTGCGCGGCTGCTACGTCGAGGCCACGCTGTCGATGTACGTGAACTTCGAAGGCGCCTACCGCATGGCGCTCAACCTCACGGCCACGCTGGCCGGCCCGCTGGACCAGGTCACGGCCGACAGCCTGATGGAGCGCGCCAAGGGCATCTGCCCCTACGCCGACGCGACCAAGAACAACATGAGCCTCAACCTCAAAGCGGTGCTCGATACACCGGTGACGGCATGACCACAGACGCGGGCTTCTTCATGGACTGGGACGGCAACGTGCGCCGCACCGACGACCCGGGCGGTGGCTACCGCTGCGATGTCGACCGCGGTGCGCGCTACGTCGGTGTGCTCGCCAAGTCGGGCGCGCTGGTGCACGAAGCCACCTTCTACAAAGACCAGGCGGCGCTGGACAAGGCCGGCATCAAGGGCACGCTGGTGCCGGGCAGCCATCCCTGGGGCAAAGAGGGCGCCGCTTAAAACAACCACCTGAGACAGAGACCATGAACGACGCTGCCGACCACGGCGCCGAAGCCTTCTTCCGCGAGCAGCGCGGTGCCTTTGAACACACACTCGCCACCGGCGGCCCCGAGGCTGCGCTGCTGCAGGCCTGGGACAGTTTCGATGGCAATGTGGCGATCCAGTGCGAGGGCCAGCCACCGGTGGCCTGCGGCAAGGGCTGCGCCAGCTGCTGCGAGCTGCGCGTGGCCGCGCTCGCGCCCGAGGTGTTCGTGCTGGCCAACTACCTGCGCGCCACCGCGCCCACGCTGGCGAGCCACGGCATCAACCTCATCACCGCCGTGCGCGAGATCGATGCCGCCACCCGGGGGCAGGACGAAACGGCGCGCGTGGCGATGCACCGGCGCTGCGCCTTCGTGGTCAAGGGCGTGTGCCTGATCCACCGCGCGCGACCGCTGGCCTGCCGCGGCCACGCCTCACACGACCGGCGCGCCTGCGTGGACGCCGCGGCAGGGCGCGTGACCGAGGTGCCGTTTTCCGGGCCACACCGGATGGTGCGCATGCTGCTGCAGTCGGCCTTGCAGGCCGCCCTGCGCCAGCAGGGCCTGGCCTGGGGCGCCTACGAGCTGAACCACGCCCTGGTGCTGGCGCTGGACGCGCCGGACGCGCAAGCCGCCTGGCTGCAGGGTGCCGATCCGCTGGCCGAGGCTGCGGTGGATCTGGACCAGCGCGAGGTCATGGCTGCGGGGTTCGACGAAATCCCGCACCAAGTTAGCCGCAGCACTTCTTGAACTTCTTCCCGCTGCCGCAAGGGCACGCATCGTTGCGGCCCGGCGCGGCCGTGGCGTGTTTCACCGTCTCGACGCGCGGGCCCAGGCTCTTCCAGGTTTCGCGCAGGTTGTAGACCGCCCAGATCGCATCGCCCACGGCCTTCATTCGCGCGGCGCTCACACGGGGCGCGCCTTGCTGGTCTTGATAGGCGTGCAGGGTGGGCGCGCCGGTGTCGGGCAGCGTGAGCGCGCGCAGCAGCTTCAGCGCAGCCTCGCGCCACTGCTGCGCCTGGGCGTTGCGCGGGCCGGCCCACTCCTCTGGCCAGGCGGCCACGGCGGCCATGAAGCCTTGCGCCCAGCGCTGTGCGAACGAATCCGCGCTCTCGCCCAGCTCGGGCTGGTAGGCCGCGGGGTCGTCGAGCGCGCTCACCCGGGTGTCCAGCGCCTGCTCGACCAGCGCCCAGCGCCGCGCCCACAGGGATGACACATTGGCGGGCACGGCATCGGCCGCCAGGCCCAGCAGCCGGGGCCAGTATTCGCTGGGTGCGATGGCGCGACGGCAGCAGACCAGGGCCGCCAGGAAGCCTTCGCAGAACTCCCAGTCGGGTGTCTCGGGGAAGCTCGTGCGGCGCGCGCTGAGCCAGGCCTCCAGCGTGGCGAAGTCCTCGGCAGACAGGGGCAGCAGTTCGGTGGCAACGGTGTTCATGGTGCGGTTCCAGCTTGTTCAAACAACGCCAGCAGGCGGCGCAACACCGCCGTCTCGCGCTGGCCATGGGCTTGCAGCGCGGCCCGGCAGGCCTCGCGCACGGTGGCGTTTTGTCCGGGCTTCTGCATCAGCGCAAACACCGCACGCGCCGAGCGTCCAGCGCCCAGTTCGGGGTCGAGCACGATGTCCATCGCCAGCCCGGGCGCCACGGCGCGCGCCATGGACCGGAACGACCACGAGCCCGCCATGACCGGGTGGTAGTAGTGGCCGCGCGCGACCTGGAACAGGTCGACGATGCGCGGCAGCAGCGCGTCGAGCGCGGGCGCGAGGTCTTCAAACCACTGCGCCAGCTCGCGGATGCGGTTGCGCTCGAAGCCGGCGTTGTAGGCCAGCACCGCGCCCGAGGTGCCGAGCACGCCCAGCAGCGACAGCGCAAACGCACGGCGCGGGTCACCGCCCTGCCCTTCGGCCAGAAAGTGGTGCTCGCTCCACGCGCCGTCCGCCGTCTGCACCGCGCAGCTCCACTGGAACGGCAGCGTCTGGTAGGGCCGGGTGCCGGGCCAGATCGGCACGGCCAGACCGATGGTGTCAAAGCGCAGGCAGTGGCGCGGGTAGGGCCAGGCGCGGGCCAGCGCGCCCACCTCGGGCTCCAGCAGCGGCGCGCTCTGCTGCACCGCGCGCACGGCGCGGCGCTGGCGCGGCGGCGCGATGTCTTCGGGGCGCAGGCTCATCACGTCGTGGTGGCCAGCGGCGCGCCATTCGGCCGCGGCTTCGCGCCCCAGGATGTCGAGGCTGGTCTCTGCAGGTTCGGCCGGGGCCGGCAGCACACAGGCCTTGCAGCTCGCCGCGAACTCGCAGCCGCTGCCCTCGTGGCAATGCGGCCCGGGCGTGGCCTCGGGTTCCGAGCCGCGCTCGCACTGGCGCATGGCGTCCAGCCATTCGGCGACCGGGCGCGAGCCGAGCACCGGCCCCAGGTCCACCTCGCGGAACAGGCCGGCGTAACAGCCGTGGCCGGGGTAGACGAAGTCGGTGTCGACCAGCAGCAGGCCCACGCTCTGCACCGCGAAGCCGCAGCGCGCGGCCACGTGGGTCCAGAGCGCGACGGTGTCCACGTCGGTGTCGTCGCCCACGGTCGCGTAGCGCACCTTGAAAAGGCGCAGCCCGTGTTCACCCGCGGTGAGCACGTCGATGCGCACCTGGGCGCGGTCTTCGCTGGTCAGGCAGGCGCCCAGAACGGCCCAGCCCTCGGGCGGCTCGGCGTCGCTGTCGAGGCAGTTCAGGGTGTGGCGCACGGCCTGCAGCCACTGCGCGGGGCTTTGCGGCGCAGCCACCGTGTCGGCGTGCGGGAACGAGGCACGCAGGGCCACGTCCAGGCCCGTGGCGCGCGCCAGCTCCGCGGCCTCCGGGGTGGGCGCTGGCGCGGGCGCCGCCACGCCGCGCTGCAGCTGGCGGCGCGCCAACCAGAAGCGGCGCTCGCAGCTGCGCCAGCGGCGCAGGTCGTCGGTGTTGAGGGGCGGAGCAAATACCATGGGCGCTATCAGACAAAGCCGACACAGGACCGGACAGGAACCGGCACAAAGGCCACAGGCGCAAGCATGCGGAAGGCCCTTGCACCGGCGGACGGCTTCTGTTTAGCAAGCAGCGTGCAAGCCCTGCCGCCCGAACGTGCATGGCGCGGGTCTTGCACTCCCGACGCGCATGACCCTCCAGTTCCACATGACGCCCGGCTCCTGCACGACCGGCATCCACATCCTGCTCGAAGAACTGGAGCTGCCGTTCCAGGTGAACATCGTCAACCTGCCGGCGGGCGACCATCAAAAGCCCGCCTACCTGGCGATCAACCCCAAAGGCACGATCCCGACCCTGGTTCTCGACGACGGGAGCGCCCTCACCAGCTTCCCGTCCATCGCCTACTGGCTGGCGCGGCGCCACCCGCGCAAGCGCCTGCTGAGCGACGACCCGCTGCTGGCCGCGCGCACGCTGGAGCTGATGGACTACGCGGTCGACACCGTGCACGGTCAGGGCTTCACGCGCATCTTCACCACCGAGCGTTACCTGCCCGAGGGCCTGAGCACATCTGACACCGCGCTGTGGACAGCCGAGATCACGGCGCGTGGCCAGGCCATCGTGCGGGAGTCCTTTGCCGTGATCGAAGCAGGCCTGCCGGAAACCAGCTATGCCATGGGCCCTGAATTCACCATTGCCGACGCGGCCCTGTTCTACGTCTTCTTCTGGGCCAGCAAGACCGCCATCCCCCTGCCGCCGCGCTGCCAGGCCCTGTTCGAGCGCCTGCGCGCACGCCCGGTCGTGCACCAGGTGCTGCGCGAAGAAGGCTACCGCTGAAGCCGCCTGACGACCTTCCACCCAACCGACCGGAACACCATGAACAAGACAGAACTGCTGAGCCGCAACCGCGTGATCCACTGCCACTTCGACGACTACAGCCACGCACTGCTGTTCCCGCGCTGGGCGCACGGCATGCTCTGGCCGCAGGCCCTGCCCGAGGGCGCCGAGCCCATGGCCGCACCCGCCACCGATCTCCCTGGGCACGAGGCCGAGGCACTCAAACAGGCCGTGGTGCAAGACACAGGGTTGAACCCCGACGAGCTCGACTACGTCGGGGATTTCAAGGCCTGGTTCCAGACGCCCGACGGCCCGCTGCGTGTGCACCTGCTGCGTTTCAACACACCCGACGCGCCCAAACCCGCCATCGCGGCGCTCGGCGGCACGTTCAAAGCGTTGAGCGAATTGCGTGGCGGTGCCATGGCCGAGCTTCTGTTGCTGCGTGAGGCGTTCACGCTGGTGGGTGGCGGCAAGGGCTGAAGGCGGGTCAGCCGGTCAGCGATGTCGCGCTGATGTCCTGCGAGCACATGGGCCTATTCAACCTCAGGAGTTCCACCATGTTCATTGCTATGAACCGTTTTCGCATCGCACCCGGTCGCGAGTCCGACTTCATCGAGGTCTGGCGACTGCGCGACAGCCGCCTCGCCGGGGTGCCCGGCTTCCAGTCCTTCCACCTGTTGCAAGGCCCCAGCAACGAACAGGCCACGCTGTTCGTCTCGCACTCCACCTGGGACGACGCCGCCGCCTTCGAGGCCTGGACCCGCTCCGAATCGTTCCGTGCCGCTCACGCCAATGCGGGCCAGCAACGCGACCTGTACCTTGGACCACCGCAGTTCGAAGGATTTGACGTGGTGCTTTGAGGCGCCGCGGGCGGTTGGAGTTCAGCGACCCGCAGCCCGTGGCAGCGGGGCTTAGCCTGAATACCTACCCGATCAAAGCCACCGCCTTGATCTGCGCCCACACAGCCTGCCCCGGCTGCAGATCAAGAGCAGCCGCCGAGCGCCGCGTCAACCGCGAGAGCAGCGACGACGAAGTCCCCACCTGCAAACGGCACAAGGCCAGCGCCGGGTGGCTGTCGTCGGCCAGTTGGTCGACCACCACCGGGAGGCTGTTGAGCAAACTGGTGTCGGTCGCGGGCGAGAGCGCCAGGCTCACGTCGCGCGCCAGGATGCGGACGCGCACCGTGGCGCCCTGCGCCTGACCACCGTCGCGCACCCAAAGGCAGCCGCCCGGGAACGCCACCCGGGCCAGGCTCCAGGCCGCATCGCGCTCGACCACCACGCCCTCCAGCACCACGCCCGCGTCTTCGCCCAGGCGGATGGGCAGATCGACGCGCGACAACACCTCGGCCAGCGGGCCCGAGGCCAGCGCCCGGCCCGCGTCCATGGCCACGATGTGGTCGGCCAGCCGCGCCACCTCGTCGGGGGCGTGGCTCACGTAGACCACGGGAATGTCGAGCTCGCGGTGCAGGCGCTCCAGGTAGGGCAAGATTTCCTGCTTGCGCGCCAGGTCCAGCGCGGCCAGCGGCTCGTCCATGAGCAGCAGTTTCGGCCCCACCGCCAGCGCCCGCGCGATGCCAACCCGGCTGCGCTCACCACCCGACAGCCGAGCCGGCTTGCGGTCCAGCAGGTGCGCGATGCCCAGCAGCTCGACGGCCTGGTCGAGCCCGCGCGCGGAGGCGCCGCCCACGCGGCGCAGGCCGTAGCGCAGGTTGTTCATCACGCTCAGGTGGTCAAACAGGCTGGCCTCCTGGAACACATAACCCAGCGGGCGCTGGTGCGTGGGCCGCAGCTGATGGCCGTCTTGCCAGACATCGCCGTTGACCACCAGCCTGCCGCCCGGGGCGCGTTCAAGCCCGGCGATGCAGCGCAGCAGCGTGGTCTTGCCGGAACCGGAGTGTCCGAACAGCGCCGTGACACCGCATGCTGGAAGATCCAGATCCACGTCGAGGGTGAAGCCGGCCCGTTCGAGGCGGAAGGCCGCCTGTATGCCTCTCATGTCAGTTGTCCTTCGGGTTCTTGGGGCGCCAGGCGTACAGCGCCAGCAGCACGATGAACGAGAACACCAGCATCACCGCGGACAGCCGGTGCGCCTGCAGGTATTCCATGGCTTCCACGTGGTCGTAGATCTGCACCGAGGCCACGCGCGTCACGCCCGGCAGGTTGCCGCCGATCATCAGCACCACGCCGAACTCGCCCACCGTGTGGGCAAAGGTCAGTATCGAAGCGGTCAAGAAACCCGGCAGGGCCAGCGGCACCGCTACCGTGAAGAAGGCGTCCAGCGGTGAGGCCCGCAAGGTGGCCGCCACTTCCAGCGGCCGTTCGCCCACCGCCTCAAACGCGGTCTGCAAGGGCTGCACCATGAAGGGCAGCGAGTAGAACACCGAGGCCACCACCAGACCCCAGAAGGTGAACGGCAAGGCGCCAATGCCCAGCGCCTGGGTGAGCTGGCCCACCGGCCCATGCGGCCCCATGGCCAGCAGCAGGTAGAAGCCGAGCACCGAGGGCGGCAGCACCAGCGGCAGCGCCACCACGGCCCCCACCGGCCCTTTCCACCAGCCCTTGGCGCGCGCCAGCCACCAGGCGATGGGGGTGCCGATCACCAGCAGGATCAGCGTCACGATGCCGGCGAGCCGCACCGTGAGCCAGATCGCCTGCAGATCGCTGTCGGTCAGTCCCATGGCGCGGTCTCAGCGTGCGGGGTTGTCATGGACGATCCTTTTGCGGTGAAAGCTTCAGAACTCGTAACCGTGGGCGCGGATCACCGCTTTGGCGGCATCGGTCTTGAGGTACTCCAGCAAGGCGGTGGCGGCCGGGTTGTTTTTGCCCCGCTGGAGCAGCACGGCGTCCTGGCGGATCTGCGGGTACAGGTTCGACGGCACCATCCAGCGCGAGCCCGGCGCGTACTGGCCGTCCTTGTAGATCTGCGACAGCGCGACAAAGCCCAGGTCGGCGTTGCCCGTGGCGGCGAACTGGTAGGCCTGGGTGATGTTCTCGCCAAACACCAGCCTGGGTTGCAGCGCCGCGTCCACACCCAGTTGCTTCATGACTTCAGCGGCAGCGGCGCCATACACGGCAACCTTGGGGTTGGCAATGGCCAGGTACCGGAAGTTGCCGCCTTTCAGGACCTCGCCTTTGGCATCGACCAACCCGGGCTGGGTACTCCACAACACCAGTTTGCCGATGGCGTAGGTGAAGCGGCTCGTGGGCATGGCCAGGCCGTCTTTTTCCAGGCGGATCGGCGTTTCGTCGTCCGACGAAACCAGCACCTCGAACGGTGCGCCGTTCTTGATCTGCGCGTAGAACTTGCCCGCCGTGCCGTAGGCCACCAGGGCCTTGTGACCGGTGGCCTTTTCGAAGGCGGGCGCGATCTTTTCCATCGGGCCGGTGAAGTTGGCGGCGACGGCCACCGAGACCTCGGCGGCTTGGGCCGCAGTCGAGAGCAGCACACAGCACGCGAGCGAGGAAGAGAACAAGGTCTTGGTGGTCATGGACACGCTCCTGAAGTTGAAAGACGGAAAGACTCAATGCCGCGAAAACAGGTCGCGCACCTTGCACAGCGTGGTGGTCACGTCGAAGCGCGTGTCGGGCAGCGCCTCGCCGGCCAGCACCTTTTGCAGCGCAGCGCGCGGGTCGGTCTCGCCGGTCAGCAGCACCTGCGCGCCCCAGCCCGCCATGTGGCGCAGGAATCCGTCGCCCGCGCTGCCCGCGATCAGCAGGTCCACGCCGTGCAGCGGGTGCGGGCCATCGTCCTTGAAGTGGTGCGGCAACTGCTCCTTGGTCAGCGCGATGCGTTGCGGCTCGGGCAACGGCTGGCCGCTCTGGCAATCGAACAGCAACCACTCTCGTGCCTGGCCCGCGTGGCCGCTGACCTGGCTCCAGTCCTTGTGGGTGGCGATGGCGACTTTCATGAGGGGCTTTCAGAAGAAGGGATCAGTCGGTGGAGACAAGAAACACGCTGGAGGCCTTGAAGATCGCGGTCACCGGCTGGCCCACGGCGAGGCCCAGGCGCTCGACGCTCGGGTCGGTGACCACAGCGGTGAGCACGTGGTGGCCGCCCGGCAGGTCCAGCGTGACCTCGGTGTTGACGGGGCCGTGGTGGATCTTCTGCACCAGGCCGCGGAAGCGGTTGCGGGCCGAGACGCGCGCGCCCTCCTCGTCCACCATCAAGACGATGGACGAGGCCTTGACGAAGGCCAGCACGTCGCGGCCTTCGGCCAGGCCGAGGTTCTGCACCGACTCGTTGGTGACAATGGCCGTGAGCTCTAGCGACGGCCCGAGCGTCAAGATGACCTCGCTCTCGACCACGCCGGTGCGGATGGCGCCGATGGGGCCGGCGAACTGGTTGCGGGCACTGGTTTTCATGGTGAGCCTCCGGAGGACCTGTCGGAATTCGGCGATGTCGGGTTCACCGCGTTGCGCCAGCTGGCCGCTCAGGCGCGCGAGCGCGGCCTGCGACTCCTGTTCCAGCGCGCGGTAGAAGGCGATCAGGCGGCGGCCAAACGCGGTGAGCTCGCTACCGCCACCGTTGCGCCCACCGGTGGCGCGCAGCACCAGCGGCTCGGGCGCCACGTTGTTCATGTCGTCCACCGCGTCCCAGGCGGCCTTGTAGGCCATGGGAACGGCCTTGGCGGCCTGCAGGATGGAGCCGTGCTGGGCGATGGCTTCGAGCAGGCGGATGCGCTTGTCGCCGAGGAAGCTGCCCATGGCGGTGTCGATCACCAGCTTGCCCATCAGGGGCTGGCTGGCCGAGTTCATCGCGGCATGCCCCGGCTGAGCGAGAGCCGGGGGATGACCGCGCCGGCGCCGAGGCGGTCAATCACCTTGTGGCTGGCGAGCCAGCGGTTGTCGGGCAGGCGCCAGGCGGTCACGGTTTCAGCGTAGACCGGGGCCTCATAAAAGATCTCGTCGTCGTCCGAGCGCAGCGCCGTCTGCACATAACGGAAGGCGCAAAAGCAGGCCTGGCCTTCGGCGTCCAGGCCCAGGCTGCGGTCGGCCACGATCTCGTATTCCTGCTCGACGGCAAAGCTCACCGGCGCCTCCACCAGCCCGATCAGGTCGGACGGCAGTTCCTCCATCCACGCCACCGCCTGGCCGCGCGCGGGGCAGGCGTTGGGTAGCGGGCTGTACAACGGTTGGGACATGACGGACTCCTGTATCGATCACGACATAACGCACGGGTCTTGCGACAGCGTTGTGTGCTTTGCTACACAACGTCCACTCTTGCGTGGCTTGTTGGTCTGGTTTGCAAAACGTGGGCCAGCTTCTGGAGAGAACGCTTGTCTCTTTCTCTGAGCCTTTTGGGTTGAACGCAGATCTCGTTCGTTGCACCTCGCGGCTGCGGCAGGCGCTGCCCGGCGGGTGCTCATCCGTGGCGGTCGGCGCGTTGCGCCGACTTCGCTGTGTCCGCCTGTCTGGGGCCGGCGCGGCCAAACTCGCGCCGTTCGCTGCGCTCTCTCTGCTCAAACAGTGGCCGCGAGTCAGTCAACGAAGCGCGCACTGGCGCGCCCGGCCCCAGACGGGCGGATACAGCCACCCCGGAAAATCGCCCCCACCGGACAGCGCCTGCCGCAGCGAGAAGTGGTGTTGGATGTGGTGTTGGATGTCCACCGGTGGCGCGCATCGACTGACTCGTCGCCACTGGCTGAGCGGAGAGCGCGATGGTACGGACGTGCCTACTGCGTCTCCAGGTTGAGCACGACCACGCCAATGACGATCATGACGACTCCCGCAATCCGCAAGAGCGTCATCGACTCGGAGAACCAGAGGATGCCGAGGGCTGCCGTCAACGCGGTGCCGCTTCCCGCCCACACCGCATACGCCAACCCGACTTCCAAGTGCCTCACGGCCATGGACATGAGCCAAATGGCCGCCGCATACGAGGCCACGACCACCAGCGACGGGACGGGGCGTGTGAATCCATCTGCATATCGGAGTGCCATCGTTCCAGCGACCTCCGCCGCGATGCTGGCTACAAGCAGCAGCCAGGAATAAGTCTGTACGCTCATTGAATACCCTTCGGGCTCCGCATCTATACCGGATGCAGAGCAGAGAGAAGGGAGCGGTACCCGAAACGATCACCGAATGCTAAGGCAACACTGAACAAGTCCCTCGTGGCGCGGGCATCCTGCTCTCGGGCGCTCTGCGGCGTTGCAAAGCCTCGCCGGGCCGCCCGGCCCGTCTGCGTCTTGCGCCTTGCAGCCCATCCCGACAGCAAGCGCCCGCATCCACGGGGAATTATTCAGCGTCGCCCTAGCGATATTTCGCTCAAGCCAGACTCATGCGAAACAGATCGGGCTGGCTCTGCCGGTACACCCGCAACCACAGCAGCGTCGCAGGCACGAGCGACTGGCTGGCGAACCACAGGGCTTCGTCCAGGGTCTCGCCGGGTGGGCCGGCAAGCTGCACGCGCATCAGCGCCCAGCCCGACCAGTCGAGCTCGGGCATGGTGGCGCGCTGTTCGGGTTCGATCTGCGCCACGCTCGCGGCCAAGGTGGCGAGCTGGCGCTGCACCTCGGTGCGCGTGAGGCGCGAACGCATCAACTCTTCGCGCGGCAGCTGTTCAACCAGGATCAGCACCGATTCGCAGGCGTTCTGGATCAGGCCCAACAAGGCGCTGTGCAGCATGGGTTGGCTCATGGTCTTTCAGGCGCCAAGCGCTGCGGGCTCGGCCTGCAGCAACCGGGCGTTGAGTTCGATGGCGAACTCGCGCCAGGCGGCGGCCAGGTCGAGCGTGATGGCGCGCTGGGTCTCGGCGTCGGGCGTCTGGTCTTGTGCGAAGTTCGACAAGGCGCACGAGCCGGCATTGAAGGCCAGTGCGGCCTGCATCAAGCCCTTGTTCCAGCCCGCGAACGGTGCCAGCAGCTGCGGCGTGAGCGCGTGCTGCCCCTGCGCCACCACAGCGTCGGCGGCGTCGAGCGCTGGCAACAAATCGTCGATCTGCGCCAGGCTCTCGCTGTAGACGCGGTCCACGGTCGCCAGCAAGGCGCGCTGCGTGAGCAGATCTTGTTGCTGGCTGGAGAGCAGGCGCGTGAGGTGGCGGCGGTATTGGTCGGGCGCGGCGGCGACGCGCGCGGCCACGCCTTCGGCAAAGGCCCGCAGCGCCGCTTCGCGGTTTTGGGCCACGGGCTCGTGGGTGGTGGCGGTGGGCGCTTTCTGGCGCAGCAGCGCGTGGGCGATGCGGTCGGCCGCTTCGAGCGCGCCTTCCATGTGGCCCGCGCCATGGGCCGCCGTTTCGCTGCCGCCCAGGAACACCCGGCCGCTCCACAGCGGCTGTCGCAGCAGCGGGTCGGCCAGTGGCGGCTCGGGTGGCGTGGCGCGGTCGGTGTCGCTGCAGGTCCAGGGATCCAGCGCCCAGTCCTGCAGCTGCAGCCGGCCGCTCTGCGCGGCCTGGCCATAGAGTTGAGCGAGCTGGCTGTCGATCAGCAGCGGCAGGCCGCGCTGGAAGTGCTCGCGCTGCGCCGGGTTCAGCGCCACGAAGCCGCCCAGCGCCGCGCCGTTGGCTTCGTCGCAGGCGTCGAACACCTCGCCGAGAACGGCCTGCGCGTGGCGCACGAAGGCGTTGCCCGACTGCCCGGCTTCGCGCCAGAAGGCGTGGTCGAAAGCGACCAGGGCCTTGGCGTGCGTCGCCATCCAGGTGGCGGTGCTTTCCATCGCGTCCCAGACCGTCGCGGGCAGGGGCGGGTCCAGCAGCATGCGCTGGTGTACCAGGCGCGGCGGCAGGGCCAGCACGACCTGGCGCGAGCGCAGCGGCGCACCGGTCTCCAGCATGACGTCGATGTGGGAACCGCGGTCGCGCAGCACGCGCACGGGCTTGCCCAGCTGCAGGCAGCCCGCGGGCAGTTCGGCGGCGAGCGCATCGGCCAGCCGGGCCGCGCCACCCTGGATGCGCCGCGCGCCGGCGTGCACACCGCCCTCTTCCTGCCGGCGCTCGGGCTGGCGGTTCGGGTCGGTGAGCCAGAGCGCGTCACCCGGGTCGTGCTGGGCCAGCGTGGCCAGGCCCAGCTCGCCGAGCAGCGCGCTGATGCGCGGCTCGGTCTCGGGCCAGTACCAGGTGGCACCCAGATCGAGCGCCTGGCCGGTTTGCGCATCGGTGTGGGTCAGCACCCGGCCGCCGAAACGATCGCGCGCTTCGAGCAGGGTCACGTCCAGGCCGCGCGCGACCAGGCTGCGGGTAAGCGCCAGGCCACACAGGCCCGCGCCGACCACCACGACGTCGGCCACCTTGTGGGTCGGCAGATGGAGCACGGCGGCCATGGTGGGTGCGCCCTGGGTTTCAGCTCGTCATCAGAAGCTCAACCGTGATCGGGTCTTCGCCGAGCACCGCCTGGCATGCCAGGCGCGAGGCCGATCCGATGCCCACCATGCCGTCGAGTTTTTCGTTTTCCTTCGGCTGGATGCGCGACAGGCTCTTGCGGCCGCTGGTGACGAAGACGTGGCAGGCCTCGCACTTGGCGTCGCCGCCGCATTTGCTCATGATCGGCTCGCCCACGCCGAGCAGGGCTTTGAGGATGGTGGTGCCGGCGGCAACTTCGTAGGATTTGCCGGAAGGAAGAACGGTGATCGTGGTCATGGTTTTGGCCTCATGGCTTGGGGGTTGGGAAACGGAACCGGGGAAACTCAGGCGGCGAGCGCGGGCTGCATCGCATCAATGAAGGCCGCTGAAAAATCGGCCAGCGGCATGTTGATGCGCGTGATGCCCTGCTCTTCGAGAAAACGCGCTTCCATGCGGGTCGGCTCGTTGGGCAGCACGGCCCAGTGCAGGTCGCTGGAGCGCTTCATGATCTGGCGCGCGAAGCAACGCGTGAGCTGGTCGTCGAAACGGCAGCCGAGGAACAGGAAGCTGCGGCCGGTGCGCCAGGCCTGCACCGCCGCGGGGATGGGGGTCTGGATATCGATCTCGGTCAGCACCTCGACGTAGTCGCTGTCGGACACCAGGTAGTTGCCGGCCGGGCTGTGGCCGCCCCAGGGTTTGTAGTGCGTGGGCGCCACCGGCAGGGTGTCGAGCGCCTGGCCCTGGGCGTCGTAGGCGCCGGTCCAGTGGCCGAAATGTTCGGACTGCGACAGGCCCTGCACCTGGTTCCAGCCACTGCCGCCGCGCACGCGGGTCAAGGCGTTCAGCATGGTGTCGTCGTACCAGGTGTCAACCCAGAGGCCGGCGTTGCTGCCCGCCAAGGCCAGCTGCAGGGCCGAGGGCTCGGGCGAACTCGCAAAGGCCTCGTTCATCAGGTGCACCACCGACTTGCGGTGCTTGAAGTTCTCGATGAACTGTGCCGCCTGCGTCAGGCGGTGGCGCACCTTGTGCGGCACGCTGACCTTGGCCGTCATGAAGGTCGCCAGGTCCAGCGGCGTGGCCGGCACCTTGCCGGGCTCACACAGCGACAACATGTCCGGGCCCAGGTAGGGGATGACGCTGCCGGCGTCGAGGCGGCGGGCGATGTCTTGGATCAGGTCGGTCATGGGGTTTCCTTAGAGGTAAATGGCTGCGCCGGCGCCGACGTTGGTCGCGGTGTCTTTCAATGTGGTCACGATGTACTGCACCTGCACCGCGTCCATCTGGGTGTGCAGCGGCAGGGCCAGGGCGCGGTCGCCGATGCGGTCGGTGTCGCGCAGCAGGCCGCGCTGCTGGCCGATGGCCGCCGCTGCGTTCATGTAATAGAACTGCTGGTGCAGCGGGTGGCTGTAGGCGGCGGTCTCGATGCCGCTGGAGGCCATGTCGTCGACCATCTGCGCGCGGGCACTGGCGGTGAAGCGTTTGCCCAGGTGCACCACGTAAAGCATCCAGTGCACCTCGTCGACGTTCTCGGCCAGGTAAGGCGGCTTCACGCCCTCGAAGCTCTGCATCTGCTCGTGGTACCAGAGCTCCACCTGCTTGCGCTCCATCAGCCGGTCGTCCAGGCTGGCGAGCTGGGCCAGGCCGAGCGCGGCGGTCATCTCGCTCATGCCGGCCTGCAGCGGCACGCGCGAACCGACCGAGACCGAATGCCGGTCGCTCACGCGGCGCTGGCGCAGGTAGCGCAACTCGTGCACCAGGGTGTCGTCGTCGGTGACCAGCATGCCGCCCTCGCCGGTGCACAGGGCCGAGGGCTGCGAGAAGTCGAACACCGCAACGTCGCCAAAGCTGCCCACGGTCTGGCCCTTGTAGCGCGAGCCCAGGGCTTCGGTGCTGTCTTCGATCAGGTGGATGCCGTGCGCTTTCGCGAGCGCACGCAGTGGGTCCCAGTCGGCCGGGTGGCCGTTGGTGTTGCCGGCCAGGATGGCGCGGGTCTGTGGCGTGACCTTGAGCGCGGCTTTTTCGGGGCTCAGGCAGCCGGTCCAGTAGTTGATGTCGGCGAACACTGGCGTGGCGCCCGCGAGCGTGATGGCCTGCGCCACCTGGTGCCAGGCGTGGCTGCTGCAGACCACCTCGTCACCCGGCCCGATGCCGTAGGCGCGCAGCGCGATCCAGGTGCCCAGCGTGCCGCTGCCCACCGCGACCGCATGGCGCCGTCCGGCCCAGCCCGCGAAGGCGCGCTCGAACGATTCGAGCATGGGGCCATCGCCCCAGCGGGCCGATTCCAGCACGGCGGTGACGAGCTGGATCTCGCGCTCGCCGCACTCGGGCTCGTAGAGGGAGATGGCATCGATTTCCATGGGGTGCCCGATCAGTCTTGGGTGAGGATGAGTGCGTCGGCTTCTTCGGGCTGCTCGGTCACGCTCCAGCAGTGGCCGTTGGAGGTGGCGAGGTAGACCTTGCGTGCACCCAGCATGAGCGCCGGTTTTTCGTCGCGCATGTCCATCGCATCGACCAGCACCACCTTCATGTCGGGGTGCTGGGAACGCCAGATCGAGGCCGCGTCGCGCAGGGTGGCGGCAGCGCCCACGAGTTCACCGGCGGCGCGCAAGTGTTCGGTGCTGATGGACATGGCGCTCAGTCCTCGGAGACCGAAGAGGCCAGGCGGCGCGCTTCGACGGTGATGGGCAGGGTCGTGCCTTCGGGCATGACCGGCAGGTCCAGTTGCCAACCGTTGGCCAGCGTGACCAGACCACCCCACATGCCGGGATTCACCATGTCGACGATGGGCTCCTCCAGGTCTTTCTTGGGCACATAGGCGCTCAGCACACCTTTGGCATCGCGGCGGATCATCACTTTCATCATCGGCTCCAGTCAGGCAGACACAAAAAATCAGGACTCAGCGGCAACGCTGAGCAAGGGTTCGAGCAAGGCGGGCAGGCTGTTCAGCAGCAAGGCAATGTCTTCGGCGCGGGTTTCATCGCCGAGCGAAAAGCGGATGGCGCACAGCGCCTCGTCGCGCGGCACGCCCATGGCGGTCAACACGTGCGAGGGCTCGCTGCCGCCCGAGGAACAGGCCGCGCCGCTGCTGGCCGCCACGTTCAGGCGCGAGAGGCGCTGCAGCACGACGTCGGCGTCCACCATGCCAAAGCGCAGGTAGCTGGTGCCCGGCAGGCGCGGCACGCCCTGGCTCCACACGTGCAGGCCGGGCAGTTCGGCCAGACCGCGTTCGAGCGCGTCGCGCAGGCCGGCCACCTGTTCGGCCTGTGCCGCCAGATCGCCCAGGCGCTCCAGCGCCGCGGCAAAGCCGACGATGGCCGGCAGGTTCTCGGTGCCACCGCGGCGGCCACGCTCCTGGCTGCCCGGCACCGGTGGAACGAAGGCCCGGCCCTGGCGCAGCAACAAGGCGCCCGCGCCCTTGGGCCCGTGGAATTTGTGGGCCGAGAGCGATACCGCGTCGGCCGGGTAGTCGGCAAAAGAAAAGGGCTGCTTGCCGATCCACTGCGTGGCGTCCACGTGCATGGCGGCGCCGGCCGCGTGGGCCATCGCGGCGACTTCCGTCACCGGCATCAACGCACCGGTTTCGTTGTTGGCCGCCATCAGCGAGACCAGGGCCAGATCCGGGCCCATCAGGGCTTCGGCGGCGGTGAGGTCGATGCGGCCGTCGGGCAACACCGGTATGAAGTCCACCGGCACGCCCTGCTCGGCCAGCGAACGCGCCAGACGCAGCAGGGCCGAGTGTTCGACCGCGCCGATCAGCAGGCGGTCGCGGCCCTGCGCTTTGGCCGCCGCGAGCAGGCCGGTCAGGGCCATGTGGTTGGCCTCGGTGGCGCCGCTGGTGAAGATGAGTTCACTGGTCTTGCAGCCCAGCGCCTTGGCCGCCGTGGCGCGCGCCGCACCGAGCACGCGCTTGGCGTCCTGCCCCGGACCGTGCTGCGACGAGGCGTTGGCCCAGGCGGTGACAAACACCGGCCCCATCGCATCCAGCACTTCGGGCGCAGGCGGCGTGGTGGCGTTGTGGTCCAGGTAGATCATGGCCAGAACTGACGTTCGCTATCTAGGCAGAGAAGATCAAGAAGGGGTTCGATCTGGTCGGCCCGCTCTTTCTCCACCCAGGCTTGCTGCTGGTGGTCGCGTGCGCACAGCGTCCAACAAGGGTGCTCGCCGACGGGGGGCTTCAGCAAGGCAATGGCGATGGTGCCGCCGCTCGGGTCCACGTTGCGCGAGCAGCACGGGCTCTCGACCCGGTATCCCTGCTCGTCGATCAACACGGTGGGTTGCACGAAGCGGTAGCGCACGCGTTCCTTCAGTGCCCGCTCCAGGCGGTGCAGCGTCAGATCACGCGGTGCGCGGACAGCGTTCATGCCGCCTCGTCTTCGGTCTCGGGCAGGAGGCCGGCCGGTGCGGGCACGAGTTCGATCTCCATGCAGCCGACCACGCAGCCGGGGAACTGCACCAGATAAACCGGCTCGTTGAGTTCCTGCGCGTGGCCGATGTTGACGATCTCGCCCACCGTGCCGCGCGCGGCCAGCAGGGCATCGGGTTCGCGCTCGGGGTAGCTGCCGTCGTTGACCAGATCGTCCAGCGCGATCACGCGCTGGCCCCAGGCGTAGACGGGTTCGCGGGGTTCAATGCCGTTCATGGGGCCTCCGTGTGGCTAGGGGTGGGTTGACCGAGGGTGGTGATGGACGCGGCCTTCTCGCCGAGCTGCGCCAGCACCTCGTCGGGCAGGTTGTCCAGGGTGCAGAGTTCTTTGGCGCGCATGCCGACGCGGTGGCCGGATTCGACGAAGTCGACGGCGTAGATGTAGAACTGCTGCAGGAAGGTGTTGATGTTGATGACGTAGCCGATCTCGCCCTTGTTCACCAGCACCTCACCGATGTCCTTGCCGTTGTAGGTGCCGTCGTTGCGCACCACGGAGCGCGCGATCACGCGTTCGCCGTACTGGAAGCGCGGCGGAAAGGCGAGTTCGATCTCGGCATCGTCGCGGTTGATGTCAGCCATGGGGCACTCCCGGTACCAGTGAAAGGGCCTGGCGCGTGTCCTGGCGTTCGAGCACGCACTGGCGCACCAGAGGGTCGTCGTCCTCGCGCAGGGGGTCGAGCAGGGACGGGTCGGCGCGCTGCGCCACTTCCCAGCGCACGCGCCAGTCGGTGTCGGCTATCAGGCGTGGCAACAGCGGCGCGGGCAGCCGCTCGGCGACCGTGCGGCGCACCTCGGGCGATTTGTCGCTGAGCAGGATCAGCAGCGCCGGCATCTCCAGGCGCTGTGCCACGATCAGGCGCACGGCGCGGTCGGGGTCACGCGCCATGGTCGGCAACAGCGCCAGCGGCAGGCGCCGCGCCACCCATTCACGCACGCCGTAATCGGTGTCGTTGCGCATGGCGGCGAGTTCGGCGGTTTCCAGGCGCTGGGCGACGCGGATGCGCACCTCGCGGTGCGGGTCGTGCGCCATGCGGCCGAGCAGCTGCTGCGGCAGGCGCAGCGCGATCTGCAGGCGCACGGTTTCGTCCGGGTCGTCCATCAGCGAGGCCAGGCGGAACACGTTGGCGTGGCGCGCGGCAATGGCGCGCACCTCGAAGTACGGGTGGCCGAGCTGGCGGTCGCCCTGCTCCGGGTGCCAGCGGAAAAAGCGGTCGATGCGGCGCGCGTACACGTCCTGCATGCAGGCGTGGCCGGGTTCGCAGCCTTGTTCAGCCGGGCGGTCGCGCAGGGCTGCGTATTCGCAGGCGCTGCAGTCCACCGGGCCGCCTTGCCAGTGCGAGGCCTCGATGTCGCCAGCGGGGGCGCGGGTGCCGATGAAGTCGCTCAGGGCGTTCATAACTTCGCCCCGTTTCCGCTCCAGCCGCGCACCGGGTAGGCGCTCAGCGGGTCCACCGCATCGGGGGTGTCGGCCGCTTCGCGGCGCGCGAGCACGTGCGAGAGCAAGGCACCACCGAGGTGGTCTTTCGGGTCGAGCTGGCGCAGCGCAGCCAGCATCAGGCGCGCTTCGTCGAAGTCGCCCAGGCGCAGGCTCAGGTAGGCCAGCCCCTTGAGCGTGAACAGGTAGAAGCGCACGGCCGGGTCGTGGCGCAGGGCGTCGTCGTCGGGCGGCTGGTCGCCGAAGTTGGGGCCGAGCGCGGCGCGCGCGATGGCCAGCGCGTCTTCGCCGACCGCGCGGGCCTTGTCCAGCGCATGACCATAAAAATGAAACCGGTAAAGCGCGATCAAGGGCCCGGGGTGGCTGGGCGCCAGGGCACGGGCCCGCTCCAGCAAGGCCAGGGCTTCATCGCTCTGGTCGCGCTTCAAGCCCGCTTCCTTGATCAGTGCATCGACCTCAGGGCTGACCGCGCCGCCGATCGCACCGGCGCCGAACGCGTCGAGCGCGTCGTCCAGCCCCAGGTTGACGACGGCGGCGTTCATGTCCCGTGCTTCAGGAGGCCAGCGTGGCGGGGCGGCCGCGACCGATGGCGCCGATCTCGATCTTGGTCACCCCCACCACCGGCGCCGGGCTCTCGCTCGATGCGCTGCTGCAGCCGCAAGCTGCCTGGTTCGGGTTGGTGAAGGTCAGGCCCGACTGGGTGGGCGTGTCGGCGAAGTCGACGATCACACCTTCGAGCATCAGGCGACTCTCTGCCCCCAGGAACAGGCGCAGGCCTTCGATCTCCAGCACCTGCTCACCCGGGCCGGGCGCGGCTTCGGCGCTGAACTCCGAGCTGTAACCCGAGCACCCGCCAGGGCTGACCGCCAGACGAAAACCCGCGCCCGCCGGCAGGCCGGAGAAGCGCACGATGCGCGAGATGAACTTGACGGCGGCGGGCTTGAGGACGATGTTGGGCAGCATGGTGGTGGTCTCGGGTTGTCTCGGTGAATCGGTGTGACAGGAAAGGCTCAGGAAAATCCGATGCGCTTTGCCTGCCCTAGGCGAGCGAAGCAACGCCCCCTCCAGGGCATCCGCGGAACCGGCTTCGCCGGGCCGCCAGGTACGCCCCCTTGAGGGGGGATGCGGCTACGCGCAGCGAGCAAGCAACGGGGGTGGGTCAAATCTTGACGATGCAGCCGTCAACGGGGCAGACCGCCACGCACTGCGGCTCGTCGTAGTGGCCTTCGCAGTCGGTGCACTTCTTGGGGTCAATGACGTAGGTGCCGCCTTTTTCGCGGATCGCGACGTTCGGGCACTCGGGTTCGCAGGCCGAGCAGGCGGTGCAGGTGGAAGCGATGATCTTCATGGGCATGGTGGCTCTCCTTCTGGGGGACGTCGTGGGGAATGGGATGGGGTGGGTGTCAGGCGGCTTCTGCCAGACCACCGGTGAAAGCGCCCTGGCGGATCTGCGCGTCACCGCGTGACTGGTGCGTGATGGCGCCGCTGGCGATGCGGCCGCGGTAGTCGTTGAACCACTCGAGCGCGGCCTTTTCGATGAACTCGCCGACGTACTGATCGACCGGTTCGACACCGGCGGCCAGCAGCTCGTCGCGCGGGCAGGCGCCGATCTTGGCCACCAGCACGGCGTGGCAGTCGTTGATGGCGTTGACCACCGAAGGCAGCTGCTCGTCGTCGCCGTGACCGCCCTGGCAATACAGGTCGACGCGGCGGTGGCCGACGAACAGGGCCTGCGCGGCCGAGACTTCAAACACCTGGAATTCGGTGACGTGGCCGAAGTGCTCGTTGACCCGACCACCGCCCTTGGTGGCGACCGCGACCAGCACCTTCAGATCGTCGTCCACACCGATGGCGGTGGCCGCGGCCAGCGCTTCGTGCTTGGCGGCCTGTTGCGCCTGGCGCTCGACCTCGACCTTGTCCTGGTAGCTCTTGCGCTTGTCCAGGTCGTAGACCACTTCCATCTGCTCCAGCTTGTCGAGCGTGAACTCTTCCGAGCGGTCTTCGCCCAGCAGGCCCACCGCATCGGCGCGGCACTGGCGGCAATGGCGCATGAGGTTGGCGCCGCCCATGCAGGCGTCCTGCACGGCTTTCAACTCGGAAGCGGTCGGGCCACGCTGGCCGGTGAGGCCGAACACCGTGCCGTGTTCGGCTTCGGAGATCAGCGGCATGATGTTGTGCAGGAAGGCGCCGCGCTTCTTCACTTCGCGGTTCACCTCGATCAGGTGCTCGTCGTTGATGCCGGGGATCAGCACCGAGTTGATCTTGGTGAGAACGCCGCGCGCGGTGAGCATTTCCAGGCCGAGCATCTGGCGCTCGTGCAGGATCCTGGCGGCCTCGTAGCCGGTCACGCGCTTGTGGTTCCAGAAGATCCAGGGGTAGATCTTCTCGCCCACGGCCGGGTCCACCATGTTGATGGTGATGGTCACGTGGTCGACGTTGTATTTGCAGATCTCGTCGACCTGATCCGGCAGCGCCAGACCGTTGGTGGACAGGCAGAGCTTGATGTCGGGCGCCTGCTCCTGCAGCATGCGGAAGGTCTCGAAAGTCTTGGCCGGGTTGGCCAGCGCATCGCCCGGGCCGGCGACACCGAGCACCGTCATCTGCGGAATCTCGCTGGCCACCGCCACGACTTTTTTCACCGCCTGTTCGGGCGTGAGCTTTTGCGAGACCACACCGGGGCGGCTCTCGTTGCTGCAGTCGTATTTGCGGTTGCAGTAGTTGCACTGGATGTTGCAAGCCGGCGCCACGGCGACGTGCATGCGGGCGTAGTGGTGATGCGCCTCTTCGGAATAGCAGGGGTGGTTCTTGACCTTGTCCCACACCTCTTGCGGCATGTCGTCCGGGCCATCGGACGTGCCACAGCTGGCTTTGCCCTCACCGCCGGAGGTGCCGCAACCACCACCGGCAGCGGGCAGTTCGGGCGTGGCGCCCAAGGATTTGATCTGACCGATGCCGATGTAGGTCTTGGCCGGCAATGAACCACTGGCTGCGCTGGTTTGCATGGGAACCCTTTTCGCGTCCGACACTTGGCCGCATGGGGGACCTATAGCCAAATCCGTGCCACCGGAAATCTTGTTTTAAATCAAGGAACTGGCTTGTTTTGTCGCTTGTCGCAGATGCCACAGGAGCCACATCTTTTGGGATGTGTTGCGTCTGGCTTGCGACAAAGACCACACATCGGTTGCATGCCGCTGGCGCCGTTCAGGGACCTGGGCAAGGCCGGCGGTTGGGAGAAAGATTGAGAGAAGAGAGGAAGTCAAACGCTGGTTCCACACACCCGTTCGCAGACGTGTCGGGTGGCTGCGGCGGGGCGCTGAAGCGGATTCGCGCATGCCACAGAGCCTCGACCACCAGCCCGATATTCACGCAGGCCCGTAAGCCCGAAGCCACACATCTGCGCGAGCGCGCAAGCGCCCCGCCGCGGACGCCCGGCGCGTATCCAGCACCTCCGAGCGGCGCCAGCAAGGCAACAGAAAAACCCTCAGAACTTCCGCACCTCAATGCCATGCTTCTGCAAGGCATAACCCATCTGGCGCGGTGAGATCTTGAGCAGACGCGCCGCCTTGGCCTGCACCCAGCCGCTGCGCTCCATGGCCCAGACCAGGCGCTCGGCTTCGCCTTCGGGCTTGCCATCGGCAACCGCCACCGGCGCGGCGGCGGCGGCCGGTTCGGGCGACACCTCGATGGGCGTGGGCAAGGCGACGTCGGCCCCGGCGGGACCCATGGGCCGCTCCTGGATCGGAATCTCCGTCAGCCGACTCGGCCGCACCGCGTCTTCGCGGTCGATGTGGTGCAGCACCTGCGTCAGGCAGCGGTTGCCCTGGCAAGGGAAGGCCAGGTCCGTGATCACGTCGCTGTGCGCCATGGTGGCGGTGCGTTCCACGCAGTTCTCCAGCTCGCGCACATTGCCCGGCCAGTAACAGCTGCTCAGCACCCGCATCGCTGCCGGGCTGAACTGGGTGGTTCGCGCGTTGTCGCGGTTGAAGCGGTCGAGGAAATGTTTGGCCATGGCCGGGATGTCTTCGCGGCGCTCGCGCAGTGGCGGCAACTGGATGCTGACCACGTTGATGCGGTAGTACAGGTCGGCGCGGAACTCGCCCGCCTTCACCATGCGCTCCAGATCCCGGTTGGTGGCGAGGATCAGGCGCACATCCACCTTCACCGCCGTCGAACCCCCGACGCGCTCGAACTCGCGCTCCTGCAACACGCGCAGCAGCTTGGCCTGAAACGAGGCCGAGATGTCACCGATCTCGTCCAGGAACAGGGTGCCGCCGTGCGCCATCTCGAAGCGGCCCTTGCGCTGCCCCTGGGCGCCGGTGAACGAGCCTTTTTCGTGCCCGAAGAGTTCGCTCTCCAGCAGCGACTCGGTCAGCGCCGCGCAGTTGACGCAGACAAAGGCTTCGCGCTTGCGCGGCGACAGGCTGTGGATGGCTCTGGCGATCACTTCCTTGCCGGTGCCGCTCTCGCCGCGCAACAGCACCGTCGTGCGCGCTGGCGCCACCTGGTGCACCTGGTCAAACACCTCCAGCATGGGCGCCGAGGTGCCCACCACGTGTTCGATCTTGTTGCCGCTCTTGAGCGCCTTGGACATGCGGCGCACCTCGTCCTGCATGCTGTCGTGGGCCGCGCTGACACTGCGGTGCAAGAGCAGCGCCTGGCCCATCAGCGTGGACACCATCTTGAGCAACTGCAGGTCGTCGCCGAAGTTGCTGCGGGTCTGCGGATTCAGGTAATCGACCGCCAGCACACCCACCGTGCGCCGGTCCGCCCGGATCGGCGTGGCCAGCATGGCGACACAGGCACCCGGGCTCTGGTCGGCGCCACCGGTGCGGTTCAGGAACAGCGGTTCGGCGCGCAGATCGGGCACCGAAAAGGGCATGCCCGTGGCGTAGACGCGACCGACGATGCCCTCGCCCGGCAGGAACTTCAGCCGCTGGCTTTCTTCGTGGCTCAGACCGACCGCGCACAGACCGTGCAACTCGGCCGAGCCCGGTTCGGACAGCACGACAAAGGCACGGCGCCAGTCCATTGCCTGCAACAAATAGTTAAGGGCTTCACGAAAAGTTTTGTGGACGTCGAGCGAGGTCGCGAGCGTCTTGCTGATCTCGTAGATCACGTTCAGTTCGCGCCGCGCTGCGGTCATTTGTGTGTTCATCACCATGGTGCGCTCCGGGTAGGTGCAAGGCAGGACCTGATACAGGGCAGCGCCGTCCCTGGCGTGGCCGGTGAGCACCAACGCAGGGATTTCTGACGCAGAAAAGCCACCTCCTGACGCGCTCTCATGCAAGAAATGAACCAATAACTTGATGGTGTGCGCCGTTGATCGTTTGGCTTCACGCTTTCCGACAAACCGGACAGGGCTGTTCGATGACACGGCGGATGGCGCGAACAAAACCAACAAAGCGGGCCGAAAAACGTCGCGAACAGGCAACAAATGGCATGGCACCGAAATTGCGGAAAGCGCTGCGGCCCACCCAATTTTCTGGAGTCTTCCATGTCGCTCAGCAGCCGAGATCCCGCCCCCGCCCGTGCCGCCGCCAGCGTCTACCTCGACTACGCCGCCACCACCCCGGTGGACCGCCGCGTGGCGAACAAGATGATTCCCTATCTGACGGAGTTGTACGGCAATCCGGCGAGCCGCTCGCATGCGTTTGGCTGGGCCGCCGACGAGGCGGTGGAGCTGGCGCGCGAACAGGTCTGCTCGCTGATCAACGCCGACCCGCGCGAGATCGTCTGGACCTCGGGCGCCACCGAATCGAACAACCTCGCGATCAAGGGTGCGGCACATTTCAACCGCGCCAAGGGCAAGCACCTGATCACGCTGGCGACCGAACACAAAGCCGTTCTCGACAGCATGCGCGAGCTGGAGCGTGAAGGCTATGAGGTCACGGTGTTGCCGGTGCTGCCCAGCGGCCTGCTCGACATCGCGGTGTTCGAAGCCGCGCTGCGGCCCGACACCGTGCTGGCCTCGGTGATGATGGTCAACAACGAAACCGGCGTCATTCAGGACATCGCCGCGATCGGTGCCCTGTGCCGCGCCAAGGGCGTGGTCTTCCACGTGGACGCCGCCCAGGCGGCCGGCAAGGTGGTGATCGATCTGGACGTGCTGCCGGTCGATCTGCTCTCACTGTCCGCCCACAAGATCTATGGCCCCAAGGGCATCGGCGCTTTGTATGTGCGGCGCAAACCGCGCGTACGCATTGACGCCCAGATGCACGGCGGTGGTCACGAACGCGGCATGCGCTCGGGCACGCTGGCCACGCACCAGATCGTGGGCATGGGCGAAGCCTTCTGGCTGGCGCGCGAAAACATGGCCGCCGACAACGCCCGCATCAAGACCCTGCGCGACCGCCTCTGGGCCGGTTTCCAGCAAATGGACTGCGTGGTGCTCAACGGCGACGAGAGCCAGCGCGCCGTGCAGTACCTCAACTGCAGCTTCAACTACGTCGAAGGCGAGTCACTGCTGATGGGCATCAAGGGCGTGGCCGTGTCGTCGGGCTCGGCCTGCACCTCGGCCAGCCTGGAGCCGAGCTACGTGTTGCGCGCCATGGGCCGCAGCGACGAGCTCGCACACAGCTCGGTGCGTTTTTCCATCGGCCGCTTCACCACGGTCGAAGAGATCGATTTCACGATTGCCCAGGTCACCGAGGTCGTGAACCGCCTGCGCGCCATGAGCCCGCTGTGGGACATGGTGCAGGCCGGCATCGACCTCAGCACGATCCAGTGGTCCGAGCATTGATCACGCCCATCTTTGTCACACACCCTCCCGGAGCAACACCATGGCCTACAGCGAACAAGTCGTCGATCACTATGAAAACCCGCGCAACGTGGGCGCCTTCGACGCCAACGACGCCAGCGTCGGCACCGGCATGGTCGGTGCGCCGGCCTGCGGCGACGTGATGCGCCTGCAGATCCGCGTCAACGCACAGGGCGTGATCGAAGACGCCAAGTTCAAGACCTACGGCTGCGGCTCGGCCATCGCGTCGAGCTCGCTGGTGACCGAGTGGGTGCGGGGCCGCACGCTGGACGAAGCGCTGGCGATCAAGAACTCACAGATCGCCGAAGAGCTGGCCCTGCCGCCCGTGAAGATCCACTGCTCCATCCTGGCCGAAGACGCGATCAAAGCGGCCGTGGCCGACTTCCGCTCGCGCCAGGCCACCGGCGAAGCCGCCACCCTGGTGTCGGAGCAGCCCGCCTGCGCCTCCAGCACGCGCTGAAACCCCACCCCTGTCACACACCACCGGAGTCACCACCATGCAAGTTGCTGCCGCTGCCTCAACCCCCGCCGACCCCATCGCCATGCCGCCCATGCTGGAGTTCACGCCAGCGGCCGCGGCCAAGGTGGCTGAACTGATCGTCGAAGAGGGCAACCCCAACCTCAAGCTGCGCCTGTACGTGACCGGCGGCGGCTGCTCGGGTTTCTCGTACGGCTTCGCCTTTGACGATCAGGTCAACGAAGACGACACCCTGACCGTGACCGCCGGCGTGGCCCTGGTGGTCGACGCCATGAGCCAGCAGTACGTGCTCGGCGCACGGGTCGATTTTGAAGACGGCCTGGAAGGCTCGCGCTTCGTGATCCACAACCCGAACGCGGCCACAACCTGCGGCTGTGGTTCATCGTTCTCCGTTTGAAATGGTCCCCGCTTCGGCTTTGCTCCCTCGCCCCTCTGTGGAGAGGGCTGGGGTGAGGGGCCAGCCCTTCAAAGAAAGGACAAATCATGCAAGTTTCACTGACCCCCGCCGCCGCGCGACACGTTGAAAAATCGCTGGCCAAGCGCGGCAGCGGCATCGGCCTGCGCCTCGCGGTCAAGACCAGCGGCTGCTCGGGCTTCGCCTACGCACTGGAATTCGTCGACGTGCTCAACCCCGACGACCAGTGCTTCGAGACTGCCGGCACCAAGCTCATCGTCGACGCCAAGAGCCTGGCCATGCTGGACGGCACCGAGCTTGACTTTGTGCGCGAAGGCCTGAACGAAGGTTTCAAGTTCAACAACCCGAACGCGAAAAACAGCTGCGGATGTGGCGAATCTTTTGCAGTCTGAAATCGTCCCGACCTGAGCACCCCACACCATGGCCCTCTTGCAAATCGCTGAACCTGGACAAAGCGCTGCGCCGCACCAGCACCGGCTGGCAGCGGGCATTGATCTGGGCACGACCAACTCCCTGATCGCCAGCGTCAAGAGCGCGGTAGCCGAGTGCCTGCCCGACGAATACGGTGCCATGCTGCTGCCGTCGGTGGTGCGCTACCTGGAAGACGGCGCCACCGTGGTCGGGCGCGCCGCTCAGGAGCAGCAAGCCATCGACCCGCACAACACCATCGTCTCTGTCAAGCGCTTCATGGGCCGCTCGCTGGCCGATCTGAAAGACGCCGCCGCCCTGCCCTACCAGTTCAAGGACGGGCCGGGCATGGTGGGCCTGCACACCGTGGCGGGCGAACGTTCACCGGTGCAGGTGTCGGCCGAGATCCTGAACACGCTGCGCCAACGCGCCGAAGCCTCGCTGGGCGGCTCGCTCTCGGGCGTGGTGATCACCGTGCCCGCCTATTTCGACGACGCGCAACGCCAGGCCACCAAGGACGCGGCGCGCATCGCCGGCCTGAACGTGCTGCGCCTGCTCAACGAGCCCACGGCTGCGGCGATTGCCTACGGTCTGGACCAGCAGGCCGAAGGCACCTTTGCGGTGTACGACCTCGGCGGCGGCACCTTCGACATTTCCATCCTCAAGCTCACCCAGGGCGTGTTCGAGGTGCTGTCCACCGGCGGCGACTCGGCCCTGGGCGGTGACGACTTCGACAGCGCCATCGCGGCCTGGTTCTGCGCCGAACACGGTTTGAACGGCGTGGCCGCGTTGCCGCCTTCGCAGCAGCGTTTGCTGCTCACGGCGGCACGCGCAGCCAAAGAAAAACTCTCAAACCATGACAGCGCCGAGCTCTGCCTCACGCTGGCCGACGGCCAGTCGCTCGCGGCCATCCTCTCGCGCGCCCAGTTCGCCACGCTGGGTGCGCCGCTGATCGCGCGCACCCTCAGCGCCACCAGGCGTGCGCTGCGCGACGCCCAGCTCAATACCGCCCTGATCACCGGCGTGGTGCTGGTCGGTGGTTCGACGCGCATGCCGATCGCGCGCGACGCGGTGCGCGACTACTTCGGCCTCGAACCGCTGGCCGATCTCGACCCCGACCAGGTGGTTGCCATCGGTGCGGCCCTGCAGGCCAACGTGCTCGCCGGCAACGGCAGCGGCGACCAGTGGCTGCTGCTCGACGTCTGCCCGCTCTCGCTCGGCATCGAGACCATGGGCGGCCTGGTGGAAAAGGTGATTCCGCGCAACTCCACCCTGCCCACCGTGCGCGCGCAGGACTTCACCACCTTCAAGGACGGCCAGACCGCGATGTCGCTGCACGTGGTGCAGGGCGAACGCGAGTCGGTGGCCGACTGCCGCTCGCTGGCGCGCTTCGAGCTGCGTGGCCTGCCCCCCGCCGTGGCCGGCGCGCTCCACATCCGTGTGAGTTTCCAGATCGACGCCGACGGACTGCTCTCGGTCAGTGCGCGCGAGCAGAGCAGCGGCATCGAGGCCCACATCGAGGTGAAACCGAGCTACGGCCTGGGCGACGAGCAGATCGCTTCCATGCTGCAGGACGCGATCGCTGCCTCGCAGTCCGACATGCGGCTGCGCGCGCTGCGCGAGGCACAGATCGACGCGCGGCGGCTGCTGGACGCGACCGAAAGCGCGCTCGCGGAAGACGGCGGCCTGCTCAACCCCACCGAAATCGACGCCATTCACAAGGCCATGTACACGGTGGCCGACCGGCTGGAGACCGAAGCCCCGGTGGAAGAGCTGCGCCTGAGCACCAACGCGCTCTCCGCCGCCACCGACGCCTTCGCAGCGCGGCGCATGAACGCGTCGATCCAGAAGGCCCTGGCAGGCCGCGCCATGGACAGCTTGATGCCCTAGGAACCCCGAACAGGAACCCCATGCCCAAAGTCCGCCTGCTGCCGCACCCCGACCTCTGCCCCGAGGGGCGCGAGATCGAACTGCCCAAGGGCGAGTCCCTGTGCGAGGGTTTCCTGAACCACGGCATCGCCATCGAGCACGCCTGCGAGATGGTGGCTGCCTGCGCGACCTGCCATGTCTACGTGCGGGAAGGCGGCGCTTCCTTGTCCAAGCCGAAGGACGACGAAGAAGACCAGCTCGACCACGCCTGGGGACTGGACGCGCAGTCGCGCCTGGCCTGTTGCGTCAAGCTGCGCGAGGCCGATCTGGTGATCGAGTTTCCACGCCACACGCGCAACCATGCGCGGGAGCATTGACAGGTCAACCGCTGATCTCGGTCATTGCACCTCGCGATCCAAGGCGTGTGCGGGCAGGCCGCAACGCTTCGGTGAGGCGGTCGGCGCTGTGCGCCGACTACCCTGCGATGCTCGCGGCCGTGGCCCGTCGCACAACTCGCTGCGTTCGCTTGCGCTCTCTCCGCTCAAACAAGTGCGACGAGTCAGTTGACGAAACGCGCTGCGCGCACGGCCACCGCCGCTGCGCTTCTCGGCGCCTCACAGGCGCGCTGCGACCTGCCCGCACACGCCTTGGCAAACAGCGGTGTTGGCGCGCAACCGGTGGAATACCCCGACGCTTCTTGCTGCGGCTGGCGCTGTCCGGTGGGGGCGATGTTCCGGGGTGGCTGTGTCCGCCCGTCTGGGGCCGGGCGCGCAAGTGCGCGCATCGTTGACTGACTCGCGGCCACTGTTTGAGCGGAGAGAGCGATAGCGAACGCAGCGAGTTTGGCCGCGCCGGCCCCAGACGGGCGGACACAGCGAAGTTGGAGCGAAGCGCAGACCACCCCGGATGAGCCCCCACCGGACAGCGCCTGCCGCAGCAGGCGAGGTCAACGAACGAGAGGCCCGCATTGAGAAGCTCCGCGCTGTCCGAAACAACACATTTCCGACAGACGCAGAGCAAGGGCTGAACGCGCCCAGCAGACCAGACCCGACAAATCGGCCCCTTGTGCCGCGAGAAAGCGGGTTTTGAACCTTCCAAACAGGTGGCACGGTGCTTGCGATCAAGTCCAGCAAAGGATGCTGCTCACATGCCACGCCATCTCATCATCAACGACACCACGCTGCGCGACGGCGAACAGACCGCCGGGGTCGCGTTCACGGTGTCCGAGAAGTGCGCCATCGCCACGGCCCTCTCTGCCGCGGGTGTGCCCGAGATGGAAATCGGCATCCCGGCCATGGGTGACGAAGAGATCGCCTGCATCAACGCCATCGCCGCGCTCCAACTGCCGGCCAAACTCATGGTATGGGGCCGCCTGACCGAGACCGACCTCGCCAGCGCACTGCGCTGCGACGCGCAGATCGTTCACCTCTCGATGCCGGTCTCCGACATCCACCTGCAATACAAGCTGCGCCAGTCGCGCGAATGGGTGCTGGAGCAGGTCACACGCCTGATCAGCAAAGCCGCGCAAAGCGGGCGCCAGGTGTCGTTCGGTGCCGAAGACGCTTCGCGTGCCGACAGCGATTTCCTGATCGAGGTCGCACGCCGCGCACAGGCCTGCGGCGCCAGCCGCATCCGCTTTGCCGACACCCTGGGTGTGCTCGACCCCTTCGCCACCTTTGATGCCATCGCCCGCCTGCGCGACGCGGTGGACATCGACATCGAAATGCACGCCCACGACGACCTGGGCCTGGCCACCGCCAACACCCTGGCCGCCGCACGCGCTGGCGCGACCCACGCCAACACCACCGTCAACGGCCTGGGCGAACGCGCCGGCAACGCCGCACTGGAAGAGGTGGTGATGGCCGCGCGCCATCTGCAGCAGACCGACACCGGCGTCGACACCCACGCTCTGCTTGGCATTTCGCAACTCGTGGCGCGCGCCTCGGGGCGTTCGGTGGCCTTCAACAAGAGCATCGTCGGCGAAGCCGTGTTCACCCACGAGTCGGGCATCCACATCGACGGCCTGCAGAAACACCCCTCGACCTACGAAGGCTTCGACCCGGGCGAGCTCGGTCGCGAGCGCCGCACCGTGCTCGGCAAACACTCGGGCTCGCAGGCCGTGCGACTGGCGTTCGGTGCCATGGGCCTGGCCATCGAGGACGATGCGCTGACCGAACGCGTGCTGGCCCGCATCCGCGAACACGCCATGCGCGTGAAGCAGGAAGCCACACCCGAAGAGCTGCGCGGCTTCCTGATGGACGCGCACAACATGGCCCACGTGGCCCCGGCCTGGGGACGGGCATGAACAGCTCCAGCAGCGGCGACACCACGGCCACCGGCGCAGCAGCACCCGCGGGCTGGTTCAGCCTGCTGCGCGAAGACGCGCGCTGCGTGCTCACCCGCGACCCGGCCGCGCGCAGCCTGATCGAGGTCTGGACCATCTACCCCGGCCTGCAGGCCATTGCCCTGCACCGCCTGGCCCACGCGCTGTGGAGCCGCGGCTGGCGCTACCTGCCACGCTGGCTGTCGTTTGTGTCGCGTGCGCTGACGCAGATCGACATCCACCCCGGTGCGCGCATCGGCGCCCGCTTCTTCATTGACCACGGTACCGGTGTCGTGATCGGTGAAACGGCCGAGGTCGGTGACGACGTCACGCTCTACCACGGCGTCACGCTGGGCGGCACGAGCTGGCGCGCCGGCAAGCGCCACCCGACCCTGGGCAACCAGGTCGTGGTCGGCGCCGGCGCCAAGATCCTCGGCCCGATCCGCGTCGGCGACGGCGCCCGGGTCGCGGCCAACTCTGTGGTGATCGAGGCCGTGCCGGCTGGCGCCACCGTGGTCGGCATTCCGGGTCGCGTCGTGGCGCCGGCACGCCGCACCACGCACGGCTTCGACCTCGAACACCACCTCATCCCCGACCCCGTGGGCAAGGCGATTGCCTGCCTGCTCGACCGCGTGGCCCAGCTGGAGCGCAGCCTCGCCCAAAGCCAGGGTCTGGCCAGTGCCGACAGCGCCTGCGGCCTTTGTGACGATCAATGTGCCGAACCGGGGTTCGCAACCGCGAAACCCCATCTTCAACCCGCGACCGTGGAGTAACGCCCAATGGAAAACTTTGTTCAACAGCTCAAGGCCCTGTCATCGGCCGAGGATTTCCTGCAGTACTTCGGCGTGCCGTTCGAGCAGTCGGTGGTCAACGTGAGCCGCCTGCACATCCTCAAGCGCTTCTTCCAGTACATCCGACAGCAGACCCTGCCTTCGGCCGACGACGAACTGGCGCTCTACACCGTCTACCGCGAACAGCTGGTCAAGGCCTACGCCGATTTCGTCAAGTCCACGCCGGCGCAGGAAAAGGTGTTCAAGGTGTTCCAGGACGTCGGCGGCAAACAGCACGTCACGCTGGACAGCCTGAAAACATCGCTGCCGCAACGCGCTGTCGCCTGAACCCCGCAACGGAGAAAACCATGCACATCGTCGTCTGCATCAAACAAGTGCCGGACTCGGCACAGATCCGGGTCCACCCGGTCACCAACACCATCATGCGACAGGGCGTGCCGGCCATCGTCAACCCCTACGACCTGTTCTCGCTCGAAGAAGCGCTGCGCCTGAAAGACAAGTTCGGCGGCAAGGTCACCGTTCTCTGCATGGGCCCGCCGCAGGCCGAAGAAGCGCTGCGCAAGTGCATCAGCTTCGGTGCCGACGACGCGGTGCTCGTGACCGACCGCGCCTTCGCGGGCGCCGACACCCTGGCCACCTCGTACGCGCTGGCCGCGGGCATCCGCCAGATCGCCAAGGAGCAGGCGGTGGACATCGTCTTCACCGGCAAGCAGACCATCGACGGCGACACCGCCCAGGTCGGCCCGGGCATCGCCAAGCGCATGGGCTTGCAGCTGCTGACCTATGTGTCGCGCATCGTCGAGACCGATCTGGACGGCCGCACGATCACGGTCGAGCGCCGCGCCGAAGGCGGCGTGCAGGTGCTCAAAACCGCCCTGCCCTGCCTGATCACGATGCTGGAGAACACCAACGAGATGCGCTTCGCCAACCTGCCCGCCATGATCCACGCCGCCGCGTACCCGGTGCGCAAATGGAGCAAGGAAGACGCCGCCATCGAAGACCTCGACAAGATTGGTCTCAAGGGTTCACCCACCGTGGTGAGCAAGGTCTTCGGCCCCTCGCCGCGCACCGAAAAAGTGGAGATGCTGGACCTGGAAACCTCGAACCTGCGCGACATCTCGCTGAACCTGCTGCAGAAGGTGTTCACGCGCCACCCCACGCTTGAAGCCGATCTCTTGATGAAGGAAGAAGCATGAACGCCCCCACCACACCTGCTGCACCCGCCAAGCGACCCGCCGGCCGCGGCCGCAACCTCGAACTGTCGGACGAACTCAAGGCCTACAAGGGCGTCTGGGTGTTCGTCGAACATGACCGCGGCCATGTGCACAGCGTGTCGTGGGAACTGCTGGGCGAAGCGCGCAAGCTCGCCGACACCCTGGGCAGCCAGGTGGGCGCGGTGCTGCTGGGTGGCGCCGACGAGCAGCTGGACAAGTTCGCGGCCGAGGCCATCAGCTTCGGCGCCGACACCGTGTACATCGTGACCGACCCGGTGCTCAAGGGCTATCGCAACGAGCCCTTCACCAAGGGCCTGACCGATCTGGTGAACAAGTACAAGCCCGAGATCCTGCTGCTGGGCGCCACCTCACAAGGCCGCGACCTCGCGGGCTCGGTGGCCACCACCTTGCTCACCGGCCTGACCGCGGACTGCACCGAGCTCAACATCGACCCGGTCTCCAAGGCCCTGGCCGCCACGCGTCCCACCTTCGGCGGCTCGCTCTACTGCACCATCATGACCCTGGCCTACCGGCCACAGATGGCCACGGTGCGGCCGCGCGTGATGCTGATGCCCAAGGCCGACAGCAGCCGAACCGGCAACCTGGTCCACGACACGCTGGGCATGGTCGAGACCCAGATTGTCACCAAGCTGCTCGACTTCATCGCCGACGCCCACAGCAACAAGATCAACCTGCCCTACGCGGACGTGATCGTGAGCGGCGGCAAGGGCCTGAAGAACCCCGACAACTTCAAGCTGGTGTTCGAGCTGGCCCGTGTGCTCGGCGGCGAAGTGGGTTCCACCCGCCCCTGTGTGCAGGCGGGCTGGGTCGAGGCCGACCGCCAGGTGGGCCAGACCGGCAAGACGGTGCGCCCCAAGCTCTACATCGCCGCCGGCATCAGCGGCGCGGTGCAGCACCGCGTGGGCATGGAGGGCTCGGACGTGATCGTGGCCATCAACACCGACCCGAACGCGCCCATCTTCGAATTCGCCCACTACGGCATCGTCGGCAACGCGATGCTGGTGCTGCCCGCCCTGACCAAGGCGTTCGCCGAACACCTGTCCAAGCGCAGCGCGCTGGTTGCCTGATCCCGTCCACCACCTCTGGGGAACGCCATGAAAAAACCCTCTCAATTCGACGCCATCGTGGTGGGCGCGGGGCCCTCGGGCAACGCCTGCGCCTACACCCTGGCCAAGGCCGGCCTCAAGGTTCTGCAGATCGAGCGCGGTGAATACCCGGGTTCGAAGAACGTGCAGGGCGCCATCCTCTACAGCGACGCGCTGGAGAAGATCATTCCCGACTTCCGCGACGACGCGCCGCTGGAGCGCCACATCATCGAGCAGCGCGTCTGGGTGCTCGACGACAACAGCTTCGTCGGCACGCACTACCGCAGCGACGACTACAACAAGCCGCCCTACAACCGCTACACCATCATCCGGGCGCAGTTCGACAAGTGGTTCAGCTCCAAGGTGCGCGAAGCCGGCGCGCTGCTGATCTGCGAGACCACGGTCAACCACCTCATCATGGACGGCGACCAGGTGGTGGGCGTGCAGTGCGACCGCGAGGCCGGCGACGTCTACGCGGACGTGGTGATCATGGCCGACGGCGTGAACAGCACGCTGGCGCGCAAGGCCGGTTTCCACGGCGAGATCAAGGACAGCAACGTCGCGCTCGCGGTAAAAGAGATCCTCTTCATGCCCGAGGACACGATCCGCCAGCGCTTCAACATCGGCGAAGAAGAAGGCGTGGTCATCGAGATGGTCGGCAAGATCACCGACGGCATGATGGGCACGGGCTTCCTCTACACCAACAAGGAATCGCTCACCATCGGCATCGGCTGCATGCTGGGCGACTTCAAGGGCAGCGTGAACAAGACCAGCCCCTACGCCCTGCTGGAAAAGCTCAAGCAGCACCCGTCCATCGCCCCGCTGATCCAGGGTGGCGAGATGAAGGAATACGCGGCCCACCTGATCCCCGAAGGCGGCTTCTATGCCATCCCCAAGGTGTATGGCAACGGCTGGATGATCGTGGGCGACTCGGGTGGCTTCGTCAACGCGGTGCACCGCGAAGGCTCCAACCTGGCCATGACCACCGGGCGCCTCGCGGCTGAAACCGTGATCGCCGCCAAGGCCGCCGGCAAGCCCATGAGCGAAGCGGTGCTCAAGAACTACAAGACCGAACTCGACAAGAGCTTCGTGATGAAGGACCTGCACAAGTACCGCGACATGCCCGAGGTCTTCCACAAGAACAACCAGTTCTTCACCACCTACCCCGAGCTGGTGTCCAAGGCCGCGCACAAGATGTTCACGGTCGATGGCGTGGACAAGAAGACCAAGGAACGCGAGATTTTTTCCAGCTTTCGCACCTCGCGTTCGCTCACCGGCCTGGTGGGTGACGCCGTCAAACTTTGGAGGGCTTTCCGATGAACGCCGTTGCCGTGAATGTCGAAGAGAAACTGTTTCAGAACCGCTACCGCGTCGACGCGGGCCGGCCCCACATCCAGATCAAGGACCCCGAGATCTGCGCCAACGACTGCGCCCAGAAGTCCTGCACCTACGTGTGCCCGGCCTCCTGCTACAAGGCCGAAGGCAACGGCAGCGTGACGCTGATCACCGACGGCTGCCTGGAGTGCGGCAGCTGCCGCATCATCTGCTCGGAGTTCACCAACGTGAACTGGGAGTACCCGCGCGGTGGGCACGGCATCCTCTTTAAATTCGGCTGAAGGAGCGAACGCCATGCCCCGTCCTCAACGCCATGTTTTCGTCTGCACCCAGAACCGTCCGCCGCAGCACCCGCGCGGCTCGTGCGCCAGCAAGGGGGGCACCGCCGTGCTGCAGGCTTTCTGGGCCGAGCAGCAGAAGCGCCAGGCCTACGACCAGCTCTCGATCACCTACTCGGGCTGCCTCGGTCCCTGCGACCAGGGTGCCAACGTGCTGGTCTACCCGGAAGCGGTGATGTACCGCAACGTGACCGATGCCGACGTGGCCGAAATCTTCAACAGCCACCTCGAAGGCGGCGTCCCGGTGGAACGGCTGCTCGCACCCCAGGCCGTCTGGTGAACTTGCTGACCGGAGCCGATTCCAACGAGCTGTTTGGCGGCGAGATCTCGCCGTCCATCCGGCACCTGGTTGACCGGGCGCGCCAGGCCCCGCGCGAAGAAGCCGCGGCGATCCTGTGGACCGCGTGCGTGAGCGCACCGCAAAGCCTGCCGGTGTACTACCTGCTGTACAAGCTGCACGCGGGTCTGGGTGAGCTGGATCGGGCCGAACAGGCGGCCAGCAAGGGCCTGGCGGCCGCCGCAAGGGCCGCGGGTCTGCCCGCCGACTGGCGCACCGTTCAACCAGGTCAGGCGGACTTTGCCGCGCCGGGTGCCGCGCGCTTCTGGCTTTTCACGCTCAAGGCCCTGGCCTTCGTGCAGCTGCGCCGCGGCGAGCGTGGCATCGCGCAGGCTCTGGTGGACCAGTTGGCCCGGCTGGACCCCGGCGACCAGATCGGTGCCAGCGTGGTGCGCGCGCTGCTGGCCGAGAGCGGCCCGAGCAGCCTGGGCCTCAAGCGGGGGTGAGCTTCTCAATGCCGCCCATGTAGGGCCGCAGCACCTCGGGCACGGTCACGCTGCCGTCGGCGTTCTGGTTGTTCTCCAGCACCGCCACCAGCGCGCGGCCCACGGCCAGGCCGGAGCCGTTGAGTGTGTGCACCAGCTCGTTCTTGCCCTGGGCGTTCTTGAAGCGCGCCTGCAGGCGGCGCGCCTGGAAGGCTTCGCAGTTCGACACCGAACTGATCTCGCGGTAGGTGCCCTGGGCTGGCACCCACACCTCCAGGTCGTAGGTCTTGCTGGCACCGAAGCCCATGTCGCCGGTGCACAGGCTCATCACGCGGTACGGCAGGCCCAGCTTCTGCAGGATCGCTTCGGCATGGCCGGTCATGGCTTCGAGCGCTTCATAGCTCTTCTCGGGGTGCACGATCTGCACCATCTCGACCTTGTCGAACTGGTGCTGGCGGATCATGCCGCGCGTGTCGCGTCCCGCGCTGCCGGCTTCCGAGCGGAAACACGGTGTATGGGCGGTCATCTTGATCGGCAGCTCGGCCTCGGCCAGCACGGTGTCGCGCACCACGTTGGTCAGCGTCACCTCGCTGGTGGGGATCAGGTAGAGCGCCTGCGTGTCCGGCATCTCCTCACCTTCCTGCCCGCCCTTCTTGACGGCGAACAGATCACCTTCGAACTTGGGCAACTGACCGGTGCCACGCAGCGTCTCGCCGTTGACGATGTAGGGCGTGTAGCACTCGGTGTAGCCGTGTTCCTGCGTCTGCACGTCGAGCATGAACTGGGCGAGCGCCCGGTGCAGGCGGGCGATGGGGCCGCGCATGAAAGTGAAACGCGAACCCGAGAGCTTGACGCCGATGTCGAAGTCCAGGCCCAGCTTTTCACCGATGTCCACGTGGTCGCGGACATCGAAGTCAAAAGTGCGCGGCGTGCCCCAGCGGCGCACTTCCACGTTGCCCTCTTCGCCCGCACCCACCGGCACGCTCTCGTGCGGCAGGTTGGGCACGGCCAGCAGCAGGTTCTGCAGCTCGGCCTGAATGACCTCCAGCCGCGCAGCGGAGCTTTCCAGCTCGGCCTTCATCGCACTCACCTGCGCCATCACCGCGTCGGCCTCGGCGTGCTGGCCCTTGCCCTTGAGCATGCCGATCTGCTTGGACAGGCTGTTGCGCTGGCTCTGCAGCTCTTCGGTGCGCGTCTGCAGCGTCTTGCGCTCGGATTCGAGCGCCTGGTAGGCGGGCACGTCCAGGAAAGCCTGGGGCTGTTTGCGGGTTTCCAGGCGCGCCACCACGGCGGCCAGGTCTTTGCGGAGGAGAAGGATGTCGAGCATGAGGAGATTGTAGGTTTGGAGCGGGACAGGCTCCGGAGTGGCAATGCCCAACCCAGGCCAGCGCGGAACCGGCTTTGCCGGGCCGCAGCTGGCGCCCCCTTGGGGGGTGACGCCGAAGGCGGCGCGGGGGGACCAATTCAATGAAGATGCTGCAGCGGCGCAACCTCGCCGCCATCGATCTTCAGGCCCTTGGGCAGCGGGAACTTGACCGTCTCGGTCAGGCCGTCCATGGTGCGCACGGAGATCGCGCCCAGCGCCTTGATGCGGTCGATCACCTGGCGCACCAGTATCTCGGGCGCCGAGGCGCCGGCCGTCAGGCCGACACGGGACCGGCCTTCGAACCACTCGGCCTGCAGCTCGTCGGCGCTGTCCACCATGTGGCTCGGCGTGCCGAGCTTGAGCGCGACCTCGCGCAGGCGGTTGCTGTTGGAGCTGGTCGGGCTGCCGACCACGATCACCACGTCCACCTGCGGGCTGAGCAGCTTGACGGCGTCCTGCCGGTTCTGTGTGGCGTAGCAGATGTCCTGCTGCTTGGGCTCGCGCACACTGGGAAAACGCGCCTTCACCGCGGCCAGGATGCTGGCGGCGTCGTCCACGCTCAGCGTGGTCTGCGTCACCACCGCGAGTTTCTGTGTCTGAGCCGGCGCCACGCGGGCCACGTCGGCCGCGTCTTCGACCAGGTGGATGCCGCTGTCGAGCTGGCCCATGGTGCCTTCGACCTCGGGATGGCCCTTGTGGCCGATCATGATGAACTCGAAGCCTTCCTTGTGCAGCTTGGCCACCTCCACATGCACCTTGGTCACCAGCGGACAGGTGGCGTCGAAGATGCTGAAACCGCGCGCCTGCGCTTCCTCCTGCACGGCCTTGCTCACACCGTGGGCCGAAAACACCAGGGTCGAGCCCGGGGGCACGTCGGACAGTTCCTCGATGAAGATCGCGCCCTTGGCCTTGAGGTCGTTGACGACGTAGGTGTTGTGCACGATCTCGTGGCGCACATAGATCGGCCGGCCGAACTTGGCCAGCGCGCGTTCGACGATCTCGATCGCGCGGTCCACGCCGGCGCAGAAACCGCGCGGTTCGGCCAGGATGACTTCTTTCGGCTCGTTCATCACAGCACCCCGATCAACTGCACTTCAAAACGCACCGGCTGGCCCGCCAGCGGATGGTTGAAGTCGAACAGCACCGCGCCGTCTTCGCGCACCTCCACGGCCGAGCCGGCGAAGCTGCCCAGGCCGTCGGGCGTGGGGAACTGCACCACGTCACCGGCCGCGTACTGCTCGTGCGGATCGCCCAGCTTGTTGAGCAGCTGGCGCGCCACCCACTGCACCATGTCCGGCTGGCGCTCGCCAAAGGCCTCGCCTTCGTCCAGATCGATCACGGTGCGGGTGCCCTCCTCCAGACCGATCAGGTGCTGCTCGATCGCGGGAGAAAGCTGACCCGACCCCAGGCTCAGCGTGGCGGGCTGGCCTTCAAAGGTGTCGATGATCACCTGGCCCTGCGGACCGGACATGCGGTAGTGCAGGGTGAGAAAGGAACCTTCTTGGACTTGGGACATGGTGTTCAGACGGGGGTTCGGGGTGGTGAATACGGTGAATCGGCGTGCCGGGCATCACGGCGGCGGAAGCGGCAACGCGCCGATGAGAACCCCGTATTGTAAAAAGCAGGCTGGATCAGGGAGAAAAACATGAATGGCCTTGCCGGAACCGGGCTGAAAAGCCTGCCCCACGACGCGCGCCCGCGCGAAAAACTGCTCGCACGCGGCCCGTCTGCACTCAGCGACGCCGAGCTGCTGGCGCTGCTGCTGCGCACCGGCATCCCCGGAAAACACGTGGTGCAGCTCGCGCAGGAGCTGCTGAACGCCTTCGGCGGTGTCGGTGGCCTGCTGCACACCGGGGCCGAGGCGCTCAAGGTCATCAAGGGCCTGGGGCCGGCGAAACGCGCCGAGGTGGTCGCCGTGCTCGAACTCGCACGCCGGGCGCTGGCCCAGGAACTGCAGCAGAAAGCCCTGTTCGACAGCCCGAAGGCGGTGCGCGAATACCTGCAGCTGCAACTGGGCGCGCGCAACCACGAGGTGTTTGCCGTGCTGTTCCTCGACAGCCAGAACCGGCTGATCGCGCTCGAAGAGCTGTTCCGCGGCACGCTCACGCACACCAGCGTGTACCCGCGCGAGGTCGTTCTCAGGGCACTGCACCACCACGCCGCCGCCGTGGTGCTGGCGCACAACCACCCCAGCGGCGAGGCCCGCCCTTCGCGCGCCGACGAGGCGCTCACGCAGTCGCTCAAGGCCGCGCTGGCGCTGGTGGACGTGCGCGTGCTGGACCATTTCATCGTGACGCGGGAGCAGGCGGCGTCGATGGCAGAGCTCGGTCTGATCTGAGGGACTTGGCGACTGCGCGAGAATCGCGCCACCATGAAACTGCGCTCGTTCGCCGAACTCAAGACGCTGCAGAAGGTGATCGCCCAGCGGGCGGCCGCCGAGGCGGCAGCGCGCGAGGTCGAGCGCCTGCACCTGCAGCGGATGGACCGGGAGAAACGCCTGTTTGAGCTGGCGGTGGGCCCGGTGAAGCCGCTGGTCAGCGCGCGGCGTGTGCACCACCCTCAGCGACACGTAGACCCCTTGCCGCGCCAGCGCCTGCTGGACGAAGCGTCCGTGATGCGCGAGGCGCTGTCCGACGACTTCGACGTCGAAACCCTGCTGCACACCGACGACCAGCTGAGCTTCCGCCGCCCCGGCCTGGGGCCCGACGTGGTGCGCAAGCTGCGCGAAGGCCGCTGGAGCATCCAGCGCCAGATCGACCTGCACGGCCTGCGCATCGACGAGGCGCGCGAAGCGCTCGGCCGCTTCGTGCGCGAGGCACACCAGCACGGGCTGCGCTGCGTGCGCGTCGTGCACGGCAAGGGGCTGGGCTCGCCCGGCCGCATGCCCGTGCTCAAGGGTCGGGTACAGCGCTGGCTGGTGCAGAAGAACGAGGTGTTGGCCTTCGTGCAGGCGCGCCCCGCGGACGGTGGCGCGGGAGCGATGGTGGTGTTGCTGCGCCCGGCCTGAACAGGTTCAACGAGGGGTCAGTCGCATCTCGCCCTGCAGGATCTGGATGTCGAAACGCGAGAGAAAAGCCTGCCCCAGCAGCGCCTGCCCACTGTCTTCACCCACCAGCCCCACGGCCACCGTGGTGCCGGCCAGCCCGAGGTGGGCCGCCTGCACCGGCACGTTGCGCAGCAACCGTCCGGGCAGCGTGCCGTTCGCAGTCTGGAACGTGACGCTCTGCCCGCCTTCCAGCCCCGCAGCGCGGGCAAAGGCTTCGCTCACCGTGACCGAACTCGCCCCGGTGTCAATCAGGAACTCGACCGGCTGGCCGTTGACGCGGCCGGCCACGCGGAAATGGCCGTCCGGACCGCGCGGGATCACCAGTTCGCCGTCGCTACCCTCGTGGGCCACATAACTGGCCTGCTGACGGCGCTCCACCTGGTCGAAACCAAGGTACAGCGCTCCCATGAGCGCGAGCCAGAACAGCGTGATGCCCAGCGCGCCGCGGCGCGTGGTCCGTGCCACGCTGGTGTCAGGTACGCTCATGACGCTCTGCTTTCAGACGCCGCCGGCCCGGTTGCGCATCCAGTCGGCGGTCTTGAAGAAGCTCTCGCGCAGCCGCACACGCAGGTCCTCGGGCACCCCGGTCTCGCCCATGGCCTGGTCCATGCAGGCCAGCCACTGGTCGCGTTCCTGAACGCCGATGGCAAACGGCATGTGGCGCTGGCGCAGGCGCGGGTGGCCGAAGCGGTCTTCGTAGTGCGAGGGGCCACCGAGCCAGCCACAGAGAAACCAATACAACTTCTGGCGCGCGTCGTCCAGCGTGCTGCCATGGGCCACGCGCAGCTCGTGGTAGCCGGGCTCGATGTCCATCAGGTCGTAGAAGCGGTCCACCAGCGCGCGCACGCGCGCTTCGCCGCCGATCCATTCGAACGGGGTGGAGGGAGAGGCGGGAGATTCAGAGGTGTTCATCGTTGTCAAACCGCGGCGCGCCGAAGCGTCTCAACCACAGGCGTTTTCAGGATGCTGCGCAGGCCCCACCAGCCCGCCATCAGGGCCAGCAGGCCACCGGCCACGCTGCCCGCCAGCGGCACCCACAGCGAAGGCTGCCAGCTGAACTGGAAGGCGTATTTCGCCAACGCCCAGCCCACGGCCATGGCCACCAGCGAAGCCAGGAAGCCGGCCAGCAGGCCCACGCCCAGCAGTTCGATGCGCTGCACGTTGCGCAGCAGCTGCGACCCCGCGCCCACGGCACGCAAGACCGCGAACTCGCGCTCGCGCTCGCCGCGCGTGGCGGTGATGGTGGCCAGCAGCACGATCAGGCCCGCCGCCAGCGCAAAGGCGAACAGGAATTCCACGGCCTGGATCACCTGGCCCAGCACGCGCTGCACCTGGCCGATGGTCTGGCTCATGTCGACGTTGGTGATGTTCGGAAACTGGCGCACCAGCGCGTTGTCGAACTGCGCATTGCCCTGCGGCGCCTGGAAAGCGCTGATGTAGGTGACGGGCACGTCGGGCAGATCGGCCACCGGGAAGATCACGAAGAAGTTCACGCGCATGGAGCCCCAGTCCACCTTGCGCAGACTGGTGATGCGGCCCTGCACCGGCTGGCCGGCGATGTCGAATCCGAGCTGGTCGCCGATCTTCAGCCCCAGCTCTTCGGCCAGGCCCTCTTCCACACTCAGGCCGCCCGCTTCGTCTTCGGTCCAGCGCCCTTGTGTCACCTCGTTGTGCGGTGGCCGTTGCGCCGTGTTCGACAGGTTGAACTCGCGCTCGACCAGGCGCTGTGCCCGGTCGGTGGCGTAACTCTCAGGCGCCACCGGCTGCCCGTTCACCAACACCAGGCGGCCGCGGATCATGGGGTACCAGTCGAAGCGCTGCACACCCGCCTGGCGCAGTGCCTGCTGAAACGGTTCGCCCTGCTCGGGCTGCACGTTGATGACAAAACGGTTGGGCGCGTCGGGCGGCGTGGCGTTGCGCCAGCTGGCGATCAGGTCGGTGCGCAGCAGCACCAGCAGCACCAGCGCGAGCAGGCCCACGGCCAGCGAACTGATCTGCACCACCGCGTAGGCCGGCCGCGCCGAGAGCTGGCGCGTGGCCAGCACCAGCGCACGCGGGGCGGTGGCCTCGTTCACGCTGGCGCGCAGCAGGCGCACCGCGCCGTAGCTGGCGAGCGCGAACACCGCCACCGCGGCGGCGAAGCCACCCACGGCGATCAGCCCCAGCATCAGGTCGCGGCTGGCGGCGAGCAGCAGCGCGGCAAAGCCCGCCACACCCAGTCCCAGCACGGCCAGCGTGGCCGGTTTGAGCTGACCCACGTCACGGCGGATCACGCGCAGCGGCGGCACCTGGGCCAGCTGCAGCACCGGCGGCAGGCCAAAGGCCAGCATCAGCGTGAGTCCCATGCCCAGGCCCAGCAGCACCGGCCAGATGCTGGCCGCCGGCAGCGCCGATTCCACCAGCCCGGCCAGCAGCAACACAAACACGTGGTGCAGCGCAAAGCCCAGCAGCACACCCAGCACGCTCGCGCCCAGGCCGACCAGCACGAACTCGAAGGTGTAGGCGCGCGCCATGGTGCCCTGCGACAGGCCGAGCACGCGCAGCATGGCGCAGTCGTCCAGGTGGCGCTGCGCAAAACCGCGCGCCGCGATCGCCACCGCCACCGCCGACAGCAGCGCCGCGAGCAAGGCCACGAGGTTGAGGAATTTTTCGGCGCGCTCCAGCGTCTGCTGCATGGCGGGCTGGCCGCCTTCGAGCGACTCCAGCCGCAGACCGCGCACACCGGGCATTTCGATCTGCGCCTGTGCCCATTGCACGAACTGCTTCACGGCCGGGTCGTTGCCGGCCACGGCGAGGCGGTAGGTCAGGCGACTGGCAGGCTGCACCAGGCCGGTGGCCGGCAGGTCGGCGGCGTTGATCATCACGCGCGGCGCAAATGTCAGGAAGCCGGCGCCCCGGTCCGGCTCGACCACGATCACCTTGCCAATGCGAAACTGGCTGTCGCCCATCAGCAGCGGCGAGCCGACCTGAAGGTCGAGCGCCACCAGCAGGGCCGCGTCCACCCAGGCCGTGCCGGGCGCGGGGATGTCGCGCGTGGGTGCGTCGGGCGCCTGCGGCCCGTCGGCCACGCGCAGGCTGCCGCGCAAGGGGTAGCCGGTGTCCACCGCCTTCAGTGCCACCAGCTTGGCGGCGCCGCCGTCTTCGTCGCGCGCGCGGCCCATGGTGGGGAAACCCAGCGTCTGCGTGGTCTGCAGCCCCAGCGTCTGCGCCTGCTGCTCGAACGCGGGCGGCGTGGCGTTGTCGCTGCTGATCACCGCATCGCCCCCGATCAGCGCCCGCGCATCGCGCGCCAGGCCGCCCTGCAGCCGGTCGGCAAAAAAGCCCACGGCGGTGAGTGCCGCCACCGCCAGCGTGACCGCAACCAGCAGCAGCCGCAGCTCACCCGCGCGCCAGTCGCGCGTCAGCGAACGCCAGCCCAGGGACCAGAAAGAAACAGTGAGGGGAGCAGGAGCGACAGCCATGCTGCGACCTTAACTGAATTGATTCACCCCTGCGACACGTCCACATTCGCGGACGTGTCACCCCCTCAGGGGGCGATGCGAGTGGCCCGGCAAAGCCGGTCCCACCGCATCCTGGGGCCGAGGCACGCGCTCCGGAGGGGTCCATCGCATCAGCCGGAGCGCTCCCGAACCGAGAACGAGATGGAACCGGTTCCATCAGTCCTCTCAAATCACCCCGCGTCCGGAGCAGGAGGCGCAAAAACCCAGAATGCCGTGGGTCCGGCTCCGCCGGCCCGCAGGCATTGCCCCTTGAGGGGCGGAGCGGTTACGCGAAGCGAACAAGCGACGGGGGTGGACCTACTTCGTGCCAAAGATGCGGTCGCCCGCGTCACCGAGACCGGGCACGATGTAACCGTGCTCGTTCAGGCCGCGGTCCACCGCCGGGGTGTAGACCGGCACATCCGGGTGGTGGTCGTGGAAGGTCTTGAGGCCTTCGGGGCAGGTCACGAGGCAGACAAAACGGATCGACCGCGGGTGGGTCTGCTTGAGCCGGTCCACCGCGGCCACGGCGGAGTTGCCGGTGGCCAGCATCGGGTCGAGCACGATCACGTCCCGCTCTTCCATGCCGCTGGGCATCTTGAAGTAGTACTCAACCGCCTGCAGCGTCTTCGGGTCGCGGTAGAGGCCGATGTGACCCACCCGGGCGCCGGGAATGACCTGCAGCATGCCGTCGAGAAAACCGTTGCCGGCACGCAAGATGGAGGCGAGCACGACCTTCTTGCCATCGATCACGCGCGACTGCATCTTCTCCAACGGGGTTTCGATCTCGATGGTCTGCATCGGCATCTCGCGCGTGATCTCATAGGCCAGCAAGGCGCTGAGTTCGTGCACCAGCTCGCGGAAGCTCTTGGTGCTGGTGTCCTTGCGGCGCATCAGCGTGAGCTTGTGCTGGACCAGGGGGTGATCGATGACGTGGACGTCGCGGCTCATCGGTGGACTTTCAGAAATGGGGGGTGGACAGGGCATGGCCGCGGTGGGCCTGCCGGACAGGGGATCGAGTTTATGCCCGTTGCACGCCCTGTCGGGCGCGGTGGGCGGACCGCGTCTCAGCCTTCAGGCGACGGCGGCCACCGGCGCCACGCCCAGCGGCGTGGGCACGGCATCGAACACGATGCGCTGGGCGTGCGAGTAACACAGAAAACGCTTGTGGGTCGCACGCCCGATGGCGCACAGGCCCACGCGCTGGGCGACTTCGAGCCCCATCTGGGTGATGCCGCTGCGCGAGATCACCACCGGCACACCCATCTGGGCCGACTTGATCACCATCTCGCTGGTCAGGCGACCTGTGGTGTAGAACACCTTCTCGCCATCGGGGAGGCGGTCCTGCATGGACATCCAGCCAGCGATGGTGTCCACCGCGTTGTGGCGCCCCACGTCCTCGACAAAGAACTGCAGTTCACCACCGACGAACAGCGCGCAGGCGTGCACCGAACCCGCCACCTTGTAGGTGGTGTCGCGCAGCCGGATGGTGTTGACGATGTCGTAGAGGCTGGACTGGCGCAGCAGCGCGTCGGGCGGCAGGCGGATGCTGTCAACGTCGTCCATCAGGTGACCGAACACACTGCCCTGGCCGCAGCCGGTGGTGACCACCTTGTGCGCGGTCCGGTCCTCGATGCGGTGAATGCCGTGGCGGGTCTTGACCGACGCGGCGCCCACGTCCCAGTCCACCGTGAGGGATTCGATGTCGTCCACCGACGCCACCAGCCGCTGGTTGAGCAGGTAGCCCAGCACCAGCCATTCGGGATGGCCGCCCAGGGTCATCAGCGTCACCAGCTCGCGCTTGTCGACGTAGACGGTGAGGTCGCGCTCGGCCGGGATCGAGACCGTGCCCGCGACGCCGAACTCGTTGGTCACAGCGACCTCGCAGGTCAGGGGCGCGCGTGCCTGGGTCAGGCGGGGCAGCCGGCGACCCGTGGCGGCGGACGGCTCAGGGGTGGCCGGGTGCGCGCGTTCTGGAAAGGTCATGGGTTCGGCGAGTGACATGTAAGAAAGGTCTCAACTCCGAGTGTCGCTCAAGCTTCAATTCCGCAAGCGGGCGGGGGCCAAAGGACCGGCTGGCAGACAAACAAAAAGGCCCGAAGGCCTTTCTGTCGGCGCGGCCTCGGGCACCCGTGCCCGCATCAGGACTTCTTGGCCGGCGCTGCAGCGGCTGCGGGGGCGGCCGGTGCGGCGGGTGCTGCGCCAGCCGCTGCGGGAGCCGGCCAGACGAACGGCCCCGGGTCGGCACAGGCGGGCGCAGCCAGCGCCGGCTTGACGGCCTTGCCCGAAGTGGCCGCAGTCTTGAAATAGCTGGCCGCGGCACGGTCCATGGACAGGCAGAGCTTGTAGGCATCGACCTTGCCGGCGTGCGCGGTCTTGGCCTTGGCCTCCTCGGCCTTGGCCTTGGCGGCGTCGTCCAGCACCGGTGCGGGCAGCTTGGCCATGACGCTGGCCGAACCGGCGAGCAGCAGGGAGATCAGCAGGAATCGTTTCATCGCAAATGTCCTTGAAAGCTTCAGGCTTTGGCCACCGCGTCGACCGGCGGGGTCGACTGGGCGGGCTGGCTGCGTTGGGCCGGGATCTTGCCGGCCTTGACGTCGTCGTACCAGAGCTCGTGGTGTTCCTTGGCCCAGGCTTCGTCCACGTAGCCGGTGCGCATGGCGCCGTACGCGCCCTTCACGCCGACCGTGCCCATGTAGATGTGACCCATGATCAGCGCCATCATGATCAGCGCGCCCACGATGTGCAGCATGTGCGCGATCTGCATGTCGCCACGCAGGTACAACATGCCCGGAACCAGCTTGTCAAGGAACAGGCCGGAGCCCACCACCACGATGCCGGGGATGGTCACGCCCCACCAGAACAGGCCTTTTTCACCCGCGTTGAAGCGGTGCGAAGGCACTTCCTTGTCGCCCAGCATGCCGCCCAGTTTGGACAGCCACACGAAGTCGGCAGCGCTGGCGATGTTGTCCTTGATGAAGGTCACGACCACGATCAGCAGCGAGACGGCGAACAGCGGGCCCATGAAGTTGTGTGCGTTCTTCAGTGCGAAGGTGAGCCAGCCGAACAGCGTGGTGCCGATCACCGGCAGGATGAAGAACTTGCCGAAGGCCATCACGATGCCCGAGATGCCCAGCACCACGAAGGCGATGGCGTTCGACCAGTGGGCTGCGCGCTCCAGGGGTGTGAAACGTTCGATCTTGCGTCCGGTGTCCTTCAGGTGCCCGCCCAGCGGCCCCTTGGTCATGTAGAAGATGGCGAGCGCCAGCAACACGATGAACAGCAGCGCTCCGCCGTAGGGGATCAGCCAGTCGTTGCGCACCTGGCGCCAGGCTTCACCGGCGTTGGTGAGGCGCGAACCCGGGTACTGCACAAAGGGCTGGATCAGGTTGCCGGCTTCCGGCGCCTGGCTGACGGGCAGGCTGCTGTAGCCGGTGACACCCTTGCCCACGTCGCGCCACATGGGCGCGTTGTTGCCGGGCTGCACCTGGCGGCGCTGCGCGTTGGTCTGGTTTGCGTAGTCCGGGTCCTTGCTCGCGTCGGGCGCGATCTCGAAGATGTTGGCGCTCTTGATGCCACCCACGGCCGCGGGCGCGGTCTGGGCGGCGGGTGGTGCCGGATCGTCGGGCACGGGTGGGTTCGGGGCGGTCTGGGCGCTGGCCCAGCTGGTGCCGAGCGCCAGCAGGGCGGCGACGCCCCAGCCACGCCAGACTGCGGGGTTCAGGATCGGGTGCCGGTTCATGGCTGTCCCTTCAAGGCTTGGCGCCCATGCGGGTGTAGTCGTTCTGGCCGTACTGGGCGCGGCTCTTGAGCTGCTGTTCCCAGCTGCCCTTGTCGCCGGCCTTCCAGCCGGCCTGGGCGTACTGGCTGCCACCCACGCCCTGGAAGGGCGCATCGTCCTGCTTGACGCCACCGCCGGTCATGTCCTGCGGCTGCTCGCCACAAGCCGCCAGCCCCAGCACCGCCGTCATGGTCAGCAGACGGAACATCGTGGTGGTTTTCATCATGACTTTTTCTCCTGAGCCGTGCCGTAGGCGGTGCCCCAGCCCCAGACTTCGGCGCCCTTGCCGCGGCGCAGCACCCGGGTGCGGAAGATGTCGGCCACCACGTCGCCGTCGCCGGCGATCAGGGCCTTGGTCGAGCACATCTCGGCGCAGGCCGGCAGCTTGCCTTCGGCCAGGCGGTTGCGGCCGTATTTCTCGAACTCGTCCTGGCTGCCGTGCTCTTCCGGGCCGCCGGCGCAGAAAGTGCACTTGTCCATCTTGCCGCGCACGCCAAACGTGCCTTCGGACGGAAACTGCGGTGCACCGAAGGGGCAGGCGTACGAGCAGTAGCCACAGCCGATGCAGACGTCCTTGTCGTGCAGCACCACACCTTCGTCGGTGCGGTAGAAGCAGTTGACCGGGCAGACCGCCATGCACGGTGCGTCGCTGCAATGCATGCAGGCCACCGAGATGGATTTTTCGCCCGGCACGCCGTCGTTGAGGGTGACCACGCGGCGGCGGTTCACGCCCCAAGGGACTTCGTGTTCGTTCTTGCAGGCCGTGACGCAGCCGTTGCACTCGATGCAACGCTCGGCGTCACAGATGAATTTCATTCTTGCCATGGTGTCTCCTTATGCCCGCTCTACGTTGCAGACCGTGGTCTTGGTCTCTTGCATCATCGTGACGATGTCGTAGCCGTAGGTTGTGGCGGTGTTGACGGCTTCGCCACGCACCACCGGCATTGCCCCTTCGGGGTAATACGGCTTCATGTCTTCGCCCTGCCAGCGACCCGAGAAGTGGAACGGCAGGAACACCGTGTCGGGGCCCACGCGATCCGTCACCAGTGCCTGCACATTGATGCGGGCACCTGTGGGAGAAACCACCCAGACGCGCTCACCGTTGCGAATGCCGCGCTCGCTCGCCGCAGCCGGATTGATCTCGACGAACATCTCCTGCTGCAGCTCGGCCAGCCAGGGGTTGGAACGGGTTTCTTCGCCGCCGCCCTCGTACTCGACCAGGCGCCCGCTGGTCATGATCAGCGGGAATTTCTCGTAGACCTTGTCGTCCACGTTCTTCTGCTGCAGCGACTTGTAGAGCACCGGCAGGCGCCAGCGGTTCTTCTGGTCGTCGTGGCTGGGGTACTTGGCCACGAGGTCGGGACGCGTGCCGTAGATGGGCTCGCGGTGCTGCGGAATCGCATCGGGGAAGTTCCACACCACGGCGCGCGCCTTGGCGTTGCCGAACGGATGGCAGCCGTGCGCCATGGTCACGCGCTGGATGCCGCCCGAGAGATCGGTCTTCCAGTTCTTGCCTTCGGCGGCGGTCTTCTCGGCCGCGGTCAGGTCGTCCCACCAGCCCAGCTTCTTCAGCAGCACGTGGTCGAACTCGGGGTAGCCGGTGGTGATCTCCGAACCCACCGAATACGAACCGTCTTCGGCCAGCAGGCTCACGCCTTCGCGTTCCACGCCGAAGTTCGCGCGGAAGTTGCCGCCGCCGTCCATGACGTGTTTGGAGGTGTCGTACAGGTTGGGCGAACCCGGGTGCTTGATGGCGGCGGTGCCGTAACACGGCCAGGGCAGACCGAAGTAGTCACCGCTCATGTCGTAGCCGGTTTCCTTGTCGACCACTTTGCCTTTGCATTTGAGCGACTTCACATCGAAGGCGCCCATGTTGCGCATGTGAGCCTTCAGGCGCTCCGGGCTCTGGCCGGTGTAGCCGATGGTCCAGACAGAGGCGTTGATTTCACGCAGGATGTCTTCGGGCACGGGCTCGTCCATGCCCTTGACCTTCTGCATCTTGTAGTTCTTCGACAGCTCTTTGCCAAAGCCCAGCTTGTCGGCAAACTGCTGCATGATCATGTGATCGCTGCGACTCTCCCACAGCGGCTCGATGACCTTCTCGCGCCACTGCAGCGAGCGGTTCGATGCGGTGCACGAACCGCTGGTTTCGAACTGCGTGGCCGCCGGGAGCAGGTACACCGCGCGGTCGGGGTTCAGGTCTTCGGGCTTGCCGGGCATGGCCGCCATCGACGCGGTGGCCGACGGGTACGGGTCCACCACCACCAGCAGATCGAGCTTGTCCATCGCACGCTTCATCTCCAGACCGCGGGTCTGCGAGTTGGGCGCATGGCCCCAGAAGAAAATGCCACGCAGGTTCGGGCCCTGGTCGATCAGCTCGTTGTTTTCCATCACGCCGTCGATCCAGCGCGAAACGGTGATGCCGGGCTTTTCCATCATGCCTTCGGCGTACTTGGCCTTGATCCAGTCGTACTCCACGCCCCAGACCTTGGCGAAGTGTTTCCACGAACCGGCAGCCAGGCCGTAGTAGCCCGGCAGCGAGTCGGGGTTGGGGCCGACGTCGGTCGCGCCCTGCACGTTGTCGTGGCCACGGAAGATGTTGGTGCCGCCGCCGCTCTTGCCCACGTTGCCCAGCGCCAGCTGCAGGATGCACGACGCGCGCACCATGGCGTTGCCGATGGTGTGCTGGGTCTGGCCCATGCACCAGACGATGGTGGCGGGCTTGGCCTCGGCGAGCATCTTGGCGACCTTGAACATCTGGTCTTCTTTGACACCGCAGGCCTCTTCGACCTTGTCCGGTGTCCATTTGGCCAGCACGTCTTCGCGCACCTTGTCCATGCCGTAGACGCGGTCGTTGACGTACTGCTTGTCTTCCCAGCCGTTCTTGAAGATGTGGTGCAGCAGACCGAACAGGAACGGGATGTCGGTGCCCGAGCGGATGCGCACGTACTCGTCGGCCTTGGCCGCGGTGCGCGTGAAGCGCGGATCGACCACGATCATCTTGCAACCGTTTTCCTTGGCGTGCAGCATGTGCAGCATGGACACCGGGTGCGCTTCCGCGGCGTTGGAGCCGATGTACAACGCGCACTTGCTGTTCTGCATGTCGTTGTACGAATTGGTCATCGCACCGTAACCCCAGGTGTTCGCAACGCCGGCCACCGTGGTGGAGTGGCAGATGCGCGCCTGGTGGTCGCAGTTGTTGGTGCCCCAGAAACTCACGAACTTGCGCAGCAGGTAGGCCTGTTCGTTGTTGTGCTTGGACGAACCGACGAAGTACACCGAGTCGGGGCCGCTGGCTTCTTTCAGCGCGTTCATCTTGGCGGTGATTTCTTCCAGCGCCGTGTCCCAGCTGATGCGCTGGTACTTGCCGTTGACCAGCTTCATCGGGTAGCGCAGGCGGTACTCGCCGTGGCCGTGCTCGCGCAGGGCGGCGCCCTTGGCGCAGTGGGCGCCGAGGTTGATGGGGGAATCAAACACCGGCTCCTGGCGCACCCAGACGCCGTTTTCAACGATGGCGTCGGTGGCGCAACCCACCGAACAGTGGGTGCAGACGGTGCGCTTGACTTCGATCTTGCCGGTGCCGTCGATGGACTTGCCTTCGGCGGCCTTGGCCTTCTTCACCAGCGTGAGCTGCGTGGCCGCCAGGCCCACGCCGACACCGAGGCCGGAGCGGCGAAGAAAGCCGCGGCGGTCCATGGTGGGCAACGCGGCCGACAGGCCCCGCTGCAGGCTGTGGACGAACGAGGTTTGTGCACGGGTGCCATGAGCGCCCGGCGTGGAGGTTTTTTTGGTCAGCAACATGGGGTTCTCCTGCTGGCTCAGATCTGGGTGGTCTTGTAGTACTGCTTGACGTGAGCCGACAAGCTGTAACCACCGCCCTTTTCGGGCGCCGGCCGGGCCGCAACCTCGGCCGGTTCTTCGGTGTGCACGCGGGGCAGCAGGGTGGCGGCCGCCGCCAGGGCCCCCACGGTGGAAGCGCCGGCGAACAGCCGGCGACGGTTCAGGCGGGTGCGGCCTTCACTGGCCTCGGGAAGGGGCTTGCTCATGCGTGTCTCCTGGTTGATCGAAAGCCCTTCGGGATGTGCTCACACACCCCTTGTGGACTTTTTGCATAGGTGGAATCTAACGCGCGCACCGTCACAGTGCAATAGAGATATGACACCGTAAAGATGGGTTTGCCCGCCTTCGGGTCATCGCTTGGCTTGCGGCATTGCAGCATGAAGCGGTGCTCGCGATTTAATAGCCAAAAGCGTGCCATCAGTGTTCACTTATGGAACGACGCCATGCCCTTGGCGGGGCACCCCGCGCCAGAGCCTGTCACCACGGGGGTGACTGCCTGAGGGTGCTTCTTGAAACGCGGGATAACCCGCATGTCTTTGGTGACCTTGAACGGTGCGGCGCGCCAGGTTGTCGCCAACTTTTGCGACAACTTGTCGCGATGGAACCGTCAGCGCCAGCAATTCAGCCCACCGCAGCGGTGTTGGATTGCGGTCAATACCCAAGTGAATTTGTAAACTTCATCCGTAGAATGCGAGCCGGTGGAACCCACCTCATTCACCCCCTTCCCCGAAAAGAACCTCGAAGGCTGGCCCGACTGGTCGATCCTGATCGTCGACGACGAACAGGGCATGCTCAACTTCCTGGTCAAGACCCTGGCCCCACGTTGCCAGTTCGTGATGAGCGCGAGCAGCGCTGAAGAAGGCGCGGAATGGCTGCGTGGCCACCACGCCGATCTGGTGATCCTCGACATATCCCTGCCCGGCAAGAACGGCGTGCGCTGGCTCAAGGAGCTGCGCGAGCAAGGCTTCACCGGCGAGGTGATCCTGATCACCGCGTTTGCCGATCTGGACACCGCCATCGAGGCCCTGCGCGCCGGTGCCTCGGACTTCATCCTCAAGCCTTTCCGGGTGCCGCAGATCCTCAACGCCGTGAAGCACTGCTACGAGCGCTCGCGCCTGCGCCGCGAGAACTTCGTGCTCAAGCGCGCCGTGGCACCTCTGGCCTTGGGCGGCCAGGCGCTGGTCGGCGGTTCCGCCGCGATGCAGCAGCTGCGCACTGCCATCGCTCGCGTGGCGCCGGTGAACAGCACGGTGCTGCTGCAGGGCGAATCGGGCACGGGCAAGGAGCTCGTGGCCCGCGAGCTGCACGCGCAAGGCCCCCGCGCGGCCGGCCCCTTCGTGCCGGTGAACTGCGCCGCCGTCTCGCCCGAGCTGATCGAGAGTGAACTCTTTGGCCATGCCAAAGGCGCGTTCACCGGCGCCACCCGGGCACGCGACGGCCTGTTCCACTACGCACAAGGCGGCACGCTGTTCCTCGACGAGATCGCCGAACTGCCGCTGCCCATCCAGGCCACCCTGCTGCGCGCCATCGAAGACCTGCAGATCCGCCCGGTGGGCAGCGAACAGCTGATGCCGGTGAACCTGCGCATCATGGCCGCGACCAACCGCCGCCTGGCCGATGAAGTGGCGGCCGGCCGCTTCCGAAAGGACCTCTTCTTCCGCCTGCAGGTGGTGGACCTGACGCTCTCACCGCTGCGCGAGCGCAAGGACGACATCGCCCCGCTGGTCGAGCATTTCATGGGCCAGCTCGCGCCCGCGCTCGGCGTGGCGCCGCTGCAGATCAGCGAGCCGGAAATGGACTTCCTGCGCCAGTACGACTGGCCCGGCAATGTGCGCGAGTTGCGCAACCTGGTCGAACGTTCGCTGATCCTGGGCTCGCTCAACGTGTCCGCGCTCTACCCGGGCGACACGCCCCGGCAGGCCGCCGCCCCCGGCGCGGGCCCGACCGACCTGCACACGCTGGAGAAGCGCCACATCCTCGCGGTGCTGGACTCGGTACAAGGCGACAAGACACGCGCCGCGCAGCTGCTGGGCGTCTCGCGGCGCACGCTGGAGCGGCGTGTGGCCGAATGGAACGCTTTGTGAAGGCACCCCCGCCGCGCTTCGCACGCCCCCCTCAAGGGGGCAACCCGATGTGGCCCGGCAAAGCCGGTTCCACCGGGTTCCTGGAGGGGGCACTTCGCGCCGGAGTTGACCCGGCATGATCCGCTACAAGCCCCGCTGGCTCGCCACCTCGGTGCGCAACAAGCTGCTGGCGATGGCGCTGCTGCCGCTGCTGGTGGTGTTTCCGTTGCTGGTGCTGGCCATCGCGGTCTGGAGCAACATCACCTACGACCGCCTGCTCATCACCAAGGTGCGCAGCGACCTGGCGGTGGCGCGCGGCTATTTCGACCAGGTGCTGATCGAAGTCGGCAGCGGCACACGCGGCGTGGCCGGATCGCAGCGGCTGCTGAGCGCCATGCAGCCGTCCGGGACCGTCCCCCAAGGCCAGACCGATGCGGCGTTGCGCGATCGCCTGAGCGAGGCCCGGCGAGAGCTAGGGCTCGACTTCCTGCTGCTCTACGGCACCGACGGCCAGCCGCTCGGCAGCGCCGAAGACAACGGCCCGCACGCCGCCCTGCCGTTGGAGCTCCAGCGCCTGGTGCCCGAAGCCACGTTGGGACCCGGATCGCGATCGGCGCGCCTCATGCGCCTCGACACCATGGCCATCGCCCGCATGGCGCCCCAGCTGATGCCCCGCCTGCACATCCCGCTGGTGCCCACGCGCAACGCCGCCCCCGACGTGCGCACCACCGAAGACCGCGCCATGGTCGTGATCTCGCTGCAACCGGTGCGCGACACGGCGGGGCGCACCACCGCGCTGCTGGCGGGCGGCCTGCTGCTCAACCAGAACCTCGATTTCATCGACCACATCAACCGCATCGTCTACCCCGACGGCGCCCTGCCCTTCGGCAGCGAAGGCACGGCCACGCTGTTCCTCGACGACGTGCGCATCACCACCAACGTGCGCCTGTTCCAGGACCAGCGCGCCATCGGCACCCGCGTCTCGCAGACCGTGCGCGACCGCGTGCTGGGACAGGGCCAGACCTGGCTGGACCGCGCCTTTGTGGTCAACGACTGGTATGTGTCGGCCTACGATCCGCTGCTCGACGCCACCGGGCAGCGCATCGGCATGCTCTACGTGGGCTATCTGGAAGCACCGTTCCGTCTCGTGCGCCTGGCCATGATCGGCGTGATGGGTCTGATCTTTCTCGCCGTCATGGCGGTGTCGGCCTGGTTCTCGGTGCGCTGGGCGCGCAGCATCTTCAAGCCCGTGCAACAGATGAACCTCACCATGCAGCGCGTGGAAGACGGCGAGAACCGGGCCCGCGTCGGCGCCCTGCCCGCGCGCGACGAACTCGGCGCCCTGGCCGGCCACCTCGACCAGCTGCTCGACGTGATCGACGACAAGACGCACGCGCTGCAACGCTGGGGCGAAGAACTCGACGGCAAGGTGGCCGAACGCACGCGCGAACTGGAGGCGAGCAACGCCTCGCTGCAGCAGGCGCAGCAGCAGCTGGTGAAGAGCGAAAAGCTCGCGGCCATCGGCCAGCTCACCGCCAGCATCGCGCACGAAATCAACAACCCCATCGCGGTGATGCAGGGCAATCTGGACCTGATGCGCGACACGCTGGGCGACCACGCGCAGCCGGTAAAGGCCGAACTCAAGCTGCTTGACGAACAGGTCGAACGCATGCGCCTGATCGTCACCCAGCTGCTGCAGTACGCACGGCCCACCGAATACGCGGGCTACGTGGAAACGCTGGACCTCAACCGCACGGTGGACGACAGTCTGGTGCTGGTGGCACACCTGCTGGCGCAGACCCGCATCACGGTGCAGCGCTCGTTGCAGGCCACCCAGCGCGTGGGCTTCAACCGCCAGGAACTGCAGCAGGTCATCATCAACCTGCTCATCAACGCCATCCAGGCCATGCCGGAAGGCGGCACGCTGAGTCTGTCCACGCAGGACTGGGCCGATCCACACGGCGCGCGCGGCGCACTGCTGCAGGTGCAAGACTCCGGCCCAGGCCTGGCGCCCGGCGTGGCAGAGCGCCTGTTCCGCCCCTTCTTCACCACCAAGAACGACGGCAACGGCCTGGGCCTGTGGATCAGCCTGGGGCTGGTGGAACGTTATGGCGGCGGCATCAGCGCGGGCAGCCGGGCCGACGGCCAGAGTGGCGCGGTGTTCAGCGTGCGGCTGCTGACGGAGCCGCAGGCGCCAGCGGCGGTGAACACGCGGGATGGGCGGCCTGGGGGGTGAGAGTGGTGGGGTGCATCAGCGCCAATTCATCAGATTCAGGGCTGTTGACGTTCAGCCGACTTCACCATCCAGAACAACCGCAACGAACCCACTCCCTCACACCATCAAATCAAACCCCTGCGTCTCCACGCTGATGAACGCCGCCGTGAACCCCGCCAGCGCCGCATAGAACCGCGCCTTGGGGTGGGCGGCGATGGCTTCGCACAGGGCCGGCGCCCAGCTCTGCACGTGGGCGCTGAAGAACTTCTGCTGCTGCGTGAGGTTGGCGACTTCAACGTCGTCGCCCGCGATCAGGTAGCGCATGACTTCGCAGACGCAGGCGAAGTGGTCTTCGGTTTCGTTCATCGATTCGTCGCGCGCCAGACCCAGGGCGGCCAGGTCGCCGCGCAGCGCGGCCAGGGGCTTTTCGTTGAGGAAGCCGCTGAGGTACCAGGAGCCGAACAGGTAGAGCTCGGGCTTGCCGACGCCGCCGAAGAGCGCGTTGTACTCGGCGGCCACCTGCTCGTCGCTCAGCTCGCGCACCGTGCCCACGAACTGGCGCCAGGGTTCTTCGAGAAAGCCACCGGCCGCCGGCGCTTCGGTCACGGCCACGCGCAGTTGGGCCAGCAGATCGGGGCTGGGCGGCGCGTAGAACAGCGCGGCCAGCAGGCCGTACACCTCGGCGCGGGCGGTTTCTTCGTCGAGAGCGGAGGAGACAGGAATCTGATCGTTCATATCGTTTGCTTGTTCGGTTCGTTCACCGCCTCTGAAGCGGCATTGCCAAGGACCAGCCGAGACACGCCGTGGAACTGGCTTTGCCAGGCCACAGGCGTGGTCCCCCTGGGGGGAAGACGCGCAGCGGCGCAGGGGGGCTACATATCGGTGATCTTGGTCTCGCCCGGGTTCGAATAGATGTCCACCACGCGGCAGTCGCCGCACATTTTCAGGCGCTCCAGCGCCTCGCCCTGGAACATGGCGTGGCCGCCGAGCTTGGCCAGCATGACCTCGATGCCCTTGAGCGTGCCGAAGGGTTTGCTGCAGCGGATGCACCGATACGGCTGCGCTTCATTGAGCACGCGCAGCTGTTTGCGTTGCTCGCCGAGCAGCAGGCGCGGCTGCAGGGTGATGGCTTTTTCGGGGCAAGTCTTTTCGCACAAGCCGCACTGCACACAGTTCTTCTCGATGAATCGCAGTTGCGGGCGTTCGGCGTTGTCCTGCAGCGCGCTGGCCGGGCAGGCGCTGACGCAGCTCAGGCACAGGGTGCAGGTGTCCTTGTTGACGCTGATCGTGCCCAGCAACGAGGCCGCGGGCAGCACGATGGCGTCGGCCGTGCGGGGGCGGGCGGCGCTGTCCTGCAGCAGGTGGTCGATGGCGAGCTCCACCGTGGCGCGCTTCTCGGCCTGCACGGCGAAACTGGCGCGGCGTTGCACACCCTGGGCCGGCGCCTCACCCAGCTCGGCGTCCAGCGCCATCAGGTCGCGTGCATCGCGGGCTTCGATCAGCTTGAAGTGGCGCCCGCTGTAACCCAGGCCACTCACGATGGCCTGCGCCACCGCCATCTGCTCGCGCACGGCGTCGCGGTACTGCGGCGCTTCTTCGCCGGTCATCAGCACCCAGACCTGCGAGGCACCATAGGCGAAGGCGGTGAGCCAGACATCCAGCCCGGTGGAGGCGGTGTGCCACAGCGGCAGCGGGATCACGCGCGCGGGCACGCCGCGCACCGACTTGTCGAGCGCGGCGGCGCGGCCCAGGTCACCGATCAGCGCGGCGCCGGCTTCCTGGCTGTGCAGCAGCAGGGCCGCGTCCTTGCCGCCGGCTTTGGCGTAGGTGGCCAGCAGGGTGCGCAGCTTCACGCCCTGCTCGCTGGCGCGCGGGTAGGCGTAGCTCAGCGCGCCGGTGGGGCAGACGGTGGTGCAGGTGCCGCAACCGACGCAGAGGTTGGGGTTGACGACGATCTGGTTGCGCTTGAGGTCGCTGCTGATGGCCGAGGCCGAGCAGATGTCGACGCAGGCGTTGCAGCCCACTTTTTCGTTGCGGCCGTGTGCACAGAGCTTCTGCTTGTAGGTGAAAAACCGGGGCTTCTCGAACTCGCCCACCAAATCGCGCAGCTGGATCAGCGCCTGCAGGGCGGCGGCATCGCCGAGGCCACCGGGCAGGTGCGTGTAGCCTTGCGGCAGCGCGTGCTGGCTGAAGGCCGGGGTCTTGCGCAGATCCAGCACCAGGTCGAACTTGTCGCTGTGCGTCTGCGGCTCGCGCTGGAAATTGATCGCTCCCACCGCTTCGCAGGCCTTGACGCAGGCGTGGTGCGAGCGGCAGCGGTCCATGTCGATCTGGTAGTCCAGCCCAATGGCGTCTTCGGGGCAGGCGGCGATGCAGGCGTTGCAGCGCGTGCAGAGGTCAAGGTCGATCGGGTTGCGGGTGGTCCAGCGCACGTCGAAGGCGCCGAGCCAGCCCGTGATGTGCGGCGCATCACCGCCGATGACGGGGAAGCGGCGCGCCTGCATGCCGGCGCCGCCCACGGCCATGAGGGTCACGTCCAGCGCATCGCTCACCATCCCCACAGCGCGTTCGGCGTCTTCCAGCGCCCCGATGATCAGTAGCCGGCCTTCGCTGGTGTAGGTCACCGTGGGCACGGGTTCGGCGTCGGGCAGGCGGGCGGCGGCGAGCAATGCGGCCATCTTGGGCGTGGCCATCGCGGCCTCGCGGCCCCAGCCACCGGTCTCGCGGATGTTGACGAAGCGGATGGGGCGCACATCGAGCGACACCGCGCCTTCGGTCTGCTCCGAGAGTTCGGCGAACAGCCGACTTTCCTGCGTGCAGGCCACCACAAGTTCGTCGCTGCTGCGGCAGGCCTTCTGGAAGGCGGGTGCGTCGCGGCGGCACAGCGTGGTGTGCAGGGTCAGGTCTTCATCCAGCGCCTGGCCCAGGGCCTGGGGGTTCAGGGGCATGGTCTGGTTGCAGTTGCAGATCAGCGTGGTCATCGTGGGTTTCTTGTGGTTCCGGCTGGGCGACCTGTTCGGGCGCACCGGCCTGGGGTGCCTGAGCCTCTTCGGGCTCTGCGGCATGCTCTTGGTCGGCGACAACGGGCGCTGGCGCCGGGATTTTCACCTCGTTGGGATCGTCCACCAGTTTCAGGAATTGCGCGCCGACCATTTTGGCCATCTCGGCGGCGGACAGCGGGCTGGGCTTCGAATAGTCGTCGATGTAGATGTCGAGCCCGTCCATCACGTTGTAGTGCGGGTCGGTGAAGAGCTTTTTCACCGCGGCGTTGCGCACGTCGGCCGGCACGCCGCGCGCCACGAAGGGCTTGAAATCACCGTCCAGCGACAGGCGGGCCACGTCTTCCAGCGTGGGTGCGGGCGGGGGTTCTGCCGGCTCGGCGGGCAGCGTGGGCGGCGCCAGACCGTCAACGGCAACTGGCGCAACGACCGGCGCCACGGCCACCACGGGTTCGGGCGCCGGCGGCTCGGCGGGCAAGGGCTGCCCGGTGCGCACCTGCACCTTGCGGCGCGACCAGCGCGAGAAGAAGTTGTCGTCTTCGTCGGGTTTCATGATCGCGCAGACAGGGGCACGCCGGGATGCACCACGGCCGCGCCGCTCTGGTGACGGTCGGCGCGCGCGCGCGCAGCACGCAGAAAGTCCATCATCATCGGACCGCTGTCGAGCAGGCCCTCCACCTCTTCACCCGGCGTGAGGTGGAACTCGGGGTGCCACTGCACGCCAAGCACATAGCCCGGACCGGTGTGGCGGATGGCTTCGATGATGCCGTCCTTCGAGCTGAAGGCTTCCACCGCCAGCCCCTCGCCCAGGCGGTCCACGCACTGGTGGTGGATGCTGGTGACACGGTGAGGCGCGCTGTTGCCATACAGCCGCTGCAGCGAGGACCCGGTTTCGAAATGCACGTCGTGCATCAGCCGGTCGTAGCGCGTGGTGTCCTGGTGGTGAACGGACCCGGGGCGCTGCGAGGGGATGTCCTGCACCAGGCTGCCACCGAAATAGACGTTGATGAGCTGCGCCCCGCGGCAGATGCCGAGCACCGGCTTGCCCGCTTCGACGAAGCCGCGCAGGAGGTTGAGCTCGTAGCGGTCGCGAACCGCATCGCCGGCCCAGGCCGGGTCGCGCAGCGTGTCGCCGTAGGTTTCCGGACAGATGTCGATACCGCCCTGCAAGACCAGGCCGTCGAGCAGGTCGACGAGTTCGGTCATGGGCGCGCGGTTGGCCGACAGGGGGCTGTCCTCGTCGATGAAGGGGACCATCAGCGCGATCGCCCGGTGGGCCATGATCCAGTGCGCCATGGAGCTTTCCAGGAACTGCAACCGCTTCTGCGGCAGACCCAGACCGGGTGGCGGATCGTGCAACAAGCGTGCGCTGATACCGATGCGGAGTGTCATCGTCGGGGCCCTGTGCCGTTTTTTTCTGTGGAGATGCGAACCGGCTGACCGAAGCGGTCGGTCAGTGGCTTGAAACTGTCGGGCCGTTTGCGGCGCTTGGGCTCGGGCTGGTAGGTGGCATCGACGAAAGCGCGCAGCCAGTCCACCACCTCGTCGGCCGCCGCGACCTGGTCCACCCGCTCCTGCGCGTCGAGCCAGCGCCCGGCGTCGTGGTAGCTCAGCGTCACGATCTGCGGCACCGCCATGGGCTCGCCATCGAGCAGCCGCTCTTCATCGGCACGCCAGAACACCCAGAAACAGGGCTGGGGGCTGTTCAGGTTGAGGAAGTAGCCTTCGGCGTCATCGCGGAAAAGTTCGACACGAAAGCGCGGGAACAGCCAGTGGGTCGATGCGGCGTCGGCCGCCGGCTGCAAGGGCTCGACGGCCTGCGGCTCGTGGGTGGGGTCGGGTGCGAGGAATTCGGCGTCTTCGGGGTCGCCACAGGGCAGCACGTCAGCCAGCACCCAGCGCCAGGGCTGCCAGCGGCTCATGGGACCGCTGACCGGCTCGCGGCGCATGACGACGTCCACCTCGATGGCGGGACGGCGCGGAGCAACGGACGCGGTATGTTCGGATGTCATAGGTAGCCCGCAATGTAAGCCATCCCATGGCAGGCCTCCATCCACCAGCCCGTTCACCCTGGCCCCCTCCATGTTTTCCAGGGCCAGCGCCGGGGTCGGCGGCCCCGGCACGTCTTCAGTAGGTTTCGAGGTGCAGGCGCTCTTCGCGCTTGAGCGCGGCGCCGATGGTGTCCCAGTTCAGCCCGGCCTGTATGGCCACGTCGTGCAGCGCGAGCACCACGCCCTCTTCCATGCTTTTGAGGCCACACACGTAGAAGTAGGTGTTCGGGTCCTGCAGCAGCACGGCGAGGTCGGCGGCGCGTTCGCGCATGGCGTCCTGCACGTAACGCTTGGGCGCACCGGGCGTACGGCTGAAGGCGAAGTGGGTGTCGATGAAGTCCTTGGGCAGGTTCTGCAGCGGGCCGAAGTACGGCAGCTCTTCTTTCGTTCGGGCGCCGAAGAACAGCATCAGCTTGCCGCCTTCGAACTTGCCCGACTGCCGCAGGCGCCGGCGCCATTCGGTCATGGCGCGCATGGGCGCACTGCCGGTGCCGGTGCAGATCATCACGATGTTCGATTTGGGGTGGTTGGGCATCAGGAAGCTGGTGCCGAAGGGGCCGATGACTTCGACCTGGTCGCCCACCTGCAGGTCGCACATGAAGTTGCTGGCCACGCCGCGCACCGGTTGGCCGGCATGGTCTTCGAGCACGCGTTTGATGGTGAGCGAGAGGTTGTTGTAGCCCGGGCGCTCGCCGTTGCGCGGGCTGGCGATGCTGTACTGGCGGGCGTGGTGCGGTCGGCCTTTGGCATCGGTGCCGGGCGGCACGATGCCGATGGACTGGCCTTCGAGCACCGGGAAGGGCATGGACCCG